>Ga0172371_10000202_pt1 | contig 87125 bp, 85 predicted proteins | sample Lak12m_FD_114543 | JGI IMG/M metagenome (GOLD analysis project Ga0172371, IMG submission 114543) | Freshwater microbial communities from Kabuno Bay, South-Kivu, Congo - kab_022012_12m | ecosystem: Environmental > Aquatic > Freshwater > Lake | place: Democratic Republic of the Congo: South-Kivu...
CCCGATGAACAGGTGGGCGAGAGTCCCTTCCCCGTCGGGGAGCCAGCCGGTCCGGAAGTAGTTCTGGACGGCGAACGGGACGAGGGATATGCCGGTCAGGGGCCATCCGATTCCGGCGAAGAGTTGCCGGAGATAGTCAACCTCCCGGCGGGGCGAGGTGTAGAACAGCACGGCGAGCTTGGGGATGCCCTGATCGATGACCTCCCCCTGGACCTCGAAGTCGAAGTACACCTCGCTTTCGTTGAAAGGGCTTTCCCGCTTGGCCGTCCAGTACACGGCATTGGCGATCTGTTTCTTTTCGACCCGCGGGATGCGGATGTGGCTTATCTCCACATGCGCGCTCGACATTATGGCCCACAGTCTCGAGCGTCGCGCGGAAGCGCAGAAGTCGTTAAGTGCCGCCTTGAGGAAGGAGGAGAACTCCGGCGTTTCCCGGCCCGCTCCGGGCGGAATCTTCAGGCGCCTCCGATCGACGATCCGCAATTTTCCGCCTGCTTCTTCGACGGTCCTGACAAGACGAAGATAGACGTGGCCGATATCTATGCCGACCGTGGACGATTTCTTCAGGCTTATCAGAGGGGTTGGGGGACTCTTGAGAGGAGCGGCTTCCGGCGGCAGGGCCTTGCGCGGCTCCGGAGCGGCCGGTGCGCTTTCTTTCTGGCGGATGAGTTTAAGGAGCTTCTCAGTAGAACTTACGTCGTCTCGAGCCAATGTCTGACCCCCTTATGTTCTTCTGCCGGTTGAGGTTCAGCAGCGCTCAAACATCTTTTTCAGCATTGCCAAATACCCGGAACGGTTCCGGGCCGTAGTTGCCCGCTAAGCGTTCTTTCTTGTTTTTGCGTATTTTTCAAGCATCCCCCTCGCTTTGACCATGTATGCAGGGGGAAAATACTTGATCTTGCGGATCCCGTAATTTACGATCGGCGGAGCGGGGATGATCCCCTTGGCGATGTAGTCGCGAACCGTCTTCGCCGAAACGCCGAGTTTCAATGCCGCGTCCGCAATCGTGTAATAGGTACGCCCGCCGACAATGATCATGGTATGCACCGATGAGATTGTTTTTACAGCATATTTTCCATGAACTGGTGCGAACCTATCAAACCTTGCGAACTATGTCAAGAAAAAATTTGAAATAATTAAAATAGTTGCCCGTTAAGGGGACGGGCGGTTTTTTTCATCTTGTTTTTCCATCTTGGCGATCAGGTCCGCCAGGTTCTCGTTTTCCTCGATTACGTACTGCGAATCATGCCCCAGAATATCCGGCGGTTCGACGCCTCTGAGCGGAATGTGATCGCCTCCCGGCTGCGGATAGGCCATAGCCGGCGCGGGCGTATGCATGGCCTCGGGGATCGCCGCGCCGATCAGGGGCGATTCATGGTTCGCGTCCCGGAGCTCTTCGGTTGTTGCCCGGAAGCTCTGCTTCGGATGAACGAAGGATTCCATGACGTTGAGGAACTCGGTCTGGTATCGTTCGGCCGTGAACATGCCGTCGTTCTTTCCCGATTGCATGATGTTTTCGATCTGGGCCAGCTTGTTTTCCCGGATAAGGCTTTTCACCGGCTGCGTGCCCCTGAGAATGGCCAGGTGGGGCACCCTGAATTTGAGCTTTTCCACATATACCAACCGCTGGATGATGATCCACGAGATGGTGGACGCCAGTTGCACGCGGATTTCATTCTGCGCCTCCGGCGGGAACGAGTTGCAGAGCCGGTAAATCGCCTCTTCCGCCTTGCCGGCGTGGAGGGAGGCGATGACCAGATGTCCCGATTCGGCCGCGCTGAGGGTCAGCCGGATCTCCTCCGGGTCCCGGATTTCGCCGACGACGATCACGTCCGGGGCCTCGCGGAGGACGTCTAAAAGCCCCTGCTTGTAGGAATAGACATGGGCGCCGAGTTCCCGCTGTTCGACGAAGGCCTGTTTCGAAATGAAGCGGTATTCGATGGGGTCTTCCAGGGTTACGATGTGGGAGGGTCGCAGCCGGTTGATCTCCTCGATTATCGCCGCCGTGGTGGTGGACTTGCCGCAGCCGGTCGGCCCGCAGAGCAGGATGAGCCCGGTGGGCAGCTCGGCGATCTGCTGGAGGGAGGGATGCAGGTTCAGCATGGCTATGGAGGGGATCCTGGCCGGCAGGAGGCGGATCGCCAGGCTCAACCCCCGGGCCGTGCTGAAGACATTCACACGGATGCGGACGTTCTGGACGGTATAGGCGAAATCAACCGACAACCGGTTCTTGAGCATCTGCATTTGCGGGGGGGTGAGTATCTCCCGGAGGAGCTCGTCGATCTCCCGGTGGGACATCCGCACGGCCTTTTCGGTGTGGATGAACCCGTTTCTCCTGTAAACCAGGGGATAGCTGCCGGAGATATGCAGGTCGGAAGTCCCCTCCTTGGCCGCGTTGACGATCAGATCGTCGAAAAACTTCAATTTGCGTTGCCTCCTTTCGCCTCTGCATGAGCGTTGCAGGGCTTCCTTCGAGGTCTTTGCGAGGCTTTATCGCGCAGCGGCCGGAGCGCGTCCGGTGGGCCGCACCTTTACTTTCATGATTCTACGCCGGCGCCAAACGGGGTTCGATCATATTACTTCGTTTCCCAATTTTCAACAGATATTTCATTGCGCGCCTGACACTTGATCCGGCGTCTTATTTAGGGCAGTAAATAATCTTCCGCTGGGCGCAGGTCTCCTGCCCGCGCCCGATCCCACCTTGCTGGGCGCAGGTCTCCCGACCGCGCCCTCGCTGGGGCGGAAAATAGGGAGCTGTCCCCCCTTTTTCGGGCATCACCGTTTCGGGACGATTTCAAGCCAGTAATCGTCGGGATCGTTGATGAAGTAGATCCCCATCTTTTCGTTTTCATGGCAGATGCATTCCATCTCCTGATGGCGGGCATGGGCGGCGGCGAAATCGTCCGTTTGCAGCGCCAGGTGGAACTCGTTGTCCCCGAGGTTGTACGGCTCCTTCCGGTCCCGAAGCCAGGTCAGTTCCAGCAGGTGGCCGCTCGCTCCGTCGCCCAGGAAAACGAGGATGAAGCTCCCGTCGGCGGCCTCCTTCCTCCGGACCTCGACAAGCCCGAGGGCCTCCCGGTAGAAGCGCAGGCTCTTCTCCAGATCGAGGACATTGAAATTATTATGCACGAAACGAAAGTTCATTTCTCCCTCCTTTTCCTGTTTTATTCGATGCTCATCAGGGAGCGCCAGCGTTCCCACTCCGTTTTCCGGGGGAGGCCCATCCTCTCCAGGAGGTCCACGATGGCCGGCTCGTTGAAGCGCAAGTAGGGATTGATCTTCATCTCATCGGCCAGGGTGGAAAAGACGTGGTTCGGATCGTAGCGGGCGCCGAAGGCGGCAAGCTCCGCATTCCCCGGTTCGAGGCGCCGGGCAAAGGCCAGCGAGTCCCTCACATAATCGTGGCCGGCGTACACGACGGTTTCGGCGGGCAGGGCCATGAGCTTCCGGATGGAACGGTAAAAGCCCTCCAAATCCCCGGAAAAACAGTTCCCGATCGTCCCGTTAAACAGGGTGTCCCCGGCGAGCAGGACCTCACCGGTATAAAACGAGCGGGAATCCTCCGTATGGCCGGGTGTATGGATGACGCGGATGATCTCTCCTTCGAGTTCAACTCTGGCGCCGTCGGTCAGCTCCGCCGCCGTCAATAGACGCGCGTCCGCGGCTTTCGGGTACGGCGGTCTGGCAATCTCGTGCGGGGTATCTGCCGTCAACTCACGCGCGCCGGCGGCTTTGAGGAGGGCGGCGTCGCCGCTCGTATGGTCAGGATGCCCGTGGGTGTTGGCAACGTACCTGAGGGAAAGGCGCCTCTGGGCAAGAAAGGCGAGGATCTCCTTCGAAGCGCCGCCGTCGACGGCCATGCCGTCCCGTTCCCCGTAGATGAAGTAACCGAGGTTGTCTGCCCCGTAGCGAAACTGCTTCACCTTCAACATGTGGAAACCCAAATCTTGATCTTCCTCCTTTACAGTTTTTCCTCGACGGATTTCACCTTGCCCTCGATGCGGTTTTCCGCCCCGGCGCGGTAGTCCATCTGGATGGTCATGTAGATCCGGCTGCAATCCTTTTTGAGCTCCTGGAAACAACGCTCCACTACCCCCATCACTTCTTCCCACTCTCCCTCGACGGCCGTGCTCATCGGCCCGAGTTTATGGGGGAGGCCGCTCTCCCGGATGACCCGCAGGGACCGGGCCACGTACGGACTGACGCTCGTCCCCTTGTCGGTGGGGAACATCGAAAAATGGATGAGAACACTCATACCGCCTCCCTTTTATTTTGTCTTCATCACCCAGCCCCCGTCCCAGTCGTCGTCCGGGGGGGTCTCCCGGAAAAAGGCGCACCGGTCGATGTACATCCGGCAGAGCGGCTCCTCGGGGTTGAAGCGGAGCGCCTCCTCGAAACGCCCGATCGCCCGCTCCCACTCCCGCCGCCGGTAGAGCGCCAGGCCGTCCCGAAACTGGTTCACCACGTCCATCAGGTTGGGGTAGGTCTCCTCGGTGTGATAATCGAGGACCTCGTACACCCCGACGCTCTGCGTCTTCCCCTTGACCTGCACGCGGTCCACCTCGCGGATCCGGTAGGTCCCCTTCAGCCGCCGGACGGTGTTCTCGCTGATCAGGATGCTGGCGTGGTACTGCTTGCAGAGGCTCTCCAGACGCGAGGCCAGATTCACGCCGTCGCCGATGAGGGTGTAGTCCATCCTCTTGGGCGAGCCGATGTTCCCGGAGACGATCGTGTCGGTGTTCAGGCCGATCCCCATGCCCACCGGCTTCTTCCCCTCCGCGGCGCGCCGGCGGTTCCACGTTTGCAGCGCCCTGATCATCCCGATCGCCGCCCGGACGGCCCGGTCTTCGTCGTCTTCGTGGGCGATGGGAACCCCGAAGGCCGCCATGATCGCGTCGCCGATGAACTTGTCGAGCATCCCGCCTTCCTTCTGGATGCAGTCCACCATGATCGTAAAGTACTCGTTCAAGAGCGATACAGTGCCCTGCGCCCCCAGCTCCTCGGTCAGCGTCGTGAAGCCGCGGATGTCGGAGAAGAGGATCGTCGCGTCGGCGCTCTTCCCGCCCAGGATGTCCTCTCCCTCCCCCAGGAGCTGATCGGCAAGCCCCGGGTCCATGTAGCGGGACATGGTCGATTTCATCCGCTTCTCGCTCGTGATGTCGTCGATGACGATCATCGAGCCCAGCTTCCGGCCCTCCGTGCTGACGAGCGGCAGGATCGTCAGGTTGACGGAGATGCGGTTTCCCCCGAACGCCGCTTCCGCGTCCATGATGATGTCCGGTTTGCCTCTTTCCTCCACGTGGCGGATCTTCTCCATGATCCAGCCGTTTTCGCCCGCGAAGAAATCCGCCGCGTTGCACCTGAGCACCTCTCCGGGGGCGATCCCGAGGATCTGCAGCCCCGCGGCGTTGCAGGTGACGATTTTTCCGTCCTCGTTGATGGTGATAACGCCGTTGGACATGCTCTCCAGCATGGACTCGTTGTAGTTCTTCATGTTCTGGACGTCGTCGAAGAGCTTGGCGTTCTCCAGGGCGATGGAGACCTGGGCGGTGAAGGCCTTGAGCCGCGACTCGTCCTCGTGCGTGAACGGGCCGCCCCGTTTGTTCAGCACCTGCGTCACCCCGATGATCTTCCCGTCCTTGTTGATCACCGGGACGCAGAGGATGGAGCGGGTGAAAAAGCCGGTCTTCTTGTCGAAGGCGGGATTGAAGCGCAGATCCGCATAGGCGTAGGGGATGTTGATCGTCTGCCGCGAGGTGAAGACCGCCCCGGCGATCCCGACGTGGTTCGGCATGCGGATCTCCGTGGTTTTCAGTCCCAGGCCGATCTTGGAGAAGAGCTCGCCCGTTTTCTCGTCGTTGAGGAAGAGCGTCGCCCGCTCGGCCCCCAGCATCCTGGTCGCCTCGGACATGACCTTCTGGAGCAGGGCGGCCAGGTCGATCTCGGCGGTCACCTCGGAGACGACGTCGAAAAACTCCATCTCCTTTTTGCGGAAGCGCTTCATCCGCTCGACGAACTGGGTGCTCTGCAGGGCGATGGCGGCCTGCGTCGTCATCGCCTCGAGGAGCTTCCTGTCTCTCGCGGTGAAGGCACCGGTTTTTTTGTTGAGGACCTGGGCGACGCCGATCACCTCTCCCTTGACGGTCCGGATGGGGACGCAGAGGATGGATTTGGTCTGATAGCCGGTCTCTTCGTCGATGTCGCGGTTGAAGCGGGGATCGGCGTAGGCGTCGTTGACGACAACCCCCTCCCCCGTGCTGAAGACATGGCCGGCGACGCCGGTGTCGTTGAGGATGCGGATCTCCCGGCGCAGATTCCCCTGGGCGACGCGGGAGTACAGCTCGCCCGTCTCATTGTCGTTTAGGAAGATGGTGCCCCGGTCTGCCTTGAGCTCCCGCGTGGTTATCCCGACGAGCGTCTCGAGGATCTCGTCGAGGGTCTCGAACGCGGCGATCGTCCGGGAGATGTCCAGCAGGAGCGGGAAACGGTTCTGCTGTTCCGCCCTATCCTGCCCCGCGGTCCGTTTTTTCGGCTGGCTGTCCTTTTTCATTGCGCGCTTCCCGTAATTTTTTCCCGCAGCGCCCGGATCATCTCCTGGAGCTGCGTTGCCTCGTCGCGGGCGGTCTTCTCGACGGCCTGGCATTTTTCTTCGTGGGCGATCTGCCCGCGCTCCAGCTCCTCGCGCAGCGCGGAGACCATCCCCTTTAGCTGGACGATCTCGTTGCCGGCCGCGGCCAGGGCCTGCTGCGTGCGTTCCTGTTCGCCGCTCCGCGTCTTCTCTAACTCTTCGCGCAGGGCGGCGACCATCCCCTTGAGCTGGACGATCTCGTTGCCGGCCGCGGCCAGGGCCTGCTGCAAGCGTTCCTGCTCGCCGATCCGCAGCTTCTCTAACTCCTCGCGCAGGGCGGAGACCATCCCCTTGAGCTGGGCGATCTCGTCGGCGGAGGCGGCCAGCGCCTTCTGCGTGCGCGCCTGCTCGCCGATCCGCGTCTTCTCCAGCTCCCCGCGCAGGGCGGCGACCATTTCCTTGAGGTGCCGGTTTTCCGTTTGCAGGGCGTGGATTTCGTCCCGGTCCGCTCCGGAGGACATTTATTTTCCCTCCCTATTTCTTTTTCATCATCCCCTCGAGCAGCGTCTCCACCGTGCGGCACTGGCGGCAGACGATCATGCCGTTTTTATCCACCAAAATCAGGGTCGGAACGCCCCGGATATCGTAGATGCCGCTCACCGCGCCTTCTTCGTCTAACAGTGTGCGGTAGGGGAGCTTGTTCCTATCGGCGTACTTTACCACCTTCGCCCGCGATTCCTGGATGTCGATGTTGACCATCTCCAGCCTCTGCCTGGCATAGGCCGCGTGGAGGGATTTTAGGTGGGGGATCTCCTCCTGGCAGGAAGGGCACCAGGTCGTGCTGAAGATCAGCAGGACCGGCCTTTTCCCACGGTGGTCGCTGAGGCGGAATTTCCGGCCGTCGAGGTCCGTCAGAACGAAGTCCGGCGCCTTTTCCTCGATGGCCCTGGTCCTGATGTCGAAAGGTTTCGAAGCGGCGGCCGGGGCGCCGGGCGGAAAGGCGAAAATGCAAGCAAACAGCAGGGCGGCAATCGCCGCCGCAAATCCGCGGAGGGGAATTCCCGCCCCCGCGCCTTCTTGCTTTATAAACGACATGATTGCTCCTTAAACCCAGAGTATTCCGGCATAGATCAAAAAATATTCTCCCGCGCCCAGGAGAATCCAGCCGAAGAGGCGGTTGATCCGCGTCATCCACAGGCCGGATTTGGGGATGTTGGCCACAAGGCCCGCGAATGTGCCGATGAGGATCAGCAGGGTCCCCATCCCGAAGGCGAAAACGAACAGCAAACTCGAGGCGAAGGCCACGTTCTGCTTCGTCGCGGCGTAACCCAAAAGCGCCGCCAGGACGGGCGCCGTGCAGGGACCCATGACGAGACCGGATGCCGCCCCGACAAGAAAGCTGCCGATCAGCCCTTTCTTTTTTGCAGGCGGCCACGCCTTCGTGACGAAGGAGGGCGTCCGGACGTTGAGGCTGAAGACGCCGAGCATCGCCAGCCCCATCATGAGGCAGAGGTTCCCGATGACGAAGTAGGTCCAGGGGCTGGCCTGGATCTGGCCGAAGAGCTTTCCGGAGAGGGCGGCCGCGGCGCCGAGGATCGTGTAGGTGACCGACATGCCCAGGACGTAGATCAGCGACAGGAGAAATCCTTTGCCCCGGGAGCCGCCGGCCCGCGCGCCGATGTAGCCGACGGTGATGGGGATCACCGGATAGACGCAGGCGGTGAAACTCACGAGGACCCCGCCCATGTAGGCGGCCAGATAGGACAGGATATAGGACTCCTGAAGATGGGCGGCCAGGTCGTTGACGAAACCCTCTACCATGAACATTCCTTTCGTTACCGCTGTTTACTAACATAAACGGCGGGAGAGGTAAAACCCTTTTATCCCGGCCGGCGGGGCTGGAGGATCCTCTCCGCGGCGCGGCGGAAGAACCGCCCGGCCGCAGTTTCCGCGGTGCGCAGCGCGCCGGCCGGGCAGACCTCGATACAGCAGTAGCAGCGGATGCAGCGGTCGTAGTCGAAGCTGAGCGGCGCCTCCTCCGGGGCGATCGCCCCGGCCGGGCAGATCTTCCAGCATTCGCCGCACATCAGGCAGGTCTTGTCGTCGCAGACCGGCCGCTGGAGGAGCTGCCGCCGGATGAACCCGTGGAGAATCTTCGGGCCGTACATCAGGGGAGTGAGGCGCGGGAGGCGAAAGCCGCGGATTTCGGGAAGGGGGTCGTCGCATTCGGGCGCCGCGACAGGATTTCCCATGTCCGCGGCCGCCTTGAGAATGGGCAGCTCCTCCGGGGCGATGCCGAGCATCCGGCAGACGGCGAGATCGACGGCGAAAGGGTCGTTGCCGGCCAGGATGACGCCTGCCTGCCTCGGCACCCCCCCGCGGCCGGGGCCTTCCCCCTCGAGGGCCAGGATGCCGTCCAGGATGTTGAAGGAGGGCCGGAGGGTCCGGGCGATTCCGACGAGGAGCTTCGCGAACGCCTGCCGGTCCGCGCCCGCGCGCATGTGCCATTCCGGCTTCCGGTAGCCGACGACGCAGCCGAAGAGGTTCTTTACCGCGAGGGTGAGCAGCATCTGGCCGTGCGTCTTTAGCTTGGGGAGGTTTATGATCGCATCCGCGTCGAGGGCTTCCTCGGCGAGCTCGATGGAACCGAACGGCTCGCCGATATCCACGCGGACGGAATTCTGAAACGGTCTGCATTCGACCTCCAGACCGCGGAGGGCCTCGCGGATGCCGCTCATCTTGAGGATGCTATCAAAAGACCCGATCGCGGGGCTGTCGGCAACAAGCGGTCGCGCGCCCTTATCAAGGACGTACTCCGCGGCGGCGCGGACGAAAAACGGGTGGGTGAGGACGGCGTGCTCCGGCTTTGCCGGCGACAGGAGGTTCGGCTTGATCAGGACGCGGCTTCCCCCCCGGATCGTTCCTCCGCCCATCAATTCCATCAGTTCGAAGATCCGGGCCTTGAGCGCGCCGTCTTCATAGGCCGCCCGTCTGACCAGCACCTGGGACATAGGCCGTTCGCCCTCCCTTTTACCACCCCGACCCTGACCCTCCCCCGTCAAGGGGGAGGGAAGTTTACGGACTTTTTACGAAGCCGCCGGACTTTGATACAGGTGAAGGCTTCTTGTTGTCAACAATTTCCTGTGATATGCTGTCGCGCAATTCATTTAACACTGCCGGTTTCCCCCTGTTTGCGGGCGTCGGCGGATGCAAGGAAAGGGGCGCCGCGGGGCGCGGATGAGGCAATGACAGGGGCGGTAACAGCGCTGATCGTGCCCGGCAACGGGAAAGAGACGGGGAGATGCCTCTCCTGCGGCAGGTGCGATATCGGCCGGCGGCGGTACTGCTCCACCGACTGCCGGCAGAAGCTCCGGCAGAGGCTCGAGATGCGCATCGGCCTCCTCCAGGCGCTCAACGCCCGTTATGCCACCTTCTACTTTTCCGACCTCCTGATCATAATGGACGTCCTTCCTTACGGCTATAAGGAGATCCGCAGTTTCTTCTACCCCCGGACGCCCGGCAAGAATCCGGGGGAGGATTTCAGCCGGATGGCGGACCTCCTGGGGGAGACGTGGTGGGCCGAGCAGCGGCGAACGAAGAAGCGCTATTTCGCCTCGCTCCATGTCCTGGAGATGGCCGTCCGGAACCATGTGCCGCCCCGCTCCGTCAAACCGCCGATCGTCCACACCCCGAACGTCAAGCAGGCCTCCTTGGTCTATCTGAACCTGGAGAAGGCCAGCCTCGATTCCCCGGAGCTCCGGAAGATCATCCGGGACGCCTACCGGCGGCAGGTGAAGATCCACCACCCCGACCTCGGCGGCGACGCGGGGATGTTCCGGCAGATCCACCAGGCCTACGAGGACCTGATCCGCTGGGCCGAAAACCCGAACTTCATCCGCCACCGCGGCTTTCCCGACAAATGGTTCTACGAAGGCGACAACGGCCGCTGGGTAAAGCCCACGCCGCTGCAAACCCGGGGGTGAATGAAACAGGCGCCCTGCGAACCGAAATTTCCCGCGCAACGCATAACTCGTCTTTATTGACACCGGCAGGTGTTTGCCTTATAGGGATGGACGTAAACGGAGGCTCGCTGGGCGCAGACAAAAGGGGAAAAAGGGGGGACAGCTCCCTATTTTCCCCGGAAGCGCGCATTGTAGATTTTTCAGGGCGCTCCTACCCCCACGGCGAAGCGGCCGTTAAAAAATTGGGAGGGGGCTGTGCCCTATTTCCCCCGGAAAATAGGGAGCTGTCCCTAATTTTAATTTTCATGGGCGCCGGTCTCCTGACCGCGCCCTGGTACATGATTTTCAGGTCTTGAATAATTCGACGGGAGGGAGACGATGGGCGGCATGGCATTCGGTCTGGAAGAAAAGGTAGTGGACGGGGGGGCCTCCGTCCTATGAGCCTGACTGCCGGGATCGATATCGGCTCCATCACCGCCAAGGCCGCCGTCATGAAGGACGGCGCGCTTTTAGGAACAAGGGTCAACTTCACCGGATACAATGCGGAGGCGGCGGGACGCCGGGTCTTCGAGGAACTCCTCGCCGCGCTGGGTCTCGTCCCCGCGGACGTCGGCCGCATCGTCGCCACGGGCTACGGCCGCAAGAGCGTGGCGATCGCCGACAAGGTCGTCACCGAGATCATGTGCCACGCCGCCGGCGCCCGGTTTCTGGACCCTTCCGTCCGGTCGCTCATCGACATCGGAGGGCAGGACAGCAAGGCCGTGGTTATGGACGAAAACGGCCGGGTCGTGAATTTCACCATGAACGACAAGTGCGCCGCCGGCACCGGCCGCTTCCTGGAGGTCATGGCCCGCGCCCTGGAGGCGGACCTCGACGAATTCGGCGACCTCTCCCTGAAGGCCGGGCAGCCCGCGCGGATCAGCAGCCTTTGCACGGTGTTCGCCGAATCGGAGGTGATCTCGCTGATTGCCAAAGGGGAGACGCGGGAAAACATCATCGCCGGCATCCACGAGGCGATTGCCTCCCGGGTCTGGGCGATGGCCGGCCGGATCGGCATGGCGGCGCCGGTCATGATGACGGGGGGGGTGGCCCGGAACATCGGCGTCGTCCGGGCGCTCGAGAAGGCAATCGGGATGCCGGTCGTCGTCTCGCCTCACGCCCAGGTGAACGGGGCGATCGGCGCGGCCGCCCTGGCCGAAAAATGACGGCTTCGTAAAAAGGCCGGATGCTGCGTTGCGCTTCAAATTAGGGACAGCGCCCTATTAATCCCGATAGCTTTGGGCAGAGAGCTTCACCGGGGCGCTGGACATTTTTCGACCATGCACCCTTCGGCAGGCTCAGGGCGGGCCAACTGTCACGGTGAGCCTGTCGAACCGCCGGCGGCCGCTCAGCTGCGGTGGCATGGTGCCCGGAAAATCTCCAATGCGCCCCTCACGAAGCCCTCTGCCCAAAGCTTGGGGGAAATGGATGCGGAGGTGAGAAATGCATGAGGACCTGAAAGGGAAGACGGCCGTTGTTACCGGGGCGGGGAAGAAGACCGGCATCGGCTTTGCGATCGCGGAGCGGCTCGCCGCCTGCGGCTGCAACGTGATCGTCGCCGACCTGGGAAGGCCGCCGGAGAAGACCGCGCCCGTCCGGACCGGGACGCGGGCGGAGATGGAGGAGATCGCCGCCGAACTCAGCGGGCGGTTCGGCGTGGAGACGCTCGCCGTGGAGGTGGACGTCACCGACTCCGCCTCGGTCGCCAGGATGGCGGAACAGATCAGGGAGAGATTCCCCCACCTCCATGTCCTCGTGAACAACGCCGGCGCCTCCTTCGGCGTCCCCGCCGACATCCTCTCCTATGACGAGGCGGCCTGGATCAGAACCCTGGAGGTGAACCTCTTCTCCGTCTTTCGCGTCAGCCGGGCGGTGCTGCCGCTGATGCTGGGCGAGCCGGGCGCGATCGTCAACACGGCCTCCCGGGCGGGGAAGGTCCCGCCTTTATTCAACAGCGCCTACGCCGTGGCGAAGGCCGGCGTGATCATGCTGACAAAAACGATGGCGAAGGAACTGGCCGGTCGCGGCATCCGCGTCAACGCGATCTGCCCGGGTCAGATCCGGACGGACCTGGAGCAGTGGCGGTTCGGCCTGGAGGCCGCCTTCTTCGGGAGCACGGTCGAGGAAAGGGAGGCGGAGATGTGCAAGACGATCCCCCTGGGTAGGATCGGCGCTCCCGCCGACGCGGGGATGCTCGTCGCCTTTCTCGCCTCGGAGGAGGCCCGCTACATCACGGGCCAGGCGATCAACGTCGACGGCGGCCAGTGTATGGAATTATAATTAGGAGGGGAGAATGGAGCAGGTGATCGGCGGCAGGCTGGCGGCGGAGGCGCTCATCGAGCGGGGCGTCGAATATGTCTTTACCCTGAGCGGGGGGCACATCACCCCGATCTACCAGTTCCTGGAGGGATCGCCGGTCGAGATCTTCGACACCCGGCACGAGCAGGCCGCCGTCTTCATGGCCGAGGCCTGGGCGAGGATGACCCGGAAACCCGCGGTCGCCCTGGTCACCGCCGGCCCCGGTTTCACGAACGCTCTCTCCGGGATCGCCAATGCGCGCCTGACGAACGCCCCCGTGGTTCTGATCGCGGGCTGCGTCGGCCTGGAGAGCGCGGAGAAGCTCGATCTCCAGGACATGAGCCAGTTCCCCGTCATCGCTCCGATGGTGAAGAAGGCCCTGGTCTGCACCGTGGCCGAGCGGATCCCGGAGTTCATCGACACGGCCTTCCGCACGGCCGCCTCCGGCCGGCCGGGCCCGGTCTATCTGGAGCTCCCCTGCGACGTTCTCAACGCTTCCGTCAATCCGGCAAGGGTGAAGCGGCCCCGGAGCCGGGTGGAGTCCCGGCCTCTTGACCCCGAAGGCGCCCGGGAGATCCTGGCAATGCTCCGGGAGGCGAAGAACCCGATCGTCATCGCGGGGAGCGGCGTCTGGTACGCCGATGCCGGGGAGGCCCTCCGCGCGTTCGTCGAGCAGACCGGCATACCCGTCTTCACGGGTAATTCCGGCCGGGGGAGCATCTCCGACACCCATCACCTGTGCTTCCAGTCCTCTCTCGCGATCCGCCCCGGCGCGGCCTTCTTCTCCCTGGCGAGCGCCGATCTGGTCCTTTTCCTCGGGAGCCGGCTGGGCCTCTTTTTCCTGTTCGGCGACATCTTTCGGAAGGACGCCCGGTTCATCCAGGCGGACATCGAAGCGGAGGAGATCGGCCGGAACCGCTCGGTGGATCTGGGCGTCGCCGGCGACTGCCGCGCCCTTCTGGAAGAACTCAACCGCTCGATCGCGGCGCAGGGAATCGGCGGGGAGCTGCGCGGCCGTTTCGAGGGCTGGGTGGAACAGGTCCGCAAGGCCGATGCGGACGGGAAGGCCCCTTCGCGGCCGTTCTGGGAAAGCGACTCAGTTCCGATCCATCCGCTGCGCCTCGCCCGCGAGGTGGACGCCTTCATGGACCGGGAGGACGACATCGTTGTGGCCGACGGGGGCGACACCCAGGTCTGGATGGGGATGACGCGCACGGTCAGAAAGGGGGGCCGCTATTTCGACTCGGGGCTCTTCGGCTGCCTGGCGGTGGGGCTGCCCTTCGCCAATGCCGCGCAGCTTCGCCACCGGGAAAGCCGCGTCCTGCTTATCACCGGCGACGGATCGGTGGGATTCAATTTCATGGAGTTCCACACGGCGATCCGCCGGGGACTGCCGATAGTCGTCGTCGTCGCCAACGACCAGGGCTGGGGGATGATCGCCCACAGCCAGACGCTGCGGCTGGGCCACAGCATCCCCGCGGGGACCTATCTCGGCCGCGTGGACTACCAGCGCCTCGTCGAAGCCCTCGGGGGCGTCGGTTATTGCGTCGAAAGGCCGGAGGAGATCCGGCCGGCGCTGGAGGCGGCTTTCGCCTCGGGGAAAACGGCCTGCATCAACGTCATGGTCGACCCTTCCGTGATCAGCCCCGGCAGCGTCGCCCTGGCCAGCCTCGGCGGATACGCCTGCCATTAACGACGGCTGCGTAAAAAAAAGATATTAATGCCCTTCCCCTTCCGTCGCGCCTCCCGGCTGTTCTTCCGGGATATTCAGGCGCAGCAGCAGGAGGGCGGCCAGCAGGGTTATGCAGCCGATGAGGATGAAGGCGAGGCCGAAGGAGTCCCTGTCGCCGAAGACGCCCAGGAGGGTGGGGACGAAACCCGCGCCGGACAGATAGGCGATGAAGACGGTCAGCGACACGGAGAGGTTCCGGGCGCGGGGTGGGACGATCCGGGAGAGGATCGTGAAGGCCGCCGGGAAGAAGCAGACCGTCAGTACCGGCTGGAGAAATACCATCAGGACAACCCAGCGGCCGGGCAGCGCCCCCAGGAGGACGGCGGTGACGCCGTTGAAGATGATAACCGCGGTGATCGTCGGTTTCGGGCCGATGCGGTCCGAGATCCAGCCGGAGATGAGGGCCATGAAGATGATGGGGATGCGCGACAGGCCGATCAGCGTGTTCGCCATGCTCCTGTCGATGCCCCGTTCGGCGACGAGGTACAGCGGCATCATGCTGTAGACGCCCATGCTGGCGGTGATGCCGACGCTGAAGAGGGCGACCATGATCCAGAAGGAGGGCCGGCTCGCAAGCAGCCGGATGTTTCCGAGCGTCGGCGCCTCGCCCGTGAAATCGCCGCCCGGGCTGAGGCGCAGAAAGGCGAGGCCCAGCACCACCGAGACGCCGCCGATCAGGGCGAGGATCGCCTGCCAGGGCAACAGGACCAGCAGTGCCTCGGCGATCAGCGGGGCGCCGATATAGGCCAGCGAAGGGGCGAGTTCGTGGACGCCGATCGCCTTTCCCCAGTGGGCGGGGGGGATTGAGGAGGTGATCGTGGTGATCCCCGAGGGGAGGTAGATTCCGGTCGCGATGCCGACCAGGATCAATCCCAGGCGGGTCATCCACATGGTCTGGCCGGCGGCGATCAGAAAATAGGCGCACCCGCAGGCGACGGCGGTCAACGCGATCGTCCGGCGGTGGGTGAGCCGCGCGGAGACGAATCCGGAGCTGAACAGCCCCGCCGAATAGCCCAGCGCGATCATCATGAAGAAGCCGCCCGCGGTGGTATGGTCAAGTCCGAGGTCCTTTTCGATCACCGGCATCAGCGGCGACAGAATAACCCGCGAGAGGAAGTTGAAGAAAAAGATGGTGGTCACGATCCCCAGCAGGAAGAGCTGGGATTTTCTCTCTCGGGAAAGATTTGTCATCGCCCGGCCTCCGCGGCGCCTTCGGGCCTCCTTTTCTCCTGCTCGAAATTAAGCGCCCGGATCGGGTAGGGGATTACGATCCCTTCCCTCGCGAAACGTTCGTGGATCCGCTTGATGAACTCGTGCTGGACGAGATACTGATCCGTGAACTCCTTCCCGCGCATCACCACAGTGAAGTCGATGCTGGAGGTCCCGAAGGTATGATAACGGACCAGGGGGGCGAAATCGGGCACGCCCCCCGGCGCCTCCCGCATCACCTCCGCGGCCACCTCGCAGGCGATCCGTTCGACCTCTTTCAGATCGCTGTCGTAATGGACGCCCATCCCCACGCGGACGATCATTTCCTTGTCCTGCAGGGTGTAATTGGTCACGATCATCTCGGTGAGCTTCGCGTTGGGGATCAGGACGAGGTTCCCGGCCAGGGTCAGGATCTTCGTCGTCCGCCAACTGATGTCGGTCACATGGCCCTCCTGGCCGGCCTCGAGCTTCAGGTAATCGCCCACGCGGATCTGGCGGTTGGCGATGATGTGGAAGCCCGCGAAGAAATTCGAGAGGGTGTCCTTGAGGGCCAGCGCGACGGCCAGGCCGCCCACGCCGAGGGTCGCCAGGATCGGCGCGATGGAGATCCCCAGCCCGTTGAGGATGATCAGGACACCCACCCCGTAGACGACGATCCGGATGATATGCTCCGTCAGAGACGTCACCGGCAGGACCGCTTCGATCCGCTCCGCGCGAATCCGGGTGAACGCGCACAGGATGTTGGCCGCCGCCATCGACACCGCGACGACGGCGAGGATGGACAGACCCTTGTCGGCCTTTTCGACCGCGGTCCTGGGCAGGCGCGAGAATTCGAGGGCCACGTAGGCGGCCAGCATGAAGCACAGCACCAGGGAGGGGGACCTGGCGGCGGAGACGACCGCCTCTCCCATCCGGGCGCCGGTTTTCACGGCCCAGTGCGAGAGGCGGGAAAAGAGGTAGGTCCGAAGCCCGCATCCCGCCAGCAGGACGGCGAGGAATATAGCCAGGGGGATGATGATCGCCAGGGATTCCCCGAGCGCCTCGCTTGTCAGCAGATTCTCCACTTCCTTATCCCTTCCTTCCCGCTCCCCGTCGAGGGGGCGTTACCGGTATCTCAGTAGCCTTTTCCAACCGATAAAGTCAAGTTTGAGGCCATGAGACCTTTGAAAATCATGCTCCCTCCGCGCGCTGTACATTTTTCGTTCCGAAAAATCTACAATGCGCGCTGGGGACACGTTTTAGAACGTGTCCCCTAAGCATGATTTTCAGATTGTGCAGAGGTCTCGCCATACATCTTTTATTCACATTGCCTCGTATTTCCGGAGCTTCTGGTGGAGGGTGCGGCGCGTGATGCCGAGGCGGCGGGCGGCCTCGCTCTTGTTGCCGCCGCAGGCCGCGAGGGTCCGGAGGATCGTCTCGCGCTCCACCGCCTCGAGGGAGGCGGCTCCGGCGCCGGCGGGGGCAGGCGCCCCGGCGGGCGGCGCATCAGGGACGGACTCCGCGGCCGGGGGCGCGGCGCCCGCGGGCGGCCTTTCCGAGGCCTCGGGGCGCCCCGGCGAGGTTTGTACTCCGGCCGCGGTTGCAATCCCGGCGACCCAGGACGCGCCGCCGCCTCTCTCCGGCAGGAGGAGGGAGAGCTCCGTTTCGTCGAGGTATTCGCCCTGGGAAAGGACGACGCCGCGCTCGACCGCGTTCATCAGCTCCCGGACGTTCCCCGGCCAGGGGTGGCGCAGGAGCCGGTCCATCGCCCGCGGGGTGAAGCCCTTGATCGTCTTGCGGTTCTTCTCGGCGAATCGGGCGAGAAACTCCTGGGCGAGAAGCGGGATGTCCTCGGGCCTCTCCCTGAGCGGCGGGACGGGGAGGGTGATCACGTTGAGCCGGTAGAAGAGGTCCTCCCGGAAGCGGCCCGCCTCGATCTCGGCAAGGAGGTCCCGGTTCGTCGCGGCGATGAGGCGGACGTCCACCCTGATCACGTCTTCGCCGCCCACGCGGGTGAGCTCCCGTTCCTGGAGGACGCGCAGGAGCTTTACCTGCATCGCAAGCGACATCTCGCTCACCTCGTCTAAGAAGAGGCTCCCGCCGTGGGCCTGGCGGAACTTCCCCTCCCGGCGCCGGTCGGCCCCCGTGAGGCCCCCTTTTCGTGGCCGAAGAGTTCCGATTCGAGGAGGGTCTCGGCGAGCGCCGCGCAGTTGAACTTGATAAACGGCCCCTCCTTCCGGTGGCTGTTGTAGTGGATCAGCCCCGCGATCATCTCCTTCCCCGTTCCGGATTCGCCGGTGATCAGGACCGTCGCCTCCGCGGGGGCCACCCGGGCCGCGGTGTCCAGGAGCCTTTCCATGGCGGCGCTCCGCCCGATTACGTTGCGCCGGTCGAACCGCTCACCCAGGCTCTCCCTGAGCAGGATGTTTTCCTCCCTCAGGCGGCTGTGATCCATCGCCCGACCCAGCTTGAGCCGGAGTTCGTCAAAGTCCAGCGGCTTGGTGAGATAATCGTAGGCCCCCTTGCGGAGCGCGTCGACCGCCGTCTCCAAGGAGGCGTAGGCGGTCATGATGAAGATGGGGATCGCCGGGTTGAAGGCCCTGATCTCGGAGAGGGCCTCGAGGCCCGAGACCTTGATCATCCGGATGTCCATCAGGATCAGGTCGAAGGGTTGCCGGCGCGCCGCCTCCACGGCGCTCCCGCCGTCGTCGGCCTCCGCGACCGCGTACCCCCAGCCGGTAAGGAGCGTCCGGAGCATGGTCCGGTGGGCCGTGTCGTCATCCGCCACGAGGACCGAATAATTTGCTTTCATTTTTTATAACCCCTGCTGCCTTCGTAAATCGTCAACAAACCTTGCCCGGCGCGGCGGGTAGAATGATGGTCGCGGTCGTCCCCCTGCCCGGCTCGCTTTCCAGGCGGATCTCCCCGCCGTGGGCCTCGACGATCCTGTAAACGATGGCCATCCCCAGGCCGGTTCCCGAGGACTTCGTCGTGAAGTACGGATCGAAGACCCGGGTGAGGTCCTCCTTTCTGATGCCGGCGCCCGTGTCGGCGACCGCGATCCGGATCGTTCCGTCGTCCCGCCGCCCGAGCGCGACGCTCAAGGTTCCCCCTGCCTCCATCGCCGCCAGCGAGTTCAGATAGAGGTTCAGGAGTACCTGTCCGATCCGGTCGGCATCCAGCGGGACCGGTCCGATTTCCGGCGGCAGGTCATCCGCGAGGGAGATTCCCTTTTCCCGCGCCTGGCCCTCGATCGTCTCCAGGGAATGACGGATCAGCGTCTGGAGGGAAGTCGGGGTCCTGGTCATCGTCATCGGCCGGGCGAATTCCAGCAACTGGGTGATGACGCGGTTGAGGCGGTCCACCTCGCGGATCATCACCTCCGCCGTCTCCCGGTCTGCGGCGACGTCCCGGTATCGCTCCCGGAAATAGGTGGCGAATCCCTTGATCGAGCTCAATGGGTTCCTGATTTCATGGGCGACGCCGGCTGCGAGGCTTCCGAGCGAGGCCAGGCGCTGGCTCCGGGCGACCTCCTGCTTGAGGCGCCGGACCTCGGTCAAGTCCCGAAAGAGGATCACGCCGCCGCTCGGAGGACCGTCGTCTTCCCGGAGGACAGTCGCGATCACCTCCAGCGGGATCGTCCGCCCTTCCGCTATCAGGCAGTCGATCTCCCGCTCGATGAGCCTGTCTTCCGCCGCGAGCTGCCGGAATATCTCCCGGCAACTCCCCGGCAGGATGTCCTCCGCCCGTTTGCCGAGGACCTCACCGGCAGGCCGTCCCAGGATCGCCTCGGCCGTCTGGTTGAAGGCGATCAGCGCCCCCGCTCCGTCGGCGGCGACGAGGCCGATGGGCATGTTTTCCACCAGGCTGTCGGAAAAGGCCTTGACGCGGGACAGGGAGCTGCGCGCGGCGCGGTATCCCTGGGCGAGCATGAGCGAGACGATCCCGGAGCCGCCCAGCAAAAGCAGGAAGGCCGCCATCCAGATCGTATGGCGCCTGTCCTCCTCGTGGGCGGCGAGGATGGGGCCCATGTCGAGGCCGACGAAGATCACGAAACCGGGGAGAGCGCCCTCCGGTCCTTCTCCCGGACGGGCCGGCGCCGTCAGCGAATCGTGAAAACCGGGAAAGGGGCCGCCGGTCGGCGCGAAACGCCGGAAGACCTCGAAGGTGTCGGCTCCCTCGCTGTTGGGGACCTGACGCCAGGCGAGCAGGGCCGAAGCCGCTATCTGCCCCAGATCGAGGTCCAGGCCGTAGCTCAGGCCCAGCCGGGCCGGGTCGCTGTCGGCCACGATCGTCCCCTCGGCGTCAACAACGATCAGGTAGTCGATATCCGGCTGCTGGGAGGTCTCCATCAGAAGCTTCTGGAGCTGGAAGCCCCCCCAGCGCATCCCGATTCCCGTCCGGGCGCCTGCCTCGAACGAGCGGATCAGGGCGGCGCCTTTCTCCAGGAGGAGGCGGGTCGTCTGCTCCCTCTGCCGGTCGATGTTCTGCATGGTCATGAACACGAACAGCAGCGCGAGGACCACGACCGCGCCGATGATGAACCAGGGGGGGATTGCCGCCCAGAATCGTTTCTTCCCCATTTTCCCGCCGCTCATTAAGGATGACGAACTCGTAAAAAGTCATAAAAGCCTTGCTTTCAGGACGGCTTCGTAAAAAGGCCGCAGGCAAGGCGCGCGAATCCTGAGGAGTGAGGCGTACTTTGCCGTACGCTGCAACGACGAAGGATAAAGCGCAACGCAGCATCCGGACTTTTTACGAAGCCGTCAAGGATGCTCTCGAGACCTTTGAAAATCATGCTCCCTCCGCGCGCTGTACATTTTTCGTTCCGAAAAATCTACAATGCGCGCTGGGGGAGGGGGCTCGTTTTAAAACGAGCCCCCTCCCCTAAGCATGATTTTCAGGTTGTGCAAAGATCTCCTCTCATATTTCTGGATACTAATTAGCCATATGGATACCACAGATGGATACTTATTAGCCAATATTTTCTCGGCAAGGCAAGAAAGACGCCCTCGCAAAATAATTAACCCAATGATTCCGCGAGGCTGAAGAAACATGCCCGGATGATGGCACGGCAGTTGCTATAACGAAAGCCAAACGGGGATGAAAATCCCGCTAAAATTTTACATAAGGAGAATGGAAGATGAAGAAAGCGACGATTGCGATAGCGGCGCTCCTCTTTGTTGCGGTGATCGCAACCTCGGCCTTCGGTTTCGGCTGGGGGAGAGGGCCCGGATTTGGTTTTGGCCCCTGCGCGCGGGGCGATTTTCAGGGGCCGGCCGGCGTGGAGCTGACGGCGGATCAGAAGACGAAGCTCAAGGAGATGCAGGACGCCCGTTTCAAGGACATGGAGCCGCTCCGGGAGCAGATGTTCGCCAAGCGCGATGAACTGCGCAAACTCTGGCTGGAGTCCAACCCCGATCAGGCGAAGATCGCGGCGGCCCAGAAGGACATGAGGTCCCTGCGGGATCAGATGCAGGACAAGATGACGGCGTTCCGCCTTGAGTCTCTGAAGGTCCTGACGCCCGAGCAGCAGGAAAAGGTCAAATCGTTTGCGGCCGGCCGGATGGGCGGGAAGCGCGGCCTCGGCCCGGGTGGAATGATGGGCGGAAGAGGCGGCTATGGTCCGGGCGACACCGGCTGCTTCGGCGGCGGTCCGGGCGGGCGCGGCAGGTGGTAACCGGTAAATCATTGACAACAACAGGGGGATCGTCCCGAAGGTTGGTAATGCACCCTCCTCCCCTTCACGGACGGTCCCCCTTTCCAGTCTTTATCCGAAATCCCTCCAAACGTTTCACCTGAAAATGCCTTTCACCCCGCACTGTCCTAAAAAAAATTGACATCTGTTCTGATGAGTATTATCGATTCACTTCCGGAGGAGGGGAGGACCATGGACAATATCGCGGTAATCGGGCTGGGATTGATGGGGACCCCTCTCGCCACGTTGCTTATGAGGGCGGGCTATCGCGTGACCGGTTATGATATCATGGAGAAGCAGGCCTCCGCCCTTGTCCCCCTGGGGATGTCGGTTGCAAAGTCCCCGCGGGAAGCCGCCGCGGGCGCCTGGCTGACGCTGCTGTCCCTGCCGAACTGGGATGCCGTCCGTCAGGTCGTCGAGGGCCCGGAAGGGGTTTTGGAAGGGGCAAGACCGGGTCGGATCGTCGTCGATACGGGCACAAGCCCGCCGCGGGAGACGGCGGCCATGGCGGCAAGACTGGCCGCAAAGGGGATCGACTGGCTGGATGTCCCGATCTCCGGCTCGTCCGCCCAGGCCAGAGAGGGCAACATGGTCTTCATGGCGGGGGGCAGGAGGGGGGCCTTCGAGAAGATCGAGCCGGTCCTCGACAAGATCGGCAAGAAGACCGTCTATGCGGGGGAAAACGGCGCCGGGGCCACGCTCAAGCTGGTCGTCAACCATATCCTCTACCTCAACGAAGCGGCGGCGATCGAGGGATTGGTGCTGGGGAGGAAGGCCGGTCTCGATCCGGAGATCATGTTTGACGCGATAGTCTCCGGCGCGGCCTCGAGCGATCTGATCGCCGCCCGGGGGAGGGAGATGCTGGCGGGCCGTTTCGAGCCCAAAGGGCCGGTCGGCATTGCCGTCAAGGACATGGGGCTGATCCTGGAGATGGCCGGGCAGTTGGGCGTGATGCTGCCGATGGGGGGGCTGTACCAGCAATTCCTGCTCGAGGCCCGGCATCGGGGTTGGGAGCGGGAAGACGCAACGGCCGTCATGAAGATATACGAGCAGTTGGCCGGGATCTCCAGGAAGGACTGAGATGGAATTTTGAAAATCATGTCCCGGAAGCGCGCATTGTAGATTTTTCGGAACGAAAAATGTACAGCGCGCGCAGGGAGCATGATTTTCAGTTGAATGCAATCAGCAAATAGAAAGGAGGATGATCATGGAAACTTTGACGCTGGCAGCCGCGGACCGCATCGCGGACAAGGCCCTGGAAAAGGGAAGGGAGCTGAACTTCCTGCCCCTGACCGTCTGCGTCCTTGACGCGGGAGGACAGATCAAGGTGCTCAAGCGGGACGACAAGAGCAGCCTGCTGCGCCCGGAGATCGCGCTGGGAAAGGCCTGGGGAGTCCTGGGCATGGGATTCGGCGGCCGCGAGATCGCCAAGCGGGCCGCCAAGGTGCCGCAATTCTACGCCGCCCTTTCCGACATGTCGGGCGGACGCATGGTCCCCGTGCCGGGCGGCGTCCTGATCCGCTCCGCGGCGGGCGAGATCATCGGCGCCGTGGGCATCTCCGGCGACACGTCCGAAAACGACGAAACGTGCGCCGTCGCGGGCATTCTCGCCGCGGCCCTGACGCCGGATACGGGCGAGTAGGGGGAAGACCTTTCGGAGGTTCCGCTTCCCCCGCGCGGTTGATTCCGCGCCGTCAGGAAGCGATTTCCAAAGTCTGGAAACGTCGGCAAAGACGATATTATCGAAACAGGAAAGGAGAAAACAAGATGGGTTACGAACTGAACACCGATTTCATCAAGAAGCCGCATGAGTGGGACCCCCGCCGTCTCTACAGCCAGACGGGGGCGGACTGGCAGTACCGGGTGGATTTCGACCGCCTGCGTAGAGAGCGCCTCCAGCGCACGCGCGAGCAGATGGAGGTCTTCGACCTGGGCGCGCTCGTCCTTTTCGCCGGGGCCAACATCCGGTACGTGACCGGCTCCTACCAGGGGAACTGGAAATACAATATCAACATCCGCTACGTGGTCCTCCCGCGGGGGGGAGAGCCGGTGTTCTTCGAGACTGCCGGCTCGGACCTCCACTGCGCCGTGATCGACCTTCCCTGGATTCCGCCGGAGAACATCCGTCCGGCGATCACCTGGCAGTGGGCCGAGGGGGCGGTCCCCCACATGGCCGGGAAGATGGTGGAGGGCGTCGTGGGCGTCCTGAAGGCCAACAAGGTTGACAAGGAGAAGATCGGGATCGACAACCTCGACATGCCCTCCCTGCAGGCCCTCAAGGACGCCGGACTCAACATCGTCAACGGCTGGCCGGCGATGTCCGCCGCCAGGGTGGTCAAGACCAGGGACGAGATCGAGCTCCTCAAACAGGCCGCCTCGATCGGCGACGCGGCCATGTGGCATATCAAGTACGAGTGGCTCAAGCCCGGGGTGACGGAGCGGGACATCGAGGCCAATGTCCACGACTTCATGCTGAAGGCCGGCTGCGAGATCATCTACGACATCATCGTGGCGTCGGGCGGCAATACGAGCCCCTACCGGCGCTGGGCGACCAACAAGATGATCCGGCAGGGAGACCTGATCATCGTGGACATCAACGCCGTCGGGCCTTCCGGCTACTACATCGATTTCGTCCGGTGCTTCAAGTGCGCCGCGAAGATGAACCAGCAGGAGATCGATCTGTACCGCGAGGTGTACGACTCCATGTACGCGGGGATCGAACAGCTCAAGCCCGGCAACACGACGGCGGATGTGGCCAAATGCTTCCCGGAGTACGACGACGACAAGTACGGCACCGTCACGCTCCAGCAGTTCGCCCACAGCATCGGCATCACGCTCTACGAGGGGATGTGGATCTCGCGGGCGTATTCCCTCGACTATCCGGCCGAGCTCAAGGAAAACATGTACTTCGCCGTGGAGACCTTCGCCGGGCATCCGGGGCTGCGGCAGACCTGCCGCCTGGAGGAAAACGTCCTGGTCAGCGGCGACGGCCCGGTCGTCTTCACCCTGATGGAGCATATGGAAGAGGCGATGCGGTAAGAATATGCAGAAAGTCCTTGACAGGCCCGCCGATTTACACTAAATGTGCCCCTCAGCCGCGGAAGCGTCCACGCAGAGACGCCCCCGGCGCGGGAAAGGGTTGGAGGTTGTCCTAAAAAATGTCAGGCAACGGAAGCGCGATCATCATCGTCAACATGCTGTCCCTCCTTCTGGGACTCGCCCTTCTTTGCCTTCTCAACAGGAGAAGCCGCCCGTCGTTTTTAGGACATCCGTAACCAAGCGATCATAGAGAAAACCTAAAGGCCATGGGCGATGAACCCATGGCCTTTTTTTTATCCATCATCTTGGTGCAAAAGGGGGTCAGCCATGAAAGCAGAAGAACAAAGGGTATTCATTTTCGACACGACGCTTCGGGACGGCGAGCAGTCGCCGGGGGCGAGCATGAACCCGGACGAGAAGCTCCGGATCGCCCGCCAGCTCGAAAGGATGGGGGTGGACATCATCGAGGCAGGTTTCCCGATCGCCTCGGACGGGGATTTCGCCTCCGTCCGGCAGATCGCCCGGGAGGTCCGGGGCTGTCAGATCGCGGGGCTCGCCCGGGCGAACAAAACCGACATCGACCGCGCCTGGGAGGCAATCCGCGAAGCCGCCTCGCCCCGGATCCACACCTTCATCTCTTCTTCCGACATCCACCTCCAATACCAGCTCCGCAAGTCGCGCGCGGAAGTCCTCAGAGAGGCCCGCGCCGCCGTCGCCCACGCCCGCGGTTATACGAAAAACGTGGAGTTTTCCCCGATGGATGCGACCCGGAGCGACCGGGACTATCTCTGCGAGATGATCGAGGCGGTGATCGATGCCGGGGCCGCGACGATCAACATCCCGGACACGGTCGGCTACGCCATCCCGGAAGAGTTCGGCGACCTGATCGCGACGCTGTTTATGCGGGTCCCGAACATCGGCCGCGCCGTCGTTTCGGTCCACTGCCACAACGACCTGGGGCTGGCCACGGCCAACGCCCTGGCCGCCGTGAAAAACGGCGCCCGGCAGGTGGAATGCACGATCAACGGGATCGGCGAGCGGGCGGGGAACTCCGCGCTGGAGGAGGTGGTCATGGCCATCAAGACCAGGCAGGACCTCTTCGGCCTCCAGACGGGGATCAGGACCGAATACATCCACCAGGCGTCGCGCCTGCTGACGCAGATCACGGGCATCCATGTCCAGCCCAACAAGGCGATCGTGGGGGCCAACGCCTTCGCCCACGAGTCGGGCATCCACCAGGACGGCCTGATCAAGGAAAAGAGCACCTACGAGATCATGACCCCCCAGTCGGTCGGGATCTCGGAGACCAACATCGTCCTGGGCAAGCACTCCGGGCGCCACGCCATCGCCAACCGCCTCAAGGAGATGGGCTACGACATGAGCGAGGAAGATCTCAACCGCGTCTTCGTCCGGTTCAAGGAATTGGCCGACATGAAGAAGGAGATCTACGACGAGGACCTGGAAGCGATCGTCTACGAGGAAGCGTTCCGGGGCGAGGAAAAGTATCGCTTCGTCTATCTCAACGTCGTCAGCGGCACCGCGACGGTCCCCACGGCCACGCTGCAGATGGAGGTGGCCGGGGAGATGATCCAGGAGGCCGGTTTCGGCGTGGGGCCGGTGGACGCGACCTTCGCGGCGATCCGGAAGATCACGAGGACGAACTACCCGCTGCTGAAGTACGCCGTAAACGCCGTGACGGGCGGGACCGACGCCCAGGGGGAGGCGACGGTGCAGCTCAAGTTCAACGGCCGCTCCGCCGTCGGCCGCGGCGCCCATCCCGACGTCCTGGTGGCCTCGGCCAAGGCCTACATCAATGCCCTGAACCGGCTGGAATGGTTGAGCAAGGATATCAAGAAGGTCAAGGTTGCATAAACGGGGCTTATCCTGTAAGAAGCGAACTGGCATTCGGGATAACTATTGGGCTAATTGACAATCACGTCCCTCCGCGCGCTGTACATTTTTCGACCCTGTAGCTGCTCGCTAAAGCTGCCGGGAAAAAATTAGCTGTGCTGCGCTTCGCTGATTCTCCGAATTAGCTGCGCTGCGCTTCGCTGATTCTCCGAATTCGCGCTTGCGGCACTCAGACAGTTTTCCCGGCGGGCGCTCCGCTGCGCGCACAGAGCGCCCCCACCCCCGAAAAATCTACAATGCGCGCTTCCGGGACATGATTTTCAAATCTTTCTAAAGGAGAAGGCGGCATGTCGATGACCGTAACGGAAAAGATTCTCGCCCGGCACGCGGGACTCGCCGAGGTCCGCCCCGGGATGCTCGTCAGCGCGAAGGTGGATATCGCCCTCGGCAACGACATCACGGCGCCCATCGCCATCGCGGAGTTCCGGAAGGCGGGCGGCACGCGCGTCTTCGATCGCGAGAAGGTGGTCCTGGTGCCGGATCATTTCGTCCCCAACAAGGACATCGCCTCGGCGGAGCAGTGCAAGCTCATGCGGGAGTTCGCGGCGGAGCAGGGGATCACGCACTACTACGAGGTCGGCGAGGCGGGCGTCGAGCACGCCCTGCTGCCGGAAAAGGGGATCGTCGTTCCCGGCGACCTGGTCGTCGGCGCCGACAGCCACACCTGCACCTACGGGGCGCTGGGGGCCTTCGCCACCGGCGTCGGGAGCACCGATCTGGCCGCGGCGATGCTGACCGGCGAGCTTTGGTTCAAGGTCCCCGAGACGATCAAGTTCGTCTATCGCGGCAGGCTCAAACCCTGGGTGGGCGGGAAGGACCTGATCCTCCATACGATCGGCCGGATCGGCGTGGACGGGGCGCTCTACCGGGCGATGGAGTTCACCGGCGAGACCATCGCCGGCCTTGCCATGGCCGACCGCCTCACGATGGCGAACATGGCCGTCGAAGCGGGCGGGAAAAACGGGATCTTCCCCCCCGACGCGATCACGGAGCTCTATTGCCGCGGCCGGGCCGAGCGCAGATACGAGTTTTTTGCCTCCGACCCCGACGCCTGCTATCACTCGATCATCGAGATCGACGCGGGGAAGATCGAACCCCAGGTCGCCTTCCCCCACCTCCCCTCCAACGCGCGCGGGATCAGCGAGGCCGGCGACGTCCGGATCGATCAGTCGATCATCGGCTCCTGCACGAACGGCCGGATCGAGGACCTGCGCGCGGCGGCCTCGGTTCTCAAGGGCCGCCGCGTTGCGCCGGGGGTCCGCCTGATCGTCATCCCCGCGACGCCGGCGGTTTATCGCCAGGCGCTGAGCGAGGGGCTCTTCGATATCTTCCTCGACGCCGGGGGGGTGATCAGCCTGCCGACCTGTGGCCCCTGTCTGGGCGGCTTCATGGGGGTCCTCGCCCGGGGGGAAAGATCGGTGGCGACGACAAACCGGAATTTCGTCGGGCGGATGGGGCACCCGGAAAGCGAGGTTTACCTCGCCGGTCCGGCCGTGGCTGCGGCTTCGGCCGTCGCCGGCCGCCTTGCCGGCCCGGACCAGTTATAAGGAAAATTCGTCGGAAAGGAAGTTCAGGATGAAATTCAGGGGAATGATCTGGAAGTTCGGAGACAACATCGACACCGACGCCATCATCCCGGCGCGGTATCTCAACACCTGGGACCCGCAGGCGCTGGCCGCCCACTGCATGGAGGACGCCGATCCGGGGTTCATGAAAAAGATGAGGACGGGAGACATCATCGTCGGGGGGGAGAATTTCGGCTGCGGGTCGTCGCGGGAGCACGCCCCCATCGCCATCAAGGCGGCGGGGATCGCCTGCGTGGTCGCCGGGAGCTTCGCCCGGATCTTTTACCGCAATTCCTTCAACATGGGCCTTCCCATCTTCGAGTCCCGCAATCTTTGGCCCCAGGTCGAGGACGGCGCCGAGATCGAGGTGGACGCCGACGAAGGGCTGATCCGGATCACAGGCAACGCGGCCGGGCCGCTCCGCATCGAGCCGGTGCCGCCGTTCATGCAGGAGCTCATCGCCGCCGGCGGCCTGATGAACTACATCGCGAAGGGGAGGGCGAAATGAGGAGTTGTCGCATCGCGGTCCTCCCCGGCGACGGGATCGGGCCGGAGATAGTGAGAGAGGCCCGGAAGATCCTGGAAGTCGTTGCAAAAGGCGCGGGGGTGCGCATCGCGATGGAGGAGGGCCTCATCGGCGGAATCGCCTACGACCGCCGGGGGACGCCGCTTCCCGAAGAGACCCTGAAGTTGGCGCTGGAAAGCGACGCGGTCCTCCTGGGCGCGGTGGGAGGTCCGAAGTGGGAGCCTCTTCCCTACGAGGTCCGGCCGGAGCGGGGACTGCTCGGCCTGCGGGCGGGGCTGGGGCTTTTCGCCAATCTGCGGCCGGTGGTCGTGTTCGATGATCTGATCGACGCCTCGCCGCTCAAGCCGGAGGTGGTCCGCGGGATCGATCTCATCATCGTCCGTGAACTTGCGGGGGACGCCTATTTCGGGAAGCCCCGCGGCGTCCGGATCGAAAACGGCCGTCGGGTCGGGATCAACACGATGATCTATGACGAGACGGAGATCCGGCGGATCGCGAAAACGGCCTTCGAGCTGGCCCGGGGCCGGCGCAGGAAACTCCTCTCCGTGGACAAGGCCAATGTCCTGGAAGTGACGGAGCTCTGGCGGGACGTTGTGACCGAAACGGGCCTGAACTATCCGGACGTCGAGCTCAGGCACATGTACGTGGACAACTGCGCGATGCAGCTCATCCGGAACCCCGGGCAGTTCGACGTGATCGTGACGACGAACATGTTCGGCGACATCATCAGCGACGAGGCGTCGATGCTGACCGGCTCCCTGGGGATGCTCCCCTCCGCCAGCCGGGGGGAGAAGACGGCTCTCTACGAGCCGAGCCACGGCTCCGCCCCGGATATCGCCGGGAAGGGGATCGCCAATCCGCTGGCCACGATCCTCTCGGCGGCGATGATGCTCCGCCATTCCCTGGGGATGCCGGAGGAGGCGGCCGTTGTCGAGCAGGCGGTCAAGGCGGTCCTGAAGGACGGCTTCCGAACGGAGGATATCCGCCAGCCGGGGACCAGGGTCGTCGGCACCGCGGAGATGGGAGATCGCGTGGCCGAAAAGATCAGGGTCTTCATGAAATGAGGCCTTTGAAAATCATGTTCCCTCCGCGCGCTGTACATTTTTCGTTCCGAAAAATCTACAATGCGCGCTTCCGGGATATGATTTTCAATTTCCCTCCCCCTTGAGGGAAGAGGGTTGGGGTGGGGGTGAAACGGAGAAGGGCATGAACGGGGACAAACGGATCGATAGGCTTTTGCGCAAGAGGGTCCTGATCTTGGACGGGGCGATGGGGACGGAGCTCCAGAAGCGGGGCATGCCCGCCGGGGTCTGCCCGGAGGCCTGGTGCCTGGCCAACTCGGCGGCGGCGGCGCAGATCCATTCGGCCTACCGTGAGGCCGGGGCGGACTGCGTCTATACCGCGACCTTTGGGGCCAACCGCGTCAAGCTGGGCCTCTACGGCCTGACCAACGTCCGGGAGACGAACCGGGCGCTGGCCGAGCTCGCCGGCCGAGCGGCCGGCGGGGGGCTGGTCGCGGGGGATATCGGCCCCACCGGCCGGTTCGTCGAACCCTTCGGCGACCTCGCCTTCGAGGAGGCGGTGGAGATCTTCAAGGAGCAGGCGCAGGGGCTCATCGAAGGGGGCGTCGATCTTTTCGTCATCGAGACCATGATGGACATCCAGGAGGCGCGGGCCGCCCTGATCGCCGTCCGGGAGGTCTCCGACCTTTTCACGCTCGTGACGATGACCTACGAGAAGCACGGCCGGACGCTCAACGGCACCGACCCGGTTGCGGCGCTCGTCACCCTCCAGAGTCTCGGGGCGGACGCCGTCGGCTGCAACTGCTCCACCGGGCCGGAGCAGATGATAGAAATGATAGCAAAAATGAAGCCCCACGCCAGGGTGCCGCTGGCGGCGAAGCCCAACGCCGGCCTGCCGAAACTCGTCGGCGAGGCCACGGTCTTCGATATGGACGCCGCCGCCTTCGGCGCCTGCGGCGGGCCGCTCGCCGCCGCCGGCGCGAACCTGATAGGCGGCTGCTGCGGGACGACGCCGGGTCATATCCGCGCGCTCCGGGAATCCCTGGCCGCCGCGCGGCCTCTCGCCCCGGCGCGCCGCACCGCCGCCGCCGTGAGTTCGGCCCGGGGCGCGGTAGTCATGGAGCGGGGGAAGCCCCTTGTCGTTGTCGGCGGGCGGATCGATGCGGCCGGCGACGAGACCCTGAAGGCGGAGCTTGCGGCCGGGGAGACGGCGGCCGCGCGCCGGGCGGCGCGGGAACAGGAGAAGGAAGGGGCGGCGTTTTTGCTTGTAAAGGCGGCGGCCCCCGGCCTTGACGAGAAGGACGCGCTGAAAGCGATCATCGGGGCGCTTTCCGCCACCACGCGCCCCCCGCTGCTGATCGAAGCCGGCCGGGTCGAGGCCCTCGCGAAAGCGCTCCGCGCCTATCCCGGCCGCGCCCTGGCGCGCCTGCCCGCCGGACAAGAGTCGCTGGAGGCCTGGCTTTCGGTCGCCGCCGGATACGGGGCGGCGCCGGTCCTTCGTTTCCCGGCGGAGGCAGGCGAGGCGGCCTGCCGCGCGGCTGTCCGGGAGGCGCTCGGCGAGGCCCGCCGCTGCGGCTATGCGAGGGAGGACATCGTCGTCGAGATCGAGATGGCAGCGCCCATGCCGCAACCGGGCGAACTCGTAACGGCGCTGGCGATCGTTGCCTGGTGCGAGGGGAGGCTCGGCTGCCGGACGCTGCTGGATCTGACCGGCGTCGGAAAGGGCCTGCCGGAGGGGAAATGGCTCCAGGCCTCGGTCCTGGCCGCGGCGCAGGCCGCGGGCGTCAAGCTGGTCGTGGCCGACACCTCGGTGGCAGAGGTGATGAATATCCGGGCGGCCGGCGAACTGATATGAGGAGAGGAAAATGGACATCCCACGGATGAAGGAGAGGCTCATCGAGATCGTTCTCGAGCGGTCCTTCCAGTACAGGGACGACCCGCCCTTCACGCTCGTCTCCGGGCGGAAGAGCAACTACTACTACAACTGCAAGCCCACGACGCTCGATCCGGAGGGGATGAACCTGATCGGCGAGCTCCTCTTCGCGATGCTGGCGGACTCGGGCGTGGCCGCGGCCGGCGGTCTGACCCTCGGGGCGGACCCGCTCGCCAACGCCCTCGCGCTCATCTCCTTCCAGAGGGGGAGGCCCATCCAGTCCTTCATCGTCAGGAAGGACGTCAAGGACCACGGGACGATGATGGGCATCGAGGGGAATGTCCGGCCGGGGGACAGGGTCGCGATCCTGGACGACGTGATCACCACCGGCGGCTCCACGATCGCCGCCATCGAGCGGGCCAGGGCCGCGGGGCTCGTCGTCGAGCGGGTCGTGGCGCTCATCGACCGCGAGGAGGGCGGCCGGGAGAACATCGAGGCCCGCTGCCCGCGCGTGGAGGCAGTCCTCACCCGGACGGAGCTGATGTCCCGGTATCGCCCATCCGGGCAATGTTGACCGTTAGGTGGGCCCGCCGGAGCGGTTCGGGGAGGCGATACCCCCGGCAGCAGGCGAGGACCACCTCCACCGCCCTCTCCAGGGAGATCCGGTGCCCCTGCGATACGAAGACGGGCTTGATCCTCTCCCGCGTCCGGACGACGGCGCCGATCCTCTTATCCCCGTAGTGCAGGCCCGTCCAATCCCCCCCTTTTTCACCCACCTCTCCGTGCGAACCGACGAGACGCGACTTGGCGCAGCCGATCGCCGGCAGATCGAGGAGGAGCCCCAGGTGGGAGGCGAGGCCGATCCCGCGGGGGTGGGCGATCCCCTGGCCGTCGAACAGGACGCAATCGGGCGTCTGCGAGAGCTTCGCGAAGGCGGCCAAAAGCGGCGGCCCTTCCCGGAAGGAGAGCAGGCCGGGGATGTAGGGGAAGGAGACGCGGGCCGAGTGGGATGCCTCCTCGCGCACGGCGAGGCCTGGGTAGTCCATCAGGACGACCGCCGCGAAGAAGAGGTCGCTCCCCCGGTCGTAGGAGATGTCGGCCCCGGCGACGGTCCTCGGCGGCGCGGGGCGCCCCGCGTCCGTGAGGATCAGCTTTCCCGTCAGGTCTTCCTGGATGGCCAGAGCCTCCCGGTATGTCACGTCCCAGCGGTGCAGTTCCCTCGTCTTCATTTTTTACTATCTAAGATGGAGGATCTTCCGGGCCTTGGCGATGTCGCGGCCGATCTGGGCGGCAAGCTGTTCGGGACCCTCGAAGCGGACCTCGTCGCGGAGGCGCTCGACGAAGAGGATTTCGATTTCCCTCCCGTAGATGTTATCATTGAAATCGAGGATGTGCACTTCGACGGAGAGAGAACCGGCGGCGAAGGTCGGATTGAAGCCGATGTTGAGTACCCCCTGCCGGCGTTCGCCGTCCAGCAGGACGTGGACTGCATAGACGCCGCGGGCGGGGACCAGTTCCTTGCCGGGCCGGATGTTCGCCGTGGGGAAGCCGAGGTCGGCCCCCCTGCGGCTGCCGGAAATGATCCGGCCGCCCAGGTTGTAGTGCCTTCCCAGAAGGCCGGCGGCGAAGCGGACCTCCCCTGCCAGGAGCGCGAGCCTGATCCGCGTGCTGCTGACGGTCGTTCCGCCGACCTGGAAGGCGTCCATCACCTCGACCGCGAACCCCAGCCGGCGGCCGGCTTCGCTCAGGAAGGCCTTGTCCCCCTCCTTCCCCCGGCCGAAGGTGTAGTCGTGGCCGATGAGGATCTTCCGGGTGCGGAGCCGCTCCCAGAGCAGTCCCCGGACAAACTCCTCCGCCGTGGTGCGCGCATACTCGAGGGTAAAGGGGATCACAAGAAGATAGTCCACGCCCGTCTCGGCGATCAGGCGGAGCTTCTCCTCCAGGGAGGTGATCAGGTGGAAGGGCCGTCGCTCGGGATGGAGGATCAGCTTGGGGTGCGGTTCGAAGGTGATCACGACCGCCGGGCAGCTCTCCCGGCCGGCCTCCTCGACCAGCTTCCCGAAGATGAACCGGTGGCCGAGGTGGACGCCGTCGAAGTTGCCGATGGTCGTAACGGCGCAGCGCAGATCGGCGGGGATTCCCCCGATGTCCCTGATAATCTTCATGAAAACCGCTTCGTCCTCCTGAATGCGCCGGCGGGCATATTCCCCGCTGCTTGCCGCTGAGGTCTTCAATATGGGCGATACCATAACACCAATCGCGCCAATTTCAATCACAAAATGATATCACGGGCGCAGGTCTCATCGCTGGGCGCAGGTCTTCCGACTTTGCCGTGTGTGTCGCGGTCAGGAGACCGCGGCACAGCATGAGGGTTTCCCCTTGCTGGGCGCAGGTCTCCTGACCGCGCCCTCTGCGCCAATTTTGCTTGACAAGGCCGCGAGCGCCGGTGTAGATATGCCCCACGTTCCGGGTATTGCTGGATGCTGCCGAAGTGGCGGAATTGGTAGACGCGCCAGGTTCAGGGTCTGGTGGGTGTACGCCTGTCCGGGTTCAAATCCCGGCTTCGGCACCATGACAAAAAGGGATCGGCGAAAGATGGTTTTTCGCCGACCCCTTTGCCTTTTCCGGCGCTTACGCCGCTTTATACTGCCGAAAATTCCTCACCGATCCTGAGCATTGCCTTCAGAGCCGCTCCCGGATGGATGCGCTCCCGATAGACGCGGGGCAGCTCCTCGAGGGAAATCAGCTCCGAGATCAGGGGGCGGGCGTCGATCTCTCCTTTGGCCATCCATTCAAGGCAGCGGCTGTTTTCCTCGTGGGTGTTGGAATACGAGCCGGTGAAGCGAAATTCCTTGAAATTCATGATGAGTGGCTGGGGCAGGGCGATGCCCGCGAAGATCATGCCGATCATGCAGAGGGCCCCGCCGCAGGCGATCAGCTCGAAGGCCGGGGGGATGTTTTCGGCCGCCCCGGCGCACTCCAGGATTGTTTCGAAGCCGGCTCCGCCGGTCCAGTCCCGGGCCGCCTGCCGGAGGTCTTCCGTGCGCGGATCGAGCACCCGGTCGGCCCCGAAGCCCTTCCCCAGTTCCCTCTTCGCCTGCACCGGCTCGGAAAGGGCGATGGGGGAAAAGCCGAGGAGCTTCAGCAGTCTTACCGCGGCCAGGCCGATGGGGCCGCCCCCCATGACGAGGGCCGAGCCTCCTTTGCCGCCGGCAATGTTGATCCCGTGGAGGGCCGCGGCGAACGTCTCGGCCAGCGCCGCGTTTTGCGAATCGACCCCGTCCGGCACCGGAATGACCATCTGCGGATAGACCTTCACGTATTCGGCGAACCCGCCGGGGAGATCGCCGATGCCGATCGTCCGCCGCCCCTGCGTGCAGAGATGCGGCCTCCCCAGGCGACATTCGCGGCATTGCCCGCAGAAGGTGGGGCGGACGATGACCCGCACCCCCTCCGCGAGGCCTTGCACCTTCTTGCCGAGGCCCGCGACGACACCGCTCACCTCATGGCCGAGGATCGTCCCGTCGGCCAGCATTCCGCTTTCGATCAGGGAGTGGTCCGACCCGCAGAAACCGGTGTTGACCACCTTGATAAGAACGAAGTCATCCCCCGGTTCGGGAACGGTAACCTCCTCGATCACCAATCCCTGTGCGCGGCGGTAGACGGCAGCTTTCATGGGGCTCATCGTTTTTCCTCTCACCCCCACCCTTGCCCTCCCCCCTCGAAGGGGAAGGAAGACTGTTTACCCCCCGTCAGGGGGGAGGTCAAATAATCGGGAGCTGTCCCCTCATTTCACCTATTTTGTGACCTCATCAGCGTCAATCCTCCGGGACCAGGGCGACCTTCTCGACCTTCTCCATGTCCCGCCTGTAATACCGCGCGCCGAGGGCGAACAGGAGGCAGGAGAGGATCGCCATGGCGCTGGCGATCTTCAGGGCCGTGAGTATCCCGTAGCGGTCGGAGAGGACGCCGGTGACGATGGGGCCGAGGGAGCTGCCCAGCAGGTTCTGGACCACCACGCACAGGGCGTACGAGACGGCCCGCAGCCCCGGATGGACGACGTCCTGGGTGACGGCGATGGCCGACGAGGCCCAGGCGATCGACGCCACCCCCGCCGAGAGGAAGATCGCGTATTGGATGATCCCCCCGGAAAAGAGGTGAAATCCCGCCAGAAACAAAAGCGCGGCCAGAAGAGCGGAGATCGCCGGGACCAGCAGCCGCGCCTGAATCCTCTTTTTCATCCAGGCGTCGGCGATCCAGCCGCCCAGCGGGGAGCCGAAGATGCTCATCAGCATGATCCCGCTGGCGAGCAGGGTGGCCTTCTGGAGGGGAACCCCCTGGATGCGTTGGAAGTAGGTGGGCAGGAAGGTGGACATCGAGATGGAGGTGAACATCATCCCGGCGAAGCCGAGGTAGGTCAAAAGCAGGGACGGGGTCCCGGCGAAGGCGCGGACGATGTCCATCTTGGTCATTTTCCCTTCGGCGGGGCCCGCTTGCCCGCCGTTCCCCTGCCTCTCCGAATAATCGGGAGCTGTCCCCCCTTTTCCCCCTTTTCCCAGGCCGACCGTCTTGTAGTCCCTGACGAAGAAGAACAGCACCGCGATGATCAAACCGGGGAGGGCGACGATCCCGAAGGCGTGGCGCCATCCCCAGTGCGATGCTATCAAACCGCCCAGGACGATGCCGGCCGCCATGCCCAGGGGGATGGAGGCGTTCCAGATCCCCACCATGAAGGCCCGCCTCTTCTCCGGATAGAGGGCGGAGATCATCGCCGTCCCGCCGGGCGCGTAGCCGGCCTCTCCCAGGCCGATGGCGGCCCGGGCCGCGAAGAGCTGGCCGAAATTCCTGGTGAAGGCGCAGGCGGCGGTGGCCAGGCTCCACAACACGGCCATGATGCCGATGCTCTTTTTCCGGCTCCAGCGGTCGATGACAATGGAGACCGGGAAGGAGAAGATGACGATCGCCCAGTAAACAGCCGAGACCATCGCCCCGCACTGGGCGTCGGTCAGGCCCCATTCGGCCTTCAGGAAGGGGAAGAGGGAGACGACCACCATCCGGTCGATGTAATCAAAAAAGTACAGGAGCCACAGCAGGAGGAAGACATAGCCGGTGTAGGCCCTGGAAAAAAGGTAGCCTTCAGGCGGGGGCGCTTTCGTCATGGTTCGGTCTCCTAAAAAGGGGACATAAAAAGGACATTAAAAAGGGGACAGATCTATTTTTGACGGCACCACAAAAAATCCTTATCCCCTCCCTTGCGGGGAGCAAAGAGGGCTATTTTGACTTATTGCGAAGCCCTCAACCATATTAATAAAAACTGTATGAGGAACGGCCTCTGCTGTCAAGACAATTCGCGAGCGGCTATTCTCTTGATATTCCGCGCTTATGATGATACATTCAATCATAATCACCGATCCCATCGACACGTAAAGCGGCTGGCGGCGGAAAGCATGTTCATCCATGAACGGGAAGCATTGAAGGATGTGATTCAGGCCCTCCGCGGGCGCTTGCGGGGGAAGATCGTCTCCGTCCATGCCTTCGGCTCCCGGGTGCGGGGCAGTCACGAGGAATGGTCCGATTTCGACCTCCTGGTGATTGTGGACGGCAGGACGCCGGCGCTCGAAAAGGAGGTGATCGGCATCATCGTCGAGGAGGAGATGAAAAAGGGGCTCTCCTTCGCGCCGGTCGTCAAGGATATCCGCGAATTTGAGCTGGAAAAGCGCTTCCATACGCCGTTCTATGAGAACATCATCAAGGAAGGGGTGCCGTTATGACGCTTTCATGGTCGGACAAGAAAACCCTCAGCCGGGTCAGGATGGCCAAGGCGCGCGAATTTCTGGAGGACGCGAGGGGAAATTTCCGGGAGGGGCGAGTCAAGACCTCAATCAACCGGAGTTATTACGCCTTGCTGGCTGCCGTCAGAAGCATCCTCATTCTGCACGGTTCCAATCCGGAGACTCATGAAGGCGCGGTGACCATGCTGAGCCTGAAATTCGTAAAAACGGAGCTCCTCCCCGTGGAAACCGTCAAGACCTTCAAATTGCTTTTTTCCAGAAGGGCGGATGCGGATTACGGCGATTTCGACTCCGCGGATGCGGCCGATGCCGAAGAGGCCATCAGGATGGCGGAAGAGGCGGTGGAAGAGATCGAACGATTGAGGACCGCGCTGCTAAAAGGGGATGAGCCGGCGGAAAAGATTTAACACGGGAAATTAGATTTCGCCCTCAGTTTATTCTCGCGTTGTACAGGCGGAGGCTGTTGGTCACCACGGAGATGCTGCTCGTGGCCATCGCGAGTGCCGCCAGGATCGGGTGGAGCTGCCGGAGGAACGCCGGGAAGAAATCGAACGGCGCCAGGACGCCCGCCGCCACCGGGATGAGCGCGACGTTGTAGAAGAAGGCCAGAAACAGGTTCTGCCTGATCGTGCGCATGGTGGCCCTGCTGATCCGGACGGTCCTGGACACCCCTTTGAGGCTGCCCCCGGAGAGGATCACGTCGCCCGTTTCGATGGCGACGTCCGTACCGGTCCCGATGGCCAGGCCGATATCCGCCTGGGCCAAGGCCGGGGCGTCGTTGATCCCGTCGCCGACCATCCCCACCTTCCGGCCCGCCTCCTGCAGCCCCTTGATCTTCGCCGATTTTTCCTCCGGCCTGACCTCGGCGAACACCTCGTCGATGTTGACCTCCGCAGCGATCGCCCGCGCGGTCTGGATGTTGTCGCCCGTGATCATGACCACCTTCATCGCCTGCCTGTGGAGCTCGGCGATCGCCTCCCCCGATTCCGGCTTGAGGGTGTCGGCGACCGAGATCAGCCCCGCGAGCTCGCCGTCTCCGGCTACCACCATGACCGTCCTGCCGGCCGCCTGGAGGAGCTCTATCTTTTCCCGCGCCCCGGCGAGGTCGAGGCCGGAGCCGGCAAACCAGTTGGGCTTCCCGACCCGGACTGTGCGGCCGTCGATCCGCGCCTCGACGCCGAAGCCGCCCGTAGCCTTGAAATCATGGGGTTCCCAAAGGTCGAGGCCCCTTTTCGTCGCCTCGTTTACGATCGCCTTTCCCAGCGGGTGTTCCGACCCTTTTTCCGCGGAGGCGGCAAGCCTCAGAAACTCATCTTCATTTTTAAAGGCGTCGCTCATAACGGCGATGCCTGTCACGGAGGGCTTCCCCATGGTGATGGTCCCGGTCTTGTCAAGGACGATCGTGTCGAGACCGGCGGCGTTTTCCAGCGCCTCGCTCTTCTTGAACAGGATGCCCCTCTCCGCCCCCTTCCCGGTGCCGGCCATGATTGCCGTGGGCGTCGCGAGCCCCAGGGCGCAGGGGCAGGCGATGACGAGCACCGCCACCATCCTGATCATGGCCGGGGCGAATTCCCCCGTGACTCCCCACCAGACGGCCAGCGTGACGAGGGCGATGGCGATGACCGCCGGCACGAAGACCGCCGACACCTTGTCGGCGAGCGCCTGGATCGGCGCCTTGCTCCCCTGGGCCTCCCGGACCAGCCTGATGATCTGGGCGAGGGCGGTTTCCCTGCCGACGCGGGCGGCCCTGAACCGGAGCAGCCCTTCCCCGTTGATCGTCCCGCCGACGACGGCATCGCCCGGGCGCTTGTCCACCGGCATGGGCTCCCCGCTGAGCATGGATTCATCGACCGCCGAGAGCCCCGCCAGGACGATCCCGTCCACGGGGATCCGCTCGCCCGGACGCACGATCATGATGTCGCCGACCTTGACCCCGGTCAGGGGGACCTCCCGTTCGATCCCGTCTTCGATAACCGTGGCGGTCTTCGGCTGGAGGCCGATCAGCTTGCGGATGGCCCCGCCGGTCTTGCCCTTGGTCCTGGCCTCGAGGAGTTTTCCCAGTTTGATCAGCGTGATGATGACGGCCGCGGTTTCGAAATAGACGTGATGGCCCGCGGCCGGGAAGAGCAGGACGGCCAGCGAATAGAAGTACGCCGCCGAGGACCCCAGGGCGACCAGGACGTCCATGTTCGCGCTGCGGTTTCTGAGGCTCTTGTACCCGCCGATGTAATAATCCAGGCCGGTGTAAAACTGAACGGGGGTGGCCAGCGCGAGGAAAAGCCAGTTGACCCAGGGGGACTGGGACCACAGGCCGACGAGGGCGAAGTCCCGAAGCATGCTCAGGGCGAAGAGCGGCAGGGCAAAGAGCACGCCGACGGCGAATTTCCGGGTCTGATCCCTGATCTCGGCGTTGCGCGCGGCCTGTTCGGCGTCCTCGCCTGCGCCTTCCTCCGGCGGGATGGCGCCGTAGCCGGCCTTTTCCACGGCGGAAATGATATCATCGAGACTGGAGATGGTCTCCACGAATTCCACGGCCGCCCGTTCGGAGGCGAAGTTGACCGAGGCGCCGAGAACGCCCGGCGCGTTGCGGGCAAGTGCCCTTTCGACGTTCATGGCGCAGTTGGCGCAGGTCATCCCCGTGATCGGCAGTTCGACCTTCGCCGTCGCGACCGAGTAACCCAGGGCATGGATGTGATCGACGATGTCCCTGAGCCGGAGCTTTTCGGGATCGAAGCGGACCGCCGCCTCCTCCGCCGCGAAATTGACGGAGGCCTCCGCGACGCCCGGGAGCCTTTTCAGGCCCCGCTCGATATTGGCGGCGCAGTTGGCGCAGGTCATCCCTATGATCGGCAGCGTCGCCGTTTGCTCAGGCATGCTAACATTCTCCTTCATTAGATTGCTTCCACAAAAAACTAAAAAACTCGGGACAGCTCCCGATTTTTTCTCGCTCCCACCCGATCCTCCCCCCCAACGGGGAAGGAGGGATGTTTGTCCCCCCAAAAGGGGGGAAAGCTCCCGATTTCTTCAATATCGCTTCCCATTGAAGGTATATGTAATCTCCCCTCCCCCTTGACGGGGGAGGGTCAGGGTGGGGGTGAAAGGGGGGGACTAGGCCGCGGGGTAATTGATCTCCTTCAGGGTCTCCGTGATTTTCTCCCGCGTTGCCGGGGCGTCCCATTCGACGGTGACGGTCTTGACGGCGGGATTTCCATCCACTGACTTCACGCCGGCGAGGCCGCTCAGCTCCCGTTTGATGCTCATGACGCAGTGGCCGCATGAAATCGCGGGTATGGAAAAGGTCTCTTTCATAATTTTACTTTCCTCCCTTGTAGCAAATCACAGTCTCTCCATCCGCGCGGCGACGACCGTTTTAAACGTCTCGACGACCCGGGGATCGAACTGGGTCCCGGTCTTGGCGGCAAGCTCCTCCACCGCCTTCCAGGGGGGCATGGCCTTGCGGTACGGGCGGTCGGTCACCATGGCGTCGAAGGAGTCCGCCACCGCCAGGATTCGCGCGCCCAGGGGGATCCGGCTGCGCTCCCCCGGCTCCGTCCCGACGCCGGTGATGAAATGCCGGTGGTGGGCCAGGACGATGGGCACGACGTCCTTCAGGACGCCGCCGACCGAGGAGAGGATGTCGCCGCCTTTGGAGACGTGCGTATCCATCAGGGCACGCTCCTCGGTGTTGAGTTCCGCCGCCTTGCGCAGGACGTCTACGCTGATCTCGATCTTCCCGATGTCGTGGAGAAGGCCGGCGGCGCGGATGTTCTCCACTTCCACGGGGGACATCCCCATCGCCCGGGCCGTTTCCTGGGCGAGATCGGACACCCGGAGAGAATGGCCCTTGGTGTACTGATCGGTCGATTCGAGGTATTTGGAGAGGATCTCCAGGATGCCGATGTAGGCCTTTTTAAGGTCCAGCATCCGCCGTTCGCTGAGCTCGTAGAGGGTCCCCACCAGGATGCTCGCCAGGATCAGGAACCCGGACCACGATGAGAGCAGGGCGACGCCGGACACTATCTGCCTGTGCTCGAAAAAGCGCTCGGGGAAAACGGCGGCGAACAGCAGCACGACCAGGACCGAGAGGATGGCGGTCAGCAGGCCCGTCCGCCTGCCCAGCAGGTAGCTCGCCACCAGGACGGGGAGGTAGTAAAAATTGAGGATGATCGACTTCTCTTCGATCAGGTAGGTGCCGGTGAAGGCCGCCAGGAGAATGAGGCCGATGAGCACCTTCTCGAAATGCCTGACGACCGCCTGTTTGAACTGTTCCACAACCACTCCTTTCCGGATCTTTCTCCCCTTTCGGTCGAAAGACGGACGGTACGAATATATGGATGCCGGGCGGTTCTGTCAAGTGAAACGAAAGAAAGCGACCTGCGGGCAATTTGAAAATCGTGTCCCGGGCGCGGGGCGCGGTCGGGAGACCTGCGCCCAGCAAGGAGACCTGCGCCCAGCGAGGGGCCGACAAGAATTCAGGTCTTCCGGAGGATGCCGATGAGCTCCGCGCCGAAACGGGCCGCTTTCTCGGGCGACAGAAGCCCGGGGGCGGTCAGCGCTCCGGGGACGGCGTCCTCGAGCATCGCCAGACCGAGGAGATGCTGGTCCGGCAGGACCATGAAGGGCGCCCGGTTTATTTCCCGCGACTTTTCGAAGCGCCAGCGGAAGAGCCGGCGGAGGCGGTCCTTCTGCCCGGTGGTCAGCGTCTGGTATCCCCTGATCCTCCGGTGGGCCATGCTATCAAGTTTCTTGGGCTGCCAGGCGGCGGCGCATATCTCCGCGAAGGCCCGCGCCGCCTCTTTTTCGAGCCCCTTCTCCCTCAGGTCGGCGGCGAGTTTCCGGTAGAGATCCGCCAGATGGACCGTATCCAGGGAGGCATAATCGAGCTGGTCCCCGCTCAGGGGGCGGAGGTCCCAGCGCGACCGCTGCTGCTTCTTCTCCAGGGATATCCCCAGGTACTGCTCCAGGAGCGTCGCGAGCGACAGCAGGCGGAAACCCAGCAAAAGGGCGGCCCGGTGGGTGTCGAAGATGTTGTTGAAGGCAAAGCCGTAGTCGCGCTTCAGGATGCGGATGTCGTTGTCGCCGGCGTGGAGGATCTTCAGGACTCCGGGGTCGGCCAGGACCTCGCCGAGAAAGGAAATGTCGAGGCCGGCCAGCGGATCGAGCAGCCAGGTCTTCGCGCCGGTCTGGACCTGGATGAGGCAGAGCTTCTCGTGGAAGTAGCGGAAGGAGTCGTACTCCGTATCGAGGGCGACAAGGGCGGCGGCGCGGACCGCCTTTTTCGCCTTTTCCAGTTGCACCTTTTTTTCGACGAGTTCCCAGGCCTTCTTCATAAAATAACCCTCGTTCCCAGGACCGCCAGCGAGAAGGCCGCCATTGCGGCGAAGGCGGCAATATCCCGGCCCGTAAGCTTCAGTTCGCGAAGCTGGGTCCGCGGGCCGCGCCGGTAGCCCCGCGCCTCCATCGCCAGGGCCAGCTCGTCGGCGCGGCGGAAGGAAGCCAACAGGAGCGGCACGGCGAGCGTCGCGGCGGCCCGGACCCGCAGCGAGAGGCCGCCGGCGCGGAAATCCGCCCCCCGCGCCGTCTGCGCCATCCTGATCCGCTCGTACTCCTCGAGGATTATCGGCATGAAGCGCAGCGCCATTGCGACCATCAGGGCGATCTCCTGCGCGGGCACGCCCGCCTTCGCGAGCGGGCGGAGCAGCCGTTCGATCCCCGCGACCAGCTCGGAGGGGAGGGTCGTCATCGTCAGGAGCGCGCCGCCCAGCACGAGGCCGGCAAATTGCCAGGCGACGTAGGCCCCCTGCGCGAGTCCCTCCCCGGTGATCGCCAGCGGCAGGGGGGCGAGGGAGAGCAGGGGCTTCCCCTCCGTGAACAGCAGGTGCACGAAAAACAGCAGCGCCATGAAAAACGCGATCGGCCTGAGCGCCGCCGCCACCTGGGCGAGCGAAAGCCGGGCGCCCAAAACGACGGCGGCCAGAAAGGCGCTGAGCAGGGCGATCTCCGGCGCCGTCGCTCCCAGGATGAGAAAGCTCAACACCACGACGGAGGCGATCTTCACCCGTGGATCGAGGCGGTGAAAGAGCGTGTCTCCCGGCAGATATTGACCCAGTTTAATCATTGAAATTTAACCCCCGGCGGGGAAACGTCGAGGCCGACCGACGCCAGCAGCGCCGCGTTTCCGAAAAGCTCCGCCGGCGTCCCCGCCCGCAGGAGCCTGCCCTGCTCCATCACCAGGACCCGGTCCGCCCCGGCGACGTCCCGCATGTCGTGCGCGATGTGGATGAGGGCGATCCCTTCGCCGGGCAGCCTCCGGATGATCTCCATCACCCGCTGCTTGGCCGCCGGGTCGAGATAGGCGGTCGGCTCGTCCAGGGCGATATAGCGGGGATTCATGGCCAGCACGCCGGCCAGGGAGAGGAGGCGCTTTTCCCCCCCCGGAGAGGGTGTGCGTGTGGCGCTTTTCAAGGCCGGTCATCCCCACTGCCCTGAGGCAGTCGTAGACCCGGCGCCGGATCTCCGCGGAGGGCAGGCCGAGATTCCCCGGCCCGAAGGCGACGTCCTCCTCCACCGTCATCCCGACGATCTGGCTGTCCGGGTTTTGAAAAACCATCCCCACCAGCCGCCTGATCTCCCGGAGGCAGGCGGAATCGGCGGTCTTCATCCCGTCCACCCGCACCTCGCCCGCCGCCGGGAGCAGCAGGGCGTTGAGATGCCTGATGAGCGTCGTCTTGCCGCAGCCGTTCGGACCGATCAGGGCCGTATGGAGGCCCGCTTCGATCGTGAGGCTGATCCCCTTGAGGACGTCGGGCGCCTGCGGTTCGTAGCGGTAGAACAGATTTTCCACGCGGATCATAGGGTTTAACCCGAAAATGCCTTTCACCCTCACCCCCGTATCGGGTATGGGGCAGGCTCTGGCTCTCCCCTCTCCTTATTTCACCTTACTCCCTCAAGGGGGAGGGAAAGCGGGAGGCGAATGCCGGAGGGTTCTAATATAATGAAGGATATATATTGACAAGGGGAAAATCTTGATTTATTGTCCGCTCCGTAACAGGTTTCTTTTCTTATTGCCATTAAAGAAAGGAGGTGCGCAGATGAGAAAAGTTCTTGCAGTCATTTTTTCGGTCTTCTTTTTCGCAGCATTGTCTTTCGCGGTGGTAGGGTGCAAGAAGGCCGAAGAGCCGAAACCGGCGGCGCCTAAGGTAGAAGCGCCAGCCCCGGCGGCCCCAGCCCCGGCGGCCCCGGCGCCTGCAGCCCCGGCCCCGGCACCGGCAGCCCCGCCAGCCAAGAAGTAGGGAAACAAACAACGGGGATGATAAGGGACCGGCCGAATGTCTTCACGTTCGGCCGGTTTCTTTTTCGCAAAAAATGATGGACAGGCGACGCCGGGTGTACCACTAATTAAATTTCACTTTGGAAATCATACGGGGATTGAGCAATGAGATTTGACATCGCCAAGAGCGGCAGCGGGCTTGTTTACGAGATCAGGAACATCGTGAGCGTCGCGAACCGCCTCAAACAGGCGGGCGTCGAGGTCGTCTGGGAGAACATCGGCGATCCCGTCCAGAAGGGGGAGATGATCCCCGGCTGGATGAAGGAGGTCCTCGCCGAGCTCCTGGAGGAGGACTGCGCCTTCGCCTATTCCCCGACGAAAGGGATGGACGCGACCCGCGAATTCCTGGCGGAAAGGGTGAACCGGCGGGGCGGGGCGCAAATAACGCCGGATGATATCATTTTCTTCAACGGGCTGGGCGACGCCATCGCGCGGGCCTACAGCGCCATCCGGGTGGACGCGCGGATCATCATGCCGGAGCCGACCTACTCCACGCACCTGCTGGCGGAGGTCCTGCACGCCTCGTTTCCCCCGAACACCTACCGGATGAATCCCTACTGCGACTGGTCGCCGGACATCAACGAGCTGGAGCGGAAGGTCAAGAGCCACCGGGCGATCGTGGGCATCCTCGTGATCAATCCCGACAACCCCACCGGCTACGTCTATCCCGAGGAGACTCTGCGCCGGATCGTGCAGATCGCCCGGGAGTACGACCTCTTCCTCGTCTTCGACGAGACCTACGCCCAGATCGTCTTCAACGGGAAACAGACCGTCCCGTTGTCCGACATCATCGGCGACGTGCCGGGAATCTGCATGAAGGGGATCTCCAAGGAATTCCCGTGGCCCGGCGCCCGCTGCGGCTGGATGGAGATCTACAACGCCGGCCGGGACGAGACCTTCGCCCGCTACATCGACGCCATCCTGACCCAGAAGATGTCCGAGGTCTGCTCCACGACGCTGCCGCAGATGGCGATCCCCCGGATCATGGGCCACCCGGAATACCAGCCCAGCCTTGATGAGCGCGTCCGGCACTACGAAAAGCTCTCCAACATCGCCTACCGGATCCTCAAGGACCTCCCCTACGTAATGGTGAACCGCACCTGCGGCGCCTTCTACATGACGATTGTCTTCAACGACGCGATCCTCAACAACCGCCAATTCCTGCCGATCGCGCAGGAGGGGGTGCGGGACTATATCGAAAAACTGGTCGCGGAGCACATCGAACCCGACAAGCGGTTCGTATATTATCTGCTGGGCGCCACCGGCATCTGCGTAATCCCGCTCACCTCCTTCTTCACCGACATCCCCGGCTTCCGGATGACCCTGCTGGAACGGGACGAGGAGCGCTTCGAGCAGGTCGTCCGGACGCTCGGCGAGAAGATCGTCGAGTACGTCGAGTCCGCGCGGTAGGCCCTATTTGATCAGGCGGCGGCGCATCTTCGCGAGCGCCAGCGGAAAGGCGGCGGCCGTAAAGAGCGCGAGGTAGCCGATCCCCGCGAGGGCCGCTGCGTCGATCCGGCCGGCGGCGAAGGACCGGGAGAGCGCCACCAGGTGGGTGAGCGGCAGGAGGTCCGCCGTCTTTTGCGCCCAGGCGGGGAGGTTCTCGACGGGGAAGAAGGTCCCGCCGAACAGGAACATCGGCGTGATGAACAGAAAGACCGGCAGGTTGAACTGTTCGATGTGCGGGACGACCGCCGTGCAGAACATCCCGGCCGAGCCGAAGGCAAGCCCGCCCAGAAAGGCGAGCGGCAGCAGGAGCAGCCCCTCCGGGTAGCTGATCAGGCCGAAGACGCCGATCACGGCCATCATGATCGCCGTCGCGATCACGGCCTTGGTCGCCCCCCAGACGATCTCCCCCGCAATGATCTCCTCCACCGTGAGCGGCGTTGCCATCATCGCGTCGAAGGTCTTCTGGTAGTACATCCGGACGAACGAGGAGTAGGTATTCTCGAAGAAGGCGTTGTTCATCATCGTGACGGCGATCAGCGCCGGCGCGATGAAGCGGACGTAGGAGATCTCCTCTCCCCGGAAGCGGATGCTCCCCACCAGGACGCTCAGGCCGACGCCGAAGGCCAGCAGGTAGAAGAGCGGCTCCAAGAGCGGCGGGATGAAGCTGATCTGCCAGCTCTGGCGATAGACGGTAAGATTGCGCTGCCAGACCCGCAAGAAGCGGCGCGAGATCGGCGGATAGAATCTCATTCCCTCAGCTCCCTCCCCGTCAGGCGCAAAAAGACGTCCTCGAGCGTCGCCATCCGCATGCTCAACCCCTCCCGGCAGAAACGGCCGCTGATCTCGTTATAGAGGTCGCCGCCGTCCTCCACGTAGATAAACAGGCGGCGACCTATGTTCTCATGACGAATACCCCGCTCCTTGAGGAACGCCGACAAGCCCTCCGCCGGGGACGCCGCCTCGATCACGTGGCGGCCCACGTGGCGGCTGATCAGTTCGGCCGGTTCGCCCTCGACGAGGATCCGCCCGCTGTCCATGATCAGCAGCCGGTCGCAGAGGCGGGAGGCCTCTTCCATGTAGTGGGTCGTCAGCAGGACCGTAAGCCCCTTTGCCCGCAGCTCCTCCAGGCGCTCCCACACCTGGTGGCGGGACTGGGGGTCGAGGCCCGTCGTCGGCTCGTCGAGGATCAGCAGCTCCGGCCGGTTGAGGAGCGCGCGGGCGATGACCAGCCGCCGGACCATCCCGCCGGAGAGTTCGACGGCGCGGGAGTCCGCGCGGTGGTCAAGGGACATGAATTTGAGCAATTCGCGGGAGCGCCGCGTCGCCTCGGCGGCGGGGATGTTGAAGTAGCGGGCGAATACCTCGAGGTTCTGCAGGACCGTGAGGTCCGGATCGAGGTTGTTCTCCTGTTGGCAGACGCCGAGCCGCGCCTTGATCTCCCGTCCCTTCCGCGTGACGTCGAGGCCGAAGACGGCGAGCCGCCCCGCCGTGAGGGGCGAGAAGCCGTAGATCATCCGAATCGTCGTGGTCTTCCCCGCCCCGTTGGGGCCGAGGATCCCGAAGCACTCCCCGGCTCGGACCGCGAAGGAAACCCCGTCCACCGCTACGAGGTTGCCGAAGGTCTTGCGGATGTCCTCGGCCTCGATGACCGTCTTCACGGGGTTTCTCCCTGCGCGCCGGCGAGCCGGGGGATCGTGTAAGGGCCCTCCCGGATAAAGGCGACCGAAGGCTCGTCGCCGCGCGCCCGGAAGCGGGCCACGGCGAAGCGGAGCGCATTTTGAACCATCTCCCCCGCCGCCGCGGGGAAGGGCGGCGTCTCCCCCTCCAGGAAGTCGAGGCCGCAGCGGCCCGGGAGCAGGCAATAGTCCGCCCGGGGGATGGTGTGCGTGCAGTAGATGAGCCCCTCCTCGCCGACCTTCCGGAGGACCTTCCCCCACATCTCCGGCTCCCACTGGTCCTTGGTGAAGCGCCAGCCGGGCGCCTCGAGCATACTGAGGTAGTGCCCCTCGCCCTGGATCTTCAGGAGATGCAGGAGGGTCCGGTACTCCGGCCCGCCGATCGGCTCCTCGTCGCGGTTGTCGGCGGCGACGATCAGGACGCCTCCCCGCCTGGCGACGGGCAGGGCGTTGCAGGCCGCCTTTGCCGCCTGGTAGTGGTTCCGGCCGACATAGCCGCCGTGGGTAAGAATGATATCATATTCCCGGGCGGCCTCCACGGAGACATAGTCCCGGACAAGCTCGCCCGCCGCGGCGTGGGCCGCCTCCAACTCCCCCGCGAAGATGCCGGTCAGGCGCATGTCCTTGTCGAGGGTCGCATTCACGATGAAATCCACGCCGACCGTCCGGGCGATCGCGAGGGACTCCTCGTGGCAGGGGTTGCCCGCCAGGACGAGGTTGGTCGCCAGCGGCGACTCCAGAAAGGCGGGGCTGTGGAATTTCTCTATCGTGCGCTTGTCCACCAGGCCCGGGCAGATCGCCTTCCGGCCGCCGGATAGTCCCGCCATGAAGTGGCTCTCGACGAGGCCCGTGGCGATCCGCAGATCGGTCCCATAGAAGGCGCTGTTGACGAAGACGTCGCCGCCGCTTGCGGACCTGCCGATGAAGGTAAGCGAGGGGAGGTCCTCGCAGTCGTGGTCGATAACGGGGTAGTTGAGGAGGATCTCCTCGCCGAACATCTCGCGCCGCTCCTCGGCGGTGCTCGGTCGGTGCATGCCGTTGCCGATGACGATCCTGATGTTGCGCCGGGGGATCCCCGCCTCCGCCAGGACCTTCAACAGCGGCTTGAGAAGGCCGCTTTCCCCCCGGTAGGGGACGGGCCGCGTGATATCCGAGACCGTGACGGCCGCGGTGAGCTCCGCGGCGGGTTTCCCCTTTCTGCGGATGATCTCCGCCAGCGGCGGGCAGCCGATGGGCACGGCGAGGGCCTTTTCATAGGCGGCCCCGGGATCGGGGAGGACCTGGATTTCCTTCATCGAGAGGATATCGCACTGGGGGGGGACGCGGACGGCGAGGGACTCCCGGCCGTATTCGACGGCGATCTCTTTCCAGCCGGCCGTGGAGATCTTTCGCACTGAATTCAGGAAATCGGGATGCATCTGGTCCTCCGGACATGAGGGAACAGGAAAGGGGGCGGGCCGTTACACAGCGGGACAAACAGCGGCCTCTCCCGGACGGCCCCGAATCTACCCGGAAGGGGCGGGCCTGTCAAGTGGAACATGGGAACCAAGGGAATCATAGGGACGTTGCAATTTCACCGCCGTTGGGATATGGACTCAAAAAGCAAAACGAATCATGAGGCGGCTATGAAAGTCAGATTCATGGGGGCGGCCAGAACCGTCACCGGCTCCTGTTACATCCTGGAGGCGGGCGGGCATCGGTTTGCGATCGACTGCGGCCTACATCAGGGCAACGCCGAGATCGAGAAGCGCAACTGGGACGTGGAGATCTACGACCCCGCGGGGATCGAGTTCATGCTGATGACGCACGCCCACATGGACCATTCCGGGCTGCTGCCCAGGCTCGTCCGGAAGGGGTTCCGGGGCAAGGTCTATATGACCCCGCCGACGAAGGACCTCCTGCAAATAATGCTCATGGACAGCGCGCATATCCAGGAGACGGAGGCGCAGTGGAGGAGCCGCAAGCGGCGCCGCCACGGGGATGCGGACATCACCCCTCTGTACACCCAGAAGGACGCGCTGGCCTCCTTCCCGCTCTTTGAAGCGGTGGACTACGGCGCGCTCTTCACGCCGTTTCCGGGCCTGGGGGTCGTGTTTCGGGACGCGGGCCACATCCTCGGCGCGGCGATGGTGGAACTGGATGTCGCGGAGAACGGGGCGGCCAGCCGCGTCGTCTTTTCCGGGGACCTCGGCCGCCCGGCGCAACTGATCGTGGCGGACCCCGCGCGGATCGGCGAGGCCGATTTCCTCTTCCTCGAATCGACGTACGGAAACCGGAACCACCGGGAAGAAAACGAGAGCCTTGCCGAACTCGCCGAGGCAATCGCCTACAGCTACGCCCGGGGCGAAAAGGTGATCATCCCCGCCTTCGCCGTGGAGCGGACGCAGGAGATGATCTACTCCCTCCATTTGCTCGCCAAGGACGGCCGCCTGCCGGCGGACATGCCGGTGTTCGTGGACAGCCCGCTGGCCATCCAGGCGACGGAGATCTTCCGGGAGTGCGGGGATTATTTCGACCGGGAGACGAAGTTGTTGATCGAAAACGGCGAGGACCCCCTGACGCTCCCCCAGCTACGCTACACCCCCTCGACGCAGGAGTCGATGGAGATCAACGGCGTCCAGGGCCCGGCGGTGGTCATCTCCGCCAGCGGCATGGCCGATGCCGGCCGGATCAAACACCACCTCCGCCACAATCTCTGGCGCGAGGGGGCGAGTGTTGTCTTCGTCGGCTTCCAGGCGCAGGGGACGACCGGCCGGAAGATAGTGGAAGGGGCGCAGAAGGTCCGCATCTTCAACGAGGATGTCGCTGTCAAGGCGAAGGTCTTCACGATCAACGGCTTCTCCGCCCACGCGGGACAGAGCCAGCTTTTAGACTGGCTCGGCCACTTCCGGACGAAGGGCCTGCAGGTCTTTCTGGTGCACGGCGAATACGGCGCCCAGCAGGAGCTCGCCTCTCTGATCGAGGCCCGCTTCGGCCTGCCGGTCGCCATCCCGGACTATCTCGAGGAGATCACACTGGAGGGAGGCCGCGAGCCGGCGCGGGTGGAATACCCGGAGAAGGCCGCGCCGCGGATCGACTGGGAGTTCATCATTGCCGACATGGAGACTCGCTTCGCCCAGCTTCGGGAGAGGCGGGGTCAGATGGAGGGGAAGGCCTGGGTCGAGCAGACGGAACTCCGGGACCGGCTGCTGGACGTGAACCGCAGCATCGCCGGTATCATCTCCGAACTCTAATTCAGGCGGTAGCTGAATGTTGCCGTGATGTGGAGGCGGGAGAGGTTGAAGGCGGCGGGGAGTGGCGTGTAAGGGGCGGAGAAAAGGGGGGAAAAGGGGGGACAGCTCCCTATTTTCCGAACCGCGCCCCGTTTGGGGGCGCTTCTTCCTAATTCAGGCGATAGCTGAAAGTCGCGGTGATGTGGAGGCGGGAGAGGTTGAAGGAGTCCGGCAAAGGGGTGTAGGGGGCGGCGGCCCGGACGACGGTCAGCGCGCCCTTGTCGAGGAGGGGGCTTCCCGATGTCTCCAGGAGGCGGCAGTCCGCGAGCTTGCCGCCGGCGGTGATCGTGAAGCGGATTACGGCATTTCCCTCTGCCTTCCGGGAGACGGCCTCCGGCGGGTAGCTCCAGATATCTTCGATCTTACGGCGGATTTCGACAAGATAGGCGTCGTAGGGACCCTTGGGGCCGTACAGAGCGGCCGAATCCTCGCGCAGTCCCGCCGCGGCCTGCAACCGCGGGGTCGGCGCGTCCCGGCGCCGGGCGGATTTCTCTTCCGCGGACGGTTCCTGGGGCGCCTTGAGCTCGACGGTCATAACCTTCTCCACGCGCGCCCCGCCCGACATGTCGATGCGGGCGGTCATAGCCAGCAGGAGCGCGTGCCCCGCGAGCGATGCAAGCAAAAAGAGGATGAGGAACTTTTTTCCAATCATGGGATTAACCCCAAAAGGGGGGACAGCTCCCTATTTTTTTGCACTCCTGCCTTAACCCTGCCCCGTCGAGGGGGAGGATTAAAGGCAGGGAGCGTTTAGCGCCTCTCTTTCCCGGGAATGATGGCGGAAATTGCGGAAAAAGTCAAATAAACGGCGTTCCTGTGCATTATGTTTACAACTGCGGATGAAAAATGGATGCGGCTGGCCCTGGAGGAGGCCGCCCTGGCCGGGGCGGCGGGCGAGGTGCCGGTCGGGGCGGTGCTCGTCCGGGGGGAGGAGCTCCTTGCGAAGGCCCACAACAGCCCGATTGTTCTGAGCGATCCTTCGGCCCACGCGGAGATCCTCGCGCTCCGCCGAGCGGCCGCGGCGGCGGGCAGTTATCGCCTTCCGGGGACGACGCTCTACGCGACCCTCGAGCCCTGCCCGATGTGCGCGGGCGCGATCATCCACGCGCGGATCGCGCGGCTGGTCTTCGGCGCCGCCGATCCCAAGGGCGGCGCGGCGGTCTCCCTTTACCGGCTCTTCGCCGACGGGCGGCTCAACCATTCAGTCGAGGTCGCGGAGGGGGTGCTCCGGGCGGAGTGCGCCGCAATTTTGAGTGGATTTTTTCGCGAAAAGAGGTTAGCATCCGAAGGAAAGCAGCCGTGAATGCGGGGCTGCGGGGCGCGGTCAGGAGACCGCCGCCCAGCAAGCGCTACCTATTTTCCATTATAAACTGGTAGCGTCCCAGCCGGATAAAAAATAGGTAGCTGTCACTATTTTTTGGAGAGATACCGAAGCGGTCGTAACGGGATCGACTCGAAATCGATTTGGGGGCCAAAAGCTCTCACGGGGGTTCGAATCCCCCTCTCTCCGCCAAATTTAATTAGGGACGGAGCCCCTATTTCCCGAAATGAGGAAATAGGGGCTCCGTCCCCCTATTTTAGGGGCAGGCTGACGCGGATGAGGTCGTCGGCGGCGCGGCGGCGGGTCATGCCCAGCTTGTCGCACAGGGCGGTCATCCGGCTGTTGGCCGGCTCCACGAATCCGAAGAACTCCCGGAGGCCCCGCTCCGTGGCGATCCCGATGAGGACGTCCAGGAGCTTGGCGGCCAGCCCCCGTCCCTGGAATTCGTCGTGCACGATGACGGCGAATTCCCCCGTCCCGCCGTCGCCGTCGATGCTGAGACTCCCGATGCCGATGAGGCGCTTCTTCTGTCCCGTCCTGATCTCGGCGACGATGGCCATTTCCCGGTCGTAGTCGATGTGGCAGGACCGCACGTGCATGGCGTGGCTGATCTGCTTGATGCTCTGGTAGTACCGCGAGCGGATGGTCGCCTCGGAGACGGTGGTGAGCATCTCGTGCTCCAGCGGTTCGTCCTCGGGCCGGATCGGCCGCAGGACGACCTCGGTCCCGTCTTTCAGGCGCCAGGGCGCCACGTAGCGCGTCGGATAGGGCGTAATGACCAGGTGGGGATAGGCCGCGGCCTGCGCCTCGAAGCCCCGCGGGTCGAGGATGATCCGGCAGTCCATGACGACGGCCTTTCCCTGCCGGACGGCGACGGGATTCATGTCCATTTCCCTGATCTCGGGGAAATCGACGATCATCCGCGAAAAGGCGACCAGGATCTTCTCTAACTCGCGCAGGTCCGCGGCGGGCTTCCCGCGGTATCCCTGGAGCATGCGGTAGACGCCGGTCTCCTCCATGAGCCGCCGGGCGAGGGTCTGGTTGAGCGGCGGCAGGCCGACGGAGAAGTCCCGGAAGAGCTGCACGCCCAGCCCTCCCATGCCGAAGAGGATGACCGCGCCGAAGTGGCCGTTCTTCTTCGCCCCCAGGATCAGCTCGTAGTCGATCTTCTCGACCATCTTCTGGACCGTGACCCCCTGCACCTGCGCCTGCGGGGCGAACTTGCGGACCCCGTCGAGGATTCGGCGGTAGGCGGCCTTGAGCGTCTCGTCGGAGTCGATCGCCGTGACGACCCCGCCCACGTCCTGGCGGAAGATGATGTCGGGGGAGGCGACCTTCAGGACGACCGGATACCCGATCTCCCGGGCCGCGTCCAGGGCGTCCTCGATGCTCAGGGCCGTCCGGGAGGGGAGGACGGGGATGCCGTAGTTCTTGAGGAACTTCCGCGCTTCCTCCTCCGGGAGGACGGAGCCGGCCTCCCGGCGGGCGCGCCGGATCATGGCCTTGAGGTGGTTCTTGGGCGGGGCCTCGTCGATGGGGAGTTCCTCCGGCGTCTCGTGGAGGAGCTGGAGGTTCCGCTCGTACTGGATCATGTAGAGGTAGGCGCGGACCGCGGCCTCCGCCGTTTCGTAGGCGGGGATCCCCTTGCGGACCAGGAGCTCGCGCCCCTTCTGGACCTCCCGCCCCCCCATCCAGGCGGTCAGGAGCGGCTTTTCCGTCCCGGCCGCCGCCGCGGCGAGTGCCTCCGCCAGCTCCTCGGAAGGGGCGAAATCCTGGGGTGTGTAGACGGCCAGAAGCCCGTCCACCCCGGGGTCTCTCAGGCAGACGGCCGCGGCCTCCGCGTACCGGGCCGTGTCCGCGTTGCGGTGCAGGTCGATGGGATTCCCCCTGTTCCAGTAGGGAGGCAGGACGGCATCCAGGGCCTGGATGGTCTCGCCGGAGAGGGTCGCGAGCGTCCCGCCGGCGCGCAGCAGTTGCTTGGCGGCGATCACCCCGATGCCGTTGGCGTTGGCGGCGATGGCGAGCCTCGGTCCCTTGGGCCGATTGCGGGAATAAAGGACGCTTGCGGCATTGAAGAGGTCCTGCGCCTCGCGGACCCGGACGACGCCCAGGCGGCGGAAGACCGCGTCGTAAACCTCTTCGGGGCCGGCCATCATCCCCGTGTGGGTGAGCCCCGCGCAGTCGCCGACCTTGAGTCCCGGGGGCTTGAGCACGATGACCGGCTTGTTGCGGGCGAAGCAGCGGACGGCGCTGGCGAAGCGCTTCACGTCGCCGACGACCTCCTCCATGTACAGGATGATGCTCTTGGTGTGCGGGTCTTCGAAGAGAAAATTGATAACATCCCCGAAATCCACGTCCAGGGCGGACCCCAGGGAGACGACCGTGCTGAAGCCGATGTGGGCGCTGATCCCCCAGTCCAGAAGGGTCCGGCCGAAGCTCCCCATGTCGGAGATGAAGGCGATGTTGCCCCGCTCCGGGAGCTCCCTGAGAAAGGTGGCGCCGAGATTGACGGCGGGCCGCATGAATCCCAGGCAGTTGGGGCCGATGATCCGCATCCCGTAGGCCCTGTTGATCCGGAGGATCTCCTCCTCCAGGCGCCTCCCCTCCTCCCCGGTCTCCCTAAAGCCGGCGGAGATGACGACGATCCCATCCACCCCCGCGCGGCCGCAGGCATCGACGAGCGCCGGGACGGCGGCGGCGGGGGTCGCGACGACGGCCATGTCCACCGGTCCGGGGACGGCGGCGATGTCGGGCCAGCAGGGTTTTCCGAGGACCGCCTCCCGGCCGGGATTGACGGGATAGACCGTCCGTCCGCCCGAGGCCAGGGCGTTTTCCAGGACCGCCCGGCCGAACGACCCCTCCTTGTCCGTGGCGCCGATGACGGCGATCGTAGTCGGATTGAAGAGCTTGTGCAGATCACCCATCCCGGTCCCCTCCTTTGAGTGTGAGTGACTGAGCAAAGCAAACCTATGAAAATTATGTCCCGGAAGCACGCATTGTAAATTTTTCGGAACGAAAAATGTACAGCGAGCGGAGGGAGCATGATTTTCAAGCTATTCAACGAAGGTCTCAAAACACATAAATGCCGCGCGACATCAGTTATTGTAACGGCGCGCCCCCGGGAATGCAATCATTTTAATAGGGGCTCCGTCCCCCTATTTTTCCCCCGTGAAACTCTTTGCGAACCGTGCTATAGAGGCCGCCATACGAAAATTACGGGGGGGTAAAATATGGGATTGTACGCGGAAAGGGCGGGGCTGATCGACAGCGAGAATGCCTTCAAGATGGGGCCTTACATCCGCGCTCTGGAGGCCGAGGGGCGGGAGATCGTCAAGTGCAACATCGGCGAGCCGGACTTTCCGGTTCCCGCCTTCATCAAGGAGGAGGTCAAGCGCCAGCTCGACCTGGACAACACGCACTACTGCGACCCGCAGGGGATCCCCTCCCTCCGCGCGGCCATAGCCAAGCAGCTCTCCGAAACGCGGGGTATCCGGGCGGAGGCGGAGCGCGTCGTCGTCTTTCCGGGGGGGAAGCCCCCCATCGGCCTCTGCCAGCAGACCTACTGCGGGCCGGGGGACGAGGTCGTCTATCCCAGCCCCGGCTTCCCCATCTACGAGTCGTTCGTCCCCTACGTAGGGGCGACGCCGGTCCCCCTCCACCTGAAGGAGGAGAACGCCTTTTCGCTTTCCGGCGCGGAGCTGGCGCCCGTCCTGTCCGAGAGGACCAAGCTGATCTTCCTCAACTTCCCCTCCAATCCCACGGGCGGCGTCGCCTCGCCCGGACAGTTGCAGGAGATCGCGCAGGCGATCCGCGCCCGCTGCCGTCCGGAGGTCCGGATCTTCTCCGACGAGATCTACGAGAACATCATCTTCGACGGCCATGCCCATCACAGCATCGCCTCCTGCCCGGGCATGGAGGGCAGCACGATCATCGTCAGCGGCGCCTCCAAGAGCTTCGCCTGGACGGGCGGGCGGATCGGCTGGGCGCTGTTCCCCACGCGCGAGGAGGCGGATGTCTTCAGGAATCTCAACATCAATTATTTTTCCTGCACCGCCGCCTACAACCAGGAGGGGGTGCGGCTGGGGCTGGAATCCCCGGAGGGGCCGGCGGAGATCAAAAAGATGACGGACGCCTTCCGGATGCGGCGCGACCTGGTCGTGGACGGTCTCAACGCCATCCCCGGCATCCGCTGCCTGAAGCCGAAGGCGACGTTCTACGTCTTCCCCAACGTGGAGGGCGTCTGCCGGGACCTGGGGATCTTCGACGCCTTCGCTGCCCTCCCCGCGGAGATCAGGGACCGGACCAGCCCGTCGACGCTCTTGCAGATGTTTCTGCTGTTCGTCCACGGGGTGGCGACGCTGGATCGGAAATCGTTCGGCCGGATCGGCGCCGAGCCTTACCACTATCTGAGGCTCTCCATCGCCACCGGCGCGGAGGAGCTAAAGAAAGGGCTGGCCCGCATCGCCCAGGCCGCCGGCGACCGCGAAGGTTTCCGCCGCTTCATCGCACGTGGGGAGAACCTATACTGATAACTTTTAATTCCTTGACAGATCTTTTCTCGGGTCACTATAATACCCAAATTTTTTTGAAGGGGCTACGGAGAGATGTCCGAGCGGCTGAAGGAGCACGACTGGAAATCGTGTGTACGCCCCCAAAGGTGTATCGGGGGTTCGAATCCCCCTCTCTCCGCCAGAAAATAGAAAGATAGCCGGGCCCCGCGCGACGGCGGCCTGTGAACCCCGTCAGATCCGGAAGGAAGCAGCGGTAGCAGTCACCGGCGTGTGCTGCAGGCAACCCGGCTATCCCTTTTCCCCTCCTTTGCCGCCGGGAGTGAAGGACGCGGCGAAAAAGTCGGGCAGGCCTTTAATTTGGCGCGGCTAAAAACCCGGACTTTCTTAAAACCGCCGGAGAATCCGTGGAATACCTCGTACTCGCCCGAAAATGGAGACCCCAGGTCTTTGAACAGGTCCTGGGGCAGGAGCATGTGGTCCGGACGTTGAAAAACGCGATCGGCCAGGGCCGCATCGCCCACGCCTTCCTCTTCAGCGGGCCGCGCGGGGTGGGCAAGACCTCGATCGCCCGGATTCTGGCGAAGGCGCTCAACTGCGAGACCGGCCCGGCGCAGGCCCCCTGCAACGAGTGCGTCCACTGCCGGGAGATCACCGACGGGAGAGCTTTGGACGTCCGGGAGATCGACGGGGCCTCCAACCGGGGGATCGACGAGATCCGCGAGCTCCGCGAAAACGTGAAGTTCGCCCCGGCCTCCTGCCGCTACAAGATCTACATCATCGACGAGGTCCACATGCTGACCCGCGAGGCCTTCAACGCGCTCTTGAAGACCCTCGAAGAGCCGCCCGCCCACGTGATCTTCGTCTTCGCGACGACCGAGGCCCAGAAGGTGCCGGCGACGATTCTCTCCCGCTGCCAGAGCTTCGACTTCCGGAGGATTTCGCTGCGCCGGATCGCCGACAACCTCAGGAAGATCGCCGCGGCCGAGGGGATAAGGATCAGCGACGCGGCGCTCTCCTGGATCGCCGAGGCGGGGGAGGGGAGCCTGCGCGACTCCCAGAGCATCTTCGACCAGGTGATCTCCTACGCGGGCTTCGAGATCGAGGACGGGGCGGTAGAGGAGATCCTCGGGCGGACCGACCGGCGCTTTCTATTTATGCTGTCGGAGGCGGTCCTGGCCCGGGACGCGGGCCGGTGCCTGAAGATCGTCGATGAGGCCTATTATGCCGGCCTCGACATGAAGTACTTCTACCAGACGCTTCTGGGCCACTTCCGGGACCTGCTTTTGACCGCGATCCCCGGGGGCGGGGAGGGGGGGCAAGAGAAGGAATTGCTCGCCGATCTCCCCGCGGAGGAGCTGGCCAGGCTCCAGGAGCAGGCGAAGGGTGTGTCGCAGGAGACCCTCCAGCGGTACCTCGAGATCCTGATGGACGAGGATGAAAACGTCCGCCGGAGCGCGAACCCGCGCCTGAACCTGGAGGCCGTCCTCTGCCGGCTGGCCTGGCTGGAGCCGCTGATCCCCATCGAGACTCTCCTCGCCAGGATGGAAGGTCTGGAAAGGCGTCTGAGGAGCGGCGCGGCAGGTGCGGGCGAAGGGGCCGCCGGCCGGGCTGGCGAGGGCGGCCGCTTTGACCGGGGAGGCGGCGCGGCTGCACAACCAGGAAGCCGAGGCGCCCCGGCGTCCTGGACCGAAACCCGGCCGGGCCGGATGAACGGCCCGGTCCCCGCGACCGAACGAAAAGAGAATTCCGTGCCGGTGGCCGGCAGGAATGCGGGTGGGGGCGCCCCGGCCTTCGCGGAGGAGCGCGCCCCTTATGGCGGAAATGGGGCGGAAATCCCGAACGGCGGCTGGGAGGGGTACAAGGCCTTTTTGAAGCGTCACGACGCGGCGCTCTGCGCCAAGGTCGAATCGGGAAAGAGCCTCGCCTGCGGGGAGGGGATAATCCGGATCGGTTTCCCGAAGGGGTATATCTTCCTCGATGACGTAGCCGGGCGGAAGGAGGAGCTGGCCGAACACGGCCGGCAATTCTTCGGGCGGGAGACGTCCGTGGAGATCGATATCCTCCCGCCGGAGGAGAATGGGCCGATAAACAACGGCAACGGCCGGGCGGCCAGGAACAGGATACAGGAGATCCGCCGGGAGGCCCTCTCCCACCCGCTCGTCCGGAAGGTCCTGGACGTCTTTCCCGGGGCCGAGGTGCGGGAAGTCAAGCTGCGGGATAATTATCAAGGAGGTTGAGCGATCGTGCAGAATTTCGGAAACATCATGAAGCAGGCCAAAAAGATGCAAGAGAGGATGATGGAGCTCCAGGAGGGACTGGCGTCCAGGACCGTCGAGGCGGCCGCCGGCGGCGGGATGGTCGCGGTTGTCGTCAACGGGAAGTTCGAGGTCCTCTCGCTGAAGATAGAAAAGGAGGTCGTCAATGCCGACGACGTTGAGATGCTCCAGGACCTGATAGTAGCGGCCGTCAACGAAGGGGTCCGCAAGGCCCAGGAGATGGCCGCTTCCGAGATGGCGAAGATCACGGGGGGGATGCAGATCCCCGGCCTGATGTAGCGGGGGCGCCATGTCCGGCTACGCCCTGCCCATCAAACGCCTGATCCTGGAGTTGTCGCGCCTGCCCGGTGTCGGCGAAAAGACGGCGGCCCGCCTGGCGAATCACATCCTGCGGGCCACCGAAGAGGACGCGCGGCGGCTCGCCGAGAGCATCCTCGACGTGAAGAAAAAGATACGCCTCTGCCGCGTCTGCTTCAATCTCTCCGAGGGGGAGCTCTGCGATGTCTGCGCCGACAAGGGCCGCGACAGGGGGCTGATCTGCATCGTGGAGGACCCCGATTCCCTCATCGCCCTGGAGGAGAGCGGGGTCTTTTGCGGGGTCTATCACGTCCTGCACGGGGCGCTCTCGCCGCTGGACGGCATAGGACCCGAACAGCTCCGGATCAGGGAGCTGCTGGAGCGGACCGCCAACGGCTCCGTCAAGGAGGCGATAGTGGCGACCAACCCGAGCGTCGCCGGGGAGACGACGGCGCTTCTGCTTGCAAAACTCCTCAAGGAAAGGGGAATAACGGTCACGCGTATCGCCCTCGGCGTGCCTGTCGGAGGAGACCTCAAATACACGGACCGGATGACGCTCGCCAAGTGCCTCGAATTCCGCCGGGGTGTATAGGGAAGGGGTTCGCTTCACGCACATACGTGCCAGACCCGCACGCAACTGTGTGAATCTCTGCTTGCGGCGATTCCTGTGAAGACCTCCCCTTTTCGTGCGTGAAGCGAACTATTTTCCCCCCCGCCTTCTCCTTATGGCCCGCCTTAAAATATTCCATGAAAGCGGCCGGATTGGAGAATCTCCGCATTATGGCACTAATTTTGCTGTTTAATTACCCATTGCTTGGCTGAGTTTTGTACGAAAAAACCGCGTGAATCCAGACCGGTGAACGGTCCCTCCGCAATTTGCCGGCAAATAGCTGTTGACAGTGCCTTTCAAATGAGGTAACTAATGCACCGTTTTTTAAAAAAGCTAATCAATTCGGGAGATTTAGCCAATGTTAGAGATCAGATGGCATGGGAGAGGCGGTCAGGGAGCGGTCACCTCGGTGGAGCTGCTTGCCCTGGCCGCCATTGAAGAGGGAAAATTTGCGCAGGGCTTCCCGAGCTTCGGGCCGGAGAGGCGCGGGGCGCCGGTGACGGCCTTCAATCGCGTGGATGACAAGCAGATCAAGATCCGCTCCGGCATCTACCATCCGGACCTGGTGGTCGTCCTCGACGAAAGTCTTGTCGCCCTGGTCGATGTCGCCGAGGGGCTCAAGCCCGCGGGGATACTGCTGATCAACACGACAAAATCCCTGGCCGACCTGAAGAAGAACATCCGCTTCGAGGGCAAGATCGCGACCTGCGACGCCACCGGGATCGCCTGGAAGGAACTGGGCGTGCCCATCACCAACACCACCATGCTGGGGGCGCTGGTCAAACTCACGGGTACCGTGAAGCTTGAATCCCTGGAAAATCCGGTCAAGGAGAGGTTCGGGAGGATCGCCTTCAAGAACCTGACGGCCGCGAAGCGGGCCTATGAAGAGGTCAGGGTAATCAACTAACCACCCCCACCCTGACCCTCCCCCGTCAAGGGGGAGGGAAGATTATTTACCCCCGTCGAGGGGGAGGGATACAGGGAAGGGGCAGTTGCTGACGAAGGATCAAAATAATTCTTGAGGTATCGCGATGACGGAGAAAAAGTGGCCAGAGACCTGGCAGGAGATCAATCCCGGCTGCATGGTTTTCCGGCCGGGAAGCGCTTCGGAATACCACACCGGCAGCTGGCGGGCGAAGCGCCCGATCTGGGAAAACGAGAAATGCATCAAGTGCGGCCTCTGCTACATATACTGCCCCGAGGCGTGCGTAACCGAGACGGCGGAGGGATTTTATGAGGCGAACCTGGACTACTGCAAGGGGTGCGGCATCTGCGCCCAGGAGTGCTGGCCGGGCGCCATCAAGATGGTGAACGAGGAGGGATAGGGGATGGGCAAGAGAGTAGGAATGGAAGTGGCAATCGCGTCCGCGGAAGCGGCCGCGCTCTGCAGATTCGATGTGGCGGCCGTCTATCCCATCACGCCTCAGTCCCATGTCGCCGAGCATCTTTCCGACATAGTCAACGACGGGCGCGTCGACGCCTCCTTCATGACCGTGGAATCCGAGCATTCGGCGATGAGCGCCGCGATCGGCTCCTCGGCCACCGGCGCCCGCACCGTGACGGCGACCAGCTCGCAGGGCCTGCTGTTCATGAGCGAGGTCCTGCCGATCGCCTCGGCGATGCGGCTGCCGATCGTGATGATCATCGCCAACCGCGCCGTGTCCGGGCCGATCAACATCTGGAACGACCACAGCGACATCATGCCGATGCGGGACACGGGCTGGATCAGCCTGTTCGCGGAAAACGGCCAGGAGGTGGTGGACATGACCATCCAGGCCTTCAGGATCGGCGAGGACCGCCGGGTGATGCTTCCCGTCAACGTGAACATGGACGGTTTCCAGCTTACCCACATGGTGGAGCCGATCATCATGCCCGACCAGGAGGAGGTGGACAGGTTCCTCCCCGCATACGTCCCTTTCGCCACGCTGCACCCGGACCGTCCCGTATCGATGGGGACGCTCGGGATGCCGGAGATCTACGCGGAGGCCCAGAAATCCAAGGATGTGGCCCTCGTCAACTCCATCAAGGTCGTCCGGGAGGTCTGGCAGGAGTGGGAGGCGCAGTTCGGTCGGAAATACGAGCCTGTCCAGTCCTACCGCACCGAGGACGCCGACGTGGCCCTCGTGACGATGGGTTCGATGGGCGAGACGGCGGAGATCGCCGTGGACGAGCTGCGCCGGGAGGGCGTCAAGGCCGGCCTTCTGAAGATCAAGCTCTGGCGGCCCTTCCCCTTCGACGAGCTGAAAAAGGCCGTGAAGGGGATCCGGGTCCTGGCCGTCACCGACCGGGCCTGCTCCTTTGGCGGCCCCGGCGGCCCCGTCTTTTCGGAGATCCGCTCCGCTCTCTACGAAACGACCAAACGCCCCAAGATCGTCAATTTCATCATCGGTCTCGGCGGGCGCGACGTCCACATGGAGGACTTCATGGCGATGGTCCGGCAGGCGGCCAAGGGTAAACTATCGGAACCATATGTATTTTACGGAGTGAGAGGCTAATGAATACGGCAATGAAAAATCCTGTTAGCATTATCGGGAACTTCGACCTGTACGCCCCGAAGCTGGTCAGCAAGGAGGAGTTCTTCAGCCCCGGCCACCGCGCCTGCCAGGGATGCGGCGAGGCGCTGGCGATCCGCCTGATGTGCAAGGCCCTCGGCAAGGACACGGTCATCACCAACGCGACCGGCTGCATGGAGGTCATCTCCAGTCTCTATCCCACGACGGCCTGGACTCTCCCCTGGATCCACGTGGCGTTTCCGAACTCCGCATCGGTCGGATCGGGTGTCGAGGCGGGCCTGGCGGCGCTCAGGCGCAAGGGGAAGATCGCCGACCGGCGCGTGAAGTCCGTCGCGATCGGCGGCGACGGCGGGACGATGGACATCGGGTTCCAGGCCCTCTCCGGGGCGATGGAGCGGTTCCACGACATGCTCTACGTCTGCTTCGACAACGAGGCGTACATGAACACGGGCATCCAGCGCTCCAGCGGCACCCCGTTTCTGGCCTCGACGACGACCGCCCCCGCCGGCAAGAAGATCCCCGGCAACCAGGTCTGGAAGAAGAACCTCCCCGAGATCATGGTCGCCCACAACCTGCCCTACGTGGCGACGGCCTCCCCGAGCTACCCGCTGGATTTCATGAACAAGGTCAAGAAGGCCCGGCGGATAAAGGGACCCTCCTACATCCACTGCATAGTCACCTGCCCGACCGGCTGGCGTTCCCCTTCGGAGACCTGCATCAAGTTAGGACGCCTCTCGCTCGAGACGGGGATCTTCCCGCTGTACGAGGTGGAGGACGGCAAGTACCGCCTCACCGTGGAGGTCCCCGAGAAGCGCCGCCCCGTCCAGGATTACCTCAAGGGCCAGGGGCGCTTCCGCCATCTCACGCCGGAGCAGATCCGGCTCATCCAGGAACGCGTCGACATCGAGTGGGAGACCTTGTTGATCAAGATCAAAAACTCAAAATCCCGGGAAGAACTGAGAGCCCTCAGAGGAAAGTGACCGGAGACAATACCAGCGAGGGGGATAAGAATGGAAGAAAAGGTTAGGGAGATCATTCAACAATACAGCGGGGACAAGAGCTACCTGGTCCCCATTCTCCAGGACGTCCAGAAGGAGTTCAACTACCTGCCCAAGGACGCCCTTTGCGCGGTCAGCGCCCACCTGAGCGTGCCGATCAGCCGCGTTTACGAGGTGGCGACGTTTTACAAGGCCTTCAGCCTCAAGCCCAAGGGGCGCTACCAGCTCAGCCTGTGCCTGGGGACGGCCTGCCATGTCCGGGGCGCCGAGCTGATCGCCCGCAACATGGAGGACATCCTGGGCATCGAGGAGGGCGACACGACGGCCGACCTCGAGTTTTCCTTCGAGACGGTCGGCTGCCTGGGGGCCTGCGCCCTGGGGCCGATCCTGGTGGTGAACGGCGACTATCACGGCCACATGAACATCGCGAAATCCACGAAGATCCTCAAGAAATTAGGGAAGAAGGTTACGACTGATGATGAGCAAGATTAAATCCCTCGATGAGTTGAAAAGCGTCCAGGAGAAATTCAGGGCCGGCCGCGACCCGAACAGGCCCTGCATCACCGTGTGCGTCGGGACGGGCTGCCTGGCCTACGGGACCAAGAAGTTAGTGGACGGCTTCCGCGCGGAGCTGGCCAAACGCGACCTCGCCGGCAAGATCGACTTTAGGACCACCGGTTGCCACGGGTTTTGCGAGCGCGGGCCGATGATCGTCATCTCCCCGGAGAAGACCTTCTATCAGCGGGTGGGGCTCGACGACGCCGCGGAGATCATCGACAAGACCCTCCTCAAGGGCGAGATCATCGACCGGCTCCTCTATGTCGATCCCGCGACGGGCGAGAAGATCGTCCGCGAGGACGACGTGCCGTTCTACAAGAAACAGACCCGGCTGGTCTTCGGCCTCAACAGCAAGATCGATCCGGAGAGCATCGAGGATTATCTCGCCATCGGCGGCTACGGCGCCCTGGGGAAGGCCCTCGCGGGGATGAAGCCCGATGATATCATCCGGGAGGTGATCAGGGCGAACCTCCGGGGCCGGGGCGGCGGCGGATTCCCCGCCGGCTGGAAATGGGACGAGACGCGCAAGGCCGAAGGCGAGCCCAAGTACGTCATCTGCAACGCCGACGAGGGAGACCCCGGCGCCTACATGGACCGGAGCCTCCTGGAGGGGAACCCCCACCTGGTCCTCGAGGGGATGATCATCGGCGCTTACGCCATCGGCTCCAGCGAGGGCTACATCTATGTCCGGAACGAATACCCCCTCGCGGTGAAGAACATCCACACCGCGATCCGCCAGGCCCGGGAAGCGGGCCTTTTGGGCGGCGACATCCTGGGCAGCGGCTTTTCCTTCGACTTGAAGATCAACCGGGGCGGCGGCGCGTTCGTCTGCGGCGAGTCCTCGGCGCTGTTCGCATCGCTGGAGGGGCGGGCCGGCGAGCCCCGCGCGAAGTACATCCACGCGACGCACAAGGGCCTCTACGACAAGCCCACCAACCTCAACAACGTCGAGACCTGGGCGAACGTCCCGTTCATCATCGAGCGCGGCGCCGACTGGTACCGCGGGATTGGCACGGCCGGGAGCAAGGGGACGAAGATCTTCTCCCTGGTCGGCAAGATCAACAACACGGGACTGGTCGAGGTCCCGATGGGCACGACGCTCAGGGAGATCGTCTTCGAGATCGGCGGCGGGATCCCCGACGGCCGGAAATTCAAGGCGATCCAGACGGGCGGGCCTTCGGGCGGCTGCATCCCCGAACAGTGCCTCGACATGCCGGTCGATTTCGACGAGCTGACGAAGATCGGCTCGATGATGGGCTCCGGCGGCATGATCGTCATGGATGACCGCAACTGCATGGTCAACGTGGCCAAGTACTTCACCAACTTCCTGGTCAACGAATCGTGCGGCAAGTGCGTTCCCTGCCGCGAGGGCATCCGGCGCATGCGGGACATCCTGATTGATATCACGGAGGGCAAGGGACGGGAAGAAGACGTGGAGCTCCTGGAGAAGATGTCCAAGGGGATCGTCGACGGGTCGCTGTGCGCCCTGGGCGGCAGCGCCCCCAATCCCGTGCTCAGCACGATCCGCTACTTCCGGGACGAGTACGTCGCCCACATCAAGGAGAAGCGCTGCCCCGCGGGGGTGTGCCGGGAGCTGATCGCCTACAGCGTCGATCAGGAGAAATGCACGGGCTGCACGGTCTGCGCCAAGGTCTGTCCCACGGGCGCGGCGGCGGGCGAGCGCAAGAAGGCCCACTCCATCGATCAGGCGAAGTGCACGAAGTGCGGCGCCTGCCGGGAGAGCTGTAAATTTGATTCCATCATCGTGAGGTAAGGGTAGAGAAAATGGTGAATCTGACGATAGATAACAGGAAGATCGAAGCGGAGGACGGGCGGTTCATCCTCGACGTCGCCCGCGAGAACGGGATCGAGATCCCCACCCTGTGTTCGCACGAGTCTCTCGAGCCGACCGGGTCGTGCCGCCTCTGCGTCGTCGAGGCCAAACAGGGAAAGAAGACGCGCATCGTGACGTCCTGCCTTTATCCGGTGGCCGAGGGCATGACGGTCGATACGAAAAGCGAGCGGGTGATGAACGTCCGCCGCCTGGTTCTGCAACTCCTCATGGCGCGGTGCCCGGAGTCGGAGCCGCTCAGAGAGCTGGCCTCCGAGCTGGGCGTCGAGGCCGAGGAGCGGTTCACGCCGGACAAGGACAAGATAAAGTGCATCCTCTGCCGGATGTGCGTGCGGACCTGCGAGAAGGTCGTGGGCGTCAGCGCCATCGGCTTCTCCAACCGGGGCCCGGGAAAGAACGTCTGCACCCCGTTCAAGGAGGAATCGGCGACGTGCATCGGCTGCGGCGCGTGCGCCTACATCTGCCCGACGGGGCACATCGAGATGACCTCGACCGGCGACACCCGGACGATCTGGGGCCGGACCTTCAAGATGCAGGCCTGCAAGGTCTGCGGCCGTTTCTTCGCTCCCGAGGACCAGCTCGCCTACATCAGCGAAAAAACGGGCGTCCCCGCGGACACCCTGGCCGTCTGCATAAGCTGCCGCTAATCAATGGGGTCAGGTCTGACTCCCCCTTGCTTATGTTCCTCAGTAGCTCAGCCGGCAGAGCAGATGGCTGTTAACCATCTGGTCCGTGGTTCGAGACCGCGCCGGGGATACCAGAATTCAATCCGCCGAATTCGGCGGTTCTTGTTTAACGACAAGACCCCGTGGGATGAACCCCTCGGGGCCTTGTCGTTTTCACCACATCCACGCCCACTTACGTCGTCCCGCACATGAACCTGGCGGCCTGGGGCCGCGTGTACGGGGAGCCTCTGGCCTTCGACGCCCCCAAGAGCCGCCTCCCGACCATCGACCGGATGGAGGGGTTACACCCCGGCGGTCCCTGCCTTTACCACCGCGTCCTGGTCCCGGTCCAGGTCAACGGAACCGTTCTTCCGGTCTGGTTCTATGTGGGTAAAGACCCAATCTCGGGCAGGCTCACGCCCATCGTGTGCTCTCGCTGGCCCCGATAGCCTCCGCTCGGTCAAATCGGGAGACCCCCCAGAAAAACCGGTTGACGCGCACGCCGAATTTAGTATAATGTATGCGAGTTTGGTCTGATCGGGCCGAATGAAAGCCGATGGGGCTGTCCGGGACGGGTCCGATTCGTTAAACCGAAAAACTGAGGCTGTTCAGGAATGGGACGAGACCCTGTGCGACTGGAGTCAGTGATGGAAGATCGATGGCTCTCCGTGGATGAGATTGCGGCCTATCTCGGCATCAAGCGGGATACGGTTTACAAGTGGATTTCTGAAAAACGAATGCCGTCGCACCGAATGGGCCGCCTGTGGAAGTTCCGCAAGGAAGAGGTGGATGAGTGGGTGAAGTCTGGCGGAGCCGGCAATAACGAGCCTGATTCAAGAGGAGACCGTTAATGGCGGAGCCACTCGCTGATCTCTCCACCATCGACCTGATGCCGCGCCAGCACCTCTTGAACTTCCAGAACCGGCTCGCGGGATTGAAGAGTTGCTTCGCGCTCACCGAGCGGGAAATGGAAGCATCGCCCGTCTGCCCGCATTGCAACTTCAAACCGGGCGCGGAACAGCCCACGGCTCCCGCGGCGACAATGCTCGACGCCTTGGGCGGCTCACCGGCCACCCCGGCGGAGATGAGGAAACGGTTCGAGGAATATCTGGACCACCTCACCAAGGGCAGGGATCCCGGCAAGGTGCGTATTGTGCTGGAGTAATTACCAAGCATGAATACGAATGGACAAGGAACGGTGGAATGAAGATCGCAGAACTCAAAAAACTGCTGAAAGCTGGTGAATGGAACGATATCGAGTTCAAGGAAGCTCGCACCGCCGTCCCCAAATCCGCGTTTGAGACCGTATCCGCCTTCGCCAATACCCACGGCGGCTGGCTCGTGTTCGGCGTCTCCTAGCATGGCGAAGAGTTTAAAACCACCGGCGTTGAGAAGCCGGACAAGTTGCAGGGCGATTTCCTGTCTGTGCTTCATGCCGACGCCAAGGTCAATCATGACGTTCAGGTAACGGAGAAACGGTACGATATCGATGGTGCAACTGTTCTTGCCTTTCACATCGCTGAAAATCCACGCACCCGGAAACCGGTCTATCTGGACGGCGACATCCGGCGGACCTTCCTGCGCAAGGGCAGCGGGGACTACAAAGCCCAGATGACTGACATCGAGCGCATGTTACGCGACGCCACCGCCGACCGCTGGGACAGCCAACCGTTTGACCGTGTGCTGCTCAAAGAGGCATTTCATCCGAGCAGCCTGCGGTGGTATCGGGACCGGTTCCATCAGGTCAATACCGGCTTCGATCCTAAACAACCCGATCAGGAGTTTCTCTACCACTGGGGCTATCTGCTCCGGGATGGAAAACGCTTCATACCGATCCGCGGCGCCATCATGCTCTTCGGGTCTCCCTTGGCGGTTCATCAGCTCATTCCGCGACCGACGCTGGATTTTCAGTTTTTAGGTTATGCCACCGATGAGCCCATGCCCGAGACTCGCTGGATTGACCGGATCGTATGCGAAGAGAACATCATCCAGGCCTGGGATCAACTGGTCACCAAGTACAAGTTCTTCATGCCCAAACCTTTTAAAGATATTGATCCGGTTACCCTTGGCCGCCGAGACGATCCCCCGGGGTTTCGCGTATTCCGGGAGGCGGCTGTCAACCTGCTGATCCACCAGGACTATGGCGATCATTCCCGCAAGGCCGTCATAAAATTCTTCCGCGACGGCATTCAGTTCTGGAATCCCGGCGCCTGTCTATAAGAATGAACGAGCATGGAAGGCATTCGAGCTCTTCATTCCGGAACTGGGCAAGGAAGTGGACATGGCCTCGGATCTGCTCAAGGCCATGTTCGGCGTTGCCCCGCAAGCCAAGGCCCAAGATGAAGCCCAAGTCGAGGCCCAAGAGGCCCAAGCCGAGTCTCAATTCAACCTGACGCAATGGCTAAAGAACATCATGTCCGCATGTTCTTTGGGCGAAAAAACCGGGAAAGAGCTCCTGCTCGTTGCAGGCTATCGCAGCCGGACAGGAAATTTCAAAAAGGACCTGCAACGCCTCGTGGAGGAACATCTACTTGAACTGACGATTCCCGACAAACCCAACAGCCGTTTGCAGAAATACCGGCTAACCGAAAAGGGCCGTCATGTACTCATTGGAATCGAAGGGGGTGGCAAGTTCAAACGTGGTCGGATATAATTGTTTCAGCTCGGAAGCCCGGTTCCGTCGTTAACTTCCGAGTTCACGGAGTTGGCATGAAGGCAACGTTAGAGCTGATGCTGGCCCGTCATGAGGGTAAGACATTGGAGTTCAAAGCGCATCTTGCCTCGCCCGCGCCGCACCACTTGAAAGCGCTTGGGCCTGAACAGGGGATTTTTATCCGGGTCGGCTCGATGAACCGTCAAACCGATCGTTATGCTCTCGACGAAATGCGGCGCCTTGCCGCAAACCGCACGTTTGACGAGGAACCGCTTCCGGATCTCGACTCGGAAGCTATAGACTTCCGAGTTGCTTCCGAGTTCTTTTCCGCGATTCTTGGGCTGTTGGCGGATGGTCAAGGCCATACGACAGCCGAGATTGCCCGGACGATCGGGCGCACGCCCCGCGCCACCCGTTCCCGACTGGCGGGTTTGGCAGAACGCGGTTTGGTGCAGGAGGTCGGCAAAGGTCCCCGGGATCCAAAAGTGTTTTCAATGATTGAAAGGAGTTCCAGGTAATGAAAAAACAGACGCGCAAAAGCAGGGAAGATGTCCGCGATCTTCCTTTGAAGGTAAAAGCCGAAATGGCGTTGAAAGAGGCAGTTGCCGAGGCCCTGGCCGAGCATAAGCGACGGGGGAATCCCATTGCTGTCTGGCGGAATGGCAAGGCCGTCTGGATACCGCCTGAAGAAATCGTCGTGCCGGAAGTATGATAGTGCTTAGTGCCCACCATACAGTTCCTTGACCTTTGCCCTGTCCACGGCGCCGTCCTCCTTCTTGGGGAGGGAGGCGACGAACTGGACGTAGCCCGGTTTCTTGTAGCGGGCGATCCTCCCCGCTACGAATGCTATCAATTCCTGCTCCGTCAAGCCGACCCCCGGCTTCAGGACGCAGACGGCCTTGATCCCCTCCCCGAACTTCGGATCCGGCACCCCGATCACGGAGACCTCCGCGACGCCCGGGTGTTCGAGGACGACCTTCTCCACCTCGGCCGGGTAGACGTTCTCCCCGCCGGGCTTGATCAGCTCTTTTTCGGCCTTTCTCCCGACAAACCACAGGAAGCCGTTCCCGTCGAGGCGGCCGACGTCCCCCGTATGGTGCCAGCCCTCCCGGAAGGTGTGCCTGGTCAGCTCCTCTTCGCCCCAGTAGCCTTCGAAGACGAGCGGCCCCCGGATCAGGATTTCCCCCGGGGTCCCGGTTGGGACCTCCCGGTCCAGCTCGTCGGCGATCCGGAGGTCCACCAGCGGACCCGGCCTGCCGGCGGAGGCGGGCCTCTCCGAGTTCGCGCACAGGCAGGTGAGGCCCATGGTTTCGGTCTGGCCGTAGGCGAGCCAGAACCGCCCGGTCCCCAGCGCCTCGAAGCGCCTGACCGTCTCGGGCAGCTCCACCCCGACCACGTTCTTGAGGGAGGCGAGGCTGCACGCCCCCGCGGCCTTGGCGTCGAGCAACTGGCTCAGGATGGGCGGGAAATTGCCGATGATGTTGACGTTCTCCCGGTCGATCAACCGGCCGGTCTCCCCCGGATCGAATTTCCCGATGATCAGGTTCCTGCCCCCGGCGTGGAAGGTCGCCAGCGCCGCCATCAGGCCGGCGATGTGGAAGAGGGGGAGGATGTTCAGATAGGTTTCGCTTCCCGTCAGGCCGATGGTCGCGAAGGTCTGGAGCGAACAGGCAACGAGGCTGCGGTGGCTGAGCACCGCGCCGCGCGGCTTTCCCAAGATGGCCGCCGTGGGGATGATGACCGCGGCGTCGCTGTCTTCGATTGCCGCCGCCTGTCCCGGGGGATGCTCCAGAAACGGGGCGAAGGCGCTGAAGCCTTCCCCCGGCTCCCCGAAGCAGACGATCTCCCTGAGCGAGGGACAGGCGGCCGCGAGGCCGGCCGCCGTTTTTTCGAAATCCGGCTCGAAAAAGAGCAGCTCCGGCCGCGTGTCGGCGACGATGTGTTCGATCTCCGCGGCGGAGAGGCGGGAGTTGACAAGGACCGCGATCGCCCCCAGGGCCGCGCTCGCGCCCAGGACGGTGAAGAATTCCGGGCGGTTCTTCGTCAGGACGGCGATCCTGTCCCCCCGGTCGATCCCCCGGGCGGCCAGCCCGCCGGCCGCCGCCAGGACCTGCCGGTGCAGCTCCCCGAAGGAGATCCGCGTTTCTTCCATCTGCACGGCCGTTGCACCCCCGAAGACGCGCGCGTTTCGTTTGAATATGTCGTAGATCGTAAAGCTGCGCAGTTCCATTGTCCCCTCCCTTTCAGTATTCGATCCCCGCGCGGTCCTTGACGCCGGCGCCGTAGTGGTGGCGGATCTCGCGCATCTCCGTCGCCGTGTCGGCCAGGGCCATGATCTCCGGCGCGGCGTAGCGGCCGGTGAGGATCAGATCGAGACCGGCCGGCTTGCCTTTGATGAGTTTAACGACATCCTCCAGCGGGATCAACTTGAAGTCGGCCGCGACGTTGATCTCGTCGAGGATCACCATGTCGTAATCGCCGGAGCGGACCGCCCGGCGGGCGAAAGCGAGCCCCGCGCCGGCGAGTTCGATGTCCACCGGCGACGGTCTGTCCCGCATGACGAAGCTGTCGAGACCGGCAAGATGCACGGTCAGGTTCGGCAGATGGCGCTCGGCGGCGAGAAACTCCCCGTATTTGCGCCCCTTCATGAACTGGACGACCAGGACCCGGCAGCCGTGGCCGACGGCCCTGAGCGCCTGGCCGAAGGCGGCGGTCGTCTTGCCCTTCCCGTTGCCGGTATAGACCTGGACAAGTCCGCGGCGGCTCTTCTTTAAAATAGTCTCGCGTCCGTCCTCGGCCTGTTCCATCGAGTTCTCCCGATGCGAAGGATATTCATCCCCAAATCCTGCTCCATAAGGGAGGTAAGGAATTTTATAATCGGGAGCTGTCCCTGGTTTATCTGGTTTATCCGGCAGGCGTTTCCATGCAGCTCCCCGTTATTTCATGGCCGGATCCCGCCGGCCTCCTTCTCTCTCTGCACCCTTTCGTGAAGCCAGATCTTGATGATGGCGCTCCGTTCCACGCCGATCCGGTCCCTGATGGCGTCAATATCCCTGACCAGCACTTCCGATACATCAAGGGTAAGGCGGACTTTTTTCCCGGAACCGATTTCAGTCGTCTTTATCGCCTCGGCGGGATCAGGGGAATTCTCCCCGGCGTCGATACGGCGGTTACGCTTCTCGCGCTTCTTTGCGGGTTTCTTTTTTTTCATGAAGATCCGCCTCCTTATTATCACATTTAAATAGCATGCTATTTCATACAAATTATGTATAATATTGCAACATCGCGCTACTTGAGGCGGCGGCGGGCGATTTCCTCGGCGATCGTGTAGGGGTCCGACTCCTTTCTCAGGAGGCGCCCGGTGATCCGGTCCATCTCCCCGGACTCCGCGAGGTCCCTGAGGATCGGCGCCAGGATCGCGTCGCGCAGCGCCTCGTTGATCTCCATGAGGGTCTTGCGCCGCATCCGGTCGCCCAGGAGGTCCTTATCCACGAGGCGCCGGTGGTGGTCGCCTATCGCGGCGGCCAGCTCCTCCACGCCCTGTCCGAAGGCGGCGCCGTCGAAGACGTTCCCGATCCGGACGACGGGGGGACGCCACCCGCCGGGGAACTCCGGCGCCATGTTGAGCATGGCGTTCAGCTCGCTCGCAAGCTGGTTAGCGCCGTCTCGGTCCGCCTTGTTGATTACGAAGATGTCGGCGATCTCCATGATCCCCGCCTTGATCGCCTGGATGTCGTCCCCCATCCCCGGGACGAGAACGACGATGACCGTATGGGAGTGGTTGATGATCTCCACCTCCTGCTGCCCAGTCCCGACGGTCTCCACCATGATGATCTCTTTTCCCATGACGTCAAGGACGTGGACCGCGTCGCCGACTGCCTTGGAGAGGCCGCCCAGGGCGCCGCGGGTGGCGAGGCTGCGGACGAAGACGCCGGGGTCCTCGGCGTGGCGCTGCATCCTGATCCGGTCGCCCAGGATGGCGCCGCCGGTGAAGGGGGAGGTAGGATCGACGGCCAGGACGCCGACGGTCTTCTCCTGTTTCCGGAAGGAGGAGATCAGGGCGTCCACGAGGGTGCTTTTCCCCGCTCCGGGCGGGCCGGTGATCCCGATGACGTGGGCGCGGCCGGTGTGGGGGAAGATCCGCTTGAGGGCGGATTTCGCCTCGGGGAGGTCGTCCTCCAGGTTTCGGATCAGGCGGGAGGCGGTCCGGACGTCGCCCGCGCGGATCCGGCGCAGCTTTTCTTTTTCTTCCGATTCGTCGGTCATTGTTATGAAACCCTCAGGACGGCCTGCCGTCATGAAAGACGATGAAAATCCTTCCTTGCTTCCCTGCCCGTCGCTCACCTCTCTATATCCCTTCCCCGTCAAGGGGGAGGGGATAATATCAAACCCCGTCAATAATCGGGAGACGTCCCCCTTTTTGTAAATAGGGTGTCGGTCCCCCTGTTTCCTCTATTTCTTGATGTTCGTCCGGACCCAGTCGATGATCGCCTCGAGCGGGGCGCCGGGGGTGAAGATCGCCTTGATGCCGGCTTCGTAAAGCCTGGGGAAATCCTGATCGGGGATGATCCCGCCCCCGATGACGGCGATGTCGCCCGCCCCCTGCTCCCGGAGGAGTTCGATCACGCGGGGGAAGAGGGTCCGGTGGGCGCCGGAAAGGCAGCTCAGGCCCACCAGGTCCACGTCTTCCTGGATCGCCGCCGCAGCGATCTGCTCGGGACTCTGATGGCAGCCCGTGTAGATCACCTCGAAGCCCGCATCCCGGAAACAGCGCGCCAGGACGCGGGCGCCCCGGTCGTGGCCGTCGAGGCCCGGTTTGGCCACCATGATCCGAATCTTCCTGCTGGTCATTTCGCTACGCTCACAGAAAAAATGGATTTTCCCTGACCCATTTCACCCCCACCCTGACCCTCCCCCGTCAAGGAGGAGGGTATATTAAAAGAGGCCGGGGTCGCGGTACTCGCCGAAGACCTCGCGATAGACGTCGCAGATCTCCTGTTCCGTGGCCAGGTCCTTGACCGCCGCAATGCAGTAGGGCATGACGTTCTTGCCCGTTTTGCACGCATTTTTCAGGTCGTCGAGGTCCCGGCGGACGGCGCGGGAATCGCGCCGCCGCTTGACGTCCTTCAGGCGGGCGATCTGCTCCTTTTCGACCCGTTCGTCGATATCCACCCGCGGGATCTCCTGCTTCCCGTTGTTTGCGTATTTGTTCACGCCGACCATGACCTTCTCCCCCGCCTCCAACTGCTGCTGGAAGCGGTAGGCCGCGTCGGCGATCTCCATCTGCGGGAACCCCTTCTCGATGGCGGCGATCATCCCTCCCATCGCGTCGATCTTCTCGATGTACTCCCAGGCCTTCGCCTCCATCTCGTTGGTGAGCGATTCGACGAAATATGACCCGGCCAGCGGGTCTATCGTGTTGGCGACGCCCGTCTCCTCGGCGATGATCTGCTGCGTCCTGAGCGCGATCTCGACCGCGTGGTCGGAGGGGAGGCAGAGGACCTCGTCGAGGGAATTGGTGTGGAGCGACTGGGTGCCGCCGAGGACCGCGGCCAGGGCCTCGAGGGCCGTCCGGACGACGTTGTTGTAGGGCTGCTGGGCGGTCAGCGAGCACCCCGCCGTCTGGGTGTGGAAGCGCAGCCACCAGGAGCGGGGGTTCTTCGCGCCGAAGCGGTCGCGCATGATCTTGGCCCACATCCTCCGGGCCGCCCGCATCTTGCAGATCTCCTCGAAGAAGTCGATGTGGGAGTTGAAGAAGAACGACAGCCGCGGGGCGAACTCGTCCACGTCGAGCCCCTTGCGGCGGATGACGTCCTCCACGTATTCGATCCCGTCGCGCAGCGTGAAGGCCAGCTCTTGGACGGCCGTGGAGCCCGCCTCGCGGATGTGGTAGCCGCTGATGCTGATCGTGTTCCAGTTGGGGACGTGCTTCGTCCCGAATTCGACGGTGTCGCTGATCAGGCGGACCGACGGCTCCGGCGGGCACATGAAGGTCTTCTGGGCGATGAACTCCTTGAGCATGTCGTTCTGGATGGTCCCGCCGATCTTGGCGAGCGGGACCCCCTTGCGCTCCGCCGCCGCGCAGTACATCGCCCACAGCACGGTTGCGGGGGGGTTGATCGTCATGGAGGTCGTCACCCGGTCCATCGGGATCCCCTCCATGAGGGCGAGGAAGTCCTCGAGCGTATCGATGGCCACGCCGCAGCGGCCGCACTCGCCAAGCGCCTTGGGGGAGTCGCTGTCGTAGCCCATCAGCGTCGGGAAATCGAAGGCGGTGCTGAGGCCCGCATTGCCTTCCTTCAGGAGCATGTGCCAGCGGGCGTTGGTGTCCTTCGCGCTCCCCATCCCAGCGAACATTCGGAAGGTCCAGTAACGGCCGCGGTAGCCGGTGGTCTGATTTCCGCGGAGGAAGGGAAACTCGCCGGGTACGCCGATGCCGAGGCTAAAATCCGTCTGCGCGATGTCTTCGGGGGTGTAGAGCCGTTTGATCTCCAGGTCGGAGACGGTGGACCAGCGGGCCTTCTGGTCGGGGTTCGCCGCGAGGGACCGGCGCACCTCTTCTTCCCACTTTGCGGTGAGCCCTGTGGATTGATTGAGAGTTTCCTTCGAGAAATGCATATTCACCCTTCACCACCTTTCCGCGCCGGATCTGTTCCAACTTGAGCGAACGGGAAATCGGGACGCGCGGCCGCGCCGAATCCCGAGGCGTGACGGAGCGGATAATCCCTATCCTCAAGAGCCGTCCTTTGTCAAGAACAATCGCCTTTGCGCGAATTCTGCTTGTAATCACCGCCCGTCCGGTCTACATTGACACCCCGGTGAAAATCTGAATCACTTTCCCCCTTGAGGCCGAATAGCGCGGAAAGGGTGAAGATAATCCCCAAAGGGGTGGATGGAAAAAAGAAATGGAGAAAATGCATGCAATCGGTCGGAGTGCTGATCTGCGGCTATGACTGCAAAGACGCCCGGACCATCAAGTCTTTTCTGGACGGGACGCTCGACGCCTATGTGATCATGACGAGCGCCTCGCCCGGGGACGACGCCCGCGTCATAGATATCCTCCGCCGGAAGCCCGCAGACCGCTTCGAGGAGGACGAGACCAAGGTCTTCGTGTTTGTCGGCTTCTCGGAGGTGCAGATACATATGGTCCTGGAGGGCTTTCCCGGCGACGGCGGCCTGCAGCGGCCCATCTTCTGCACCCTGACCGGCCAGAACAAGGACATGCCGCTGCGCGAGCTGGTCGAGCATCTCGCGGCGGAGCATAGGATCTGGACCGCAGAAAATTGACGCTCTCGTATTAAGTCGCAAAAGCCTTGAATGGGGGACGGCTTCGTAAAAAGCCCGCAGGCAAGGCGCGCGAATACCGATAAATTCCCTCTCGCCCGGGGAGGGGAAGAAAGAAGGCCCTCCCGTCAGGAGAGCGGAAAGGGCTTTTTGAAAGTTCATCAATTGCGCCGAAAGGAGAATGCATATGGACAAGACGGCGGAAGGGACAACTCCCTATTTCCCGCCTGCCGCATCGCCGCTTTTATTCGGAGGGGGTAAATGCAGATGAGGGGAGATTTGGAAAGGCCCGAGGAGATGGATCGGGAGGAACTGGCGCGCCTGGCGGTGGATTTCCTGCACCGGACGGTCGTTCACCATACCCTCTGGTTTTGCGAGGTGGAGCACCAGATGGGGATGGCCAAGGCCCTTGAGGTTCTCGGGGCCGCCTGGGAGAAGAGCTATGCCGCCCAGATGAAGCGGCTCTCCGAAGTCCTCGGCTTCGAGATGGAAAACGGCGTCCCGAAGGCGCTCCTGGCGATGCCGAAGGAGAAACTTCTCGGTCTGCTTGCGGATCTGGGGCGCAACTGGCTGGCCGGCGACGGGGTCTGGTTCCAGGCGGTCGAACAGAGAGACGGGATCTGGGACGCCAAGCGCTGCAACGACTCCTGCTGGGCGCGGTTTTCCCCCTTCGAGGCCTGGTCGATAAAGAGATTTCTCGGCCTTCCGCAGGCGCCGGGGCTCCCCGGCCTGAAGCGGGCGCTGGGCTTCCGCCTCTATGCCGGGATCAACGTCCAGACCGTCCGCGAGGAGGGCGAGGAGAGCCTCGTCTTTGAGATGAACGACTGCCGGGTCCAGGCGGCGCGAAAGAGAAAAGGGCTGGCCGATTATCCCTGCAAGTCGGGCGGGCTCGTCGAGTACCGCACGTTTGCCGAAACCATCGATCCCCGCATCCGGGCGGAGTGCATAGCCTGCCCCCCCGACGATCACCCCGACGAGTGGTTCTGCGCCTGGCGCTTCACCATTTGATACGGTTGTCGACGCGCAGGGCCAGGACGAAAAGGGAGACGGTCAGGCAGATGATCCCCAGGCCGATGATGACCCGGGAGACGGGGAAAACGCCGACCAGGTAGAAGGCCGTGGCGTTCGTGCCGACGAACGAGCCGACGGTGGAGATGAACAGGACCATGCCGCCGGTGAAGGCCGGCCGCCGCGGCCATAAGGCCATTATCCCGATGACGTAGGGGGAGACCATCGCCATGAGCGAGATCGGCACGAGGAAGATGACGTTCATGGCGATCAGCGAACCCAGGCGCACGTCGGCGATCCGCTCGGAGATGAACTCGCAGACGGGCTTGTACATCGCCGGGATCAGCAGCACCCAGAGCGAGGCCGCGACGAGCAGGACCGCCAGGACCGAAAGCCGCGGATGCCTGAGCGATAGGTGCCCGCCCAGGACGTAGCCGATCGAAAAGTGGACCATGAAGGAGCTGATGATGCTCCCCCAGATGTAGATGGACCCTCCGAAATAGGGCGACATCAGGTTCGACGAGAGGATCTCCAGCCCCATCACCGCCGCCCCAAACGAAACCAGCAGCAGGATGAAGACCCAGTAAACGATCTGCATGCAAATCCCTCCTATTTCTTCTGCATGAGCAGGAGATTGGCCGGATTGAAGTCGTCCGTCATAACCGGGGCTTCACCCTTGACCGGCGCGACCCTGCATTTTTCGGCCTCCGCGACGAGGTCGATCCCGCCGAGCCTCCCCCCCCACGCCAGGGCCTGTTTCCGGAGTCCCTCCGGTTCGACGGCGGGGTTGTCCGCGGCTACGATCACGGCGCTGCCGCTCTGCCGCCCCTCGAAAACGAAGACCTTCTTAAAGACGGCGCGGGCGGTGGCGAGCTGGGCGTCGTAGAGGCGGTTCCCCGCAAAGACGTTCTGGACGACTATTCCCCCTTCCGCGAGCCTCTCCTTGACCAGCGTGAGAAACTCCCTCGTGGTCATGTGGGCCGGGATGTAGTCGGAGTTGAAGGCGTCCAGCCAGATCTGATCGTAGCGTTCCCGGCTCTTCTTGAGGAACTGGCGGCCGTCGTCGATCGCGAGGGTCTGCCCGGGCGGGACGCTGAAGGCGAAGTGCCGCCTGGCCAGTTTTTCCACCAGGGGGTCCACCTCGACGGTCTGGAGCCGGACGGAGGGGAGATGCCGCCGGAAGACGGCGGGCACGTAGCCCCCGCCCAGGCCGATAAGGCAGACGCTGCTCGCGTCCGGCCGGAAGAGGAAGGCGGCGAACATCATCGCCGTGTATTCGAAGACGGGATGATCGGGCCGGGCGAAATCGATGCAGGTCTGGCGCAGATCCTGCCGGCGGCCGAAGATCATGCACCGCTCCGTCCCGTCCTGCCGGACGGTGATGTGGTGGTAGATGGAGTCGCCCTCGTAGAGGATCCGGTCGTCCGCGGCGGCCCGGACCGGGAGGAATAAAAAAAACGCCAGAAGTGCCGTGCCCAGCGCCGCGCCTGCTTTCATGAAAACTCCCTTGAGCGAGTTGGCCGCCCAAACCCGGGCGGCATCAGTCTTTGTAAGCGATGTCCGGGAATATTTCAATGAGAAAAGAAATGACAGTTGCTCAATAAGGAGAATCGCGATAGAAAGGACGCTATCGTTATGCGGTTTGGAAATCATGTCCCGGATGCGCGCATTGTAGATTTCTCGGAACGAAAAATGTACGGCGCGTGGAGGGAGCATGATTTCCAAGGCTCGCGAAAAAGGATATCGGGTGGAGGGGGCGCAGGAGAAGGCATGGCCGGCGGCGATGTGATCGTGGACAGCAAACTCGACTTCGCCGGGGCGGTTGCCGGGACGGCGGCGCCGCCGGAGGTGGTCGCCCCCCTTTGCCTGATCGATGTCCGCTACTTCGGGTTCGACGGCTTCCGCCATCGCGGGCAGTTGCTCGTCCACCGGGAGCTGGCCGCGGAGGTGGAGGACCTTTTTGCTGTCATGGAGACAATGGCGTTTCCGATCGCCGGGGCCGTCCCCATCGTCCGGTTCGGCTGGTCCGACGAGGCGTCGATGGCGGCGGACAACAGCTCGGCCTTCAACTACCGTGCGGTCGCGGGGACGGACAGACTTTCCTCGCACGCGACGGGCCGCGCCGTCGACATCAATCCCCGGCGGAACCCGGCCTTTTACCCGGACGGCCGGATCGCCCCCGCCGGGGGCCTCTACCTGCCGGGAGCGCCGGGGACCTTCGCCGGCGGGCATCCGGCGGTTCGCGCCTTCCTTGAGCGGGGTTGGCGCTGGGGAGGGAACTTCAGCCGCGTCCGGGATTACCATCATTTCGAGAAATGAAGGGTGGCCTTTGGGTAACGAACGGGGGCGCGGTCAGGAGACCATCGCCGAGCGAGTGAAATAGGAAAAATGGAAGAACCTACGATTAAAGTCGGGATCTGCGACCGGTACCCGGAGGTGCGGGGGCGGTTGAACGGGATTTACCGGACGAACGGGGCATGCCTGAGCGGAGAGTTTTCCGCCCGCCCCGCGGCGGGAGGGATGGTCCTCAGCGACGCCTGCGGCCGGGAGGTCCTGCGGGGGCCGGAGATCCGCCTTGCCGCCGAACGGGGGGCGACATTCAGCCTTTATAACGTGACCATAGGCGTCCGGTTCCACTGGGAGCGCCGTCAGGAGCAGACCTTCACGGGGGATCTCCTGCTGCTGCCGGCGGAGGAGGGGACCGTCGCCGCGGTCAACGAACTGCCCGTGGAGGAATATCTGGCCGGCGTGATCGCGGCGGAGATGAGCGGCGAGGCGCCGTTTGAATTCCTCAAGGCCCACGCGATCTGCTCGCGGAGCTGGCTGGTGGCGATGCTCCTCCGGGGGCGGCCGGAAAAGGGAGGGGGAGACAGACGCGAGGCAGAAGACCGGCAGGCCGGGGAGATCATCCGCTGGTACGACCGCGAGGACCATGACCTCTTCGACGTCTGCGCCGACGACCACTGCCAGCGGTATCAGGGGATCGCCGGCGGCGGGGCCGGCAGGGCCGCCGAGGCGGTCCGGGCGACGCGGGGGGTGTTTCTCGTCCGGAACGGGGAGATCTGCGACGCCCGCTACCACAAGGCGTGCGGCGGCCTGACGGAGGAGTTTTCGACCTGCTGGGAGGAGAGGACCGTCCCCTACCTGACCCACGTCTCCGACTCGGCGCGGCCCCATGCCCCGATCCGGACCGAGGCGGACGCGGAGCGCTGGATCCTCGGCTGCCCGGACGTCTATTGCCGGACCGAGGACCGCGATTTGCTTACGAGGATTCTCCCCGCCTTCGACCGGGAGACGGCCGATTTCTTCCGGTGGCGGGCGAGCTACGGCCGGGAGGAATTAGAAGAAATCCTGCGGGCGAAGGCGGGGATCGACTTCGGCGTCCTTGGCGCCCTGACGCCGCTGGAGCGGGGTCCCTCCGGGCGGATCCGCCGGCTGCGGATCGAGGGCTCAAAGGCGGCGGTGACGGTGGGGAAGGAGTTGGAGATCCGCCGCTGGCTGTCGCCCAGCCACCTCAAGAGCAGCGCCTTCATCGTCCTAGCGGAGCGTTCGCCCGCCGGCCCGCCCACACGTTTTACGCTCTACGGCGCGGGGTGGGGGCACGGGGTGGGCCTCTGCCAGATCGGCGCCGCGGTCAGGGCGGAGAAGGGTTTCAACGGCGAGGAGATCCTCGGCCGCTACTTCCGCGGCGCGGCGCTGGTGAAACGGTATTGAGGTTTTGCAATGAGAATCCGGACTGCCTTCATCCTCGGGGCGGGGCTGGGCACCCGCCTGCAGCCCCTGACGCTTTCGGCCCCCAAGCCGCTCCTGCCGGTAGGCGGCCGCCCGCTGATCGCGTACGCGATGGACCACTGCCTGACGGCGGGAGTCGAGCGGTTCATCGTCAACACCCACCATTTGGCCGAGGCCTATGACCGCGAGTTTCCCGAGCGGAGCTGGCGGGGATGGCCGGTTCTTTTCCGCCGTGAGGAGGTCCTCCTCGACACCGCCGGCGGGATCAAGAACATCGAAGATCTCCTGGCCGAGGACGAGATGATCCTCGTTTACAACGGCGACGTCCTGTCCGACCTGCCGCTCTCTCGGCTGCTGGCGGCCCACGCGGCGGGAGGCAAAGAGGTCACGCTTGCCCTCAGGAGCGAAGGGTCGCTTTTGAACGTCGCCCTCGACGCGGACGGGACTGTCTGCGACCTCAGGGGATTGCTGGGGAATCCCGGCGCGCGGCGCTGCCTCTTTACGGGGATCTATGTTCTGGAAAGGCTTTTCCTCCGGCGGCTGGCGGCGGGGAAGGCCGCCTCCGTCGTGCCCGTTTTTGCTGACATGATCAGGGAAGCCCCCGGTTCGGTCGGCAGTATCGTTATCGACGAGGGGAGCTGGGGGGACATAGGCGACAGTGAGGCGTATGAACGGATCAGCGCCCGGGGGCCGCGGCTCCGCTATGAAACAGGCGATTCCTTCCCGGTCCCGGTGAAGAGCGAGGCGGCCGGAAACAAAAAGAGTGCAGGCATTTCCCCCGTTTCTTGCACCGAGCCTCCGGGGGCCGGATCATCCCGCGTCCCGAGAGTTGGTCCTTCGCATACACAATATGACGTCAAATCCGGCAGGGGGAGCGGCATCGCCGTTTCCGGCCGCTCGGACCTCGCAGGGGCGATGAACGAAACGGGCGGGGAGGCCGGCGACGAGCCGGACGCCGGCGAGGCGGCGTTCTGCCGCGCGAAATTGGGACTTTCTGCCGGAGAGGAAATCGCTATTCATCCCGTCGGGCGCGGAGGGTCGGACCGCGACTTCTTCCGGGTTGTTGCGGCAGGCCGCCCCCCCGCGGTCCTGATGCGTTACAGCCTGCTGCGCGAGGAAAACGCCTATTACGCGGCGATCGCCGGTTTCCTCGGAGGGATCGGCGTGCGGGTCCCGGAGGTCCTCGCCCACGATCCGCGACTGGGGCTCGTCCTGATGGATGACCTCGGCGACGAGGACCTCTACGCACTGCGCTTCGCCCCCTGGGAGGTCCGCCGCGGCCTCTACGAGAAGACTCTGGCGCTGGCAGCCAGACTGCACGGCTTTCCGCAGGGGAGCTTCCCGGCGGGGGACGTCCGGCTGATGCCTGGATTCGGGCCGGAACTATACCGGTGGGAGAGGGACTACTTCCGGGAGCAGTTCGTCAGGGGGGTCTGCCGGATCAGCCGGACCGGCCAGGAAGAGGAGGAACTGGAGGCGGAGCTTGCCCGTCTGGCGGTACGACTCGGAGAGACCGGCCCCGCCCTCGTCCATCGCGACCTCCAGTCCCAGAACGTGATGATCGTTCGGGGGGCGCCGGCCCTCATCGATTTCCAGGGGATGCGCTGGGGGAGCCCGCTTTACGACCTCGGATCGCTTTTAAACGATCCCTACGTCGAATTTCGCGAGGAGGAGCAGGCGCATCTCCTTCGCCGTTACTACGATCTTTCCCGGCCTCCTTACGGCCGGGAGGAATTCGAGGAGCTGTTTCTTCTGGCCTCGGCCCAGCGCTTGATGCAGGCCCTGGGGGCGTACGGCTTCCTCGGACTCGCAAAGGGGAAAACGCATTTTCTCGCGCACATCCCCCGCGCCCTGGAGCGTCTGATAGACGTAGCCGGGCGGGCGGGCAGCCTCCTGCGCCTCCACGAACTTGCCCGCCGCTGCCTCGCCGCCGCCCCGGATTCGCCTGCCGTTCCCTCCGCTTTTAGTGCTTGACAACCCCCCTCCCTGATTATAGAAAGCTAATCTATTTTATCCGAGTGTTATCGCCGCTTGCAATCATGACCGCCCCCAGGGGCGTTGAAAAAAAGGAGAGAAAGCTATGGATTTGGGAATTGCCGGAAGAAAAGCCATCGTGGGGGGCGCCAGCGCCGGTCTGGGCAGGGCGTGCGCGATGTCGCTGGCCCGCGAGGGCGTTGAGGTTACCATTGTTGCCCGCACCGCTGCCAACATCGAGGCGGCGGCCGAGCAGATCCGCGCCGCGACGGGCGTTAGGGTGACGCCGGTGGCGGCGGACATCACCACCGACGAGGGACGGGCCAGGGTGCTTCGGGCCTGTCCGGAGCCGGACATCGTCGTCAACAACTCGGGAGGGCCGCCCAGCGGCAACTTCCGCGACTGGGACCGCGACGCCTGGATCGCGGCGCTCAACGGCAACATGCTGGCGGCCGTCTTCATGATCAAGGACACGGTGGACGGGATGATCGCCCGGAAATTCGGGCGGATTGTGAATATCACCTCGAGCGCGGTGAAGGCCCCGATCGGCATCCTGGGGCTTTCGAACGGCGCCCGTTCCGGCCTGACCGGTTTTGTCGCCGGCGTCGCCCGCGAGGTCGCCAGACACAACGTGACGATCAACAACCTGCTCCCCGGCGATTTCGAGACGGAGCGCCATAAATCCAATACCGAGGCGATGGCCAAACTCCAGAACAAGACCTACGAGGAGATGAAGGCCATCCGGACCGCGCAGGTCGCGGCGGGCAGGTTCGGCGACCCGGCCGAGTTAGGCGAGTTCTGCGCCTATCTGTGCAGCGTCCAGGCCGGCTTCATCACCGCCCAGAACCTGCTGATCGACGGCGGCAAGTATCCCGGCACGTTTTAATTTCCGCCACCCTTGACAGGCGGCGATCCGAAATTATCTTAAGTGCGACTTGCCGGCATCCGCTTGGGTCATTGCGATAAAAAAGTCGAGAATATAAAGGAGGCATTCATGGGTTGCGCAAGGTTTGCGAAAAAATCACTGTCGGTTGTATTCGTTTTTCTCGTCGTGCTGGGGGCCATGGCGGGACCGGTCCTGGCGCAGAACGCGGACAAGAAGGACACCCGGCCGGAGCGGGGCATCGCCGTATATACCGAGTATTCCGGCATCTCCGTCGCCCGGGGGGAGAACGTGCAGATGGACCTGACCCTGGAGAACAAGGGGCGCAGGGATGAAAACATCGATGTCCGGATCGTCTCGGCGGCCAAAGGGTGGAAGGCGACGCTCAAGGGCGCCCGCTACCAGGTGACCGGGATGGTCGTGCCCGACGGCAAGACCAAGACCCTGGCCCTCATTCTGGAGCCGGAAAAGGGGATCGGCCCGGGGAAATACGCCTTCCAGTTCGAGGCCAAGACGGCGGACGGCCGCTTGACCTCCGAGCACACCCTGACCGTAAATGTTCAGGAGCGGACCGTGGGGAAGGACAACATCCAGATCGTCACCTCCTATCCGGTCCTCCGGGGCCAGAGCGATTCCCGCTTCGAATTTTCCCTCGAGGTGACCAACAAAGGGGAGGCGGAGGGCAACTTCAACCTGGCAGCGACCGGGCCGGAGAAGTGGGAGATCAACTTCAAGCCGGCCTACGAGCAGAAGCAGATCTCCAGCATCCGGGTCAAGGAGGGACAGAGCCAGACCGTGGCCGTGGAGGTCACGCCCGCTCAGAACGCCGCCGCCGGGGAGCACCCGATCCTCGTCCGGATCAGTTCCGGCGAGAGCAAGGCCGAGGCCAAGCTTACGGTCAATCTCACGGGGACCTACAGGCTGGACGCCGGGACGCCCAACGGGATCCTGTCGCTGGAGGCCTATGCCGGCAAACCAACCACCTTCTCTCTCTTCGTGAAGAATCCCGGTTCCGCCGTGAACCGGAACATCAGCTTCTCATCGTTCAAGCCGGAGAACTGGGAGACAGCCTTTACCCCGGAGAAGCTCGAGTCCCTCGCACCGGGCGAGATGAAGCAGGTGGAGGTCAAGGTGACGCCGGGGGCCCAGTCCCTGGTCGGGGATTACTCCGTAGGCATCATGACCAACGGGGAAAAGTCGGACAAGACCGTGGAGATGCGGGTCACGGTGAAGGCCTCTTCCGCCTGGGGTTGGATCGGGATCGGGATCATCCTCGCGGTGATCGCGGGGCTGAGCTTCCTGTTCATCAAGATGGGGAGACGCTGAGGTGGAAAGAGAGATCATCATCCGGATGGAAGAGCTGACCAAGCTCTACGGTCAGCAGAAGGCGGTGGACGGCCTGAGCCTGACGATCGCGGAAGGCGAGGTCTTCGGCTTCCTGGGGCCCAACGGGGCCGGGAAAACCACGACGATGCTGATGCTTCTGGGCCTCACCGAGCCGACTTCCGGGACGGTCAGGGTCTGCGGTTTCGACCCGGCCCGCGACCCCCTGAAGGTGAAGGAGGTCATAGGCTACCTGCCGGAGAACGTCGGCTTCTACGAGGATATGGACGCCAGGCAGAACCTCCGGTACATCGCGCGCCTCAACGACATCCCCGACCGGGTCTCGGCGGTGCGGATCGACAGGCTGCTCGAGGAGGTCGACCTCGCGAAGGAGGCCGAAAAGAAGGTTGGATCGTATTCGAAGGGGATGAGGCAGCGCCTCGGGATCGCCGAGGTCCTGATCAAGGAGCCGCGGGTGGCCTTTCTGGACGAGCCGACCATCGGCCTCGACCCCGACGGAACGAACAAGATGCTGGAGTTGATCAAGTCCCTCAGCCGGGAGAGGCGGATGACGATCTTCTTCTCCTCGCACCTGCTGGATCAGGTCCAGCAGATCAGCGACCGGATCGGTATCATGATCAAGGGGAAACTCGTCGCCGCCGGGCCTCTCGCGGAGCTGGCGCAACGGGGGCTGGGGTTGGAAGAGGGCGAGAGCTACACCCTCGAAGAGATCTACATGAAATATTTCAAGGAGGCGTGACGGTGCAGGGTATCTTAACCATATACCGCAAGGAGATGGAGGACCACTTCAGCAGCATGCGGTTTCTCCTGATCGCGGCGCTTATTGTCATGGTCGGGGTGATCATCGCCTCGATGGTCGGCATGGCCATGCAGGAGGAGCTCCGGGGGGTCGCCAAGCCGACCTTCGTCTTTCTGATGCTGTTCACCTCGACGGGGAAGCTCTTCTCCTTTGTCCAGTTCATCGGCCTGTTAGGGCCGCTGATCGGGATCATCCTCGGTTTCGACGCGATCAACCGGGAGCGGAGCGGCCGGACGTTGAGCAAGCTCGTCTCCCAGCCGATCTACCGGGACGCGATCATCAACGCGAAATTCATGGCCGGCGTGACGATGATCGCGATCGTGATGGCATCGCTTGTCCTGATCATCTCCGGGCTGGGCATCAGCCTGATCGGCGTTGTCCCCGGAATCGAGGAGGTGTGGCGGCTCGCCATCTATCTGGTCATCAGCATCATGTACATCTCGTTCTGGCTGGGTGCGGCGATCCTTTTCTCGGTGGTCTTCAGGAGCACGGCCACCTCGGCCCTGGCTTCGCTCGCGGTCTGGATCGGCCTGTCCTTCTTCGTCGGTCTGGGCGGCAGTTTTCTTGCGGACGCGATCGCGCCGATCAAGCAGACCGCCGACATGGCGGAGGCGACCAGCTCCTTTGTGAAAAATGCCGAGATCCAGCGGGTCGCCTCGCTCTTCTCGCCGATGACGCTCTACGGGGACGCGACCTCGACGATCCTCGACCCGCTCCGGAAGACGCCCCGCGCCTTCGTCCTGATGGGGCCGCTGGAGAGGTTCTCCCTCACCCGCTTCCAGAACCCGCTCCCGCTCGGCCAGAGCGTGGTGATCGTGGCGCCGTTTCTGATTTCGCTCGTCGCGATCACCCTGCTGTGCTTCGGCATCTGCTACGCGGTGTTCATGAGGCAGGAAATCCGCTCGACGTA
>Ga0172371_10000205_pt1 | contig 86699 bp, 70 predicted proteins | sample Lak12m_FD_114543 | JGI IMG/M metagenome (GOLD analysis project Ga0172371, IMG submission 114543) | Freshwater microbial communities from Kabuno Bay, South-Kivu, Congo - kab_022012_12m | ecosystem: Environmental > Aquatic > Freshwater > Lake | place: Democratic Republic of the Congo: South-Kivu...
GACGTCGCCGATGTCGAGGCGGCGGAATTCTTCGTAGGTCTCTTCCCCGAGGACATCGATGTTGCCGTAGAGCTGGATGCGGCCGCTCGCGTCCTTGAGCACCAGGAACGTGGCCTTGCCGTGGCCGCGCTTGATGAGGATGCGTCCGGCGACGCGGTGCTCTTCCTCGCTGGATTCACCGGCCTCGAAGGCGGCGAACTTCTCCAGCAGCGGAGCTACGGGTTCTGGATCGGGGAAGCGGTTGCGGTAGGGAGACTGGCCCGACGCCAGCAGGGCGTCCAGCTTCTGTCGGCGCTCCTCGGCCTCGGAAACGGGCCTGTCGGCAGGCCTCTCGGCCATGCTATCCCTTCTTGATGGAAACGATCTTGTACTTGGCGCTGCCGCGCGGCGTGGCGACCTTGACGATCTCGCCGGCCTTGCGGCCGGTGATCGCCTTGCCAACCGGAGACTCGTTGGAGAGCTTCATGTTGGCGGGATCGGCCTCGGCCGAACCGACGACCACATAGTGGAAGGAGTCGCCGTGCTTCTCGTCCTTGAGATGGACCTTGCAGCCGATGCCGACCGTGTCGGTCTTGATCTCGGCGCCGGTGAGCACGCGTGCATTGCGCAGCTTCTGCTCGAGGGTGCCGATGCGCATCTCCAGCTTGGCCTGCTCGTTCTTGGCCTCGTTGTATTCACTGTTCTCGCTGATGTCGCCGAACTCACGGGCGTCCTTGATCCGCTCAGAGACCTCTTCGCGCTTGATCGTCGAAAGATACTCGATCTCCTCGGAGAGGCGCTGGAAACCCTCAGGCGTCAGAATAATTTCTTTTTCTGTCAATTTGCCGTACCTCTTACTGGCTTATAAAAGTGACGGTAAATTATAGGTATTGCCCTGCGCAGATGCAAGGTTCCACGCCGCACGGGGCTCAACTGGGGGATTATGACGGCAGGGTGACCGTAAAACTTGAGCCCTTGCCGGGGGTCGAGGCGGCGGTGATGTCACCGCCCAGGGCGCGCGCGAGGTCGCGCGAGATGGCCAGCCCCAGGCCCAGACCGGCGCCGCGGGCGCTCTTGCCGGCCCGGAAGAAGCGGTCGAAGACGTACGGCAGATCGCCGGGTTCGATGCCCGTGCCGGTGTCGGCCACCTCGATGGCAACCATGCCGGGAGCAACACGCGGTTCACCGGCAGCGCCTGCTACTTCGCCGGGAGTACCGGCAAGACGCCGAGTAGTGATTGTTACGCGACCGCCGGCAGGAGTATGGGACAGCGCGTTCTGGACCAGATTGGACAGGATCTGGCGCAGCCGGTCCGGATCGGTGGCGATGGTTATGGGAGCGGCGGCGGTCTGCTCAGCGGAAGCGACAACTGCAGCGTCGGTCTCCTCCGAAATGTTCAGCTCCACTCCCCGCTCGCCGGCGTCCTGTGAAAGGCCATCGATCACGGCGGCAGTGACCTCCGACACGGCGACCGTCGTCCGTTTGAGTTCGAACTGCCGCGCGTCGAATTTGGCGAGGCTCAGAAGATCGTCGATCAGGCGGCGCAGGCGCCTGGTCTCGGAGACGATGACGTCGATCGACTTGGCGACCGCCTCCGGGTCGGCGGCCACTTTTTCCTGAAGCGCCTGAGAATGGCCGGCGATGGCCGTCAGCGGTGTCTTCAGCTCATGACTGACGTTGATGACGAACTGGCTCTGCTGCTCCTGCGACTGCCTGACCTCGGCGGTCATGTGGCGGAAAGCGTCGGCCAGCCGTCCGATCTCGTCATGTGAGCGCACGGTCAACTCATGCGATAAATCGCCTTCAGCGACCGCGGTGGCCGCCTGGGTAATCTCGTGCAGCGGGCTGGAGAGCCGCCGCGCCAGCAGGAAGGCCAAGAGCAGCGAAATCACCAGCGAGATGGCGCAGGCAAGCAGGATCTCGGCCGCCAGAGGCCGCCAGGACTGGAAGAATCGCACCGGCTTGGCGATAACCACCGCCCCCGCCAGAGTGTCGTTGACGTTGAAACCGTGGGCGGCGAAGATGACGTCCTGGTCGAAGCCCGGTAGATCGGTTTCGATCACCTGGGTCTCACCGCGTCCCAGCTGGTCCCAGTCAACGGTGACCCCCTGCGCCTGCCCCCGGGCGCCGGCGCCTGGGCCGCCTATGCCTCCGCCCGGCGTTTCGACATCGCCACCGGATTGAGGCAGCTGGTTGAGCGCCTGCTCGTCATAGGCGACGATGATGGCGCGCGTCTGGTACATCCGCTCCAGATCGCCGATGTAACGGTGCTGCGGCAGGCCGTCGGTCTCTATCTGCTTGGCCAGCGTCTCCGACTGGAACGCCAGGTCGCTGATCGTCCGCTGCTTGAGGTAGCGCTGGACCAGCGCGCCCGCCAGCAGACCCGAGATCAGCAATGAGATGACGATCGAGATGGTGAAATAGACGGCCAGGCGGCCGCGCAGGCTCTTAGTGAAACCGGTCATCCTGCCAGCTTGTAGCCGACACTGCGGACGGTCTCGATGGTGACGGCGCCGTCCAGTTTCTTGCGAACCTGGTTGATATGCACGTCGATGGTGCGGGTGTCGCCGAAGAAATCGTAGCCCCAGACCTGCTCCAGGAGCTGCTGGCGGGAAAGCGCCAGGCCCCGGTTGACCATCAGAAAATGCAGCAGCTCGAATTCCTTGGCGGTCATCTTGACCTCGCTGCCCCGGGCCTTCACTTCATGGCGACCGGGATCGAGCGTCACATCTCCGACCGCGATGATCTCATCCGCTCCGCGAGACATGACCTCCGTGCGCCGCAGCACCGATTTCACGCGCGCTACCAGCTCGCGCGGTTCGAACGGTTTGGTGATGTAGTCGTCCGCTCCCAACTCCAACCCGACGACCTTGTCGGTGGAAGCGTCACGGGCGGTGAGCATGATGACGGGCACATCGGATACCTGCCGCAGGCTGCGGCAGACCTCGAAGCCGTCGATGTCGGGAAGCATCAGGTCCAGCAGGATGATGCGCGGTTTCTTCGCCGCGGCCTGCGCCAGCCCCTCGGAGCCGTTGCCGGCGATGGTCACGCTGTAGCCCTCGCTCTCGAGGTACAGGGCGACAAAGGAAGCAATGCTCTCCTCGTCTTCGATGACAAGCACGGGTATCTTGCTGGCTGACATGAACTCCTGTAGAAGTTGGTGGCGTTCCCGGTAATGTTCCGCGAGTCCGTCGTTCTCCCCTTTTTTCTCCCCGATAATCATAACGCCTCCTGCTGCACGGGCGAAGGGCGGCCCCGGAGGGGCCGCCCGATCAATGTAGTTCTAGATCGCTGAGCGACGCGCTGCGCCAAGCGATGCGTTGAGCGATGCTACGTCGCTGACTGTGTTCCCGAGGTAGTGGTCGACGGGGTCGCGGTGTTTCCGCCCGTGGTCGACGTGCCCTGCGCACCCTGACCGATCTCCGGCGGATTGTACATGACGCCGTGCACCGTGCCGTCGGCATCGACGACGACGCCTATCCTCATGCCCTGGGTGACTGCCGGCAGCTTGACCTGCTTCTCGCCATCCGCTGTCTGGATGGTCACGGTGTCACCGTTGATGGCGCTCACGGTTCCCACGACTCCCTGCCGGCCGTCGCGCATATGCTGCCCGGGCTCGCCTGGTTCGCCGATGATGACGGCGTTCGCCAGCGGGTCTTCCCCATCAGCCGGTATCTCGCGGATGATGAAGGCCGCCTTGACGCCCGGCTGTACGTCGGCGAGGGTCGCGTCGTTGCCATCCTTGCGATACTTGGTCTGGTCGTCCACCTTGACCGCGATCTCGTCACCGGTAAGGACCAGCTTGACGGTCACGGTGTTATCCTCTACCTTGACGACCTCGCCGCCGATCGTGTGGCGCGCCAGGCCCCGCCCCATGTGGGGTCCGCCCGGGAAACCCTGATCCGCAGGAGCCGCCGGGTCCTGATCCTCGGCGTAACCGACGCCGGCGGCCACGGCCAGGATCAACGCCATGACAGCGGCCATCACCGGCACCACCATCATCCACTGATGCTTTCTTTTCATCGCCCTACCTCCTGTTCGTCCGTTATTTCCTGTCTGGATTGATTATGGACAGGGGAGGTTAACCAGCCATTAAGGAAACGTAAGGGGTTTGTAAATTAACTCGTGGAGGGTGACGAAGTCGCGGCGCGCGCTATAAAAAGGGCGGGCCGCTTTCGCGGCCCGCCCCATCAGTTGCTATCTATTCCCGGCTATGCCGGTCCAGCTATGGCATTGCCGGGTCCAGTTCCGTGCTCTCTATCTCAATACGAACTGGTCGTTGCCGTTCTGGTGCTCGAGCTGGTGCTGGTTCCGGTGCTCGTGCCGTCCAGGCCTTCCAGCCCGCTGGTTCCGGTCGAGCCGCCCAGGATGCCACCCAGACCGGAGCTGCCTCCAAGCAGATCCTCGAGCTTGAGGATGTTGCCCTCAGGCTTGGTGATGTTCATGGACTGGTTGAAGTTCGACATCGTCAGCGTCATCGAGAAGCTTATCGAGTCGAGTCCCTCCGGGGCCGAATCGGTCGACGAGCCAGTCGACGTGCCGCTCAGGTCGGCGCCGCTGAGACCCTCGGCAGCGCTCGTAAGCGCGGCCGGGTCGAGCTCCACGTCAACCTTCACCTGGACGATGTTGTTGTCATTGTCGATCCAGAGCTCAATCGTCTTGGTCTTGAACATGCCGTTGAGCTCGCTCTTGCCGGCTTCCAGTGAGCCGGCGGCCTCGGCGTCGCCGCAATCACGCAGGGCGTTGGCCAGCGCCGTGAGCGTGCTGTCCAGATTGAGATTGGCCTTGTAGTGTTTGGCGTCCGCGCCGTTGATCTTTTCGGTGCCGGCATCCTGGATGTCGGAGAAGATCACGTTGGCGCCGAATTTGCTCGTGTCCTTGAGGGCGTTCTGCATACAGTCAGAATCGACGTCGCCGGCGCTGGCGGCCGCGCCGCCCAGGTCAGCCACATCGCTCGCCGAAGACGCGTCGGTCTCGTACCACGAGCCGCCCATCTTGATATAGACCTTCTCATCGAGCAGGACGAATTCCATGTCGGCTAGCAGGCTGCCGATCATGTTCACGCCCACCATGGTCTCGGGGTCAAGGGTTCCCTCGGACGCCGCCAGGCTCTGGAAGATCTTGTCGAGCCCATCGAACTTGATCGTGCCCTTGGCCTTGGGCTGGTCGCCGTTGTTGTCGATGTCCGCGCCGCCGGAGATGCCCAGCGAGAGCGGCAGCAGGCCTTCGAATTCAGACCCGAGGGCTGAGGCATCGCCCTTGACGTCGATGTTCATCTTGTAATCCGCGTGCAAACTCTTGGTATCGCCACTCTTGGCGATAGCCTTGTCGATGATCTGGGCCGGCGTCTCCGTCTCGCCCCCGCAACCGCTGGCGACGACAACCGAGAACAGCAGCGCCGACAGCATCACGACCCCTAAAAGCAAAGCAACTATTCTCTTCATGACCTTCACCTCTCTGTAGCTGAATTTGGACGATTCTATAATTTGATAGGACTATATAGCAATTCAATAACATGGATTGCCGGCCATGGCGCCGCCCGGGCCCTGCAGCCGGCCGGCTGCGCCTTGCGGTGGAAGAAAATATATGGGTACAGTACGCTAGGCCTCATCAGGGTTCTGGAAACCTCGAGCGAGGACTACTGACTCATGAACGGCCGCCAAATGAACATCCTCCAGGTAGTACGCCAGTATTTACCCGGCACGGGGGGAATGGAAACTTATGTCTCCAACCTCTGCCGGCAGCTGGCGCGCCGCGGGCACCGCTCCGATGTGGCCACCCTCGATTACCTCTTCAAGACCGACGAGCGCCTGCCGCATTACCAGCGGATCGACGGCGTCGACGTCCTGCGCCTGCCCTCGGCGGGCAACGCGCGCTACTTCTTCGCGCCGCGGCTGATGGAGCTGGTCCCGCGCTACGACATAATCCACGTGCACGGAGTGGATTTCTTCATCGATATGCTCGGCACCTTTAAAAAAATGCACGGGCGGCCGGTAGTGCTGTCCACCCATGGCGGCTTCTTCCACACGCGCTGGTTCCCGGCGCTGAAGCAGACTTATTTCCGGACCGTCACGCGGACGGCGCTGCGCGGCGTCGACCGGGTGCTCGCTTCGAGCCCACAGGATGAAGAACTTTTCGCGCAGGTGAGCCCGCGGGTGACGCTGGTGGAGAACGGCATCGATTATCCGGCGTTCGCGGCGGTGGAGAAACGGGTGAGCGGCGACAGCCTCGTCTTCATCGGCCGCATCTCGAAGAACAAGCGGGTGGACCGGCTGCTGGCGATGCTGGCACGGCTACGCGAGCAGCGGCCCGGGGCCAGGCTGACCGTCATAGGCCCCGACTGGGAAGGTTTGCAGGTCGAGCTGGAGCGGCAGGCGGCTGGGCTCGGCGTGAGCGAAGCCGTGACTTTCACGGGAGTGCTGCCTCAGGCGGAGATGCTGGAGGTGCTGGCCGGCGCCAGCGCGTTCGTCTCGGCCTCCGAGTACGAGGCTTTCGGGCTCTCCACGGTGGAGGCGATGGCCACGGGGACAATCCCCGTGGTGAGTGGCATCCCCTCGTTCGCCGGCCTGATCGAGGATGGGGTTACAGGATTCCTGACCGATTTCAGCGATCCCGCGGCTGCCGGCGCGGCGGTTGCCGGCGTACTCGAGCTACCGGCGGAAGAACGTCGGCGCCTCGGTGACGCCGCCCGCGAGGCGGCGTCGCATCACGACTGGAGCGAGACCGCCGGGCAGATCATCAACATTTACGAGGAGGTGCTGACCGCGCATGACCGAAGCTGCTGCCGCCCGAGCTGACATCGGGGTAGAAGTCCTGGGCGTGCGCGTCGACCGGGTCGACTCCGGCGAGGCGCTTGCCGCCATCGGCGCGATGCTGGATTCCCCCGGCTGCAAGCAGGTCGTCACTCTCAATCCGGAATACGTCATGCTGGCCAACCAGGAGCCGGACCTGATGCGCATCATCAACCAGGCCGAGCTCAACGTGCCTGACGGCATCGGCATCGTCTGGGGGGCGCGGCTGCTGGGGCAATCCCTGAAAGGGCGAGTGACCGGCACCGGCATGCTGCCGGCGATCGCCTCCTTATGCGCCGAGCGCGGCGTCTCTTTGTTTCTGCTCGGCGGCCAGCCGGGCGTAGCGGAGCTGGCGGCGTCGGAGCTGCGCCACCGGATTCCCGGTCTCGAGATCGCCGGCGTGAGCTCCAGTGACCCGGATGCCTGGCATGACGAGGAGACCGTAGACCGTATCAATGAGTCCGGCGCCGGGGTGGTGGCGGTGGCCTATGGGTGCCCCAAGCAGGATTTCTGGATCGCGCGCAACTGCGGTCGGCTGGCCAGCGTGCGCGTGGCCATCGGCGTCGGCGGAGCCCTGGACTTTATCTCCGGTCAGACACCGCGGGCGCCCAGGCTAATGCGCAAGGCAGGCCTGGAATGGCTCTTCCGCCTGTGGCTGGAGCCATCGCGCGCCAAACGGATGCTGGCGTTGCCGCGATTCGGGCTGAAGGTGCTGGCGGCCCGGCTCAAAACTCAGGGACACCATACTAATTAATTGCAGGCCCTTTGCGCTGCCGCTAGGGGGTACAGGGTTCCGTGACCGTCACGGTATCGGTGGAACCGTCGCTCCAGTATGTTGTGCGGGTGGTGGTCCGGGTGCCGCCTATGCACGGCGTCGAGCCTTCACCTTCGCCGGTGACGTAACGCTCGGTAGTTGCCGCTCCGGTCGAAGTGCCGGCCTCGGGGGCAGCTTCTGGCCCGGCGGCTCCGCCGGCTTCCTCCGCTCCTCCCTCTTCTTCTTCCTCGGTTGCTGCCGGCTGAGAGCGCGTCGTGGCCGTCGTGCCCCCACCTTCTTCCTTCTCACAACCGCGGCCGATGAAGAAGGCTCCGACGGCGATTGCTCCAGCTACGAGCGCAGCGATGATGATGATGCCGAAAATCTTCCAGCCTTTGCCTGCAGCAGCCATTTCGGGCCTCCCCTTGCCGTCGCGCAAACACCGGTGAACTAACGCGGAACGTATGCCCCCATGCTCAATATTTAAAACTGCGGGAGCGCCCGTAGGGCGGTGCTATCGCGAGCGCGCGGGAACCAGCCTGGTTTTGGCGGAATGACTGCCGCGGAGTCTCAGTGCCCCGTAAATCAGCCCGGCCACCGTTAACAGGCCGATGGATATGAAGGCGAACAGCTGATAGGTGGCGATAGCCGGGCCGAACGCGCCATCGACAAAAGGCCGGACGGCGTCGATCGCCGCCTGGGTGACCACGCTCTCCTCGCCGCCGCCGAGTGATGCCTGCGTCTCGTCGATGTTTCGCAGGACCCCCTGATGCGTGAAGGACAGCACCAGGAGCGGCAGCCAGCTTGCCAGCGCCAGGCTCACGCCCGGGCTCACCAGCCTGCCGGTGCGACGGCTCAGGAGTAGGAACGGAATTCCCGTCAGCAGGAGAAACAGGAGCTGGACCGTGATGACTGCGCCCAGGCCTTCATGGACCCCGGCATTCAGGAATCTGACCGGCAGGCTGTAAGTCTGCACGGCCGCTTTCATGTTGCCGACTTCACTGGCTGCATCGGCCGGCCCACCCTGAGCCTCGGCGACAGCTGCCACCTGGGACGCGTCGGGGATTGCAGCGATGGCGCTGTCGAGGACGGCCGGATCCTCATAGACCAGCCGCGCGAAATCGGGGCTGTTGATCAGGGCCGCGAGCTGGGGCGCGCCCGCGTTGATCTCCGCGACGAGTTCCGGCCGGGAAAGGAGCGTCTTCTGCATCGCGGCGATGGTATCCACCGAGTTGTCGCGACTGGTGACGCTGAAAAAGGCAACCACGACGAGCGTCAGGCCTAGCACGATAGTAAAGGGGATGCCGAACACCCATTTCAGGTCGACCCGCCAGTGGGCCGCGCCGGATTTGCCGTCAGGTTTTGCCTGGGTGGGAGGCTCGGCGCTAGCTGCATGCTCAGGTTCCGGCGGTATCCGACGCGGATCACCGGGTACCAACCGCAAGACCGGACGATCATATTTTTGAAGGGGATGCTCGAGATGTTCGGCTGCTTCGCCCATCGCCTGCTCCTTTGAATGATAAAACATGCGCTTAAATACATGAATGTACTAAAAGAGTCGGCGGGAATGGGAGTGGTGAGAAGAGTTGGAAGGTACCGAAGCGGAAGTGAAGGTCCGCGGTATGAAGCGCACTGCGATGGGTTTGGAGCGGATGACGGGGATCGAACCCGCGATCTTCGGCTTGGGAAGCCGACGCGTTACCAGCTACGCCACATCCGCTCGAAAATCCGGCGAAATGCCGCAAATTGCATACTTAATTAGTAAGGTGTCCCCGGGTTAGAAGGTGCCCTCTTCCTCGAAGTAGTTGCTGAACCACTCGATGGTCTGCTTGAGGCCGTCCTCGACGAGGATCGTCGGCTCCCAGCCCGTCAGCTTCTTGGCCAGGCTGATGTCGGGGCGCCGGCGCTTGGGATCGTCAGTGGGCAGCGCCTGATAGATGACCTCGCTCTTGCTGCCGGTTATCTTGATTATCATCTCGGCCAGCTGCTCGATAGTGTACTCACCCGGATTGCCCAGATTGACGGGTCCGTGGTAATCGCTGTTCATGATGCCGACGATGCCCTCCACCAGGTCGGAGATATAACAGAAGCTGCGCGTCTGGCTGCCGTCGCCGAAGACGGTCAGATGCTTGTCCTCGAGCGCCTGGCGGATGAAGGTCGGCACCGCGCGCCCGTCGTAGGGGCGCATCCGCGGCCCGTAAGTGTTGAACAGCCTGACGATGCGCGTGTCCACGCCCTGCTGGCGGTGATAGGCCATTGTCGTGGTCTCGGCGTAGCGCTTGGCTTCGTCGTAGACGCTTCGCGGCCCGATGGGATTGACGTTGCCCCAGTAATCCTCGGTCTGGGGATGGATCTCGGGGTCGCCGTAGACCTCGGAGGTGGAGGTGAGCAGGAAGCGCGCGCGCTTCCACTTGGCCAGGCCGATGGCGTTACGGGTGCCGACGGCCCCCACTTTCAGAGTGCTGAGCGGTATTTGCAGGTAGTCGATCGGACTTGCCGGGCTCGCCAGGTGGTAGACGTAGTCGACCTCGCCCGGAATCTCGATGAACTGGGTGATATCCACGTTCAGGTAGACGAAATCCTCGGAATCGATGTGCTCGAGATTCCTCAGCGTGCCGGTGTTGAGGTTGTCCAGCCCGAAAACGCGGTGTCCGTTAGCGAGCAGGTAATCACACAGATGGGAGCCTATGAAGCCGGCGGCGCCGGTCACAACCGAGACTTTCTGCCTTTCCTTGGCCAATTCTTCCTCCTGTAGGGTTCTCCGAGCTGTTCCATGGGCAGGCGGGAGCCGTTTCATGGCCCCTGCTTTTTCTATAGAATACTTTATATTATTTCGGGCGTTGCTAACACCGAGGGGGTTATACCCTGAGCAGAATCCAACTAGTAGGCTTGGCCGTCTCGGCCATCCTGGCCCTGATGATCTTCCTGCTGATCCGCCGCAAAAAGCTCAAGGAACAGTATTCGCTGCTGTGGTTCCTGATCGTGGTGGTGATGTTCGTGCTGGCCGTCTGGGAGCGGCCGCTGAACTGGCTGAGCGAGGCCACGGGCATCGCGCTGCCGTCAAATACGCTGTTCGTGCTGGCGATCCTGTTCCTTTTCGGCATGGCGCTGCATTTTTCGCTGCTGGTCTCGCGGCTCACCGACCAGAGCAAGATGCTGGCCCAGAAGGTGGCTTTGCTGGACCGGGACCTGCGGGAACTGAGCGGCGAGGACACGGCACGGGCCGGGAGCGGCGCAACTGGCGGAAATCCGGACGATGTCATAGCCGATGAACGCGATTGAGGGCTTGAGCGAGCTGCCGCCAGACGCTAACCCGGTCACGGGAGGGCGCTCATCCGCGTCTACGGGCGACAGTGCCACGGCACCGGCCAGCGGACACCGGCGGCGCCTGAACGCGATCATGCGCTCGCGCCTGCTGCGCGGCGGAGTGAGCATCGCGCTCATCCTCTTCCTGCTCACCCGGATCGGCCCCGAGCAGCTCCTCGACACCCTGCGCGGCGTGGATTTCACCATGCTGGGACTGGCGGTGCTGGTCTTCCTCATCTGCAACATGGTGAACGTCTACAAGTGGCGCCTGATCATCCTGGTGCAGGGCTCGCCGGCGCCCTATTTCTACCTGACGGCGCTATACTACATAGGCCTGTTCTTCAATAATTTTTTACCGTCGAACATCGGCGGCGACGTGGTCAAGGCCTGGAAGCTCTCGAAGCTCACCGGCAAGCCGGCCGACGCGGCCAGCTCGGTCGTGCTCGACCGGGTGAGCTCCACCCTGGGCATCCTGATACTGGCGGTGGTGCCGGCGCTGCTCGAGCTGCGACTGCTGGGGGCCGGCCTGACAGCGGCCGTGCTATCGATGTTCGTGCTGGCGCTGCTGGTCATCGGTTTCTTCGCTAGCGAGCGGGCGGTGCGACGGCTGAGCCGTTTCCCGATACTGCGCAAGGACCTCATGGGCATGAGGCGCCATCTGAAGGAATTCTATTACTCGCTCTACCGTTTCCGTGGTCACAAGGGCATGCTGGTGACGCTGATGGTATCATCGCTGATCTACCAGGCGCTGCATATCCTAACCATCTACCTGGTCGCGCTATCGCTGGGGATCGACCTGCCGCTGGCCTATTTCTTCCTGTTCATCCCGGTGGTCATGGTCGTCGCCCTGATACCCGTTTCGCTCAACGGCGTCGGCATGCGCGAGGGCGCCTGGGTGCTGCTCTTCGGGCAGGTCGGGCTCTCGTCGGCGGAAGCTTTTTCGATGTCGATCCTCAGCTTCTTAGTGATGGCCGTGGTAAGCCTGGCCGGCGGCGTCTTCTACCTGCTGGACCGTGGGGCGCCGGCGCCTCATGAACAGGAACGGTTTGGAGAAGCGGAGGCTGGGAATGACTGAGCCCCGCATCCTGGTGATCATCCCGGCGCACAATGAGGCCGCGAGCCTGGCCGAGGTCATTGCCGAAGTCCGCGCGGCGGTCACGGCCGACATCGTCGTGGTGGATGACGGCTCTTCCGACAACACCGCAGCCATCGCCCTGCGCGAGGGTGTGGAGCTCCTGAGCCTGCCGTTCAACCTGGGCATCGGCAGCACCATGCAGGCTGGCTTCAAGTTCGCCTGCCGGGAAGGCTACGATATCGCCGTGCAGGTAGACGGCGACGGCCAGCACGATGCGGCCGAGCTGCCGTTGATACTCGACCCGGTCATCAAGGGCGAGTGCGACCTGGCGGTCGGCTCGCGCTATCTCGACCGCGGTTCCTATAGCGGCTCCACGGGACGGCGGGCGGGAACGGCAATCTTCTCGAAGATACTGTCGCTGCTCACGCGCGAGAAGCTGACCGACGCCACCTCGGGTTTCCGGGCCATCGACCGCGACCTGATCGTGCTCTTCGCCAACGATTATCCGCGCGACTATCCCGAGGTGGAAGTGCTGCTGCTGGTGCACATGGCGCGGCGGCGGATCCGGGAGGTCCCGGTGGCCATGCGGCAGCGCGGCGGCGGCCGGTCGTCGATCAACAGCTTCCGGTCGGTCTATTACATGGTCAAGGTGCTGCTGGCGCTGGCGGTGGTCGCTTCCCGGCGTCGCTCGCCGAGGACGGGGTAAATGGATTACTACAAATATTACTTTTCATCAAACGAGATCGAGGGCAGCGCCGAGCGCATCCGCGCCAAGAACGAGCTCATCTACAGCCTGCTGCAGCCGCATCTGACCGCCGGCGCTCCGGTGCTGGAGCTGGGCGTGGGCAAGGGCTGGTTCGCCGACGTCTGTGTGGCTCAGGGGCATCCCTACCACGGCGTCGAGGCCAACGCGGATCAGTGCGGCGAGCTGGAGGCGCGCGGGCTGGAGGTCACCTGCGCCCGCATCCCTCCCATCCCCGTCGAGGCCGGCGATTTCGGGCTCGTCTACAGCGCCCATCTGATCGAGCACCTGCCGGGCAGCGAGACGGTGCACGAGCTGCTGGCCGAATGCGGGCGGCTGCTCGCGCCCGGCGGCGTGCTGGCGCTGCTCTTTCCCGACGCCATGGCCATGGGCAGGCATTTCTGGAACTGCGACTACACCCACGTCTGGCCGACCACCGAGCGGCGCGTGGCCCAGGCGCTGGCGGATGCCGGCTTCGCGATGCGCAAGAGCCACAAGCTCAACGGCCACTATACCGGCGCCATGCGTGTCGCCGCGCGGGTGGGCTCTTCGCCGGTTGTGCTGCGCGCGGCCCAGACCCTGACGCGCAACCCCGAGCGCCGCGACCTCTATTACCGCGGCTGGATGTACCTGCAGCAGGATATCCTCCTGATAGCCTCTCCGGCCAGCGCCGGCTAGATAGCAACCATGACGCAAAGCATGGCAGCCAGCGAGCCACGGGTCGCGGTCATCATCCCCAACTATAACGGCGAGGAGTATCTCGAGAACTGCCTGACCTCGCTGCTCGACCAGACCTACTCCAATTATTCGATCACCATGGTGGACAACGCCTCAGCCGACAGCTCGGTGGAGCTGGTCCGTCGGCAGTTCCCGGATGTGGAGATCATCGAGAACCGGGACAACACCGGTTTCGCCGGCGGCTGCAACGCGGGGCTGACGCGGATGCTGTCGGATGATTCGGCGGCGGGCGAGGCCGAGCAACGTTTCAAATATTTTGTCCTTGTCAACGCCGACGTGCGTGCCGAGCGCGATTGGCTGGCGGAGCTCGTGAGCGCCGCAGAGTCGGATGCCCGGATAGGTCTGGCCCAGTCGCTGATCTTGATTGCCGGGGAAGGGAGCCAGGGACGAAGTGGCGAGGGCAGTCGCGGTGAAGGCGGCGGACGCCGTCGCGGCGATATCCTCATCAACAGCGCCGGCAACGAGGCGCACTATCTGGGCTTTGGTTTCTGCGGATATTTCCGCGAGCCCGACCGCGGCCAGTTCACCCGTGTTATGGACGTGCCCTTTGCGAGCGGCAGCTCGCTGCTGATCCGCCGGGAAGTGCTTGCAGAGGTGGGCCTCTTCGATGAGGACCTCTTCATGTACCAGGAGGATCTCGACCTCTGCTGGCGCTCGCGGCTGGCTGGCTGGCGCGTGGTGCTGGCACCGGCCTCGCGCATCCATCATTACTATGCCTTCAGCCGCAACCCGCTCAAGTTCCATTACCTGGAGCGCAACCGCCTGCTGGTCTGCTTCAAGTGCTATGGCGCCCGCAGCCTTGTCGCGCTGGCGCCCGCCTTCATCGGCGCCGAGCTGGCGATGCTGGGTTATTCACTCACCGGCGGCTGGTTCCGCCAGAAGCTCAGGGGCTACCTCTACCTGCTGAGGAATTATGAAGTGCTGCTCGACAAGCGGCGCGAGGTCCAGTCGCAAAGGTGCCTGCCCGACGCCAAGGTCGCCTCGTTCTGGACCAGCCGCATGGGATTCGCCGACCTGGCGGACTCGCCGCTGACACGAGTGGCCAACCCGGTGTCGGCGCTCTACTGGAAGGTGGCGAGGAGATTCATATGACAAACGAGGAGTCAGGAAAGATGGATGATGCGCAGCCTCGCGAGGAGTCACAAAAAGTGGATAAGGGGCAGCTCGGCAGCGAGGAATTAGGAAACATAGGAAACGTACGTCCCCGAGTTGCGTGTATCCTGGTGAATTACCGCTCGCCCTGGGAGATGCTCGAGCAATGTCTCAGCTCGATCTTCACGGATAACAGCGACACCGGCTGCTCTGTGATCCTGGTGGACAACGCTTCGGGCGATGGCATAATCGAGCGGGTGCGCGAGGAATTCCCGCAGGTGCGCGTCGTCGAGATGGGACGCAACGCCGGTTTTGCGGCGGCGGTGAACCGCGGGCTGGTCGAGGCAAGCGAACCGTTTGTACTGATGCTCAATACCGATGCGGTGCTGACGCCTGGTTCGTTGGGGATTATGGAAAAGGCTCTGGGCGACGCCGGCGACGAAGTCGCCGGCGTCGCCCCCAAAATGATGTCCAGCTCGCACGAAGGCATCATAGACGCCGTCGGCACGGTCATGCCGCGCTGGGGCGCGTCTTACAACCGCGGCATCGGCCAGTGCGACCTTGGGCAATATGACAGCGTCGATGAGGTGGCCGGCGTCTGTTTCGGAGCTGCCCTGCTGCGCCGCCGTCTCTTCGCGCCGGATGCCGTCGGCCCGCTTTACGAGGACTACTTTCTCTACTTCGAAGACTCCGACTGGTGCATGCGGGCCGTCAGCCAGGGCTATCGGTTTCACACGGCGCCGGAGGCGGTCATCCTCCATATGCACTCTGGTGTTACCCGTCACGAATCCCTCAACTTCAAATACCGACTTATCGAGTTGAACACACTGAAATTGGTAACGAGAAATTTCGAGAACCCCGTGCTGGCAATACGGGTAATCACGGCCCGCTGCTCGCGACTGATCGCCAGGACCCTGGTCCGGCGGAAGTTTGTGTCCGCAAATATCTCAACCCTGGCATCATTTGCCGGTGCGCTCCCACGGCTGCTGCGTGAGCGGCGTCAGCTAAAAAGGTCGCGAGTCGCACACGATAAGGATATCTTTGCTCTGGCGAAGGGAGAAGCTGCATATTTCGATACGGTTCAATACCGGCCGGATCACTGTCTGGATTCGCTGATCGATACTTATCTGCGGCTGCTCATTCAAAAACCGGACCCTGCAATCGGCAGGATACTGGCAGCGCTCTACCACCTGCGCGCGGAAGCGGCCAGCGGGCGCGCTTTCACCGGCAATCTTACTGCTCAATTTGACGGCGAGCCTGCCTGCGTACGTGAGCTGCTGAAATCCTCTAGGCCAGGCGTCTCCCCGGATTCAACCTGACCGACACACTTTTGCTTATCCCGCCGAACTTTTGCTTATCCCGCCGACTAAGGCGAGGCAGTAATTCCATGGCGCTTGTTGTAATCGGTCATGTCGAAGAAAAGAAGCGTGCCGTTGTCATTTGTAACCGGCTTATCATTCAATTCATTTTCCAGTTCCTTTTCTATGGTGGCGCCGCCGTCCGCATAACCGTTCCGATTAAGATAGACGCCGCAGAACCCTGACCGGGCAAGGTCCTGAAGAAACTGGTTGGTAGCCTCCCTGGTAACAAGCTGTTGCCAGTTATCGGTCGCTCGTCCCTTCATTGCCCCGTAGCTCCAGTGAACAGTGTCGGTATGCACATACGCCCTTAAGTGTTCGTAATCGCCCATATTGTTAACTTGAGGATTTTCCGGAAACGGCACATACGGCAACTGGAACACCATGGCCCCCGGGGGCAATGTCTTCTCGATCCCCCGAAAGTAAGTTTCATCGCTCGCATATGCTTTTTCCAGCGATGCGTAATCCGGCACCATACCGGGATTCGTTTGATCAAGCAGCCCGACCGCAAGAATTACGGCAAGAATCCCAAAGAAAGTATACCGGCGAATGGCCGACTTGAAGTATTTGTGGCGGACTATCTCGAGCAGATACAAAAGGCCCAGGATCGAGAGAAAAGCAATGTACACGCTTACGCGGTTGTAAGCGCGAATCTCGGGCGAGACCAGGAACGCAAACAATAAACCCAACCCTCCGAAGATACCCAGAAGAACGGCAAAGAAATTGAGAATGCTGACGGTGTCGAGCATATGAAGATAACCGTCTTTTTTTACATCACGGCCCCTGGCAAACACCAGCCAGCCGAGCAAGAATAGCAGGCCCACGCTGCCGACAAATCCAAGTGACGCCGCATCACTTTCATTAAATCCTCCCTCCGTAAATCTGGCCTTCAAGCTCTCCAAATATCCAATCCTGTGACCAGTGACAGGCATTATCATCTGCGTGATAGAAGTACTGAAGAGTTCTGCTTCATGCCAGTCCCGTTGGGCTACTGCCGGGTTCGTTCCGTAACTATGCAGGTAGATGATACTTGGCAGAAAATTCGCAAGCAGGGAAGCGGCAATGATTCCGGTCATAATGCCTGCCACAATCAGACGCTTAACCGACTTGTGTGTTACCGATGCGTACACCCCCGCCGCCACCATGAGGAAACAAGCAAAGAAAGCATAATATAAACCGCCGGAACCCGTGAGCAGAGCAATAAACCCGTAACCCAAGGCTCTAGGATTCCAGAAATCAAAAGTCTCCGCACCTGAATGGTCCCGCTTAATAAAAGGCGGATTGCCAGAACAGATGCGCAGAATCAGCAACAGCGACAATGGGATTATGTAGATCCCGGCCAGAAACAAGTGACCTTCGCCTTTTACGATGTGATAAGAAAGAAAGGCAAAGAGCAGGCTGCCGACGAGTGCGACGGGCGATGAGATTTTCAGCCTTCTAAATGCGAACAGTGAGGTTACGACGGTCAGCGGGTAGGTGCCAAAGTAAAAAAGATTCATGACAACTGCGCTATTGCTATCGAATAGAGTCAATGCCTTGATCAGGAGAAGATGCACGCTGTCCGCCGAAGGAAAGTCAAACATCTGGAGCTGGCCGGGTGCCCCGAGGAAGTCATTGTAGAAAATCCAATTGTTATCGATGATTCCCTTTACGACCGCCTGACCCGCCAGTCCGTCACCGGCGTAGACAAAAGGCACGGAAAGATCGGCCCGCCACAGCTTTAGAACCCAGACGAGGACTAATAGAGACAGAACAAACGCCGCGGCATAAACGCCGGTTGTTCTCATCACAGAACCTGCCAACGAACGATAGTTTGCCGGCAGCTTACCCAAGCTCTTATCGATCAAGGCTTTTTTGACCTCCAGTTCGTGAACCGGCATGATCATCCTCAGCGCCGTCGATCTCGCACACCTGGACCCGGCGGTCTCCCTCCAAACCATCCGGTCTGACACTGAAGGAGAAGTTCTTGTGAGCAATGTAGCTTATGATCACGGTGAGGCCCACGATGATTCCTTGTGAAATTAACGGATCGAGATGCAGCAACTCAACAAAGACAGGCAGCAGAGCCAGATTCAGCAGGAATGCCGCGCCGTAAACCAGGTAAAAACGTAGGTATTCCCGCAGATAATTGCCTTCGGTCCTGAAAACCAGGAACTTGTAGCACAGGTATGCATTCGTAATTCCAAACACGTACGAAATTACCAGGATGGCGATGTAATTGACCCACGCTCCGAGAAGGCTGAACAAGACCGCGAACAGCAAGTAACCGAAAACAGTATTCCAGCCACCGACCAGCAGGTAACGAATTTTTTGCCCGTGGAGACTATAAAATTTCTTGATCGCGGGTTCCGCCGGCCCGATTTTCGAACTCAACGATCTTCCTCTCTACAGACCGGATTCGGGTACGCTCACGGCCTGCTGATCAAAACTGCATTGGAGTGGTTTAATTTTGTAGATACTGGCGCCCCGGTAATAAATCTTCTCGAAATAACTGCTGTTTTCCAGCACGTCCTGATCCATGTTGTTGAAAAATACCTGTTTCGAGCCAAAAAAGACATAACCGACATCGTAGGTACAATAAAGTTCACGAATGGTATTGACGTCTTCGCCGTTACTTGACAGAGACAAGTACAAATCGTATATCCGCGCCGACCTCGATCCGGTAAACTCGAGAAAATCCACCTCCACTTTCTTGCCTGTGAACGTGGGGATCCAAGCCCCACTGTCGGCTCCCGCAATGATACCGTTGTTAGGAAGTGGTGAGCCGAGCTGAATGAGTATTTTTTTGTCGTCTTCAATAGATTGGTCTAAAAAGTCAAAGGCCTGCAAATCCTCGCTCATCACGGTTTCCTCAGAGTTGCCGGTATCCCGATAGATACGATACTGGCTCAAACCGCCATATAAAAAAAACAGTCCCAGCAATACCACGGTAACCCCGCTGACAATCGACCCGTACGATATCTTCATTAGAGCCCGCTCAAAAAGATAGTGAAAGAACCAGGCCGTCATGAGAACAATCAGGAAAACCAGATAAAAACGCACTTCCACATTGTAATTGACCCCCAGGTCGGTCTTGCCAGTGAGCAGAATAAAGATTCCGATGAGGTACAAGGCCAGATAGGAGACCAATAACTTCTTAAGGAATTCTTTATTGTTGCCCCGGGTAACCAGGAACGCCGACAAAGAAGCAACAAAAATGATGATGGTGGTCACGCGATACGCCTGTATTTGATCGTCCAGAAAATTTCGGTATACGAACTGGAAAATCCCGTTCTGTTCCACTGCCAAAATAATGTAATAAAATGATCCGTCTTCACCGACCGGATGACTCTGGTATATTGGCAATATCTTCAATAGCAGGACTCCACCAAGGCTGGCGACCGTGGCCAGGGCGGTGAGATATCCGAGCATCCTTTGCCGGTCAATCGCAAGCTTTCCCTCGTTGAGCGAGACTAAATCACGCAACTCGATGAAAAACAGGGAAAACAAAAGAAAAAAGCCGGTTGGATAATGGATAATCACGGCAGCGAACACCAGTAAGGCGACGACTGCGTATTCCCACCTTTGTTTTGATCTTGTGATCAGATATAGCAGAAATGGCACCACGGCAAAGGCCAGCATCATAGAGTTTTTTCCGGCGAGGTAATAAAGCTCATTGGGATTTGCCAGCCGTGTCGCAATGACAAACACAATCAATGGAAAGATCATCCATCTGTCTTTTCCCTTAAAGATTAAAAGGCCAAGATAAAACAGACTTATGGGGAAAAAGGCAATGATGACGCCTGCGCTGATGAGAATGATCCGGGGAATAGAGGCAGGCAGAAACGTGGCAAAGTAATTAAGGTAAAGCTCCAGACCCTGCGGGTACCATTGCTCGGTGGTTGTGAAATGGCTGATATTCAACTGCTTCAACCATTCTGCATGGGCGATGGGATCGTGCAAAATGGGCGCCAGCAGATCGTGGTTTGGCCATACTCGAAAAATAACCAGAGCCCCAAATAGCAGGTAGACAAAACCCTTAACCCAGGTAAGCCTGGGGAGGTAGTATTTTTTTTGTGGAAAGATCCTGACCAGTAAAAAAATATTCACAATGAGCAGAACGGCTACATTGAAGCTGAGGGCCGTGCCGTTTTGTGGTATTCGTCCCGCTTCTTCGATAAACGAAACCAGGATCAGGAGCAGGGGTGAGAGAATCACGCTGATGATCATCTTATCGATAATGCCTATGCTTGCTTTACTCCGCGTGAAATGGAATACCAGGGCCAGGCCGGGCACGATGTTTATGAGGGTAAAAACAGCTGCAAATTTTATTGCGAACATTATTATTTACCTAAACAGGATAGGGCGAGCATGAAGTGGAAATTCTGCCAACTTTTGAATGACTATGCAGTCTGGACGGCACTTAGGCATTCTGCGAATGTTGGACGACATTTTATCAGGTAAGATTTCGCTCTGCACCATGCAGGAATTTGTTCCAATCAATGTCAGTGAAGACTGCGTCATGGCAGACACAGGGTTCAGTTGCATGTCCGCCGCAAGAATTGGTTTAATTGTCTCTTACCCTTCATGCTAAATGCCCGCTAACAGCGGCGTCGATGGAAAAAACGACGAAGTCCAGTCAGGAGCGCGCGAATGCCTTCCATGATTCGAAAAGTATTGAGGGTCCCCAAAGCAATCTATAATAATGCCGTGAGCATAGTTACTTTCCCCAGGAAATACAGGCATCAGAACCATCGGATCTTCCTGCTGGAGGAATCTCTCGATGCCAGCAACAATCAGCTGCAAGCCCTTACGGCCCACATGCCGACGATACTCAACCATTTAACCTCTTGCGCCCACACCTCGCGCGAGCTCACAATAAACTACCAGACACTCAATGATTCGATGGCCAAACTCCAGGAACAGCTGGAATTCATCCGCAGCGAAATCCTTTTCGAGTCTGTATGCAAGGAACCGGGGAAAGCCGCTAAAAGATCGAAAACAGAACATAAGATCATCAACAAGGAAAAACTCTCATCCATGGGTGATGACATTCGCATCAATATGGGATGCGGACACACTACCCTCGAAGACTATCTCAACCTGGACCCGCGGGAACTGCCTGGAGTAGATGTAGTCAGCGATGTGACCGATATGCCCTTTGCCGAAAACAGCGTCGCTGAGCTGTTTTCTTCTCATCTAATCGAGCACTTTCCCCAAGAGGAACTCCAGAGCAGGCTCCTGCCTTATTGGTTCAGCCTTCTAAAGCCAGGTGGCGTCTTCCGGGCCCTTCTCCCCGACTGGGAGTCGATGATCGTAAAATATACTGAAGGCTCTTTACCATTTGACAACCTGCGCGAGGCAACATTCGGCGCCCAGGATAATCACAGCCATTTCCATTTCAACATGTTCTCACAGGATTCTCTTCGCAGCGCCCTGGAAGACGCCGGCTTCGGGGATGTTTCTTTTCCCGTTTCCGGCCGGTCAGGTGTTCAAGGTGAAGAAATAGAAGTACGGGCGCTCAAATAACAGAGCCGGTCGCTGGTATCTCTCAACCAATGAGACGGCTGAGTTCCAGCATCGAGAGGAATACGTCAATTCGTAACCACTCTTTTTCCCTGTTCGGTAAGAATACCTCTACGATTAGAAGCGATATTATTTTATGAAGGCATCGATCATCACAGGCGTGATCCTAAAAAAGGATGCTGTCTCATCCTCAACCAGGAGGAAGGTCCAGGCTCTTGGTGATATCTACGGATCTTTAAATATTCCTCTCGATCTACAAGTTTACACTGGTGCTTCCGACTACGTTCTCGGAGGCCTTGTAAAAAAGGTCTCAAGTGTCACGGAAATTATTCTTGACAAGCACTTCCTTTCCTCGGGATTGATTATCTACGACTTTGGCATATTCTACGAGCTGTTTAATTCCATTCATCTGGCTTCCGCCTCTGCAAAAAAAATAGTCCACTACCATAACATCACGCCCGTAGAGCTGGTTGCTTCATACAACCGGGAATATATCGATATGTCTTTCATACAACTCGTGAATATTCTCAAGGCGGATATTGTCTTTTCCGGCAGCAGGTTCAACACTGAGGATCTGATCAAATATGGTGTTGCTGAAAAAGACATTGCCTACCTCAATTACGTCGTTGATTTTAATGAGTCATCAAACTTTGATCCGTTGAATAAAAGCAGGTCGGATACTATCGAGGCACTGTATGTGGGCAGGTTCGTACATTCCAAGGGATTGGTAGATTTACTTCGTGCCCTAAAGTTGGTAATCGCCAATGGTGTCGAGAACATACATCTGACCCTGGTGGGAAGCCAGGAGCACTCTGATCCGGATTATGTGGAAGATTTGCGCAGCCAGATCCAGAATTTGGATCTTACAAACCACGTAACTATCAGGGAGGGGATAAGCGATGAGGAGCGGGATGCCTGTTATCAACGCTCACATCTATTTCTCACCGCTTCTTACCACGAAGGGTTTTGTGTCCCCGTTATCGAGGCACTCCGCCATGGATGTTACGTTATCTCATACGATGCTGGAAACCTGCCGTTCGTTGTGAATGGTCTCGGCAACGTGGTCAAAACGGGAGATTTCGAAAGGCTGGCCTGGAATATCACCAGATACATTGATGAAAAAAGCTTGTGGAAGACTCCAGGGGAAACAATGCTTCAAACGGATGCGGGAATAATGTGTGAAAAGGACTTTATGCGCAAAGCGTTTGAATATTCTTTGGACTTTTCCTATGGAGAATTCAAAAAACGACTTTATGATATTCTCGAGAAAGAGTCCTTAATCGTGTAGGTTGTGGATTGGCAAAGGGCAGACCAGACCGTCTGCACCCGCGCGGTGCTAGCGGCTCTGACCCAAGCCCTCGACGTAGCCGGTCATGTCGAAGAAGAGAAGCGTGCTATCTTCGCTGACCGCTGGCTTTACCCGTAGCTCCTGCTCCAACTCCTGCTGAATGCGGACCGCTCCGTCCTGATAGCCTTTCCGATTGACATACACGCCGGTGAACCCGGCAGCGGCCAGGTCTCTGACCAACTGGCCGGTCGGTTCGGCTGACACTTCTTTTTGCCAGAGGTCCCCCTCGCGTCCCTTCATCGCGCCGTAACTCCAGTGCAATCTTTGCGAGTGCAGATATCCCCGTAACTGATCGTAATCGCCCATGCTACTGGTTGGCCCACTTTCGGGAAACGGAGCATATGGAAGCTGGAAAACCATCGCCGGTCCCGGCAGGGCATCCTCGATCCTGTTAACGAAAGCCGCATCCCTGGCAAAGGCCTCGCCGGCCGTGTCATAAGCGGGCACCATGCTACTGGTAGTCTGATCGAGGATCCCCGCGATGACGATCACTGTTAAAGCCCCGAGTAATAGCAGGCGCCGACTGCCTTCCCTGGCATATTTTTCGCCCAGCGCCTCCAGAACGAGCAGCACCACGATTACGGAGAAGAAAGCGATGAAAACGCTGATACGGGTGTAAGCCCGTATCTCAGGTGTGACCAGCATGGCGAATAACAGTCCGAACCCGCCCACCGTCGCCAACAGCAGACCCGACATGTTCAACACGCCGAGGGAGTCCAGCATCTGCTTACGGTCATTTTTTTCACGGTAGCGTCCCCGGGAGAGAAACAGCCAGCCCAGCGAGAACAAGAAACCCAGACTGATTATGAATCCCAGCGAGGAAAAATCACTCTCACCGATAAAATTGGGGGCCCATTTTTTAAGATCGTCCACGTATCCTGCTTTCCACTCCCGCAGCAAACCGATCCTGTGATTGGTGACCGGCAACACCAGTTGACCGACCGTCGTGCCTAGAAGCTCCGACTCGACTGCAAAGCGCGGCGCCACCGCCTCGTTGCGACCGTGCTGGACCATATTGATGATGCTCGGCGAAAGGTTGACCGCAACAAAAATAATAATGGCTACGGCAACAATCCCCGCAGCAATCAACCGCCTCAGAGACCGGTAGGAGACGGCGGTGAAAACGCCGGCAACTATCACAAAAAAGCCGGTAAAAAACGCATAGTAGATGCCGGTAGATGCGGTGAGGAGGGCGACCAGAATAAATCCCGCCGTCCTGAGGCTCCACAGGTCGTAGACCTCGGCGCCCGCCGCCGTCTTCTTGATCAGGGGGGGTGACGCGGAGAAGATCCTCAGGATAACCAGCGCGGATAGCGGAATGACATAAGTAGCGGAGAGAAACAGATGCCACTCGCCTCTCAGGAAATGATACGGCAAGAATGTGTAGAGCAGGCTGCCTGCCGCGGCCAGGGGAAAGGCAATGTTCAGTCGCCTTAATACAAAGAGCGATGTCAGGGCAGTCAGAGGGAAGGCGCCCAGGAAATACAGGTTCACCACCAGCGCGTAATTACTGGTGAACAGCGAAAGGCCTTTGACCATCAAGAAATGAAGATTCTCCGCCATGGGATAATCGTACAGATCCAATCCCGCCGGAGCCCCGATAAAGCTGTTGTGCAGATACCAGCCGTTATCGATGACCCCTTTTATCCAGGAAGAGGTCAACAGCGCATCCCCGCCGTCCATGAAAGGGACTCCCAGGTCGGCCCGCCACAATTTTAGCACCCAGACTAGCGCAAGCACACAGACCGCCGCCGTGACCGCGTAGGCCGCGGCGGTTTTCGCGAACGCGGCCGCGGCAAAGCGCTCGCTCGGCCTTTCTTTCATAACGTCACTGATGGCCTCTCCAGAATTGTTCACCAACCGGCAGAAGAAGAGCTCACAGCCCGACCTTGTTCCTCACTATGAAGTTAGGCCTCTTCTTTACCTCGTCGTAGATGAGGCCAACGTATTCGCTGACGACACCCAGCATCGTAAACAGGAAACCGAACATCAACAGCATCACCGCCATGATAGAGCCGAAGCCGGGAAACGGCACTCCCCAGAAGATCACCCTGACCACGATGCCGATCAGGATCAAAAACGACAGCAGGGAGACGAATAGCCCCGTGATAGTGATGAATCGCAGCGGCAGATATGAATAGGCAAAGATGCCCTTGAGCGCCAACTCAATGACTTTCAGCGAGTAGGCCTTGGACTCTCCCGCGAAGCGTGGCGGCCGCTCGTGCTTGATTCCGATCGATTTGAAACCCGCCCAGAAGAACATGCCCCGCATGAAGCGGTTTCGCTCCCGCATGTCGTTGATTGTCTCGTAAAGAGCGCGGTCTACCAGGCGAAAGTCGCTAACGTTCTTGGGAAAGACACCCCCGGTCATCTTGTTGATCAGCCAGTAAAACAGCCTGGAGTTCATCCGCCTGAGGAAACCGGAACCGTGCCTCTTGGTCACGATGCCGTAAACATTGTCGTAACCCTCTTCCCACTTTTCGATGAATTCGGCGATCATCTCCGGCGGGTCCTGCAGGTCGGCAGCTATGATGACCGCGGCGTCGCCCCGGGCGAAGGACAGTCCGGCCGTGATGCCGCCGTCTGCCTGGAAGTTGCGTGCCAATTGGATAATCTTGAAGCGCGGGTCATGCTCACGCGCCTCCAGAAGCTTCTCGTAAGTGCCGTCTTGGGAGCCATTTTCCACCACGATGGCTTCGAATTCGTAGGCATCGTTTTCCGTAAAAACGGCCTGGAGCCGCGATACCAGCTCATCAATTGAGGCCTCCTCATTGTAGGCGGGGATGACCACTGAAATAAGCTTTTTCTTGTCTGTCTCTTCCATTTTCGAATCCTCGTCAGGCATCTTTTTTCTGTTCCGCCAAGTCGATCTGCATGTTTCCCTCCAGCTCTTCACGGGACAGATATGGAGACATGTCCTCGATGGGTTTGTTAACCACCAGTTTGGGATTCACGCAACTGCCCAGATCGATCTTGACGTCAACCAGTGCCGGACCCTCGCTGCCCATCACTTCCGCGATCACACCCGCCGCCTCATCCAGCGACGAGATTGAGCGCGAGGGGATGCGGTAGGCCTCGGCGATCGCTATCAAGTCGGGGCAGCTGTAACCCTTGACCGTAGACTGGCGTCGCCCGTCGAAATACATGTCCTGGAACTGCCTGACCATCCCCAGGCATCCATTGTTCATGACAAATATCTTGATGGGCAGGTCACGCGTTGCAATTGTATCAAGTTCCTGGATATTGATCTGAATACCGCCGTCCCCGGCGATGACGATGGCGCGAGTGCCGGGGGACGCCAGCGTGGCGCCGATGCCCGCAGGCAGGGCGAAACCCATGGCCCCCATGCCACCGGCCACCAGCATCCTCTGCCCCTTTTTCAGCCGGAAGGACTGTGCCGCCCACATCTGGTTCTGTCCCACATCGAGGCAGATGACATCAGCCGGGCCGCTATGCCGCGCCAACTCGTCCATGAATTCGTTCGGATCCATCCCCGGACACTCTTCTTCGGGAATCTCGGTTGCGTATCTGCGCCGGAACTCAGCCAGCGTCGCGTACCAGGAGGAGAGGTCACTGACAGTCCGCCCCTCCAGCCGAGCGTTCAACTTCTGCAGGAATTCACGGGCGTCGCTGTGGATTGCGATGTCCACCGGCAGCTTGGCGTTGAGCTCCACGGGATCGATATCGACGTGTACTTTCCGGGCCGAGCGGGCGAAAGTATCCGGCCGCGTGCCGGTCTGCCGCGTGTCCAGCCGCGAGCCCAGCACCAGCAGAAAATCCGCGTTGGCCAGGGCGAGGTTAGCATAACGGTTGCCATAGGCGCCGATCATGCCATGGTACGCGGGATCTTCCTGGGGCAACGCATCAAGACCCATTAGCGAAGAGACCACCGGAACACCCGTCTTCTTCACCAGTTCCTCCAGCTCAACTGCAGCACCAGCCGCGCGCACGCCTCCTCCCACCAGGATGACGGGGCGGTCCGCGGTCATCATCATCTCCATCACCCGGTCGAGAGTCGTGTCATCCGGCGCTTCACCCTGCAGCGTCTCGTACTCACGAAACTCGGCGGTATCAAAAAAGCTTTCGAGCGCCGCCGGCTCTATCTCCGCCCGCTGGATGTTCATCGGTAAGTCCAGCAGCACCGGGCCGGGCCGGCCGCTTTGCGCCAGGTACACCGCTTTTTCCAGGTGGTAACGGATCTTCACCGGGTCGACCACCATATCCGCATACTTGGTCAGTTGCTTGACGACGCTGACGATGTCGGTCTCCTGAAACCCTATCTGACGTTGCGGCTGCTTAAACTTGTATTCGTAGGTGTTGACCTGCCCTGTGATGAACAGACATGGAACGGAATCAAAATAGCAACTGCCGATTCCTGTGACCATATTCAGAGCGCCGGGTCCGCTGGTGGCCATGGCGACCCCCAGCTTGCCATTTACACGCGCGTAGGCTTCAGCCGCGAACGACCCCGCCTGTTCGTGATGCATTGATATGCTTTCGATATCAGTCCGGTCATACATCGAGTCGAGCAGGTGCGTGATTGCGCCGCCCACGAATTCAAAAACGTGGGAGACCCGATTCTCAACGATGAAGTCGATTATATAATCCGATAGTTTCACAATAGTACGTCGCTTCTTCTCAGGAATAATAATCCAGGTTCTCCCGGAACCACCCGACCGTTTTTCCTATCCCGTCGGCCAGCGTGGTCGATGGCTCCCACCCTAGGACGGAGGCGGCTTTGCTCACGTCGGCCACCCAGCATGCGGGCTCGGGTCGCGGTGGCTCGGCCTGCGTGCTCCACTCCGGTTCTATGTCTCCACCCACCGCCTCGCTGATCAGCTTAACCACTTCGCCGACCGTACGCTGCACGCCCGCGCCAACGTTCAGAATGTCACCGGCCGGGACGCTGGTTTCCAGTACTTTCATATAGGCGTCGAGCACGTCTTCGATAAATATGTAATCACGAACCGAAGATGGCGTAAATAGGCAGGGACGTTCCCCCCGCAGCAGTGACTTGATCACGTACGGGATGAGCCTTTGGGGATCATCCCAGGGTCCGTAAGGCGAGAACAGACGCAATGTCACCACGGGCGCCTTGAGCTCCGCCGCCCGGGAGGCGCAAAGAAGAGCGGCGGCCGCTTTGGTGACGGCGTACGTTCCGACCGGTTCCAGGGAGTCAGCCTCTTTGATGGGCGCTGACTTTTCTCCGTACTCCGACGAACTCCCCGTATTGATAAAACATTCAAAGTCTGCTTTTAGACAGGCGTCCAGCAGGTTGGCTGTTCCCACCAGGTTCGACTGAATCACCCGGTACGAATCTTCTTGCGAGACAAACCCTCCGTACGTCGCCAGGTGAAAAACCGCCTGCGGCCGGACCTCTGCGACTGTGCTCTGAACAGCTGCCGCCTCGCACAGGTCAACGTCATGAATTTCGAACCGGTCAAGCAGATCTTGAATGCGCCACGTGTTAGAAGCACCGCGTGTAAAGATATGAACCTGGTGACCTTGGCTCAGGAGGCGTCTTGCGAGGCAGGAACCGACAAAACCAGTCGCGCCGGTGACCAATACCCGTTTCATCAACTCGTGAAATCAGTGATGACGTTTACCGTGTAGTCGAGCATCTCCGGCGTCATTCCCGGATATACCCCGACCCAGAAAGCGTCATTCATGAGCCGGTCCGTGTTGGTAAGCTCGCCGACTACCCTGAACCCTTTGCCGGCTCCGCGCATGCCGTCGAAACAGGGCTGCCTGAGCAGGTTGCCGCCGAACAGCATCCTGGTCTGCACGCCGCTGGATTCCAGGTGCTGCACCAGCTTCCCTCTGGTAAAACCGGCGTCTTCGTTCACAGTCAACAGGAACCCAAACCAGCTGGGGTCAGACCCCGGGGTCGGCTCAGGCATGGTGCAGACAGATGACAGGGTGTCCAAACCTTCCCGCAGATGTTTCCAGTTGCGTTTTCTGGCCTCGATGAAGGCGGGCAGCTTTTTCAGCTGGGCGCATCCGATGGCTGCCTGCATGTCCGTGACTTTGAGGTTGTAGCCGAAGTGCGAATAAACGTACTTATGATCATAGCCCGTGGGCAAGGTCCCGAAGTCCTGCTGGAAGCGTTTGCCGCAAAAGTTGTCCACACCCGATGGACACTTGCAATCCCGACCCCAGTCCCTCAGAGAAAGCAAAATCCGGTAAAGCTGGTCGTCGCTGGTATAAACGGCCCCACCCTCGCCCATCGTCATGTGATGCGGAGGATAAAAACTGCTGGTACCAATGTCGCCGAAGCCACCGGTGAGCCGGCCCTCGTACCGCGTCCCGAGCGCGTCGCAGTTATCCTCGATGAACCAGAGATTGTGCCGGGTGCAGAACTCCCTTACCGCCCCAATGTCGAAGGGGTTTCCCAGTGTGTGGGCGAGCATGACAGCTTTCGTTTTGGGCCCGACCGCCTCCTCAAGCCGGGAAACGTCCACATTGGCGGTCTCCAGTTTCACATCAATAAAGACGGGTATCGCTCCGTACTGGACGATCGGCGCCACCGTGGTGGGAAACCCCGCGGCTACCGTGATGACCTCGTCCCCCCGTTCGACCTTGCGCTCGCCCAGCAGGTCGGAGGTCAGAGCCATGAATGCTAACAGGTTCGCCGATGACCCCGAATTCACGAGCAGGCAACGTTTGAGTCCCATATAATCCGCCAGCTCCTTCTCGAACCGCTTGGAGAATCGACCGTAAGTCAACCAGAAATCTAGTGAGGAATCAACCAGGTTCATCACCTCGTCGGCGTCGAACACCCGGCCAGCGTAGGCAACCTTCGATTCACCCGGGACGAATTCGGGGTGGTTGTTCAGGGCGATTTCATAGTACTCCCTGACCTGGCCGAGGATCTCCCGTCTCAAGGCTTCCGCGTCTTTGTCTCCGTTCAGCTTTACTCCTCTACCATAGCGGCGGCCCACGATATGCGTCCGCGAGCCGCCTCTTGCACATAATCTTCGATGTCGCCCAGGGTAGTCCGAAAAACGTCTTCCCGCTGGTGGTAAGCCTTATACCAGGCTGCCGTGACCTTGAGCGTTTTCTCTATGTCATAAACAGGATGCCAACCCAGCTTGCTGCCTGCCTTCTGGCAGTTAAGCATCAGCAGGTTCGCCTCGTGGGGATGGGCCCCGCTCCCCTCCGGACCCTGCCAGCTTCCTGAGCCCCACTCCCGAATCACGGCTTCGACTACATCGCTTACCGGTATGTTGCTGCGGGCATCCGGTCCGAAGTTCCACGCGTCATCGAGCCCGTCTTCCCCGCTCCACATCCGGCTCGCCAGCCAAAGATAACCCGAGAGTGGCTCCAGCACATGCTGCCAGGGGCGGACCGCCTGTGGATTGCGCACCTGTATGGCATCACCGGCACTCAGGCCCATGATGCAATCCGGTATGATCCTGTCATCCGCCCAGTCTCCTCCGCCAACGACGTTGCCGGCGCGCGCGGAGGCCAGGCGAACGCCGCCTTCCCTAAAAAACGAATTACGGTACGCCGCCGTGACCAACTCAGCGCAGCCTTTGCTCGAACTGTAAGGATCAAATCCTCCAATGGGATCGTTTTCCCGGTAAGCGTAGGCCCATTCCCGGTTCTCATAGCATTTGTCGCTGGTGACGTTGACTACGGCGCGAATGCCCGGGATCTGACGAACCGCCTCAAGAACATTGACCGTCCCCATCACGTTCGTTTCGTAGGTCATATGCGGTTGGGCGTAGCCGGTGAGAACCAGCGATTGCGCCGCCAGATGAAAGACCATCTCCGGCTGGAACTCCTTAAGGGCTTTCCGCAAAGAACCAGAATCGCGCACGTCACCGTGGATGTGCACAATCCGGTCTTCAAGCTGCAGCTTTTTAAACAGACTCGGCCGGGTCGGTGGCTCCAGAGCATAGCCCGCGACCGTCGCCCCCATGGCTTCCAACCAGAGGGCGAGCCATGATCCCTTAAAGCCGGTGTGCCCGGTAACAAACACCTTGCGGTTCTTATACACGCCGCCAAACAGCTCCGCGTTATTAAGCATTATATGATCACCTTGTCTTGCGGATCGTCCGGGAGGAACGCATAAATCTGCGCTGATGGCGTTTTTTGGATCGAGGCTCGATCGCTCTTCAGCAATCAGGTACGGTCGCTGGTCACTATCTGCTTATCCCAGACCTTCCAGGGCGCTTTTCCGTCAGTCCAGAGCTCTTCGAGCAGGCTTTTATCTCTCAAGGTGTCCATCGGTTGCCAAAAACCGGAGTGCTTGTAGGAAAAAAGATCGCCCTTTAGCGCCAGCGCTTCCAGCGTGTGGCGTTCAAAGATCGATTCATCGTTCTCGATGTACTGAAAGATCTCAGGCTCCAGAACGAAGAAACCGCCGTTTATCCAGGCCTGATCGCCCTTCGGCTTTTCGTTGAACGACTCGACACCGTGATCGTAATTGATCTGCAGTGCTCCGAAGCGGCCAGAGGGTTGCACCGCTGTGACCGTTGCCAGCTTCCCATGCTGCCTGTGGCGGGCCACCAGCGCATTCAGATCAACATCCGCCACTCCGTCACCATAAGTCATCATAAATGGCCGGTCATCAAGATATTCCTCGATCCTCTTCAGGCGACCGCCGGTCATGGTCTCCAGCCCCGTGTCGACCAGAGTCACCCTCCAGGGCTCAGCGGCGTTCTGGTGGACCTTAAAACCCTGGTTGCGCACGTCGAAGGTGACGTCGCAGTTGTGCAGGAAATAATTGGAGAAGTATTCCTTGATCACGTAACCCTTGTAACCAAGGCAGATTATGAAATCATTGAAGCCGTAATGGCTGTAAATCTTCATGATGTGCCACAGGATGGGTTTGTCGCCGATCTCGATCATCGGTTTCGGTTTGAGATGTGTTTCTTCGGAGATGCGGGTGCCATAACCGCCTGCAAGGATGACCACTTGCATGCTACGGCGATCCTGTTCCTCCGGCAAGGCAGTGGGGGTATCGTGAGACTCGGGGCCGGGTGCCGCCCCGCCCTCCGGTAAATTCTGCTCAAAACCTTGCATCCTGTGAAACATTCACTCACCCGTGAAAATCGAGATTTACGGTCTGGAGTGGCTTTCCAAGTATCTGTAGAGCCTATCTATTAAACCAGTTCTTCCAGCGTTAATGCAACAATTGGGCGGTTCATCACAATCTGTTGTTGTCATACCGGCATTCCACATAACCTCCGGAATTGCGATTAACAAACAGGACTAGACCCGTAGTCAAATCCGCTAGCCAGATTCGAATCGGTTATAATACTTCGTTAGGTATAATCTAGCTTCAGCACTGAGGAAGAGGCCCCTTTTTGAAAGTCGCAACGATTCTTATTCGTAAAAACTTACCGGATGCCCGCGTATTGGCGGAATCTTACACGACGCATCATCCGGGCGAGAAGATCTCCGTACTTTTCCTGGACGATCCAGACGGCACCCAGGACCATAATCGGGCTCAGTATGATCAGATTCAGCTTTCAGATCTCGACCTCAGACCCCGTGATTTTCACCGCTTGGCGGCTATTTATGATGCGGAGGAGTTGACTGCGGCGGTCAAGCCTTGGGTCTTGCGGTATTTACTGGACGCAGGAGCCGAGACCACCATGTATCTGGATCCGAATTATGAGATATTAGCTCCGCTTGATGATGTTGCAGAACTGACAAAGCAGTACGGCATCGTTCTTGCCCCTAACAAGCCTGGTTCCACGGCTGGCGGCTTGAGCGAGTCGACCGGCGAAGGTTTCGTTCGTCACGCTGTCTCTAACCATACATTTATTTCCGTGAGCGCCGGGGCTATCCCCTTCCTTGAATGGTGGTCAGAGAGGCCGTGGCACGAGGGAGAAATCCTCATTAAGGACGGCGCCCTCCACCGTTGGATCGATACGCCGCCCGATGACTATGATCACCTTATTTTTGGGGATTCCAACTTTGAGGCGCCACTTCGCAATCATCCCGCCGTTTCCCGGCTGTTGGCTAGAAATAGGGAAGAGCCTGGGGAGCAAGAGGGCAGACGATGGAGCGAACAGCCCTACGGCCTGGAATTTGCCGCAAATGGATTCCGGCTAACCAATCAGGTCAGGAGCGCCTGCAGGTACTTCCTAAGCCTGGCCAATAGCGATCCGGTTGCCGGCAATCAGGAAATGTCTGAAATGCCGGATCCTTTCGACCCCGCGGAAGCAGACATGTTTATCGAATGGCTGAACGGGCCGGACCCCAGGCATCCTGCCACGATCTCACGTTATCTGATTTATCTATATGAAAATGATTCTGATCTGCGGCCGGCCTTTCCCAACCTTTGGAACACGGGAAACGCCAGATGCTACCTTGAGTGGGCCGCCAGGGGAGGAAATCCGAGAACACGAATACCTCCCGAGCTTATCCCTGCAGACCTACCTCCCGAGAATAATATCCAGTCGCCCGCTCTTCCGGGATCAAAACCGGGTTTCAACATAGCAGGATACATGAATACCGAGCTGGGACTGGGAGAGGCTGCAAGGTTGATGGTTACCGTGATGCGGACGGGCGGGATACCCTTCTCCGTGATGCCGCCATTCGAAGTCGAGAACTTCCACGAACATGCTCACTTCCCGGCAAGTGGAATCGGCGCACCCGAATATGACACCTCCCTGATCTGTTTAAATGCCAACGAGCTGCCGGAGTACATCGAGCATGTCGGCAGCGAGTTTCTTGAAAATCGCTATACCATCGGTTACTGGGCCTGGGAAGTGGAAGTGTTCCCCGAAGTGATGGCTCAGAACGCGGATTATCTGGACGAAATCTGGGTCTATGGGCCACACCCGCAGAAAATTGTAGCTCCTATGGTTGACAAACCGGTCTACTGTTGTCCTCTGCCCATCATTGTGCCGGACCCTCCCGCACTCTCGAAGGCGGACTTCGATCTGCCCGATAAGTTCATGTTCTATTTCAGCTTCGATTTCAACAGCTCCATCGAGCGAAAAAACCCAATAGCGGTGATCGAGGCTTTCAAGCAAGCTTTCACTCCGGACGAAGGGCCGATCCTGGTCATCAAGAGCATGAGGGGCCACAATGCGCCTCTCAAACTGGAGCAGCTAAACGAAGCGGCTGATGGAAGAAGCGACATCATAATCAAAGACATCTTTTTCCCCCGTGATAAACAGAACGCCCTGATGAACGCCTGTGATGCTTATGTGTCGCTGCACCGGGCCGAAGGATTCGGGCTTACCATGGCGGAGGCTATGGCCTTGGGCAAACCGGTGATCGCCACCGGTTATTCGGGCAACCTTGTGTACATGAATGATGAAAACAGTTTTCTGGTACCACACGGATTTACCCTGGTTCCACCTAATTGCGATCAGTATCCCGAAGGAGCCCGCTGGGCTGAGCCGGATATCAAAGTCGCTGCCGATCTAATGCGGCGGGTCTTTGATGACCCTGGCCTGGCGCAGGCAAAAGGAGAACGCGGCCGTCAGGATATCTTGCGCAAACACAGCCCTGAAGCCCGCGTGAAATTTGTTTTGGGCCGCCTGGCGGATATCGGGCAAAAGATGAAAAAGAGCGAGACCACTTCCAAGAAAAGCGTGGCTATCAGACGCGCCGCCTCCAGCTTGTCAAGCGGACCTGACATATACGGTCCTACAAAATATCGCCGGCTTGTGCCCGCTATTAGAAAAGCGACACAACGCCTGCTGCGATTTTATGACGTCCATCAGCACCAGACCGGATCGGCCCTGCTCGAGGCAATCCGCGACCTTGATGCCCGCGTCTCCCTGTTGACAGCCCGCAGGAACCTGGATGAGCAGTATTTTGACGACCTGCAACGAGGCTTTAATAAATTCGGTGCGAGTTTCTATGAAAAGACCTCCCTGTCTTTAAGCACCGTTGACAGCTTCGGGCGCAAAGCGATCGGCTACCGCGATCTGGCCGAAGGAAAAGAGGAAAATTTGTACGCTGGTTTCGAAGATATCTTTCGTGGCAGCGAGGACGTCATCCGGGATCGGCAAGGCTTTTATTTAGACATGCTTGAGGATCATGGTCCTGTTGTGGATCTAGGTTGCGGCCGTGGCGAGATGCTCGACCTGCTCACTCATGCCGGCATCGCCGCTACTGGGGTCGACATTGACTCGGGTATGTTCAATCGCTGTAGAGCCAAGGGCCACACTGTCAAGAATCAGGACGTACTTGAGTATCTGGAGGGACAGGCGGATGGATCCATTGGCGCAATTTTTTCCGCGCAACTCATCGAGCACCTGCCTTATGAGAACCTGCTGAAGTTCTTGGAACTGGCCGATCGTAAACTGAAGCCCGGCGGCTTGTTGATCTCCGAGACCGTCAATCCCCACTCTATCCTCGCCATGAAGGCTTTCTGGATTGATCTTTCCCACCAAAAACCGATCTTTCCCGAGACGGCCGTGGTCCTGCACCGCCTCTTCGGTTTTTATGAGGCAATAGTCTATTTCCCCAACGGGTTCGGCGATCTGGAAAGAGACCGTAAGGAACAAGGTGACTATTCCGTCATAGCCATGAAGTCCCCGGCGAGCAATTAGGAACAGCAGCCGGTTCCACCATGCGGCCTTATCTTCTCTTAGCCGCGGATAACTTCGCTTATTAAATGCTCGTATGCAACCAGTGCATCTTCCCATTTAAAATGTTCCGCCTGCCTGATCGCGGCCTGTCCCAGCAATGACCTCAAGCTGCCGTCGGCGGCCAATACGAGCACGGCCTGTTCCAACCCTTCCATATTCTCAACCAGGAACCCGGACGCGCCATCCGCGACAACTTCGGGATGCGCACCGATATTGAGCGCTACAACCGGCTTGCCGAAAGATTGTGCTTCAACCAGCGGGAGGTCAAACCCCTCCCAGCGGGAAGCAGTGACATAAATGTCGCAGAGGCTGAATATCGTCGGCATCAGCTCCGCAGGGGCGTCCCTGATAACCAGAACGCCCTGCGACTGCAGCCAGTTACTTTCCCTGATTCCTCCGAAACCCACCATGAGCAACCGCAACTTCGAATTCCGGCGATGCAGCCTGAGATAGGAGTCGACCAACTCGGCTGTCCCCTTGTAGGGCTGGTCGGCCGCGGAAAGCCTGCCCACATACAGCATGACCACTTCATCGGCTTCAATCCCTAGCTCCTGGCGCATTGCATCTGCATCCTTGACGGGTTCTTTGCTGAGGTAGTGGTCAGCGCCCAGGTGCACAACTCTCGCCCTCGACTTCAAGCCGGCAGGCAGCCTTCGCCAGAGGAAATCCGAAATGCTGGCAATCGCCCTCGCCTTTCGCCAAAATGCATGATCCTGCATGAACCGAACATACGCAAAATTGGCTCGTATCTTCGGTGGGAAACCTTCGCTGGACGAGACGCCGTAATCCACCACCACCGCCGGGGCGGCAAGCCTGGGTATCAGAGAGAAGAAGGGCGGCGTATGCACCAGCCAGATCTGGTTGCCTTCGCGATTAAGGAAAGACAGATGCCGTTGGGCTGAAAGGTCGTAACGCGGGAAGAACGAAGAGGTGGGTGTCGGAATCAGCTTGAGCTTGTAACCGTTCGGTTTGAAGGCCCCATCGCTGATGCTTGCATAGACAGTAACATCATGCCCATGGCCGGCAAGGCCCTGTGCCAGTTGATCGACGACGAGGTCGACGCCGAACCCGCGCAGCATCCGCTCGGTTATTAGGCCTATCTTGAACAAGGGTCAGTCTTGCGCCTCCAGCAAAACACTCTCGTGCACTTCCGGAGAGATCCCGGATATGCCCTGGTAGAATTCCTTAACCTGCATCATGACAACCGGCCAGGAATATTCGGAAGCCGTCTTGTAACCCTCTTGCCGGAGCCTCTCCTGCAAATGTTCATCTGAAAAAAGCCTGACAACGGCGGCTCTTAGGCCATCCACATCACCCTGTTCCACCATGAGACAGTTTTTCTCATCCTCGCAGAAATCTGCGTTTCCGTGAGCGTCCGTGCAAATTACCGGTGCCCCGGCAGCCATGGCTTCCAGTATCGGCAAACAGAAGCCTTCATGGATGGAAGACTGAATAAAAACAGTGGCCCTGTTATACAGGATATTGACCTCGGCATCGGAAGGCCTGTCGAAATACTCCACGTTTTCCAGACCTTCAGCCAAATGTGGCTCAATGCCATACATCCACAGGGCAGGCTGATTGCTCGTGATTCCTTTCCAGGCATCCATTGTCATCGCCAGGTTTTTTAAGTAGTGGCCTCTTCCGACAGAAAGCAAAACATTTTTCTCTCTGTCATCCTTGGTAGGTTTGAATATTTCCAGGTCAATTCCACAAGGGATCACTTCAGGTTTTACCCCCATATCCATAAGTGCCCTCTCATTTACTCCCGAAGTAGTGAAATATTTGAACTCGTATCTGTACTTTGACAGAACAAACTGCTGCATGTATTGATCATCTTTATAATAGGAAGATTCGATGTCTTGAACAAAGAATACCGGTATTCCTTTTTTAATCGATGCTAACCATACCGGCTCCATCGTTTCCCACCATGTCGCGACTTTTATCGCTTCTTCTTTCTCAAGAGCGCTTACCAGCTGCTGATAATTTTCGAACTTTTTGACCTCCACATTAAGTGGGAACCAACCAGGCTGGCCCTCCAAAGCATACAATTCAACATCAAAACCCAATTTTTGTAACCAGTTCAGGTGTTCAAAAACAATCCGGTGGCCCCCTCCGACAGCAGTCGACTGGAGCACGTAGATTATCCTTGTCTTGCCTTCCTCATTCAGGACATTCCTTCCGTCGAACCAATCACCCCACTTTTCCCAAAAGTACCTTTGCGACTCTTTCTCTCTTGTCCCTTTTTTGGTATCGCGAGTTCCGGATTCGTGATGAGTCAATACTGCCATGGGATAGTAGTAGGATCTGAACCCTTCGTCCCACGCTCTCAAACAGTAATCCAGGTCCTCAAACTCCATCGGATACCTCTCATCCAGGTACCCCGTTTTTTGGATAACTTCCCTTTTGATGTACATGCAGGCTCCGGTGACGCCAATGACATAATTGGGGACATTGGCAGGCGCGTACCACGATGGCTTAAAGCGATAATAGTGATCAAACCATTCCGGAGCGCCAAGATTCCGATGCAAACCGGCATGCTGTATGGACCCGTCAGGGTAAAGCAATTTTGGACCCACAATTCCCGTCTTTTCATCAAGATAGGCAGCATATTGGAGCGATTCCAACCATAATTTTTTCGCCGTGGTGTCGCTGTTCAGAATGACGACGTCTCCGGACTCAGCCGATTTGAGCCCAACATTTACAGTCTTGGCAAACCCCCCGTTTTCCTGCTTGAAAATAACCCTGACGTTTTTTTGGTCAATTGATTCCAGGAAATCAATATGCGCCTGGTCGGAGCTGGCGTCATCAACGATTACAATATCGACCCTGGAACTATCGACTGTCCTATTGATGCTAGACAGGCATTTTGCCAGTAACTCGTAGTCGTTATAGCTGGGAATTATTACCGTGACCGCTCTTATGTCGAGCGTGTACGCCTTCTTGATTTTAAGTATTTCGTGAGTTTCCCTGGATGTGAATCTGGGGGAATAGCGGGGTATCGTCCGACGTACAATAAATCCTATAGCCCGATAAATAAAAAGATATGAGCCATTAGTCCGGGCAATTGCATAAAAACCGTTTCGAAGATTCCTTATCAACCTCATGTAGCTTCGAATAGCCGGCCCTATTTTCCTCACCGGCCTGGTTATTTTCCAGCTTGTGGAGGAGTGAATCCTGTCAATCTCCCTCGTTACTTCGCGAATCTCTGCATTCTTTTCTTTTAATTCTTTCTGCTTCTCCCTATTTTCTTCAATCAGTTGATTGATTCTCTCTTGAACGTCAGATGGATCCCTGGAAGGCATTAGTGTCCTCCCGTCAGTCTCCGACGATCTCAATCTCCGGAAGCGGGAAGATCAGGTGGCCGCCCGAATTTAGAAATTCTTTTTCCCGTTCGACGATACCCTCACGGAAATGCCATGGGAGCACCAGCATGTAATCAGGCTTTTCCGCCCGGGCCTCATCCTCACTGATGATGGGAATTCCTGTCCCCGGGGTCACTCTTCCGAATTTATCGGGATTTACTTCCGCGATTCCGGGCAGATCTTCAGGAGTGAACCCGCAGAACTGGAGCAATACGTTTCCTTTCGTGGAGGCGCCGTAACCCAATATTTGCGACCCCGATCCCCGTAGAACACGAATCAGCTCCAGCAGATCCTGGCGGTGCTGAAAGACCCGGCGCTCAAAATCACGGAACGGCATCGGGGTAGTCAGATCCATCCTTTGTTCCTGCCGGAGGAACCAGTCCACGAGTCGGTCCGACTGCGATGCGCGCCCGCGGTGCGCGGCCGTTATGGCGAAGCTGCCTCCGTTGACCCGATTGAAGCGGACGTCTACAACCTCGAGGCCGGCTTCGTCCAGGATCCCGCGGACCACTTCCAATGAATAATACTCCAGGTGCTCGTGGCAAACGGTGTCGTAGCTCGTCGATCGCAGCATCGATGGCATGTAGCTTTGCTCGAAATGCCAGACACCGTCGTCATCCAGGATTTCAGCTATCTGGCGTACGAAATCAAAGGGGCTTTCCAGGTCGTAGAACATCGCTACGGAAGTGATGATTCGCGCCTTCTGTCCCGGACGAGCCTTTTGGAAGACGTCGGCGGAAAAAAATTCAGGAATCTGAGTGACATCCTCCGGGTAATACTGAGCGAATTTGGGACCGGTGGGATCGATACCTATGCGATCAAGACCCTCGACCTGGTAGCCGCTCAACAAGGTACCATCGTTACTGCCGATATCGAGCACGATATCCCCAGCCTTCAACCCCGCAAAACTTTCAAGGTGGCGAGCCTTTCCGTGGAGGTGGGTAACCATGGACTTGTTCAGGCCGGATCGGTATCCGTAGTTCCATCCATACATCTCATCGAGGTTGTAGGAGTGAGCCAGCTGGAGGAGCGAACAGCTCCTGCACCAGACCAATTGGAGCTGGCCTTTTGTCACACGCTCGTCTCCATTTTTGGGAAAAACGCCCGTCAGAGCCTGGTGCCCGAGATCCAGAACGGAAACTAGCGCATCAGATCCGCAAAGGCGGCATGATTCGAGTTCAACATATGATTCGGACATTTCAGTGCTCTCCTTGTTTCGAGTAATCCGTGAAGCTCTAACTGCACATAGCTTCAAGACTAATTTATCAGTATACGACACTTTAGTACCAGAGCCGCAATGTACAATATTTACCCTGTCCTGTCGCAGGAACCTTCATCGAGGATGCATTCGACCCAGGACGCAAAATCCGTCACTACCTTACTCCAGATCGGAAGATCCAAGTGCGTGATCGCTTCCCTCATACCGGCATTCGTGGTTGGATCAGCCAGTTGCTCCACTGCGGCTGCGATCGTTTCTTCCGATACCGTAGTCATCCGCAACTGACCCGCATCCGGCAGCGTCTCGATAGCGGGCAGGTTCGCTGAGACGATCACGGGGCAGCCAAGTGCAAGGGCTTCCACAGCGGGTAATCCGTAACCTTCCAGTTCACTGATGAATATCATTCCAGAGGCCGATCGCACGGCCGCCGCCAGGTCTTCATCAGTTACGGAATCATCCCAGGTGAAATTGTCCAGCTTCTCCGCGGATCGGCGAAAATACCCCGTGTAATCCTTATCGCTACCCTCAAGTCCCAGCATGCATAGCTTGTATTCCCGACCGTCACGCCAGAGGCGCTCAAACGCCTTCAAAACCAGATCGGGCCGCTTTCTCTGCTCGACGGTACCGATAACGACAAACTTGGGTAAATCCGGGACGGGATTGCTTTCAAGGCCGAGTGCGTCGACTCCCAAAGGAATGTCGAGAGCATTTGAGACGGTAACGCGGAAACGGTTCTCGAATATCCTGCGGGTCCGTTTGCTGATGAAGGCAAGACTCGCGAGATTTCCGACGGACAGAAAATACCGGTCGAGAAGGCTCATGCTGGACCCCGGAAAGAATTGCGGATGCGTCTGCTGGAGAGCGTCGTAGATAATCGCAAAACAGCTGTTGCCCATGCGCGCAGAGCATAAATCCACGGTATCAAGGATGTCTTCGCGGAACGTTGGCTCCGGAAGCAGGTAGCCGTCGTACGCCTCACTTAATTGGTCCGGAGTCATGCTTATAGTCGAATTGACCGACAGACGCTCGATCAGTTGCTGAGAGGTAACGCCGGGTTCGGCGTCATGTTTGCTGGTGAAGACCCACTTAAGGGCGTCCCTGAATGCCGGGAGCGGCACAACCATATAATGGGAATGCCCCCCCTCACGGAAACCGACCTCAGCGGTTACTGATTCAGCCGGCCAGTATTCGGCGAGAAAGAGCAGCGTTCGCTGAACGCCCGTGGCAACCGGATAACCGATAAACTGGGAAACGTCGATAAACAGCCGGCGATTCATCGTTGTGGCTCTCCCAGACCAAGAGCCTCGAACAGTAACCCCACGTATACATCTGTTGTCTGTCCCGAGAGCCACTCCGACCGCTGGATCTCGAGTTCGTCCGAGCGTTCGAGACGCCGTCCGGTCAACGTTTCATCCAATGCCTCAGCGAGAAGAAGGCCGCTGAAACGATCCTGAACACCATGGATATACGAGGGCGCCCGCATCTCGGAAACCAGACTGGCAGTCGTCACGCATGGCACTCCGAAGGCGATGCAATCGAGGAGCGCCCCGCTCAGGGGGGCTTGCGAATAAGTGCGGAGCTGCACCGCGGCATCCGCAGCCAGCAGGTAAGTGTTCATGAGATCATCGGAAAGCCAACCGGTAATACTCATGTATGGTTCGATTCCTAGCTTCCGAGCCTGTTGAAGAAGCTGCTCCTGCTCTGAATCTACAGCCGATCCCGCGAAATTAATGTGGCACTGGATCCCCCAGCGGCGCAACCAGGCTATAGCATCAAGAAGCACGTCGGTCGCTTTATACGACCGGTCAACGTGTCCGAAAGTCACAACATGCGCCACATCGTCCTGCCATCCAAGGAATCTGCGCGCCGCAGCCACTTCCCTGGGCCCGATGGATTCCTGTTCGGGAAGGCGGTGAGGTACAAATGGCAGTACTACAGGTTGTACTCCTGTCTCATCGAAAATACGCCGCGCGATACCATCCGCGTGTACGATCAAGGGCATTGCCCTCGGAGCTATCTCGTCGTATGCGATAGAGGGAAGCTCATCGAGATGGGCGAGAAGATACGGTATGTCTTCCGGACGAACCGGCTCCAGAGAATGCTTCGACAGCATTGAAGCCAATTCGGCAGGACCTCGCATGAAGTTATAGATTTCGTCCATCCGTGGATCATGAGCTATGCAGGCACCGCCGAATTCAAGAAAATATTCGAGAATCGGGATATGAAAGTGGCTGTTTCCTATCACCGAGACCACTGCGTCGAAGTCTCGATCCAGGAACGGTTCCATGGAATAAGGTCGTAGTTCGACTCCGGGATGATCGAAATCAGCGCGTCGATCAGTGTAAACAACTACATCAGCGTGGGACGCCAGCGCTCGCAGCATCACCGCCGAATACTCGGCGACCCCTGACCTTTGAGGCGGCATGGGCGTGAGAACCGCTATACGCGGCCCGTTTCTTCTTCCAACCTTCGGCTCCGCCTCCAAAGCAGCTTCTGCTTTCTTGGGCGCGGATAAACTCGAAGCCTCCCACGCCGGTGTTTCCTCCATGGCTTTTTGCGTGCGTGAGGATACAGCCTGAGTCGTGAACCGTTCGCCGATTGCGCTGCGCTGGAGTTTGAGCAATCCGTCCGGATCATTTAATGCTTTTGCCGCGCTAGACCCCATCGCGATGGGGTCTTCCGGCGGCGCCAGCCACCATCCGTCTCCAACAAGCTCCTGATGCGCGCCGATCTTCGAAGCAATAACGGGAGTGCCGGATGAGATCGCCTCCACCACGGGGATGGAAAATCCTTCCGAAAAAGAAGGCACGAACACCAATTCGGCGCCTTTATAGATAGAAAACAGTTGCTGATCGCTAATGCCTGAATAAAAAACCAGGCGTTTTGCGCCCAATCCGCATGACATCGCAAACTCTTCAGCGGCCGCAATCCGTTCCGCCGGAAATTCCCCTATGACAATGATGCCCATCCGGAACTTCCTTAAGCCACCAGAGACAGCGAAGGCTGCAATTGCCGCCAACAGATTTTTTCGGGTATCGGCGCCGCTGGAAATTACGACGTAACGCGAAAAAGGTGTACTTATGCCGCCATTGTCCCCTGCCATATCTTTCAACCCTTCAAGTGGGTTGGCTACACCGGTTACCGCAGTCGACACATTCCCGAGAAAACCTTCCATAGCCGCAGCCGTCGTTTCGGAAATAGCCAAAAAGGAGTCATACCTGGCAAGAGCCAAGAGTTGAGTTTGGTACGAAATTGACTGCTCGGTTGATACGAGGTATATTTGCGCGAATTCTCCGGGAATAAAGTCATATACGACTGCGACCTTCCTTATCCATGGTGCTAGCAGCAAAGGTAAGACGGGGCCGGGACTCGCGGTAGTCGGAGACAATTCGATGAACAGTTCGGCATCGTCGCGATCTTGAGCTTCAATCGCAGCAACGCACCTTTCCCCAAGACCCGCGACCTCCGGTTCCAGGGGGGGAAACATGGGGTCCGTTAATAAAACCAGGCTGTGTTTATCGTAAACTCGGGCGATTGTCCGCAGTATCTGCTTGGCATGACGCCCAACGCCCCTTCCCCGGTACCATCGATCCTGCAGGCATCTGGCGTCAACAATTACGAGTGGGGCGGCGACGCCACGCGAAAAGCGGGCCCCCTCAACGCAGGCAGGCGTGGCAATTAGCGTGTTGGCGATCTCCGCCTGGATGATGGCATTCCTGACCGCGGGCTCCAACCTTCGTTCGGCCAAAACGGATTCATCATTATGACCCGTCGCCTCTATTGCCCTGGCAAGCGTATCGCTTTGCTGATTCTGGAGAGCATGATCCCCTTCCAGGATAGCTCTCAGGTTTGCGAGAGGATGAGGGTTCTCCTGAGTTTGCGGCTGGGCCGATGTTTTTTTTTCTCCTGGCGCCGGGAAGTAGTACAAATTGCCTGGCGCGATCGCGCGCATGTACAGTCGCGAAATCTTCTCGCGGCCAATCGGCCTCCTGGCCCGATACAGACGGCTTCGGCCGCGTTGTTGTGCCCTTCGCACCTTTCGGGCCAGTCGGACTCCGGGACGGAGCGCCGGCCTAAAGGGAGATGCAATCTGCCGTGCTTTGAGCCCGAGCTGATAAGTTCGCGATGACAGGGCCGCGTGCAGATCATGCTGTGCCTTGTCCGCCATGGCTGTCATAGCCGCTACCTGCTCACCAAGCGATTCCACCTCCGACTCAAGTGCCGCACTCCGTGCCCGCTCCTCTTGAAGCCGAACGGCTTCCACGGGCTCAAACCCGTCCAGGATATTCGGTGGATAAGCGAAACCCTCCGCGAGTTCCGATTCTTCTTCACGAATGTAGAAACGGTTGATGCCGTCAAAATACGTAAACAGATATCCATTCTGCAGCAGGAAAGGCTCCCAGGAGTCCCAGAGGGGTTCATGTGAAAACGGCTTCGTTGCCTCGATGACAAGAACACGCGGTCGGAAACGCGTCCAATCGTTGCCGCGAATTACATCGCCTTCGAGTCCCTCAACATCGATTTTGAGAAAATCGATTGTATCGGGGGCATACTGTTCACATATATCAGCTAGTGTCACAACTTCGATTTTTCTTTCCGTGAACGCATGCCCCTGATCCATAAAATCTTGCGCAAACTCCTTACTGCAGGATGAAATACCCTGCGTTTCAAATTCAAAGAAGGAAAGAACAGCCCTGGCGGCGCCGATTCCCACGTTCAGATTGATGTCTCTTTTCCGCTGATTGCGAAGTTCCTTGAAAAAGCACTCTACGGGCTCGACATTGATGCCCCGCCATCCTTTATCGTAGAAATACTTTGTGACAGACCCGTCAACCGGATCCATGGCGCCGACATCAATATAGAAACCCTCATCCTGACCCTCGAACACCCGGGCCAGCATGACGTCTTCAAAATTTTGTGCGTAAGTGATCACTATTTCCTATCTCCTCGGGCACCACCGGTCTGTGTCAATTTAGCCACGAAGACATGGAGCTGTTCCCGCAAGGTTCTGGTGAAGTTCCGAATGCTGGGGTTAACCTAAGCACCTTCAGGCCAGTGGAGCCAGCGGCAGGGCAACTGGCTGGTGCCTATTTCGTACGGCAATTCGCCCAGGATCTCGAAACCGTACTTGCTCTCGTGCTGATCGAAGGTCTCGGTACAATCGAAGTTCCGCAAGATGGCAGTAATATTGTAGTAGCCTGGAAGCAGGGTTAGTTGATCGACCTCAAGAACCAGCTTTCCGGAATCCGGCAGATGATCTGGAGCTTCACCGACGGTGAGGGTATTTGTTCCATAACAGATCGTGCCGTCTTTTCTGCGAATCATCAGCCCGATCACCGGAGATTCCACCAGAGATCGAGAGTTAAAGGTAAGGTGCACTTTCATGCTTTCACCATGCTCGAATACATTTTTCTCTTTGCCCTGGTTATCCGTCAGTTTTACCTCGGTAATTTCCGCGCGCCTTGTTCCCCATCTTTTCTTCCCTTCTTCATTCTGGCCCTCGACTATCGAGCGCTCTTTATCGTGCTGGTTAACGGACCTTAGGTAATCTGCGATAACGTCTGAGGTATCTCCCATCGAGCTCAGATTTCCCTTATCGAGCCAGACTGCGCGGTCACACAGGTTCCGCACGGAATCCATGCTATGAGAGACAAAGAAAATGGTTTTGCCCTGGCTTTTGAACTCGTTGATACGAGCCATACATTTCCGCTGAAAGGACTCATCGCCAACGGCAAGGACTTCATCGATCAGAAGAATGTCAGGATCGACCATGACGGCGACGGAGAAAGCCAGGCGCATATACATTCCGGAAGAATACGTCTTGGTAGGGGCGTCGATAAATTCTTCCATCTCGGCGAATTGGACGATTTCATCAAAACGCTTATCGATTTCCCGGCGTGTAAGACCCAGGATAATGCCGTCGAGATAAACGTTTTCCCTGCCCGTGAAATCCGGATGAAATCCAGCTCCCAACTCCAATAGGGCCGACACCCTTCCTGACACAACGACCTCGCCGCTGTTAGGCTTTGAAGTGCCGGCAATCAGCTTTAACATCGTGCTTTTACCGGAACCATTGCTGCCTATGAGGCCGATGGTGGAGCCATGTTCCACGTCAAAACTTACATGGTTCAGCGCGTTGTTGGTTTCTGAATAAACCCCTTGCCTCAAGAAAGCTTCCTTAAGGGTTCTGCCCTTTTTATGGCGGATCTTGTATTGCTTGACCACGTCTCTGACCGAAATGGCAAAATCTTCAGACATACCTAAATCTCTTCCTCAAACTGGAACTTGTAGCGGTTGAAGACCGAAAAACCGACCACATACATGACCACGGCGACGGCTGCCGAATAACCAAGCCAGATCCAGTCTGGCATTTGGTGATCAAGCAGCAGGCGGTGAAACGATGTAATCACACCGGTCAAAGGATTCAGATGGATAACAGCATTGGCCCAGGCGGCCTTGCCAGCAACGGTTTCAACCGGATAAAGAATCGGTGTCACGTACATCCAGGCCATCACCACGATACCGAGGATATGGCCTACATCGCGATAGAATACGTTTGCGCAGGCGAACAGGTAGACGAACCCGGCCATAAAAATAATCAGCACGGCCATGGGCAGGGGCAGTAGCAAATCATACAGGCTGAAGCCGACGCCAAAAATCAGGATTATGGCGGCAAGCACAATCATTCCCAGCAACAAAGCGATGAACTCCGCTAGAACCTTTGCCAAAGGCAGAATCTGCAACGGGAAATAGATTTTCTTTACCAGGTTTGCATTGCTGACAATCGCCATGGCCCCTCCGCCCACGGAGTTCGCCACAAAATTCCATGGCAGCAGGCCGGTAAACAAAAAGATTGCGAAGGGATAGTCGCCTGAGGGAGCTACTTTCAGTATCACTCCAAACAGCACCCAGAATACCAGCAACTGCAGTAGCGGAATCGCGAAATTCCATGCAAACCCTAAAACGGATCCTTTATATCGGGAGCGGATATCCTTAAGCACGAGGGTGCGTAACAGCTCTCGATATTCGACAAGTTGTTTTAAGTTGGAAAACATCAGAAAAAAGAAAGCCCCACATCACTCTCGAGTAGATGCGACGGCAACAAATTCTATCATAAAGGGATAGCGGCTGATAAAGCCGTTGAATCGGTGACTATTAGCGCGTTGGATGGCTTGCCTGAAGAAATGTCTCTTACAGACAGCTGCTGCCTGATTATCAGGGCGCCACCGGGGTTATGGCTATCCTGATATCCCTGCCCGTGTCCACATTCTGGACCGCGGTGCTGGTGTAATAATAGCCGAGGATAGCCTCATAGCCGTCGCCGCGGCCGGCCCTGGCGCGGGCGCCGTAGCCGCTCAGGCCCACGCCGTGTCCGTTGAGCGCCATGCCATTGCAGTCCGGGTCGGAAACGCTCTGCAGCCAGGGCCAGTAGTCGATGCCCCAGGCCTCAAGCGCCGAGCGGGTCCTGCCGTCGGAGTTGGAGTAGTAAGGCGTGATGGCCAGGTTGCCGCCATAGGTCACCACCTGCCCGGAGGTGTCGTTCACCGCCGTCACCAGATCGGGGAAGCGCGCCTCCAGCCCGTAACCTTTGTATTGCTGATCGTCGCCGTTGCCGTTGCGGCTGTTCTTGAGCTGGAAGACCTCGGAACCGCCGTACTTGCCGCCGTTGTTCAGATGCCACATGGCGTAGCTGCGCGCGGCCACGCTCATCGTCCGCAGATATTCGGTCGGGTTGCCCGAGCTGGTCTCGGCGATGCCCTTGAGGTAATCCTCCATCAGGATGTCGTTGACTACCCAGAGCGAGTTCGAGACCCCCGAGTAGCGCACCTCGATGGCGCCCCGGAACTTGTTGTCATCCAGGCTGGGGTTCCAGGCCGGTACATCGTGATATGAGGTCACCTGCATGATGCCGCCCGACGGCGAAGCCATGCGGATGTAGGAATCGCCGGTATGTGAATAGCCGGTGCTGGCCTGCACCACGTATGAGCCGTTGCCGTACGCCACGAAGGCGGTCTGCCCCGCGGCCAGCGTGGTCAGCAGGTTGCCGTTCCCCTCTCGGACCTCGAAAGACGCGTCCGAGGTCACCGAGGTGCTGCCACACCCGGTTGAAACTCCCGGCGCCAGATCGAACACGTTGCCGGTCACCTCGTTGAAATAGCCGTTCCAGAGCACGCGTTGCGAAGCCATGATATTGGCCGGCTCCGGTGTCGGACAGGTGGTCGTCGCCTTGACTTCAACCGGGCCACCCATGGTTCCGGGGAAGGTCGGAGTCACGCTGGCGCCCGCCTGCAGGGTGCCGCTCTTCACCAGGCTGCTGCCGATCCTGATCTCGTAATTGACCGGGAAGGCATTGGGGTTGGAGACCAGCGCCCAGTTGGTGGAGCCGGCGCTCGCCTGGTCGTACCAGGTCCAGACATAAGATGAATTGAGCTGCGAGACCGGATATCCGGGAACCTCCTCGAAAGACGGGCCCCAGATGATGCGCTGCGAAGCAATCACATCGGCGGGCGTCCCCTTGCCGGAATCGGTCCAGGCCTGGACTTCCACAGGGCCACCCATCGTGCCGGCGAAGGTGGGAGTCACCTGGCCGCTGGCCGCGATGTTGCCTGAGCCGACCAGATGGCCCGCGACCCTGACTTCATAATAGACCGAAGAACCGCCCGGATTGGCCACCAGCACCCAATCGCTCGCGCCGGCGGACTGCATGTCGTACCAGGTCCAGAGGTAGTGGTCGCTCAGCTCGCCTGCCGGGATGCCGGGCACCTCATTGAAGGCGGCGCCACCCCCGGAAAGTACCCGCTGTGAAGCCATGACATCGGCCGGCGTGGCGCCGTCGACGGCATCCCCCCAGGCCTGCACCTCAACCGGGCCGCCCATGACGCCCATGAAGATCGGCGTGACGCTCTGGCCGGGCGCGATCGTGCCCCGCTGCTTTTCGCTGCCGTCTATCTTCACCTTGTAGTAGACGGTCGAGGCATTGTTGTTGGCGATCAGGATCCAGTTTCGGTAACCGGCGCTGGCCGAATCGTACCAGGTCCAGTAGTAATGATCGGTCAGCCTCTCGGCATCGAAGCCGGGCACCTCCTCGAAGGAATTCTGCCCCCAGATGATGCGCTGGCTGGTTATCGCCTTGGAGCCGGTCAGCGACGGCGTGATGACCGGACCGCCCATGATGCCGTTATATATGGGCGTCACGCTCATGCCCGGCGGCACTACGGCCGCGCCGCAAAAGCCCGGACACTGGCTGTTGGTCGAAGCGAACGGAGACAGGTTCATATACCTGCCGTTGATATAAAGGTCGAAGAAGAGGCTGGTTTCGGCCGAGACCGGATTGGCCATCAACACCCAGTTGCGGCTGGAGACGCCGTCGTACCAGGTCCAGAGATAATCGTGCGGCGTGTAATTGGTAGCCGCCACAGTGAAGGTCCAGTCGATTGTATCGCTATCGCCCCAGGAATCGGAGATACCCATGTGCACCGTATGGGGACCGGCGGCCAGGGGCGCCGGCGGCCGGTAGCTGGCCAGCGTCGTCGACTTGCTGGCCCCGGCGCTCACATCGACCCCGTCGAGCTGCATCGTGAGCGTATCCGGCAGCACGGCCGAGCCGATGATGTCGGCGCTTATCATCGGCCGGTTATCCGCGGTCTCATTCGAGCTCGATGGCATCGGGTTGAGGAATTCCGGCGCGTAATGATAGCGGGCGGACACCTCGCCCCGGAACTGCGGCAGCCGGGCATAGAGGTAATTACCAGGACAGGCGGTGTAGTTGCCGGCCAGATCACGGTGTCCCAGGATGTTGGCGCCGTAGCCGCCCACCGGATAGCAGTTATTCGGACAACCCTCGTAATGGACGAAATAGTCCGAGCCCAGCGGGTTAATATGGTTTTGATTGACCTTCCAGGTCATCAGCTCGATCATGGCGTTATAGATGGCGCCGTTGATGTCGCTGACCTCATAGTTGCCCAGCACCGAGATACCGATGGTGCCCTCGTTCCAGCCCAGCGCGTGGGCGCCGGCGACGCCGTTGCCGCCCGCTCTGCCTTCGTAGATGCGGCCCTGCTGGTCGATCAGGAAGTTGTAACCGATATCCCCCCAGCCGAGGCTGACGGCGTGGTAGTAATAGATGCCGCGGATGGTCGCCGCGGGGTCGGGATCCCCGTTGGCGGTGACGGTGTGGTGAACGACTATCTTCTGCGGCTGGAAGTAATCCGGAGCCCAGGTCATGTAACCCTCGTTAGCGCCCCACCCGGCCCGGGAGATGACGCTGGGGTCGGCGCTGGCCGGAGCCGGAGTCAGTGCCCCACTGAGATTGCGGCCGAGGCTGGCCAGAGACAGGGCCCCTTCGTGATAGCCCTTGGAATCGATGTAGCTGGCGGTCACCTTGGTGACCTGAGGAGACTGCCCGGAAGCATTGCCCGTCAGGTCGAGGCGGTACTGGAAATAACGGGCTGCGTCGGTGAACACCAGGTCGCCGATGGTCTCGCCCGCGGAAGTCGTCTCGGCGATATGGTCGGGGAATTCGTCTTCGAGGAGGGCCACCGGCTGCCAGTCGCCCCACTGGTCGCCGTCCTGGCTGAAGCGGACCTCGGCGCTGACGCTGGTCCCTTCGGGCATGTCCGCTTTCCAGTGGAGGCCCAGAGCATTGAAGGGGTAGTCGGCCTGAGACGGATCGGAAGTGAAGCCGCCCTGATGCTCCGACGGCGCCAGGGAAACGGCCAGATCGCTCACCACATCGTGGCCTTCGGTCTCCGGAGGGGGTGTCTTTCCGGTAAATCCGGAGAGTCCAAGCATCAGGAATACCGAAGCAGACAGCAACGCGGCCGCAGCCAGGCCGATCCAGATCTTTTTCCTGCCACGCTTGAACATCACAATCCTCGTTGCAACTTTTCCCCTCAATAACCCTAGCAAATAGGGCTCCGGGGTGGAAATGAATAGTTAATCAATAACACCCATGTGTAAACAGGAGGTAAAAAGGAAAGGAGGGGATTGCTTTCCAGATGGTTTATTATTTGGTCCCTGTTATACCTTTTCCTTCAAAATACCAATCCAACCCGATAGGATTCAGAGCATGATAATCGGAATCGAAGGCATGCCCCTCCTGTTCCACCGGACCGGAACCTCTACCTACACCCATGAACTCGTCAGGAACCTCAGACAGCTGCGCCTCGGTGACCGGGTGATACTGTTCGCGAGGGACCAGCGGATGGGAGGCGACTCCTATCACAACATCTCTTACGCCGAACGGATGGCCAACTACTTCTATAAAGAACATCGGCTGCCGCACGAGCTGGCCGAGCAGGGTGTGGAAATCTATCATTCACCCCGGGACATGGGTCTGCCGGACCCCTCCCGCCTCCCCTGCCCCTGCGTCATGACCCTGCACGACATCATCCTGGTGCGGCTGGCCTCCGACTATTACAGCCCGGCTCGGGCGCGACTTTACGCGCGGCGGTTGCGCGATAAGATCGAGGGCGCCGACCACATCATCACCATCTCCGAATTCTCCCGCGACGACATCATCGACTGGAGCGGCGTCGACCCCGGAAAGGTGAGCGTGGTCCCTGACGGCGTCGGCGACTCTTTCCGGCCGGTCGAGGATGCGGCGCTCCTGTCGGCTGCCGCCGCCCGCTATCAGTTGCCGCCACGCTTCATCCTCTGCGTCGGCTCGACCGAGCCGCGCAAGAATATACGGACGGCGATCAAGGCATTCTCTCATCTGCGCCGCCTGCGGCCTGACGTCCAGCTGGTGGTGACCGGCGTGGATTACTGCCGGGTGCGGCCGGAGGAGGCCTTCGCCGGCCTGGATCTCGACGGGGTCAACTTCGTGGGCTACGTTCACGACATCGACATGCCCGCGGTCTACAGCCTCGCCGAGCTGCTGGTGTTTCCCTCCCTCTACGAGGGTTTCGGCCTGCCCCCGCTCGAGGCCATGGCCTGCGGCACGCCGGTGGTGACCTCGAACGCCACCTCCATCCCTGAAGTAGTAGGCGACGCAGCAGTGCTGGTGGATCCCCTGAGCCATACCGACCTGGCGGGCGCCCTGGAGATGGTGCTCTCTTCCGGGGACATGCGGTCGGAGATGATCGAAAAGGGCAAGGCCAGGGCGGCGCTGTTTCCCTGGCGCGCCACGGCCGAGCAGACCCGGGAGATCTACCAGCAGGTGATCTCGGCCCGCGGCTGAGGGAGCGACGTGCCTTCCAACCGCGAGATAGCCGCCGTCCTCGATACCCTGGCTGAGCTGATGGAGCTCGACAACGTCAACAAATTCAAGGTCATCGCCGTGCAAAAAGCGGCCAGGCGCGTGGCTGAGACCAACTTCTCCATCGAGGACCGGGCGGCCGAGGGTACACTCACCGCGATTCCTGATATCGGCCAAAGCATCGCCGCCAAGATCGAGGAGATCGTCGCCACCGGACGGCTGGGCGAACTCGAGGAATATTTTCAGAAATACCCGCCCTCGCTGGTGGAGATCGAGCGGGTCCAGGGCGTGGGGCCCAAGACCGCTCGCAAGGTCTGGGAGGATCTGGGCGTGAGCACGCTGGCCGAGCTGGAAGTGGCCGCCCGTGAGGGCGCCATCGCCGGACTGCCCGGCATGGGGCCGAAGTCAGCCGACAACATCCTCAAGGCGATCGACCGGCTCAAAGCCCGCGGCGACCGGCTGCTCCTGGGCGAGGTCCTGCCGGTCGCCGAGGAAGCGGTCGCCATCCTCAAGAAGATTCCCGAGGCCCGCAACGTCACCTGCGCCGGCAGCGTGCGGCGGATGCGTGAGACGGTGAAGGACCTCGACATAATCGCCACGGCCAGCCAGCCGGAAGCGCTTACGGGCGTCTTCTGCCAGCTGCCGATGGTGGCGGATGTCATCGGCAGCGGCCCCACCAAATGCTCGGTGCGAACCCATACGGGTCTGCAGATCGACCTGCGGGTGGTGCCCGACGCTCTCTACGGCAACCTTCTGCAACACTTCACCGGCTCCAAGGAACACAACGTCGCCCTGCGCGAGCTGGCTATCTCGAAGGGGCTGAAGGTCAGCGAGTACGGCGTCGAGGAGACCGCCAGCGGCAAGGTACACAAGTGCGCCACCGAGGCCGAGGTCTACCGGCTGCTGGGGCTCGATTACATTCCGCCGGAGCTGCGCGAGGAGAGCGGCGAGATCGAGGCGGCTGCCGCGGGCACGCTGCCCAAGCTGATCGAGGAGCGCGACCTCAAGGGTGACCTGCACCTGCACTCCGACTGGAGCGACGGACACGCGAGCATCGAGGAGATGGCGCTGGCCGCGAAGAAGCGGGGCTTTAAATACATCGCCGTCTCCGACCACACCCAGTCGTTGGGCATGGTGCAGGGCCTCACGCCCGAGCGGCTGGAAGACCAGCTCGACGAGATCGCCCGGGTGAACGCCAGGCTCAAAGGTTTCCATGTATTCGCCAGCGCCGAGGTCGACGTCAGGTCAGACGGTACGCTCGATTTCCCGGACGAGGCCCTGTCGCGGCTCGACTTCGTCACCGTGTCCATCCATTCCGGATTCAACCAGAGCCGAGAGCAGATCATGGAGCGCCTGCAGGCGGCGATGGAGAATCCCTACGTCAGGTCGATCGGGCATCCCACCGGCCGGCTGATAAACCGCCGCGAACCCTACGAGGTCGACATGGAGCAGATCATCAGCATGGCGGCGAGCACCGGCACGGCTCTTGAGATCAACTCCCACTTCCAGCGGCTGGACCTTAACGACGCCAACGCCCGCGCGGCTCAGGAGGCCGGCGCCAGGCTGGTGATAAACAGCGACGCCCACCGTCCCGAGCATTTCGACTTCCTGCGCTACGGCATCGCCACGGCGAGGCGCGGCTGGGTCGAGGCGGGCACGGTCCTGAACACCATGAGCGCCGCCAGACTCGCGAGTTTTTTGAAAAAACCCAAGGCGGGCGTGAAGGACATGCCCGAATCCGGCGGGTCCGGGCCTCGCAAACACTAGCCGCCTTGCCCGCCGACCGCCGAAAATCCAGCCCCTTCCCGATCCTTGCGGCCGCGCTCGCCGCGATCATCCTTTGTCTGGCCCTGGTCTTCCTGACCGCGGGCTGTCTGGGCGGTCCGGCCGAGGACATCAGCTGGGCGACCCCCGCGGGCAACGCGACCGCGGGCAGCGGCGATGGCATCCAGGAGACCCTGGACACTTACGCGCAGGCCCTTGTCGACAAGGACCGCGAGGCCTTCGCCGGCGTCCTCGATCCCGGGAATCCTGAGTTCACCGCCGCGGAGCTCGAACGTTTCGACCGGCTCATGGATGTGCCCTTCGACCGCTATTATCTCGAGCTGCTCAGCCAGCGCGAGACAGCGCCCGGAACCGTGGCTGCCAAGGTGGCGGGCGCCTACACCCTGCGCGATAGTTTTGCCGACCTGCCCGACCTGCAGCGCGAAGCCTGGTATCTGGTGAATCGCGACGGCGCCTGGAAGCTCTCCGGCGACGCGGGCGAGCAGGTACTCGGCCGCAAGCGAGAGCCGGGTTTTGAGGATTTCGGCAAGGTCGGCGTGCTCAGCGGCGAGCGCGCCATCGTCTTCTACCACCTTGATGCCGGCCCCGGGACGGCCCAGCGGGTGCTCGAACAGACCCAGGCGGCGATGCCGCGGCTCGAAGAGGTCATGAGCGGCACGAGCCTGCCCAGGGTGCCCGTGAAAGTCTATGCCGACAAGGCGGAGATCGACCTGACCTTCCCCGGCAAATGGCAGGAATGGACCGGCGGCGCCGCGCGGCAGTTGGGCGAGAAGAGCTCCCAGGGCGGCGAGATCATCATCGATGCCCAGGTCTTCGAGGAGACCGACCGTGCGGACCCGAATTTCAACCAGAAGATGCTCGGCCACGAGCTAACCCATATCGCCCTGTTCCCACTTACCGGCAACCGCACGCCGCCGTTCCTGATCGAGGGACTGGCCGACTACGTGGGCGGCGCCGAAGACGTGATGCTCCTCAGGGACCGGCTGCGCCAGGGTGGCTCCTTCAGCCCCGGCCTGAGGGATCTCTACCGGCCCGGCGGCTTCAGCACGCTCCTGACGACCGAGGCGGCCACCCTCGCCTACGAGGAGGCCGATACCGCCGTAGCCCTGCTCGAGGAGAGATACGGCAACGACAAGGTGATGGAGCTGCTGCGCGAATTCAGGCGCCGCGAGCAGGACAAGCTCGACCAGGACAGCCTGGTGGACGAGGTCTTCCGCACGGTGCTCGGGACCGGCTGGAGCGAATTCGAGGACCAGTGGCGGCAGTATGTGGCAGGAGGATGATCAGCAAGTGAGAGATGAAAGGATGAGTATGCCGGCTGGAAACAACTCAAGCCAGGCGGCCTCATGAGATGGCTGTGGCGCGCCGGCCTGGCGCTGGCGCTGATACTGCTGCTGGCCGTAGCCGGCTGGTTCGGGCTGGACTGGGCGGTGACCGAGCGGGCCGACATGATGCTCGGTAGCGCCAATAACCACATCCGCAGCGCCAACAGCCTCGTCGCCACGGTGGACGGCGATCAGGTCATGGGGTCGGAGAGCTTTAACTCCCTGGAGAGCATCAGCGGCGGCAGCGCCACCATCGCCGCCATCAAACCGGTCCTGCCCGAGGCTGACAGCGAGCTCGGCGCGGCCGAGGCCGATGCCGGCTCAGCAGCGGGGCTGCCGCTGATCGATAGCTGGTATCGCGACTACCTGGGCAAAAAGCAGCATACCGCCTCACTCCGGCGGCAGCAGTTGTCGGTGCTGGGAACGGCGGCGGAAAAGCTCGAGCGGCTCTACGCAGCCGGGCCGGTACTGTTCGATGCCACACTGCAGCTGGACCGGCTTTTCGGCCAGCTCCAGGATGCGCTGGGCAGGGTTCAATCCGATCCGCAGGGAGCCGCTGAATCGTTCAGGCAGGCAGCCCAGGCTTACCGGGAATTGCAGGCTAAACTGGACCAGGCTGATTCCCAGACCGGACTTGAACTGCTGCCGGAGCTTTCGCGCATCGCGGCCGGTAACGCCACCGTCGCGGACCTGGGAGCGCAGCTGGCCGATGCGGCCGGCTCCGGCGACCAGGCCGCGGTCCAGCAGGCCTCGGCACAGCTGGAATCGGAGCTGCAGACCGTTGCAAGTGGGGGCAATCTGGTCGAGCTGTGGTGGGAACAGGTGATCACGCCTCTAAGGCAGCAGTACGACGACCTGCAGACGCAGGCAGAAGCGCTGGACTCCGAAGCGGCGCAACTCTTCAGCGAGCGCGCTACGGGCTAGAGCGTTCCAACCTGCTTCTTCAATAACCGCAGAGCTTCATCGAAGCTTTCCGCGCGGCGCAAACCATCGCGCAACTCCGCGCCCGGCCGGAACGGCCTCAGATACCAGCCGTAGAATTTACGCAGGTGGCGCGCTGCCCGCTCCGCGCCCAACTCTGCGGCAACGTCGCCGTAAAACAGCTCCAGTTCCGCGATCACCTGCTCCAGCGCGCGGCGCCTCGGCGCCTCGCCGGCCAGCATGTCCGCGAAGATCCAGGGATTGCCGAGCGACGCGCGCCCGATCATCACCGCGGCGCACCCTTCCGCGAGCAGGCCCGCTGCCTGCTCAGACGTGCAGATGTCGCCGCTCGCGATCACAGGGATGTCCAGCGCCGCGGCCAGCCGGACGCTCAGGGCATGATCGGCGCTGCCCTTCTGCCCCTGGGCCGCGCTTCGTGGATGGATGCAGAGCGCCGCGGCTCCGGCTTGCCGGAGCCGCGGCGCAAGCCTCATCGCCGTCGGCTCCTTCCCAGGACCCGCCGGCGGCCTGCCGAGTCCCGAGCGTATCTTCACAGTGACCGGCACGCCGCAGGCCGCCTCGACCACCGCGGCTGTCAGGCGCTCGGCCAGGTCTTCATCCCCCATGAGGGCGACCCCCGCTCCAGTCTTCACGACTTTACGGACGGGGCAACCCATGTTGATGTCGATGATATCGGCGCCCGCGGCTATCGCCTGCCCCGCGGCGTCAGCCATGATCTCCGGGCGGCTGCCGAAGAGCTGCACGGCCAGCGGATGTTCCTCGCCGGCCAGATCGAGCATGGCCCGCGTCCGGGCGTTGCCGTAGTGCACCCCATAGCTCGAGATCATCTCCGTCGTCAACAGGCCCGCCCCGAAACGCCGGGCCTGCAGCCTGAAGGCACGCCCACTGATCCCCGCCATGGGCGCCTGCACCAGGCGGTTGGGCACGCTCACGGCTCCGATCGCGAAGGGCTCGCCGAGCCCGGGGGCGCCCCCGTTCAAGGATTCGCTGATATGTGACGTTGTATGCGTCATGCTAGAATACGCTCACATGGCCGACCTGGTTCTCGAAACCCGCAAGCTCACCAAAGAGTTTATCAGGCGCAAGGGTCTCTCTTCGCCCCGTAATCCCTTCGACAAGACCGTCTTCACCGCCGTCAAGGGGGTTGACCTGGCGGTCGAACGGGGTGAGATATTCGGCCTGCTCGGCCCCAATGGCGCCGGCAAGACCACGCTGACGAAGATGCTCTGCACCCTGATCCTGCCAAGCTCAGGGAGCGCCACCGTCTGCGGATACGACCTCGCCCGTCAGCAGAGCAAGGTCAAGGACAACATCGCCCTCATCTCCAGCGAGGAGCGCAGTTTTTACTGGCGCCTGACCGGCAGGCAGAACCTCGATTTCTTTGCTGCCCTGCACGGCCTGTCAAAGAAAAGGGCAAGCAGCCGCATCGAGGAGGTCCTTGAGGTGGTTGACATGACCGGCGCTGCCGATCGCCGTTTCCAGGAATATTCGACCGGAATGAAGCAGCGCATGGGCCTGGCCCGCGGCCTGCTGGCCGATCCGAAGATCTTTTTCATGGACGAGCCTACCAAGGGGCTCGATCCCATCGCCACCTGGCAGCTGCACGAATTTATTCGCAACAAGCTGGCGGCCTCCGGCAAGACGGTGATCCTGGCGACCCACCACCTGGCCGAAGCCGAGCAGGTCTGCGATCGCGTGGGCATCATGTACGACGGCGAGATGCGCGCCAGCGGTGCGGTCAAGGAGCTTACCGGCGACGCCTCGCTGGCCGATTTCTTCCGCGAGCTGGTCGAGCAGACCATGGTGGAGGCGACCGAGACATGAGCGTCGGTTCGGCACGAGACACCATCGCCCTGGAGACAGAGGCTTCATGCTGACACTGAGAAAACCGATGGCGTTCCTCAAGAAGGACTTCCTGATGGAGGTCAGCTACCGCTTTTCCTTCGTGCTGCAGTTCGCCAGCATCTTCTTCTCGGTGGTCATGTTCTACTTCGTGGCCAAGCTGCTGGGAGACGCGCCATCGGTGCAGAGTAGCCTCAGCGAATACGGCGGCAACTATTTCTCCTTCGTGCTGATCGGCATCGCCTTCTCGAATTTCCTCTCGGTCGGGTTGGGAAGCTTTTCCACCAACGTCCGCTCCGAGCAGATGATCGGCACGCTCGAGGCCATGCTGGTGACGCCGACGCGGCTCTCCAACATCGTGCTCTCCTCGTCGCAGTGGAGCTTCGCTTTCACCTCGCTGCGGGTGGGCGTCTACCTCCTGATCGGCGGGCTCTTCTTCGGCGTCAGCTTCGCCGGAGCCGCCATACTGCCGGCCCTCCTGGCGCTGGTGCTGACCGTGGTGGCGTTCTCCAGCCTCGGTATCATCTCGGCCAGTTTCATCATGGTATTCAAGCGTGGCGACCCAATCGCTTTCGCGCTCTCGACCTCATCGACGCTCCTGGGAGGCGTCTACTATCCCATCAGCGTGCTGCCGGACTGGCTGCAAAGCCTCTCATATTTCTTCCCCATCACCTATTCGCTCAGAGCCATCCGCCTGTCGCTGCTGCAGGGAGCCGGCTTCAGCGAAGTCGGCGGCGACCTGCTTTCACTGGTGGTTTTCTCCCTGATCACGCTGCCTATCAGCCTGGTCTGCTTCCGATATGCCGTGGCGCGCGCCAAACGCGACGGCAGTCTGGCATACTATTAGGGAACACCTTTTCGCTTTCCCCAGGCACAGTTTAAAATTAAATTAAAGGCAGCATCGTCCGAAGGCCCTTCCATGGAACTCAAACCGACCCTTAAAACAGCGCCGGTAGTCAGCCAGCAGCTCGTGCTTTCCCCGAGGCTCTACCAGAGCCTCAGGATTCTGCGCCTCGGCGCCAACGAGCTGCAGGAAGTGGTGCAGAAACAGCTGGATGAGAACCCTACCCTGGAGATTCCCGAGCCCGCCGATTACGACCTCGGGACCGCCGCCACAGCCGACCGGGAACTATGGGAGGATTATCTGGGATCTAACCGGGGCGCCGGCGGCCCCCGTTCCGACGCTGCCGCCTCGGCGAGCGATCTCACCGCCACACCCGAGTCGCTCACCGATCATCTGACCCTGCAACTGCACCTCGAGAACATGACCGAAGATGAGCGCCACATCGGGCTCGCCATCATCGGCAGCCTCGATGAGGATGGATATCTGCGCGAGCCGGTCGAGCAGCTGGCCCGCACCGTGGACCGGCCGGTGGCGCAGATCGAGAAGGTCCTGGCCGTGGTTCAGCGTTTCGACCCGCCAGGCGTAGCCGCGCGAAATCTCGAGGAGTGCCTCGCCATACAACTGGAGCAGATGGGAGCGGGAGAAACCGCGATCAGGATCGTCCACGAGTTCCTGCCTCAGGTTGCCCGCGGCGCGTATGCCGAGATCGCCAGATCCCTGGGCGTCACGACCGCCAAAGTGAAGAAGGCCGTGGAGCTCATCCGGCAGCTCAGCCCCTCGCCGGGCTCCCTGTACGACACCAGCCCGCCGGCCGCCACGATCATCCCCGACGTCTATGTACGCCTCGACCGGGGCCGGGTCCGCATACTGCCCAACCGCGAGATCATGCCTTCGCTGAAACTCAGCCGCGTCTACCAGGAACTGGCCGCTTCAGCCAAGGCCAAGGGTACCGGCGAAACGGCGCCCGACCCCGAGACCCTCGATTACGTTAAGGAAAAACTCCAGGAAGCTTCGAAGCTGATCCGCGACGTCGACCAACGGCGCGCCACTGTCACGCGGGTCGCCCGCGCCATCGCCGAAGCCCAGCCGGATTTCTTCCGCAAGGGGCCCGGCTTCCTGCGCCCGCTGGGCCTGGAGGAGATCGCCACGCGCCTCGGAGTCCATCCCTCGACTGTGAGCCGGGCGATCCTGGGCAAGTACATGAGCACACCCTATGGCGTGCTGGAGTTCCGCTATTTCTTCTCCGCCGGTTACGAGACTTCCGGGGGCGAAGGACTTTCTGCAACCGCAGTGAAGAAACGGCTCACGGAGCTTATCGCCGGCGAGGATTCCCGGCGGCCGCTATCGGATCAAAAACTCGCCGATCTGCTCAAGCAAGGCGGAGTGGACATCTCGCGTCGTACAGTGGCCAAATACCGGGAGGCGGAGGGCATACCGGCATCCTGGGAGCGCAAGCAGCATTCCAATGAGTGATACGAACGCCAAACCCTGGTCGCAGATTCGTGACGCCATCCTGGTGGCGGTTGCCGTGGTCGTGATCAGCTACTTCCATTATTTCCCGCCGCACTACGAGTTCATCTCCCAGGATAACTTCCATATCCTGCTGCGGCGGCTTTACTACATCCCCATCCTCTACGCGGCCTTCCGCTTCGGCATCAAGGGCGGGCTGCTGACGTCACTGGCGGTGTCGGCGCTGTTCATCCCCCACGCGGCCATGTCCATGGGCGGGCTGTTCCAGGCTGGGGCACTCGACAATTTCTTCGATGTACTGCTGTTCAACCTGCTGGCGCTGGTCACCGGCGCCCTGGTCGAGGCCAAGCGCCGCCAGTCCCAGCGTTACGAGGAAGTCCTCAAGCTCAACCGCGAGATCGAGGAGCGCGAGACCGCCATCAGGCACATGCAGGCTTACACCGAGAGCATTTTAAACAGCGTCGGCGGCGGGGTAATCGCCTGCGACCGGCGTGGCATCATCGTCACCGTCAATCCGGCCGCCCGCGTCCTGCTGGCCCGCGGCGAGGAGGACCTGGTATCCTTCCCGCTTGCCAAGGTGTTCGAGGGCCATGACGAGCTGACTCGCGCCGCCGACCTCGTCCTGAGCGGCGACCAGCAGCGCGCCACGCTCGAGACCGAGCTGGGCACCAACGAGAGGCCACTGTCGGTGGCAGTGCGCGTCTCGCCGCACCGCAGCCGCGGCCAGACCGTGGGCATCGTCATCACCCTGGAAGACCTGACCGAGGTCAAGGACCTAACGGAGCAACTGCTTCGCGCCGACAAGCTTTCCGGCCTCGGCGAACTGGTCGCCGGCGTCGCGCACGAGGTGCGAAATCCCCTGGGTGTCATCAAGGCAAGTGTGCAGATGCTCGAGCAGGAGATGGACCAGGGATGCGCCAGCGCCGAGCTCACGCACGTCATGGCTCAGGAGATCGACAGGCTGGACTCGGTCGTCACCGCTCTGCTTGACTTTGGCAGGCCGACTGAGTCACAGTTTGGACCGGTGAACGCGGTGCGGGTGCTGAACGAGGTCATCCTGCTGACCAAGCAGTTCGCCCTGCAGCAGCAGATCGGCGTCACGGCCGAACTGCCAGATGAACTGCCCAACATCTGGGCGGACGAGGACAGGCTGAAACAGATTTTCGTGAACCTTATCTCCAATGCCATCCAGGCGATGCCGGACGGCGGCGACCTCAACATCGCCGCCGCGACACGCGACGGCTTTCTGCGCGTGTCCTTCACCGACAGCGGCGTGGGCATCTCGCCGGAGGAGCAGGAGCGGATCTTCGATCCCTTCCACACCACCCGCGCCGAGGGCAGCGGCCTGGGACTATCCATCGTGCATCGCATAATCGACGCGCACAATGGCTTCATCACGGTAGACAGCGAAACCGGCCGCGGCACGACTTTCACGGTGGGACTGCCGCTGGCGCACGCCGCCGCCGGGATCAGGGAGCCAGCCGATGCCTAGCTCCATCCTGATCGTCGACGACGAGAAGAACATGCGCTTCGTGGTGGGCAGGGCGCTCTCGGGGGCCGGCCACGATGTGCGCGAGGCCGATTCCGGCGAAGCGGCGCTCAAGGCCTTCGGCGAAGGCGTGCCCGACCTGGTCATCATCGACCAGCGCATGCCAGGCATGGGTGGCATAGCCGCCCTCACGGAGATGAAGAAGGATTATCCCGGCCTGCCGGTCATCATGCTCACCGCCCATGGCAGCGTCGAAAGCGCCGTGGAAGCGATGAAGGCCGGCGCCACCGAGTACCTGACCAAACCCTTCGACGTCGAGGAGCTCAAGCTGACGGTTGCCAAGGCGCTCAAGGTCGGCAGCCTCGAACGGCAGGTGGACTACCTCAAGGGCGAGCTCGACCGCGATTACGACACCTCCGGCATCGTAGGCGAGAGCCAGCTGATGAAGGATGTCCTGGAGATCGTCGCCCGCGTCGCCACTTCGGATGCAACGGTGATGATCTACGGCGAGAGCGGCACCGGCAAGGAGCTGATCGCCCGCGCCGTCCATGACCAGAGCAACCGCGGGCGCAATCCCTTTATCCAGCTGAGCTGCGCGGCGCTGCCGGAGACACTGCTCGAGAGCGAGCTCTTCGGTTACGAGAAAGGCGCCTTCACCGGCGCCAACGACTCCAGGCCCGGGCGCTTCGAGCTGGCCGACACCGGCACCCTTTTCCTCGACGAGATCGGCGACATCTCCCTCACCGTTCAGGTGAAACTGCTACGCGTGCTGGAGCAGATGAACTTCGAGAGGCTGGGCAGCTCCAAGACGATCAGCGTCGACGTGCGCCTGATCGGCGCCACCAACCGCGACCTGCCGGAGCGTATCAGGGAAGGCGAGTTCCGCGAGGACCTTTATTACCGCCTAAACGTCATCCCTATCTTCCTTCCGCCCCTACGCGACCGTCGCGACGACATCAAGCTGCTGGCGCAGCATTTCCTCAACCGCCACGCCCCCAACAAAAAGCTTTCAGCCGAATCGCTGCGTTTGCTGGAAAATTACTACTGGCCAGGCAACGTCCGCGAACTGCAGAACATGATCGAGCGGTCCACCATACTTTGCCGCGGCGACGTCATCGAGGCCGACGACCTGCCCGCGGAAGTCCGCCGGGGAGCTCCGCTTTCGGAAGAGACCATCCAGCTGCCAGCCGAGGGCGTGGCGCTGGAAGAGGTCGAGCGCAAGTTGATCTCGCAGGCGCTCGAGCGCACAGGCGGCAACCGCACCAAGGCGGCCGAGCTGCTTGGCATCAGCCGGCACACGTTGTTGTACCGCATCGAGAAGTACGGCCTGGGACAGGACGCGTGAGCAGCTTGACGGCTTCTTTGGACAACTGTATTCTGAATAGCACCATCATGAATCGATTTAGTCTCCTATCAGAGAGGCCGGCAGCAAACAAATGAAACGACTCGGCCTCCTCTATCTTGCCGCCCAGAACCTTCGCCGTAAGCCCTTCCGGAGCTTCGTCACTATCGCCATCGTCGGGCTCGCCGCCGGCGCGCTGTTCTCGGCCACACTGCTCATCGGCAGCGTCGACCGCAGCCTCGAAGTCGGTATGCAGCGGCTGGGCGCCGACCTGCTCGTCGTCCCCGAGGGCTACCAGGAATCAGGTCAGGCAGCCCTGATCACCGGGACACCCACCAGTTTTTACATGAGCGGCGACGTGCTGGGCCAGGTCAAGAATGTGCAGGGAGTGGACCAGGCATCGCCGCAGCTTTTCATCGAATCCCTGCTCTCAGCCCAGTGCTGCACCGGCCATGTACAGCTGGTAGGCTACGACCCGGCAACCGACTTCGTGGTCAGTCCCTGGCTGGCGCAGAACATGAACCGTCCGCTGGAGCCGGACGAGGTCGTCATCGGCTCGCTCATCCTGGCCAACAAGGGAGAGCAGGTCCATTTCTACGGGCACAGTTTTGACGTCGCCGGAGTGCTCGACGCCACCGGCATGGGCGCCGACGAGAGTGTTTTCATGAGCCTCGACACGGCCTACCTTATGGCCCAGGAATCGGCACAGGTGGCTGAATCTCCGCTGAACGTACAGCCGGGCACGATATCATCGGTACTGGTCAAGATAGCGCCGGGCTCGAACATCGACCAGGTGACGCAGCGCATCAAGACTACCGTTCCCGGCGTGATGGTCATCACCGCCAACGAGCTCAGCCGCTCCGTGACCGACAGGCTCTCCGGATTCACCCGCGGCTTCATCGCCATCGACGCGATCGTCTGGGTGATGTCGCTGCTGACCATAGCCGCCATCTTCTCCATGATCGTCAACGAGCGCCAGCGCGAGATCGGCCTGCTAAGGGCCATGGGTTCAAGCCGGCGCTTTGTCTTCCAGCTGATGCTGACCGAAGCGGTCTTCCTCACCGCGGCGGGCGGGCTCGCCGGCATATTCGTGGGCGGCGCCGGCCTGTTCATCTTCAAGGCGATCATCACCGAGACCCTCGGCATCCCTTATCTGTGGCCTCCATTGTGGTACTTCGCCCTGCTCATGGGCGGCACGCTTCTGCTTTCGATAATCAGCGGCGCGGTGGCTTCCCTCTACCCGGCGCTCAGCTCGAGCAGGCTCGAACCTTACGCCGCCATCAGGCAGGGTGAGTGATGTGAACGACGACTCCATGATCATCCTCAAAGATCTGAGCAAGACCTACAAGGTCGGGCCCAGCACTGTCCGCGCGGTCGACAGCGTCGATCTCGAGATACCCCGCGGCCAGATGGTCTCGATCGTGGGCCATTCCGGCTCGGGCAAGACCACGCTGCTGAGCCTCATGGGTGGGCTCACCAAGCCCAGCTCCGGCCGGGTGATAATTGACGGCACCAATATCTGGACCCTCTCCGACAAAGACATGTCGCTGCTACGGAACGCCAAGATCGGCTTCTCCTTCCAGTTCGCTAGCCTCTTCCCGACTCTCAATGCCCTGGATAACGTCAGACTGCCATCCACGTTCGGTGAGCGCGTCGAGCTCGACCATGACCGCGCCGGCGATCTGCTCAAGCTGGTTGGTCTCGGAGAACGGATCTACTCCTACCCAGGTCAGTTATCTGGTGGCGAGCAGAGGCGCGTGGCACTGGCGCGCACACTCATGAACGAGCCGCGGCTCATTCTAGCCGACGAGCCCACAGGTGATCTGGATGAGGACACCGAAGCGGACATCCTGGAAATCTTCAAGCGGATCAACGGCGAGGGAGTAACCATCGTCATCGTCACCCACTCACGCGCCGTGGCCTCACAGGCCCAGCGGATGCTTCGCATGCACCGCGGCGTGCTTTCAGAGGAAGCCGTATGAGCGGGGTGGCTCTCATGCCCGCGCAGGGAACGTCGCGCCGCGACGGCGCCTGTTTGCTGCTGGCCGTCGTCCTGCTGGCCGCGACGATGCTCATTGCCGCTGGCTGCGGCCAGAGCGGCATCAGCCAGTCGCAATACGACCAGATCCAGAAGGGCATGACCCTGGACGAAGTCGAAGGCATCCTCGGTCAGCCCGATCGCACCCATCACCTCGGCACGCCACAGAACCCGGAAATCGTCTGGTACTACAACAAATCCGAAGGTGAAGGTTTGGTGCGGTTCTCCTTCACCAGCGGCAAGATGAACGTCGCCACTCCTTACGAGACGAGCGTAAACCCCGACGAATAGTGTGTGGCATTTGCCACGGTCACGTGGCAGACGGCTCACCCTCAGACAGCTCCCCCGTTTCATCTCTGTACGGTCCCTCATTCCTGACTTCCAGATGAACTGATTCTTTTCCTCGATTATCCCCTGTTTGCAGGCATTTATTGAACACCACGCCTGGGACGATTCAATTCACCGGCCAGTTGGCACACCCCTTGCTTCTATTAGGGAGCAGAAAGCGACTTTATCCCTTCATTCGGTCTGGGTCTTGAAGCTTTCGTATCGAGCGCTCAGGCACGGTGAGCCTGGGTGAGCGGCAAAACCGGCGGCAACTACGCCGGTAAGGTTTTTAGAAGTTGCAGATTTCAGCTTTTGGTTCTTTGATCGGCGAGCCCCCAGATTACTCGCAGCAAGGTTTCCAGGCGGGATCACTGGGGGATTCCGCCTGGAATATCTTTCCCCAGAATATGACTGAACATAGAAAAAAAACCACAGCCATCGCCGCAGCAGCGGCTCTTATTTTCTTCGGCGCCCTCTGGCTGACCGTTCCCACGGTAACGATCTCACCCGACACCGGCCAGTCCAGCATCCAGCTCGGGCAGCCAGTGGTAATCGACTCCTCACCGCTCGCCTCGATCGGCAAGGTCGCCGTCTACGCCGACGACAAGATGGTGGCCGCGGAATACAACCTGGGCACTGGCGACCTGGAACGTGATTTCGACCTCAAGCCGGGACAGAACGTAAGAGTCGAAGCCAAGGTGGCTTCCGTCATCGGTGTCACCCGCGAGTTCAGCTCGACATTCACCACGGTCGAACCGGTCATCGTCGACAGCCTTTCAGTCAATGGCGAGCGCCTGAAACCAGGGCAGAAGATCCCGCCACAATCCACGTTGGTCTTTTCTTTCAACAAGCCCCTCACGCAGGCCGCCGTCTCGCTCGACGGCGGCGAAGCCATAGAGATGCAGATCGACCCGGAGCATCCGGAAGTGGCGACCCTGCAGCCGCTGGTCTCCTTCAAGCAGGGAGCTACCGTACTATTGAAATTGATGGCCACGGCGACCGACTCGGCCACGCTCGAGTCGAAGGAGCTGCGCACCGGCATCGTCAAACCACTGTCGCTGTATGGCAAGGTTGAGACCGCCGACGGCCAGACCCGCATCGAGCTCGACGCCTCCACCCCGTTTACCGATCCCGAAGCTGTGCGATCGGCGCTTGAGACCACACTGCCCGATCCCGTCATCTCGGTCGAGAGGCAGAAGATAGTCATCACCTGCTCGAGCCTCGACCTTTCCAGCGAATATTCGATCAAACTCGCGCGTGCCGATGGCGCCGACGGCAGTTTCCTGGAAGCGCCGCTCTCGATGACGGTCAGTTTCAAGGCTGATCCGTCCCAGGCAGCGGCTTCCGGCGGCTCGAGCTATCGCGGTTACGTTTACACCGAAAGTTCAAGCTCGTCGTCCGGTGGCGGCTCCACCGATTCAGGGCCGCCTCCCGGCTGGCCACCATGCTGTCCCTGGCCGCCCCAATAACAACGAACAGGACCAAATGAAAAAGACAGCCGCAGACATCCGCAACCTGGTCGCATTATCCCTGGCCCTTTTGCTGGCGCTAATAATAATAGCCGCGGGCTCCCCGGCCTCAGCATTGATCGCGACCGGCAGCGCCCAGGATTCATACGGTGCGACCGCTGGCGCGGCAGATGCAACGGCAGATACAACGGACCCGGCAACCGGCCCAGCCACACAACCGGCAGGCCCAGCGGATTATCCGACGGTGGACGCCTCGGCCACGGCCTACGGCGCGGATAACACGAAGATCAGCGGCGCCACGCCGGTTTCGAGCGGCTCGAACCAGCCGACACTGGCCGTGGCCGAAACGACTCCACCGGTGATCACGGCGCATACCCCCGCCAATGATGCCGTTACCGGCACTGCGGCCTTCTTCAGCGCGGACTATTACGATCCCGAACCGTCAAGCGGCATCAAACCATCCACGGCGATGATCCACATCGACAACCGGCACCAGTTCGGCACCGTCATCACAGATTCACGCATTTCGCTCGACAAGACCGGCCTCACCGAAGGCTCCCACAAGATCGAGGCCTTCATCTGCGACAACAACTACAACTGCACCGTCGCCACCTGGTACATAACCGTGGACGCGGTCGCTCCCGTTTTCTCGAGCGCGCAACCCTCCGGGACGATCAATGCCAGGGACACGAGTATCACGGCTGGGTACAGCGACGGCAGCGGAGCCGGCGTGGCTCCGTCCTCAGCTGCGGTCACGCTTGACGGGACGGCGATTACCGCCGCCTGCGCCGCATCGGCAACAGACGTCAACTGCCCCGTGACCGGCCTTACGGATGGAGACCATACGGTTGAGGTGGACGTCGCCGACCTGGTCGGCAACCACGCCTCGAAGCAATGGAGTTTCAGCGTCGACACGGCGGCTATAGGGGTCAGCGGCCAGGTCCCCGCGGCGGGCAGTTGGCTTTCGACCGCCACTCCGGAGATCAAGGCCGATTTCCAGCCGGTACCTTCGAACCCGATCGATACCGCCTCCATCAATGTGACGCTCGATGGCGAAGACGTGAGCGCGGTCGCGGGCTGCGGCAGCACCGGCATTTCCTTCGCCCCGGCTCCCCAACTCGCCGAGGGCTGGCATACCGTCACAGTCACCCTTCGAGATGACGCCGGCCACTCCGGACATGCCCAGTGGGATTTCGCCGTCGACACAGTAGCCCCGCAGATCCAGGATACAGCCCCGATGGGGGGCGCCCTTTCGATGAGGCCGGCCGTTTCGGCCACATTTAGCGACTTGGGCAGCGGCATCGAAACGGAAATGATCAGTTTCATGATCGACGGAGTAAACCAGACCGGAAACTCCGAACTTGACGGCGGCGCCATAACCTTTACACCGACTGTGGATCTTTCCTCGGGAGCGCACAACGTCCAGCTCACCGTACAGGATCTGGCCGGCAACGAACAGACTTCCGCCTGGAGCTTCACGGTCCCGGCTGCCCAGCCAGCCGCAGCTGGCCCGGCAACGGTCACCACCCGCCGGCAGGTGTCCGTCTCGACATACTGGCTGGACGGCGTCACCGGCGGCGGTGGCGGCTGGGTCATCTCCGGATTTCCAGCCTTCCCCAACATGTATTTCCTTCCCTGGTACGATTCCGGCCAGACGGCTGACGGCTTCACCGACGAGATCGTCATCGGCAACGATGGCGCGGGCGAGGCCACGGTCAACGTCTTCGTCGGCGGCGAGAACAAATGGCAGGGCAAGGTAGCCGAAGGCTCCAGCGAGACCTGCCGGCTACCGGAAGTGACCGGCGGTCCGGTTAAGATCGTCTGTCCCACAGGGCAACCCCTGTCTGTAACCCACCGCGTGGCCAGGAACGGCGCGGTGAGCGTGACAGGCGCCATAGCCGAGGAAGACATGGATGCCGTTCTGCTACTGCCGGCATATGAGTCATCACCAGCCGGTCAGGGCAGCGCCGCCATCATGATCGCCAATACCGGCGACCAGCAAGCGGCGGTCGACGTCTACATCGGAGATCCGTCGCTGCCCGAATCGCTCAAGGGCCACTTCGACATCGGACCGCTGGCAGCAGCCCGGGCCGAGTTCGCAGAAGTCAGTGGCGGACCCGTCAAGATCGTCTGCACCAACGGTCAACCCCTGGCCGCCGAGCTGCGCCTGGTCGGCGCCGAAGGTTTCTCAATCACACCCGCCGCCGGCCTCTCCCACCTCGACAGCCTTATCGAGCTGGACCCGCCCGGCCCTGGCGCCAGCGGTAAGACCAGACTATATCTTGGCAATCCCGGCGACTCAGACGCCGACCTGGAGATCAGCGTCGGCGAAGACCGCGTGAACGATTCTGAAAACGGAGACAGCGACACCTTCGTGGTGTCCCGGCAGGGATACCGGACCATCGACCTCCCCGCTGACAGCAAGGTACGAATCGATTGCACCAACTGCAGCCTGGGCGAAGGCGTCGTGGCCGCCTGGCTTTTATCACGATGATGCCGGGCGACAGCCCGCAAACAGAAATCTGTGCCATATGCCACATAAATGTGGCAAAACCCCAGGGCTTTCCCTGGGATTCACGTCTTAGAAAACCGGTATAACAGCCGCAATCCGTCATATTAACCGGTCAACGGGAATGTAATCCGGCTTTGGCACACAACTTGCTTAATAAAAGTAAACCCCGGTGACCATTTGAAGGGAGGATAGATGAAAAATTCAACCAGGATGGGCGTCGCCATCGGCGTCATTATTATCGGAGTCCTCGTGGCCATCACGCCGAGGTTCCTGTTCCCGGTCTGCGAGTACGAAGGCATTTTCATGCAGTTGGGCAACGACAAGACAGCGCACATGGGGTGCTACTTCCTGTCGATGGGTTCTTATGTCATGGGAATGATGGTCGCGCTTGTCGGCCTCACCCTGCTGCTCGCTAAGGGAAGGGAAACAGTCAGGATGCTGGCGGTGATACTGGGCGGAGCCGGCATTGCCGTGATGCTTCTGCCTTATTTCTTTCCGATCTGCCTGAATCCCGATCATCCCTGCAATCGCGGCGCCAAGCCATTGATCATGGTTCTCGGCATAGTGACCCTGATGTCAGCCGGTTACCTCGGACTCAGTTCGCGGAAACCGCCTGGAGGAATGCCGTCCATCCACGACGCAGCCTGAGACCAACCCGCCCCGCGGCACACCGCCTCGGAGGCTGGCATCCCCTGAGACCAGTCAGGGTCAGGCTGCATAGCAACACAACACTAAGGAGGAAAGGGTATGAGAGTTAAGAGCAAGTTTCTGAGACGGCCGATGGTCGTCGCCTTCCTGGCGGCAGCCATCTGTGTCCTCGCCGGATCGGTGGCGTTGGCGACTACGGACACGACCGCTCCAGTTGTCACCAGCGTCACCCCGGCCGACGGCAGCACGATCTATACCAACGGCACCGGAACCACCTATTATCAGATCAGCAACTCGACTCCGCTGACGATCAAGGCTGACTATGCTGACGAGGCTGGTGGTAGCGGGGTCGATCCGACCACGATAATGGTACACCTCGACATCGGCAACATGCTGATGAACTGCCCGGTCCAGACGGATACGCACGTTGAGTGCGTCGCGACCGCCGCTGACCTGCCGCCGGGCCTCCATCCGATCGATGTCTATGTCGGCGACTATGCCGGCAACGAAGCCGACCCGCCGCATCGCACCTGGGTGACCGTCGTCGCCGACACCGAGGCTCCGACATATTCCAACCTGACCCCGGTCGACGGCAGCACGATCTATACGTCGCAACTCAACAGCGCCAACGTCAATGACATGAGCGCCTTGAGAATCGATTACGACATCGCGGACGCGGATCCGTCAAGCGGATGGTCACCGATGACTCACATCAACGACAACTTCCCGCAGGGCGGCAGCATGGGCGCCATGATCTCCAATACGTCGTGCGTGAAGACCCCCGCGACCAATCCGACGCATTACTCCTGCCAGGTGAACAGGGCAAAGTTGCTGCAGCTTGGCGACAACACACTCTCGGTCCTGATCAAGGACAAAGTCGGCAACGAGAGCCCTGACTACGGGCATGCTCCCGGCGCGATAGATAGCCGTAAACACTATACGGTCGTTGACGACGTCACTCCGAACGTCACCAACGTCACCGCGGACGCGACCACGATAAGCGCTACTTTTAGCGATCCTCAGCCGACCGGCGCCCTGTCCACCAACCTGGCCAGCGGTATCGATTCAGGTTCCGCTACGGTGACCTTCGACGGCAATCTGCTGTCGCTGTCCGGTTGCACGGTTACGACCAGCGGCATAAGCTGCCCGACGCCCGCCAACCCGGGTTCGGGCGAGCACGCGATCGTCGTCTCGGTATCCGATACCGCCGGTAACAGTGGTAGCGGCAATGGCAGCTATATAGTCGCTTGCTCTACCGGCAAACCCAGCCTGAGCCTCGGCTCGCCTGTGGCTAGCTGGGGAAGCTACGCCGACTATCTGGCCGGCCTGCTTTCAGTCTCCTGGACGGTCAGCAACAACGGTGCTGACGCGGCCGAGAACGTGCAGATCCTGACCAGCACCGCGACCAACTCGGTCACGCTGGCGAGCAGTCTGCCGGCTTCCGTGGGCCACATCAGCGCCGGCGGCAGCGGCAATGTCGTCTTGCAGTACCAGATCCCGGCGGCGGTTGGCAGCTTCCGTGTCACCAATACCGCTAGCGCCGAGGACGGCTGCGGCAATCTGTACACTTATCCCTAAGGCATACGACGTACCGACCTGCACATCAACGACAACGGAGTTAGCCGATGAAGACACATACATACGTCAAACCGGTTCTCGTCAAGCATGAGAACCTGAAGGAGATCACCTTCGAGTGTCCGCAGTGGCAGTGCAGCGTTACCGTTCCGCCGCCGCCGCAATAACAGCAGATATATCTGAACAATCAAGGGGAAAGGGGGCGGGCCCGCAGGGCCCGCCCCCTTTCCCCTTTTCCTCTGATTCCCTACGTTTCCAGCCATTTCTGCCCGATCAAATCACCTTGTTTAAGGTAAGTTTGGCCCATGCCGATAATGCTAACGGCAGGGCGGAGAAACCTACCAAAGCAGCAATTCTTCCTTCTGCCGCGAGTAACCTTTTAGGGCAAGACGAGAGTCTTAACGGGGCCATGAAAACTAAATACTTAACTTATTGCTTCATAAAAAAGACAGCAAAGAATATTTCATCCAGCGGGTTATTCTCGCTCAGGGACAGGTCATCGACCTGGTTTGTTTCGACGAAAAGGAATCCGTCGAAGGCGTTATTGAGGAAATCATGACTGAACTGCAGAAAAAAAAGACAGACCTTCAGACTTGCCCGCTCTGCAAGTCGACGCTGGTATATCCGGTTGAGCGCTACCAGATGAACGACATGGAGTGGAAAGTGCTGATGCTGTGTCCTAACTGCCTCTGCAAGCGCGAGCTCATCGTCGACCGCGAGACGGTCCGCGAGCTACTTAAGAACGCGCGCGTCGGCCGCGAGTCCATCATGAAGGAACTGGACAACATGCAGAAGAAGAACATGGAAGAAGAGGCCGACAAGTTCATCACGGCGCTCCACAAGGATCATATCCTGCCTATCGACTTCTAGGTTGACCGGCCGCGCCCGCGGCCAAACAGGTTGTGAGTGGTCTTCCCGCCGGAAGGCAGAGGCTAATTAATTCCCCGCACGTTTTCCGCACTAAACGATCAGCGCGAAGAGTTCTTGGCTATCTCCGTGAGGAACTGTTCGTTGGTCTTGGTGTCACGCAGTTTTGAGATCAGCAGCTCGATGGCGGCGCCGGGATCCAGGGCGTGTAGCACGTTCCTCACCTTCCATACCTGGATGGCCTCCGCGTCGTCCATTAGCAGCTCTTCCTTGCGAGTGCCGGAGCGCTCGATGTCGATGGCCGGGAAGATGCGCTTGTCGGCGAGCTTGCGGTCGAGATGCAGCTCCATGTTGCCGGTGCCCTTGAATTCCTCGAAGATGACCTCGTCCATGCGGCTGCCGGTGTCCACGAGAGCCGTCGCCAGTATCGTCAGCGAGCCGCCTTCTTCGACATTACGGGCCGCGCCGAAGAACTTTTTGGGCGGGAACAGAGCCGTCGAGTCGACGCCGCCGGACAGGATGCGTCCGCTGGCCGGTGCGGTCAGGTTGTAGGCGCGCGCCAGGCGCGTGATGCTGTCAAGCAGCACCACGACGTCGCGGCCTGACTCAACCAGACGCTTCACCCGGTCGAGCACCAGCTCGGCTACCTGCACATGATTGTCGGACGGTTGGTCGAACGTCGAGCTGACGACCTCGCCCTTTACTGAGCGCTCCATGTCGGTGACTTCTTCCGGGCGCTCATCTACAAGCAGTACCAGCAGGTACACGTCGGGATTGTTCTCGACGATGCTGTTGGCCATCTGCTTGAGGATGGTGGTCTTGCCAGCCTTCGGCGGCGAAACGATCAGTCCGCGCTGACCCTTGCCGATCGGAGCCACCAGGTCGATGACCCGTGAGGCGATCTCGGTTGGCTTGGTCTCGAGCCTCAGCCTGTCCGTGGGGAACAGCGGCGTGAGGGCATCGAAATTGGGGCGGTTGCGCGCCGCTTCAGGCTCCAGGCCGTTGACGGCCTCGATCTTCAGCAGTGCGTTGTATTTCTCGCTGTCCTTGGGCTCGCGCACCTGGCCTGTAACTTCATCGCCACGGCGCAGGCTGAAACGGCGTATCTGCGAGAGCGACACGTAGATGTCGTTGTCGCTTTGTACGTAGCCCTTGGTGCGCAGGAATCCGAATCCGTCGGGCAGCAAATCGAGTGTGCCGGTACGGACTTTGACGTTCTCATCCTTGCCCGCGCCGTCCCTGCCGGCTGCGGATGAAGCAGCAACTGGCGGCCGCGACGCGCGGGCCGTCTCCCGGGGCGCTTTCTCTTCCTTGGCCGCCCTCGGCTTGGCTTCCTTGGCTTCCTTAGGCTCCTTGACTTCCTTGGTTGCCTTGGTCTTGCTTTCCTTGTCCTGGTTTTCGACTATTTCCATGATGGTGTCACTTTGTTAGGCCCTTCTGTGGGTGTTTAAGATTTATATACTTCACGGCCGCCGGCCCTTGCCGGCGCCCTTTTTAGCCCTTGCTGGCCGCCCTGGTCTGCGCGTTCTCCCAATCCGCCTTGAAGCTGGCGATGCCCTTGTCCGTCAGGGGGTGCTTCACCATTTTTTTGAAGACAGCGGGAGGAATAGTCGCGATATCGCACCCCAGAAGAGCTGCCTGGGTAACGTGCAACGGATGTCGGATACTGGCCGCGATTACTTTAGTGGAAAATTCGTTGACGGCGAAGACCTCGACAATCTCCGTGAGGATGGCGTTCGAGTCATGGCCGATGTCGTCCAGCCGCCCTACGAAAGGACTCACATAGGTGGCCCCGGCGCGCGCGGCCAGCAGCGCCTGGTTGGCGGAGAAGACCAGGGTGACGTTGGTCTTGATCCCGAGCTCTGACATCAACTTGGCGGCCCGCAGTCCTTCCGGCAGCATAGGCACTTTGATGACGACGTTCTCGTGGAGGCTGGAAAGCCGCTTGGCTTCCTCGACCATCTCTTCCGCGACTTCGGACATGACCTCGGCGCTCACCGGGCCGCCGACCAGGTCGCAGATCTCGCAGATGATCTCGTCGTAGTTGCCGCTTTCGCGCGAGAGCAGCGTCGGGTTGGTCGTGGCGCCCGAGAGGATGCCCCAGTGGGCGATCTCGCGGATGTCGTCAATATTAGCCGTATCGATGTACAGTTCCATCAATTCACCTCTAGTTCGAAATTTTAAGATTTGAAGTCTTTTGATAACTGTCAACCGTATCGAGCACTATGCCCATCACGGTCTTGACCGCGTCATCAATATTCTGGTTGTCGATCACCGGTATCCTGGCTTCTTTGGCCGCGGCGACCATGTAGTCCTGTACCCGCCTGATCTTGTCCATGCTTGCCACATACTTCTCGAGCGACCTCACGCCGCCGGTCTCCTGATCGCGCACGTAGAAATGACCCGTGTGGCGCTCGACGTCGTCCACGACCAGCACCATCTGGATGACGACCGCCTTGTTCCAGAGATCCTCATTGAGGAATCCCGGCACCAGATGCGCCCCTTCCACCACCATGGGCGTGCCCTCGGTGATGGCGCGTGTGATGATGGCGTTCACTCCTACGCTGACCTTCTCCACCTGCTCCACGAAGCCGGTGATGTCGCGATCGGCTCCCTTGGCCTCGGCCGCTTTCACCACCTGTCCCGCGTCGAACGAAGAGTAATGGATCGCCGGCATCAGCTCGGGCGAGAAGAATGCCCGCATCACCTGGCGGATCAGATCCGAAGATGTGAGCCGCGTGATTCCCAGGCGGTGCGCCACCTGCGTCGCCAGGGTGCTCTTGCCGACCCCGGTCGTGCCCCCGATCAGGATGATGATCGGTTTCTCCAGCTCTCCCAGCTGCCGCCAGCGGCGGTAGCGCTCGGTAAACTTCTGTCCTTCTTCCTCGCCGAGCGCCTGCTGCGCTATCTCCCGCAGCCGCGCGAGCGTGATGTTCGATTCCCCGCTCTCGATCAGATGCTGCTCGATCTCGCGGGCGATATGATAAGCCCGCTCCGGCGCCAGGCCTGTGGCCATAAGCGACTGCGCCATCAAACCCTTGGAATACGGAATGCCGTGTTCCCTGTCGACGATCTGCAGGTCAGGATGTTCCCTGTGCTCAGTCATCGGCCTTCTGAAAATCCTCGATTGCCTTCTCGGCCAGCTCGGCCAGCAACCTCGCCAGCCGCTCGCCGCCATCGGTCTCGACCGGCACGTTGTCGCAAAAAACCACGGGCGTGCCTCGCCGGTCGGCCTCTTCGGTGACCACGTCTATCGCGGCCGCCTTGATCTCCGTCAGGAATATGTCGACTTCACCCTCCGCAAGGCCGGCCAGATCAGCGCGCAGCTTCTTCCTGTCGGCCAACTCGGTGGAAACGAACACCACCTCGCAGTCATAGGTGCGGGAGATGAACTCAGCGATGTGGTCGACAACCTCTCCCTGCGCCGTAGTGAAATAAGCAAGCTTTTTACCCGCGATGTCCCCGTCAGGCTTGGGCCGCAAGACCGTCGGCACCACTTCGATGCCGGGTTTCAAAGCCTGGATGCCGTCGATGATGCTCTGCACCTTGGCGGGACTGGCCAGAGGCTCCTCGCACATGGTCAACACCACCATGTCCGAGATCAGCATCCTGTACGTGCCCAGGTAGCCCAGCAGGTAATCGTAAGGCTGGTCCGCGCCGGCGACGCAGACGGCTCTGTTGACCTTGATGGGGGGAAGCGCAGCTCCGCTTCCCTCAAATATCAGCAAGTCCGCCGGCAACTGCTCCGCCACCGCGGCGCCCTCGACGACGTTGGAAACGAACGGCGCTCCCGCCAGGCCGCCGCCGCAACGGCGGCACCCGACGGTGGTGACCTCGCTCAGGGCCGCGTCCTCGAAATAATCGGAAGCGGCATGCTTGCCCTGCCTGCTGTAAGAGAGCAGTTCGGCGGCGCCGATGCTCCTCTCGCTGCCTTCTATCACTTCAGGGTCCGGCGGTCCGCCGCGGCCCATCGCGATGACTACAACGCCCTCTTTCCTGTCCGTGCGTTCAAAGGCCTGGGAAATCTCTCGTGAAACGAAACCGCTGATCGCCGTCTTGCCGATTCGCTTGCCCGTACCAATAATGGAAATAGAGGGCTTCGCGGAAAGTTTATGGAACGGCGGGGGAGATAGAATAAAGTCTGCGCCCTGATATTCGGCTCCGGCTGCCATGGCGAAACTGGCGAAGCGGAACCGCTCCCTGTATCCTAGCACCGGCTCATCGCTCAAGTCAACAACTACTTCGGGGCTGTGCTCGGACATCGCCAGATTGAAGGCCTCCATGACATCCTCGTGCAGGAACACCGGCACTCCGTATTCGTTCTGCTCCGCGTCGCCCGCCAGCGAAGTGTCGATCTTCTCGGTGCCGCCGAGGAAGACCGCCGCCCGCAGGTCAAAACACCGCGAGACCTCATCGAGCGCCTCCCGCACCACGTTGGGATAATGCTCTCCGTCGATGAGCGCGATCGCCCGCTTCAAGATCCCCTCCTCGCCCGGGCCGACTTCTCGAAGTCCACGGTGGAAGGATTGAACTTGATGATCTGGTCGGCCTCGTGGAAGGGATATTTGCGCCAGACCGTTACCTCGTCGTCGCCGATCTCGATCACGTTGTAGCAGGGCCTCACCTTGCCGCGCAGCCGCAGAGTGCAGACGGTGCCCGCGTTGACGGCGAAGATGTTCTCCAGCCGCCAGGCGTACGGAACATGCTTGTGGCCGCTCAGGACAAGATTGACATTACAGTCCTGCAGGACCTCCAGGGTGTCCCCGGCGTCATAGACCATATTGCGCTCACGGCCGGTGCCGGGTATGGGCAGCAGGTGGTGGTGCAGAAAGAAGACGCGCAGGTTCGACGGAGCCACGAACTGTTCCTTGATCCATTCATAACGATGCCGGCCGATGGTGCCGTTATCGAGGTCCGGTTCGGAGGAATCCACGCCGACGATGCTGATGCCGTCCCGGTGACAGACTGCCTGCCTAGAACCGAACAGCTCCTCGAAGTGGACGTAACCGACGTTGCGGGCATCGTGGTTTCCGGGGACGAGCAGCAGGTTCTCGCACTGGATCTTGTCGAGATAGCTCTTGGCCAGCAGATATTCCTGCTTGAAGCCCTCGTTGGTCAGGTCGCCGGTGCTGACCACGACGTTGGGCCTGAGCTCGTTGAGTTCGATGACGGCCCGGTCCATGAGGTTGGGCACGAAATATTGCGAGCCCGCGTGCATGTCGGAGATATGGGCGATCGTGAATGGTCTGGACTCCTCGTGAGCCCTCGTCCGGCTTGACCCGGAAAGTTCTGCTTCAGGGTTCATCTGCATTGCTCCTGGCTGTTCGTTGGGGAAGCGTTACCCACGGTCGGCCCGCAACCGCGATTCCAAGAGAAAAAGGGAGTCGTTCCCCGGGAGTTACTCCTTTTCGTTCCTCTCCTGGACCAGTTTCAAACCCTTGAGAGTCAGCAAGGGGTCGACCCGGTCCAGCGTCTGCGTGTGCGGCACCACCAGCTCGGCGAAACCTCCCGTGGCGATGGTAGCGACACTTTGGGGGCCGGCTTCGCCGCCAAGCTCGTCCTGCATACGCCCTACAATACCATCAACCAGGCCGGCAAAGCCAAAGACGACTCCCGAGCGCAGCGAGCCGGCCGTGGTCTTGCCGATGACAGCTTCGGGCTCGCCCAGGTCAATCCGCGATAGCCGGGCCGCCCGGCTGGTCAGCGCATCCAGCGATACTTCGACCCCTGGCGCGATGGCGCCACCCAGATATTCGCCCGCGGTGGAGATCGCGCAGAAGGTCGTCGCGGTGCCGAAGTCCACTACTACGCAGGGGCCGCCGAGTATGTCGAGCGCCGCCACGGCGTTGACGATGCGGTCCGCGCCCACCTCGTGAGGATTATTCGTGAGCACCGGCAGGCCGGTCTTCAGGCCCGGCCCCACCACCAGCACCCTGGCGCCGAGATAGGTCGCCGCCATCCGCTCGTACTGCGCGACCAGTGGCGGAACCACCGAAGACACGATCAGCCGGTCGACGTCGGACAGACTGCGGCCGCGTAACGAAAGAAGCGATCCATAGAGAGCGGCAAGCTGGTCGGCGGTCGCTTCGGAGCTGGTGGCGATACGCCAGTGCTCCTCGAGACGGTCACCGTCGTAAAGCCCGGCGACCGTGTGAGTGTTGCCGATGTCTATGGCAAGCAGCAATGAGGTCATGATGAGATTTTGTTTGAGCGGAAATACATCGCCGCGGCAGAGCCCCGCGGGTCCAGCGTGCTTCAGTCCCCAGCGATCTCCGGGCCTGAAAGCTCGGAAAGACCGTTTGTGCAATAGTCGAGATCGAGCCAGCGGCAGTCGTGGCAGACTTCACCGAGATCCACGGGTTCGATCCGGTCCCGGATCGTCGACTGGATCGCCGACCAGGTCATGGCGTGATCCTTGTCCATGGCGAGCCTGGCCATAACCCTCCGGTCAAGGTCATCCACCGTCTGATCCGGCCGCCCGCACATCCCGGCGGAAATATGAGGACAGGCCGAACAAATATCATCCGTGCCGACGACAATCTTGATCTTCGTCTCCGGGTGGGACTTGAGCCTGTCTACCAGGCGAGCCATATTCGCCACGAAGAGCGGAGAATACCCTTGTCCTCTGAATCCGTGAATGCACAGGAGGTGATGTGGCCTAAGCCTGATTGCCCCCATCATTACTCCTCGATATACTTCTACCCCGCCTTGGCGTTCTCCGCCTCAGCCTGCCGGATGGCTTTGCCAGCCGGCCCTTTCCAGATATGCGGCAGCTGTTCGATCAGGGCCAGGCCCAGTAGCGTCGCGACTATAACCTTTACAATATCACCTGGCAGATACGGATAAAAGCCCTTTACCATAGCTGTGGGAATATCCATGCCGGTGACGTGGGCGAGCCAGGGCAGGCCCGGCAGGTAGATGACCAAAGCCGCCACGGACAGGGACAGAGCCAGGCGCAGCGTCTCCATGCTCCTGGCTGAGGAAAGCCGGGGCAGGCGCTCCCACAGCAGGCCAGCCGTGAAGGCGGCCAGGATGTAGCCAACCAGGTAGCCTCCCGTGGGACCCGCGAGCACGCTGGGGCCGCCGGTGTGGTTGGCGAAGACCGGAATGCCGGCGAGACCTAGCAGCACGTAGACGACCTGGCTCAGGGAGCCCAGCCATTTTCCCAGGATTATTCCGGAGAGGATGGCAAAAAGGTTGGCCAGCACGATCGGGACAGGACTGAAAGGCAGGGGCAGGGATATCCAGGCGCCCACAGTGGTCAGGGCCGCGAAAAAGGCGACCATGATGAGTTCACGAAGTTCAAGCTTGCGCATGTGTGTTTCTCCTCGGGTTTATTGGCAGTGCATGGAGACGATCTTAGGGAGCAATCTACACTCGCGCGAAGTCATTGTCAACTGATTACAATGATAGATGTTTACAATGCCGCCTCGGCGGCCAGAAGGTCGAGCAGTCCTTACAGAAAGTTGCCCGAGCCCGAGATCGTTGCCTCGCCGCTGAAGATGGACTGGACCTGGCCTTCGCTCTTGCGAACCAGCAGCCTGCCCTCAGCGTCGATGCCCATGGCGATACCGTGGATGCTGCCCTCGGGTGTTTCTACCGTCACCTGCCGCCCCTGCAGCATGTCTACTCTTTCGAATGCTTCTCTGACCGACTCAAGACCGGGCGCCGTGCGGGCCCGTGAATAAATGGCGTCGAGCTCATCGAGCAGAGCCACCAGCAAGTCACGCCGTGAGACCTTGCGGCCGAGTTCAGCGGCGAGCGAGGTAGCCTTCTGCGCCAGAGCGGTCCGCTCGAAGGAGTTGTTCACATTGATACCGACGCTGTCGATCACCCATTTCACGCGGTCGAGCTCGGCGGCCATCTCCACCAGCACTCCAGCCAGTTTCTTGCCGCCGAGGTAGACGTCGTTGGGCCATTTTATCGCCAGCTCCAGACCGTGTCCGCAGACAGCTTCGACCGCCCTGCTGACCGCTATTCCGGTAGCCAGGCTCAGCAAGGGGATCTGCGTCGGCGAAAGCCTGGGATAAAGCACGACCGAGACGGCGATCGACTGGCCTGCCGGAGTCTTCCATACACGCCCCAGGCGCCCACGGCCCGCCGTCTGCTTCTCGGCGATGACGACCGTGCCTTCGGTGACGCCGGACTCGATGAGCCGCCGGGCCTCATCCGCAGTGGAACCGGTCTGCTCTAGATGGACTATCCGGCTGCCTATGACCCGGGCCTTAAGCCGCGGCTTGATTTCCGCCGGCAGCAGCTTGTCCGGGCGCCCCGCGAGCCGGTAGCCGTGGCGTGGTGAAGCCTCGATCACGTATCCCTGTTCGCGCAGCTTGACGATGTGTTTCCACACCGCCGAGCGGGTGATGCTCAGTTTCTCGCTGATGGCCTGACCGGATGAATAGCCGTCCTCGTTCAGCTCCGCCAGTACTTTCGTCTCGACCTTCACTTACTCACGACCTCCAGGGAAAAGTCCACTCCGGGAGCTGAACGCGTAAGCGCCCCCACGGATATGACGCCGGCGCCTGCCTCGGCGAAAGCGCGCACGTTATCTAGCTCGATGCCGCCTGATGCTTCCACTATCAGCCTACCGGCAGCCAGACCGGCACAGGCCTGAACTTGCCCGGGCGTCATGTTGTCCAGTAGCACCCGTGAAACGGCCGCGGCTAGCGCCTCCTCCAGCTCGGCTGTGGTCTCGACTTCGACCTCGACCTCTACCTCGTCGCCGAGCGCCTTTCGCACGGCTTCGACGGCCGCCGTTATGCCTCCGGATGCAGCTATATGATTGTCCTTGATCAGCACCGCGTCGTAAAGCCCTTGGCGGTGAGGCTCGCCGCCGCCATGAACCACCGCCTGTTTCTCCAGAAGCCTCATGCCCGGGCTGGTCTTGCGGGTAGCCGCGATGCGGGCGGGAAGTCCGTCAACAGCATCGACATACCTGGCGGTAAGCGTGGCCACACCGGACAACCGGGAAAGGAAATTGAGAACGGTGCGCTCGGCGGCCAGGATGGAGAGGAGCCGGCCCTCGATACGGGCGACTTCAGCTGCGGCAGGAATTTTCTGGCCGTCTTCGACCAGCGGCAGCCAGACGAGACCCGGGTCCACCTGCCTGCAAGTTTCAGCCGCGGCCGCGAGCCCGGAAACGACACAATCCTCTCGTGTGACGATTCGGGCCGCCCCGTCGTCACCGGGACCGAAAATCGCCTGGGAGGTTATATCGCCGGCCGCATCGAGATCCTCAGCCAGGGCCAGCGCCACGATCTGTTCGAGTCCGGGATGGCCTGCGGCCAACTTTGCGTCCGTCATCAGGCATGCACCCCGCTCACCCCGCGGTCCTGCTGTCCCGGTCGCCCAGCCTCTCCCCGCCACTCCCCGCTTCCCCGTCCTTGAGCCTGAAATTGATGTGGTGCCGCCAGTGCTCGTCATCGGTATCGGCGAAGTCTTCCCGCAGGTGGGCGCCGCGGCTCTCCTGTCTGAGCAGCGCCGCTTTCACTATATGGATGGCGACCGTGAGCAGGTTGTAGAGTTCGTATTCATCCGGGTCGGCGCCCGGCGACTTCAGCGAGTTGTGCAGTGAGCGCAGTTCCTTGAGAGCCGCCAGCAGTCCGTCCTCGTTGCGGACGGTGCCGACGTTCGCGGTCATCGTCTTCTGCAGCCGCTTCAGACCCTCGGCCACGTCTTCGGGGCGGTTGCCGATGCGGGCGGGCCCAGGCAGATCGATGTGCAGACGGCGCACTTCCTCACCCATCGAGGAGATGTACTTGTCCAGGTCGCGGACGATGCGGTCGCTGAAGACCAGCCCTTCCAGTAGCGAATTGCTGGCCAGACGGTTGGCCCCGTGCACGCCCGTGCAGGCGACCTCGCCGCTGGCGTAAAGCCCCGGCAGTGTGCTGCGGCCCCAGATATCGGTGACGACGCCACCCATCATGAAATGGCAGACCGGCGCCACCGGAATGCGGTCGTGGCAGAGATCGTAGCCCTTCTCCATCAGCCGTTCGTAAACAGTCGGGAAACGTTCGCGCAGCATGGCGCATTCGAGATGGGTGGCGTCGAGGTAAAGGAACTCCTGGCCTGAATCCTGCATCTGGCGGACCATCTCCTTGACCACGATGTCGCGCGGACCCAGTTCCGCCTGAGGGTGCACGCCTACCATGAAACGCTCGCCCCGGTGATTGAGCAGATATGCCCCTTCGCCCCGGAGCGCTTCGGTTATGAGGAAGATCGGCGACTGGTCGGAATAGAGGCCCGTGGGATGGAACTGCACGAACTCCATGTCGCCGATGCTGGCGCCCGCCCTGAAGGCCATGGCCATGCCGTCGCCGGTGGCGACCCTGGGGTTGGTAGTCAATGAGTAGACCTGGCCCGATCCGCCGGTGGCCAGCACCGTGGCCGTGGCGAAGTTCAGGGTGAAGGCTCCGGTCTTGAGGTTGAGGGAGACCGCGCCTATGCAATGGCCGCCGTTGGTCAGCAGGTCGACCACGAACTCGTGCTCGAGCACCTGGACACGACTGCCGGTTTCCATCGCCTGCGCCAGGGCGCTGGCAACCTCGGAGCCGGTGGCGTCGCCGCCGGCATGGGCGATGCGGGGAACAGAATGGGCTCCCTCGGCGCCCAGCACCAGGTCGCCGCCTGCCCGGTCGAACTTGGGACAGATCTCGGTGAGTTCACGCACGCGGGCCGGACCCTCGTTGACCAGGATATTGACCGCCTCCTCCTTGCAGAGGCCGGCGCCGGCGCGGATGGTGTCCTCGAAATGAAGCTGGGGTGAATCCTGATCGCTCAGGGCCGCGGCGATGCCGCCCTGGGCCAGGAAGGTCGTGGTGTCGCGCAGGACGCTCTTGCTGATGAGCGCCACCTTCCACTTGCGGGCGGCGCCCACGGCAGCCGTCAGGCCGGCGATACCGCTACCGATGACGATGACATCGTAGAAACGCCGGGCCGACTCGGAGTCGGTGGCCGCCAGCAGATAGGGCCGGGTCACGAAACCCGCGGATTTAGGTGTGCATTCATGGGGATGATTATATCCCCGTTCCCAAACCTAAGTATAGGAGACCATCGCTTCGACCGCCGCCAGAGCGCGGAGGCGCGTCTCCTCATCCAGATGGATCTCGTAGCGCTCCTGCTGGAGCGTGTCGAAAGCCTTCTGAAGCGTTGTCAGCTTCATGTTGGGGCAGAGGGCTTTCTTGGTGGGCGAGTAGAACTGTTTGCCCGGATTCTCCTTCTTGAGGCGATGGTTCAGCCCCATCTCCGTGGCGATGATGAACTCTTGGGCATCGGATTCCTTCGCGTAACGGATCATGCCCGAGGTGCTCTGCAGCGAATCGGCGAGGTCCTGTACGTCGGGCAGACACTCGGGGTGCGCGATGACCAGGGCATCGGGATGCTCCTCTTTCGCCTTCAGGATGACCTCGCGCGTGATGTACTCGTGGGTCGGGCAGTAACCCTCCCACTTTATAAGCTCACGGCCGGTCTGCTTCTCGACATAAAGGGCCAGGTTACGATCGGGCACGAAGATGACCTGCCGGTCGGCCGGGATGTTCGCCACCACCGTGGCGGCGTTTGCGCTGGTGCAGCAGATGTCGGTCTCGGCCTTGACCGCCGCCGAGGTGTTCACGTAGGCGACCACCAGCGCATCGGGATGTTCCGCCTTGAGCGCCCGCAGGTCTTCGGCGGTGATCATGTCGGCCATGGGACAGCCGGCGTTGATGTCACCCAGCAGCACCTTCTTGTCCGGCGATAGGATGTGCGCCGTCTCGGCCATGAAGTGCACGCCGCAGAAGAGAATGATGTCGGCGTCGGTCTTCGCGGCCGTACGCGATAGCTCGAGGGAATCGCCGGTGAAGTCGGCGGCGTCCTGGACCTCGGCGCGTTGATAATTGTGGGCGATGATAAGGGCGTTCTTCTCCCGGGCAAGCTCGCGCAGCTGCCGCTGTAGGGGTCCGTAGTCTACGATGACTGCTTCCTCCAGTTCAGTTGCGGACTCTCCTTGTCTTTTTCCACGCCATGCTCGTCGGGGCAGGACCGGAGAGCTTCGGCGACCGTGCCGCCCCCGGGCAGTTCGGCATCGGCGGCTATCTCCGCCAGGGGCACCAGCACGAAAGCCCGTTCGAGCATGCGCTCATGCGGGATGACCAGCTCGCCCGCATCTATCTCCAAACATTCGTAGAGGAGTATATCAAGGTCGAGAGAACGCGGCCCCATCGGCTCACGGCCTTCCCGGCCGCCCAGCTCGTGCTCGACGGTGCGGCAGAAAAGAAGCAGTTCCTGAGGCTCCAGTTCGGTCTCGAGCGCCGCCGCCATGTTGAGGAAAGAGGGCTGCTCGATCTCGCCCACCGGCTCGGTCACATAGACTGAAGAGACCGCGGTGACGCTGACCACCGGGCATGCGTCCAGTTTGCGCAGCGCCTCAGCCAGATTGGCCCGGCAGTCGCCGACATTGCATCCAAGTGACAGGAAAGCTGAGGACACCGGCTCACTCCTTCGCTTTAGGGCGGTTCCTCTTGACCATGACCGAAATCTCCCCCACCGGATGCGGCACCGGCGGCGCCGCCTTGGCTGCCCGCACCTTGGCCTTGCTCACCTGCGGGAAGTTCGCGAGCAGCTCGTCGGCGATGACCGAGGCAAGGCGCTCGAGCAGATTGAATGTGTTGGCGGTCGCTACCTTGACCACCAGGTCGCAGACGGCCGCGTAATCCACCGTATCGGCGAGGTCGTCCGAGTGTGCCGCTACGGAATCGTTGAGCGACAGGCCGATGTCGAAGAGGAACTTCTGGCCCTGCTCGCGTTCCTCGGGTAGCAACCCGTGATGGGCGAAGACCTCGAGGCTCCTGATGGTTATTCTTAGCGGTCGTTCTTTTGCCGGACTCATTATGACCCGATTATAGCAGCCGCGATGGACAGCGCCTGGTAATTCTCGGTGATGTCATGGACCCTGAAGATACGCGCCCCCTTCTGGAATGCCAGCAGGTTGGCGGCGATGGTCCCCGGAAGGCGGGCGGCGGTGTCCCCGGCGGCGTCCGCGGTACCGGCGGTACCGGATTGGCCGCCCCGCTCCATGATCATGCCGATGAAACGCTTGCGCGACGCGCCGACAAGCAGCGGCAGTCCCAGGTCGTGGAACTCATCCAGCCGCCGCAGGATCTCGAGGTTATGCTCCAGCGTCTTGCCGAAGCCGATGCCGGGATCGAGTATAAGATTATCCCGGCGGATGCCTCCGGCCACTGCAAAATCGATTCGCTCGCGGAAGAATTCCCTGATCTCGGCGATGACATCCATGTAGTGGGGGTCCTCCTGCATGGTACGGGGCTCGCCCAGCATGTGCATGAGACAGACGGGACAGCCGGCGTCGGCTGCCACTTCCACCATCTGTGGATCGCCACGCAGCGCGGTGACGTCGTTCAGGACGGCAGCGCCGGCGACAAGCGCCCGGCGCGCCACCTCCGCCTTGCTTGTATCGATCGAAACGGGGATCTCCAGTTCAGAGGCGACAGCCTCGATCACCGGGACCACCCGCGAAAGCTCTTCCTCAGCCCCTACCGGTTTGGCCCCCGGCCGAGTCGATTCGCCGCCGATGTCGATCAGGCCAGCGCCGGCGGCAGCCATGCTTACCGCCTGCACGGCCGCGCGCGCCGGATCGATGAAACGGCCGCCATCGTGGAAAGAGTCGGGGGTAACGTTGAGGATGCCCATGACGGACCACTCGCCGGGTCCGGGAGGCGTATACGGCTTTGTTGCTTTTCGTGTGTTCATGGTCTGGTCGCCAGCTGACAGTCAGTTGAGAGCATTTTACCGCATCAGTGCCTTATCATGGACAGGCCGCAGCACGAGCGGTCCGGCCGAGACCCAATAGCATACTTGTAGTAGTTGACTAATTATTATGATATAAGTCTTTTTACTTCACTGGTTTTCCGCTTGGCATAAACCGCATTCCGGCCCGCCGTTAAAGACAGGGATCGTCATGTTCGCCAAAATGTGGACCAGAAACCTGGCGCTGGTACTACCCATCTTCGCTTTGGGCGCGGCCGTCCGGCTGCTCTGGATCGGCCGCGAAAACCTCTGGTATGACGAGCTCTATACCATCTGGAGCAGCCGCCTGCCGCTGGGCTCACTCATTCCCGAGATCGTCGCGTCACGGCATCTGCCGGTCTACTTCGTGCTCGGCCATTTCTGGTTCTCGGTAGAGACCGGCGATAC
>Ga0172371_10000207_pt1 | contig 86133 bp, 68 predicted proteins | sample Lak12m_FD_114543 | JGI IMG/M metagenome (GOLD analysis project Ga0172371, IMG submission 114543) | Freshwater microbial communities from Kabuno Bay, South-Kivu, Congo - kab_022012_12m | ecosystem: Environmental > Aquatic > Freshwater > Lake | place: Democratic Republic of the Congo: South-Kivu...
ATCGGGTCCAGGTCCGTCTGGGGGAATCCCAGAGGAATCTGGCCTACTTCCGGCCGGCGGCAAGGGGTGCCGCACTTTTGGACCGCCCCGGCGGGCGCCGCACTTTTGCTCCGGCGTTCACACCTCGTCGGGCGCGCCGCCGTCGTGGGGCGGCGTGCAGTTCGGCTCCCGGTTGGTCGATTCGCGCACGAGGGGCGTGCCGGTCCCGCCCGCGGCCGCCTTCGCGCCCGTCGAGAGGATCGGCGGCGACACGGGGTGGTACGCGTGGAATCCGTTGTGGCGGCTGCGGGGGTTCCTCGACCTGCTCGTCGGCGGCGTGGGCGTCAGGCGGGGAAGGGCCTCGCCGACGTCGCTGCGCGTGGGCGATGCCGTCGACTGGTGGCGCGTCGAGGCGCTGGAGCCCGGCCGCCGGCTGCGGCTCGCCGCCGAGATGAAGCTGCCCGGGCGGGCGTGGCTGGAGTTCGAGGTCGAGGGCGACGGCCGGGGCTCGACGATCCGGCAGACCGCGATCTTCGACCCGGTGGGGCTCACCGGCCGGGTCTACTGGTACGTGCTCTTCCCGGTGCACCAGCTGGTGTTCGGCGGCATGCTGAAGGGCATCGCGAGGGCGGCGGTCAGGGAAACGGAGGTGTGACGATGATGTCGGCGCACGAGGCATTGGAGCGCCTGCGCGAAGGCAACCGCCGCTTCGTGAGCGAAGTCCGCAACTGCGACCCGCGGGTGCGGCAGGCTCGACGCCTCGAACTGACGGCCGGCCAGGAGCCGCACGCCATCATCCTCGGCTGCTCCGATTCGCGGGTGCCGGCCGAGCTCGTCTTCGACCAGGGACTCGGCGATCTGTTCGTCATCCGGGTCGCCGGCAACATCGTCGCCCCGTCGCAGGTCGGCAGCGTCGAGTTCGCGGCGGAGCAGTACGGCACGCGCCTGGTCGTGGTGCTGGGCCATTCCGAATGCGGAGCGATCCTGGCCACGCTCGAGACCCTGGGGCGCCCGCCCGACGCCCACTCGCGGAACCTGCGCGCGATCGTCGACCGCATCCGACCCTCGGTGGAACCCCTGCTGGCGGCGGAGCCGGGGCTCCGACCCGCGGAACTGGTGCAGCGGGCGGTGCGGGCGAACATCCGCGTCTCCGCGGACCACCTGCGGCACGGGTCGGCCATCCTCGAGAAGCTCATCCGCGAGGACGGGCTGCTGGTCGTCGGCGCGGATTATTCGCTGGAGTCCGGGGTCGTGGACTTCTTCGACGGGGCGCCCTGACCTTTCCGTGCGCGCCTCGCCGGGGAGGTGGCCTTGGAGACGATTATTTGATATCCTAGATGCACCCGTCAGCCGTTCCCAGCCGCTTCGCCCATCTCAACGAGGTTCCGACATGCGCTTTTCGCGGATCCCCTCCCTGCTGGCCTTGGCCGGCCTGCTCGCGATCTGTGTCCTGACCTACCGCGCCGGTACGGACGTGCGGGACCCTCAGGATCCGTTCGCGCGCGAGATCGCCCGGCTCGAGCTGCGGCGCGACCACGCCGCGCAGGGATCGGCCGACCGCTTCAAGGCCGAGCACAAGATCGACCGTATCGAGCGCAAGCTCGCGGGCCAGCCCGCCTTCGAGGCTCCCGAGGAGTTCGCGCGGCTGCTGAACGAGATGCGCATCCCCGCCGACCGCAAGGAATCCGAGTACGAGGCGGGCTACCTCGTGCGCGAGCTGGGCCGGGCGCGCGCCGCCAAGCGGACGCCCGCGACGGCGCTGGCCTGGGAGAGCCGCGGCCCCGGCAACGTCGCGGGCCGCGCGCGCGCGATCGTGGCCGACCCCGACGACCCGAGCGGCGACACCTGGTACATCGGGACGGCCGGCGGCGGCGTCTGGAAGACCGCCGACGGCGGCGCCGTCTGGACCGACCTGACTCCCGGCTTCCCCGTGCTGTCGGTCCAGTCCCTGGCCATGGCTGCCAGCGATCACGACATCCTGTACGCCGGCACCGGCGAGAGCTTCTTCAACGTCGACACCATCAACGGCAACGGCATCCTGAAGTCGACGGACCGCGGCCTCACCTGGTCGCACCTGGCGGCGACGGTCGACAACCCGTCCTTCAACAACGTGGCAAGGATCGTGGTCGACCCCGCGAACGCGGACGTCGTGCTGGCCGCGACCACCGTCGGGCGCTACAAGGACTCGGTGCTGCAGCGCTCGAGCATCTTCCGGTCGACCGACGGCGGGGCGAACTGGACCGAGGTGCATGCGATCACCGACCTCGGCACCTTCGGCCGCGTGAAGAAGATCCAGCAGCTCGTGGCCACGCCCGGCAACTTCAACGTGCTCTACGCGACGGTCGACGAGGGCGGCATCCTCAAGTCGACCGACGCCGGCCTCTCCTGGGCCTATGTCAACACCGGCATCGCCGACCTGACCGGGCGCTTCGAGCTGGTCGTCTCGCCGGCCAACGCGAGCCGCCTCTACGCCGCGGCCGAGGGCGCGAGCCACTCCGAGCTGTGGATCTCGACCAACGCCGGCGCGAGCTGGTCCGAGACCTTCGAGAGCGGGACGGAGCCGAACTGGCTCGGAGCGCAGGGCTGGTACGACAACACCGTCGTCTGCCACCCGACCGACCCGAACGTGCTGTACGTCGGCGGCGTGCGGCTGTGGCAGATCACGTTGTCGGGCACCAGCCGCACCACCTCCCAGCTCAGCGTGGGCCCGGTGCACGTCGACCACCACGGCCTGCTCGTGATCCCCGACGGCGGCGGCTCGTGGCGCCTGCTCAACACCAACGACGGCGGCGTCGGCCTCGCGGGCAGCCAGGCCTCCGGCTGGAGCGCCCCCATCGCCGGCATGACCACCACCCAGTTCTACGGCGTCGACAAGCGCCCCGGCGCCAGCGCCTACTTCGGCGGCATGCAGGACAACGGCACCTGGTTCTCGGCGCCCGGCCCGGACCGGCTCGCCCCCTGGACCTTCGCCATCGGCGGCGACGGCTACGAGACGTCGTGGCATTTCGACGATCCGCTGAAGATGATCGGCGGCTACCAGTACAACGGCCTGCAGCGCTCGCTCGACGGCGGCCAGAGCTGGAACGGCGCCACCGGCGGGCTGACCGACACCGGCAGCGCCAACGCGCCCTTCATCACCAAGGTCGCGAAGTCCAACCTGTCGCCCGACCTGCTGTTCGCGGTGGGCCGCAACGGCGTCTGGCGCTCGACCGACTTCGGCGGCAGCTGGTCGCTGTCCCCGGTGGCCGCGGCCACCTGGGGGACGATCGGCAGCTTCCACAACGTGAAGATCTCGCGCGCCGACCCGGACATCGTCTGGGCGGGCGCGCGCATGGACGCCGGCGGCATGATCCACGTCTCGACCGACGGCGGCCTCACCTTCGCCGCGGTGCCGAACTACACGGCCGCGACCATGGGCGGCATCTCGGGCCTGGCCACGGACCCGGCGAATCCCGCCGCGGCCTACGCCCTGTTCAGCTTCGCCGGGCGGCCCAAGATCCTCAAGACGACCGACCTGGGCCAGACCTGGACCGACCTCACGGGCTTCGCGGGCGGCAGCCCGAGCACCAACGGCTTCCCCGACGTCGCGGTGTACGACCTGCAGGTGTTCTCCGACGACCCCGACCACCTCTGGGCCGGCACCGAGATCGGCCTGGTCGAGTCGCTGGACGGCGGCGCCAGCTGGGACCTCGCCGACAACGGCCTGCCCAGCGTGGCGATCTGGTCGATGACCGAGGTCGAGGACGAGGTCGTGATCGGCAGCCACGGCCGCGGCATCTGGAGCGTGGCGTTCCCCTCGCTCGTCGCCGGCAAGATCTACAAGCCGCTCATCGACGCGCTCTACCAGGGGCCCGACGGCCTGCTGAGCGTCGACCTGAACCTGCGCTCCCCGTACGACTCCACCCAGGTCTTCGTCGACGGCGTCCGACGCGCCACCCTGCCGGCCAGCGGATTGCGGCAGGACGCCCTGGTGCAGCTGCCCGTGCTGAGCGCGGGCCAGCGCAGCGTGTTCGCACGCGCCTTCAGCGGCGGCGTCGGCCACGACTCGGTCACCCGCAGCCTCGAGGTGTTCGTGTTCGCGACGCCGGTCTCCTCCTACGCGAACGACTTCTCGGCGCCCGGCGACTTCGCCGGCAGCGGCTTCACGATCGGCGGCGACGCCGGCTTCAGCGGGGGCGCCCTGCACTTCCCGCACGACTACGCCGACAACGCCGCCTACACGGCCATGCTCGCCGTGCCGATCGTCGTCGCCCAGTCGGACGCCTACGTCTCCTTCGACGAGGTCGTCCTGGTCGAGCCGGGCGAACCCGGCAGCGTCTTCGGCGACAGCGAGTTCTGGGATTACGTGATCCTGGAGGGCAGCAAGGACGGCGTCACCTGGGTGTCGATCGCCCCCGGCTACGACTGCCGCCGCGACGCCGCCTGGGAGGCCGCCTGGTACGCCGGCACGCCGGGCAGCTCGTCGCTGCTGAGGCCGCACGTCTTCGACCTGCACGACGCCTTCGCCGTGCGCGACACGGTCCTGCTGCGCCTGCGCCTCTACGCCGACGGCGCCGTCAACGGCTGGGGCTGGGTCGTCGACAACCTGTCGATCCAGGTCGGCAGCCCGACCGGCGCCGGCGACGGGACGCCTGTGCGCTTCGCGACGCTGTCGCAGAACGCCCCGAACCCCTTCAACCCGTCCACCGCCATCCGCTACTCGCTGCCGCAGGCCGGAGACGTGAGCCTGCGCATCTACGACGTGCGCGGGCGGCAGGTGCGGAGCCTCGTCGAGGGGGCGCAGCCCGCCGGCGAGCACGTCGCGGTCTGGGACGGCCGCGACGACCGGGGCGGGCGCGCGGCCAGCGGCGCGTACGTCTACCGGCTGCAGGCGGGGGGCGTCACGCAGCAGCGCAGCATGATGCTGGTGAAGTGATCAGTCGCGGCGACCCCGCCCGGAGGTCAGCAGCCACCCGATCGCCGCGCCCCAGAGGACCGCGACGACCGGGTTGGCGCTGATCCGTCAGGTGGCGCCGCTGCAGTGCTGCCAGTAGTGCCAGAGGTAGCCGAGCGCGCCGCCCAGGGCCGGGCCCCAGAGGCGGCGCGCCGTTTCGCGGAATCGCGGGTGGAGGGTCACGGCTGCACGTAGCCCGCGGCGTGGAGTTCCTTCACGTCCGTGAAGGTGCGCGGCGGCTTCAGGTGCTTCGCCAGGAAGCGGTAGACCCGCAGCCGGATCTCCTGGGCGCCCCTGGTGTCGAGGCGGTCGAAGCTGTGGCCGCCGGGCGCGGCCTCGTAGATCTCGTATTCGAACTGCTTGCCCTCGGCCTTCAGCGCCTGGATCAGGTGCTCGACCTCCAGCACGTTCACGTCCTCGTCGCTGGTGTTGGACAGCACCAGCAGGGGTGTCTTCAGCTTCCGGACGTTCCACACGGGCGAGCGGCGCTTGTACTCGGGGATGTTCTCGCCCACCGTCTGGCCGATGTGGTAGTCGGCCGAGTACAGGTCGCGGTACTCGTCGTCCAGGTAGCCCAGGCGCGCGACGAGGTCGCTGACCGGCACGCCGGCGTAGGCGCAGGCGTAGTCGTCGGGGTGCTCGAAGACGCTCATCAGGCTGATCAGGCCGCCGTGGCTCCAGCCGATCGAGCCCACGCGGCCCGGATCGACGAAAGCGTAGTTCTCCAGGACGTAGGCGCGGCAGGCGTGGGCGTCCTCGACCTCCAGCCCGCCGTAGTCGATGCTCTCGTACATGCCGCGGCCGTAGCCCGTGCTGCCGCGGTACTCCGGCGCCACCACCACGTAGCCCTGGGCGAGCAGCTCGCGCACGATGTGCGCGTGGTAGGTCGTGAAGTCGGCGTGGACCCCGCCGTGGGACAGCACCAGCAGCGGCGCCTGACGACCGGGGTCGAGGTCGCGGGGGATGAAGACGTAGGCCCAGAACTTCAGGGGGTTGCCGGCGCCGATGCCCGTGGGGTTCGTCTCCTTCCACCTGGGCGGGCCGTACAGGCGCACCTTGTCGATGTGCGCGATGTCGCCCACGCGGTCGAACCAGAGGCTGTCGTCGACCTGCTTCTGCAGCTCGTCGAGGCGGTGGCCGAGGTTCTCGAGGGCGCCGAGCACCTCGTCGAGCTTGGCGTCGGGGGAGCCCTGGGCGGAGGGGGCGTCCTGGGCGGCGGCGGTCAGCGGGACCGCGGCGGCGACGAGGCAGGCCAGCAGCAGGCGGCGCATGGGGGGTCCTCCCGGTGGGGGTGTCCGGCGAGCATGGACCGCGGGGGCGAGCCGGTCAACCGATTCGGGCCGCACGGCCCGTTCGGCGGCGCAGGAATCCAGCCGGGGGCGAGCTGGATGTTCGGCAGGAAGATGGCCTCCTGCGCGATCGAGGAATTGAGCATAATATATTATATAGCAATTAGTTAAAATTAATGAAGAGATGGTCGAAGTGCAGTGGCGTGGCAGTTGGCCGACATAGTTTTGGCAATTGTACGGAATAATTCTTGCAATTGGACGACGATTGTCCGACAATCATCCGCATGGATACGTCGAGCCGACTTCCCCGCCTCGTGCACGACCGCCTGTGCGATGCCCTCGCCGATTCACCGGTCGTGCTGCTGCACGGGCCGCGCCAGTGCGGCAAGACGACCCTCGTGCAGGCCGTCGGTGCGGACGCGGGCCGCCGCTACCTGACCCTGGACGATCCCGCGACGTATCTTGCCGTGCACGCGGATCCTGCCGGTTTCGTGCTCGACCTCGAGGGGCCGGTCACCATCGACGAGGTGCAACGGGTCCCCGAACTGTTCCTGGCCATCAAACAGTCGGTCGACCGCGACCGACGGCCAGGTCGCTTCCTGCTGACGGGTTCGGCGAACGCCCTGTTCGTTCCCTCGGTCGCCGATTCCCTGGCCGGCCGGATGGAAACGGTACGCCTCCACCCCCTGAGCGAGGTGGAGATCGCCCGCCGTCGGCCGACGTTCCTCGACAGGATCTTCGCGTCCGACTTCAAGGTGGGTCAGGCCGAACGATTGGGACCGCACCTCGCCGAGCTCATCGTGCGGGGAGGATTCCCCGAGGTGGTGCGCCGGGACGGCGAGCGCGCTCGACGGGCTTGGGTCCGCGGATATCTCGAGGCGATCGTCCAACGGGATATCCGCGACCTTGCGCACATCCAGCGGCTCGACGTCCTGCCGAGGCTGCTCGAACTGGCCGCTGGGCAGACGGCCCGTCTGATCAATGTCAGCGAGATCGCCGGTCCGTTCGGCGTCAGCCGCACCACGGTGCGGGACTACCTGACCCTGCTGCGTCACGTGTTCCTCGTGGAAGAGTTGCCGGCCTGGCATGCCAATCGCCTGAAGCGCCTGGTCAAGACGCCGAAGCTCCACGTGACCGACACGGGCTTGGCCTGCGCGCTGCTCGGCGTCGCCGCCGATGACCTGCGACGCGATCGCACACTGCTCGGACAACTGCTGGAGACCTTCATCGTCCAGGAGATCCGGCGCCAGGCCAGCGGCTCGGAACACGACGTGCGCTTCTCCCACTACCGAGACAAGGATCAGCTGGAAGTCGATCTCGTCCTGGAGCGCGGCCCCGGCCGCCTCGTCGGCATCGAGATCAAGGCCGCCGCCACGATTCGCGATGCCGATTGCCGAGGACTCGAGCGGCTGAGGGATGCCGCCGGCGAGCGCTTCCGCTGCGGGGTGCTGCTGTACGACGGAGAGACCCTGGTTCCCCTGGGCGATCGCATCTACGCGGTTCCGCTGGACGAAGTCTGGGGCGGGCAGGTGTCGCGGCCGAACGACGGACACGCTCCAGGCGCCTGACATTCACCACGACTCCGGCGCAGGCCGGCTGCTACGGCGCCTCGGCGATCTGCCACAGCAGTGCCGCCACCGCCGCCACGTTGCGCTGCAGGTCCGCGGGATCGACCTTCTCCACGGTGTCGGCCGGGCTGTGGTGGACGTCGAAGTAGTGCTCGCCGTGGACGCGGTGGCCGATCAGCGGCACACCGGCGTCGGCCAGGAACGAGATGTCCACGCCGCCGCCGCCCGGGGTCACCGCGTCCGCGCCCAGCGGCGCCAGGGGTGCGGCCAGCGCGGCGAAGCGAGCGACCGCCGCGGAGTCGGCCTGGACCGTGAAGCCGGCCGGCGCGTAGCCGCCCGAGTCGCACTCCAGCGCCGCCCGGTGGCGCGGCAGCTCGTCGGCGTGGTCGCGGGCGTAGCCGCGCCCGCCCTGCTGGGTCATCTCCTCGTCGGCGAACAGCACCACCCGCAGCGTGCGGCGCGGCGCGAGGTCCAGCCGCTTCAGCAGCATGACCGCCTCCATGACGATGGCGCAGCCGGCGCCGTCGTCGTGGGCGCCGCTGCCGACGTCCCATGAATCGAGGTGGGCTCCGGCCACGACGTACTCGTCCGGCAGCTCGCGGCCGGGCAGCTCGGCCACCACGTTGGCCGATTCCACGTCGGGCAGCTGCGCGGCCGCCATCTCCAGGCGCACGCGCACCGTCTCGCCGCGGCGCGACAGGCGCGTCAGCAGCGCGGCGTCCTCCACGCTCAGCGCCGCGGCGGGGATCCGCGGGATGGTGTCGCCCTTGTCGTAGCGCATGATGCCGGTGTGCGGCGTGGCCAGGCTGCGGTCGGTGACCGAGCGGATCAGGCAGCCGACGGCGCCGTGGCGGGCGGCGGCGACGGCGCCGCGGCCCCGGTACTGCACGGTCTTGCCGTACCCTTCCCACGGCGGGTCGAACAGCACGATGCGCCCGGCGGCCTCGGCGGCGCGCGCCTCCAGCTCGTCGAAGTCGCGCACGGCCAGGACCTCGGCCGCGATCCCGCCCGGCGGCGTGCCCACGCTGCCGCCCAGTCCCAGCATCGTCAGCGGCAGCTCGTAGGGCGCCAGCAGCGTGCAGGCCTCGCGGCCCCGCACCCAGTGCGGCACCATGACCGGTTCGGCGCGCGCGCCGTCCAGCCCGCCGTCGCGCAGCCGGCGCTGGGCCCAGTCGACGGCGCGGCGCTGGCCGTCCGAACCGTTCAGGCGCGGTCCGGCGGTGTCGCACAGGTCGGTCAGCAGCGCGAAGGCGGAACTGTCGGCCAGCGCGGCGGCGACGATGCGCTCCACGGCGGTCGGGCCGGCGGCCGTTGCGGGGGTCGTCTCGCCGAACATGAATCCTCCCAGCGCGAGGCAGATCGCGGTGGCGCGGCGTGGTGCGGTCGGGTGGGGCATGGGTCCTCCGGCTCGGCGCGTCGGCCCGTCAGCTCGTGGTGACCATCAGGATCCCGGCGATCGCCAGCGCCGAGGCCGCCAGCTTGCGCCGGGTGAACGGCTCGTGAAGGAAGAACGAGGCCAGGACCAGCACGTAGATGGTGCTGGTCTGGTTCAGGATCGCGGCGGCGCCCGCCTGGGTGTACTTCATGCCCGCGAGCCAGAACATCAGGGCCAGGTACGACCCCAGGATCGTGGCGGGCAGGCTGAACCGCCAGGAGGCGTCGGGCCGGAAGGTGCCCAGGTAGCGGCGGCGCTGCGGCGAGATCAGGGCCGCCGGCAGCATCACGGCCAGGGCGCCGAGCTGCCGCACCGCCGTGGACCACAGCACGGGCTGCCGCTCCAGCACCGGCTTGGCGACGACGACGCCCAGGGCGACAGCCGCCATGGCGGCCATGCCCATCAGCGCGCCCTTGAGCAGCGTGCGCGGCGGCACGCCGGGCGGGGCGGGGTGGCCCGAGGCGATCAGCACCGCGGCGATGACCGTCACCATGCCCGCCAGCTGCCACGCGTTCAGGCGCTCGCCGATCAGCAGGAACGCGAACAGCACCACCAGCGGCGAGTAGAGGCAGTCGACGATGGCGGTGACGCCGGCCCCGACGATGTTCAGGCAGCGGTGGAACAGGGTGTCGGCCACCGCGATGGCGATGACGCCGCTGGCCATCAGGATCAGCACGTCGCGCAGCGGCGCGTCCCGCACCAGCCCCTGGCCCGACGCCAGGACGGTGGCGACCAGCAGCGCGCTGCTGATCCCTACCCGGAACAGGTTCAGCGCGAACGGCGAGACGGTCTCGCCCGAGCGCTTCAGCAGGATGACGGCGACCGCCCAGATCACGGCGCAGAGCAGGGCGTAGAACTCTCCCAAGGCGATCTCCCGATCGGCGGCGGTGTGAATGGAGGTTGAACGGCGGTGCCGGACGTGGAATCATCGCACCGTTGCCGTCCCTTCCGCAAGCAGGGGGTTGGACCATGGATGTCGGATACGCGGCGCCGCTGCAGAGGGCCTGGGCCCGCTCGCGGGGCATGCTCCTGAAGGGTGCGAGCCTCGAGACGTGGTTCGTGCTGGGATTCACGGCCTGGCTGGCCCGCCTCTGGGACAACGCCGGCCTGGGCGGTTCCTGGGACCGCGACCTCGTCAGAATCAGGGACCGGGACTGGCGGGTGTCGAGCCTGGACGAGCTCCGCAACCTCGACTTCTTCGGTCACGAGCTCGGCGGGCTCGGCCTGGGGATCCTGGCCGGGCTGGGCGTGCTGGCGCTGCTGGTGGCGGTGCTGCTGACCTGGCTGAGCTCCCGCGGCGAGTTCTGCTTCCTGGACAACGTCGTGCACCGGCGCGCCCGCGTGGGCGAGCCGTGGCGGCGCTTCGCGAAGCAGGGCGACTCGCTCTTCCTGTGGCGCCTGGCCTTCCAGATCGTGGCCGGCGCCCTGGCGCTGGCCCTGATCCTGCCCGGGCTGCTGCTGGTGATCGGTGCGATCGCCACCGAGAGCCTGCGCGGTCTCGGCATCGCGGGTGCGGTCGGGCTGGCGCTGCTGGGCGCCTTGCTGGGCCTCGCGGCCGCGTTGGTCTCCTTCTGGACCGACCAGTTCGTCGTGCCCGTGATGTACCGCGACGGCACCGGCGTGCTGGCGGCCTGGCGCCGCACCCTGCCCCTGGTGCGCGAACACGTCGACCAGGCCGTCCTGTTCGCGCTGTTCTGGCTGCTGCTGACCGTGGTCGTCGGCGTCGCGATCGGCGCGCTGGGGCTGGCGACCTGCTGCATCGGCTGGCTCGTGCTGGCGATCCCGTACCTGGGCACCGTGATCCTGCTGCCGGTCTACGTCACGGCGCGCGCCCTGGGGCCAGAGTTCCTGGCCCAGTACGGCGCGGAATGGCGCCTGTGGCCGTCCGACGGCTCGCCGCCGACCGGCGATTCCGCGTCTTCACCCGAGTAAGGAGCGCCGATGCGCCGCACCAAGATCGTCGCCACGCTCGGACCCGCCACCCGCGAGCCGGCGGTGCTGATCGAGCTGATCCGCGCCGGCCTGGACGTCGTGCGCCTGAACTTCAGCCACGGTTCGCTGGAATCGAAGCGGCGCACGATCCGCGACGTGCGCGCCGCCGCCGACGAGGCGGGGCGCCAGGTGGCCATCCTGCAGGATCTCGCGGGGCCGAAGATCCGCATCGGCGGCTTCGCGGACGGGCCGGTGACGCTGCGCCGGGGCGACCTGTTCACCCTGACCGGGCGCGACGTGCCCGGCGACGCGCACGAGGTGTCGGTCGGCTACAAGGAGCTCGCCGACGACGTCGTCCCCGGCGACACGCTGCTGCTGGCCGACGGCGCCCTCTGCCTGAAGGTGGAGAAGGTGGCCGGGCCGGACGTCGTCTGCCGCGTCGAGACCGGCGGCGAGCTGAGCGCGAACAAGGGGATCAACCTGCCGAGCGGCACGATCAGCGCCCCCATCCTCGACGACAAGGACCTGGCGGACCTCCGCTTCGGGCTGGCCGAGGACGTCGACTTCGTGGCGCTGTCGTTCGTGCGCAACGCGGCCGACGTCCTGGCCTGCCGCGCGGCCATGGACGACTTCGGGACCCGGCGCCCCATCATCGCCAAGATCGAACAGCGCGAAGCCATCGTGAACATCGACGAGATCCTGCGGGTGGTCGACGGGTTGATGGTGGCCCGCGGCGACCTCGGCGTCGAGATCCCCCTGGAGCACGTGCCCGGCGTGCAGAAGTCCCTGATCTACAAGGCCAACGCCGCCGGCTTGCCGGTGATCACGGCCACGCAGATGCTGCGCTCGATGGTCGAGAGCCCGCGCCCCACGCGGGCCGAGGTCTCAGACGTGGCCAACGCCATCCTCGACGGCAGCGACGCGGTGATGCTCTCGGAGGAGACCGCCGTCGGCCAGCACCCGGTGGAAGCGGTGCGCACCATGGCGCGCATCGCCGAGAGCGCGGAGGAGTCCTTCCCCTACGACGGCTGGAACGCCCGCTTCCCGTCGTGCGCCGGCCTGCACGACGACGAGGCGGTGGCCCGCGCCGCCTGCCGCATGGCCGCCGAGATCGGCGCCGCCGCCATCATCACCATGACCACCAGCGGCAGCACCACGCGCCTGGTCGCCAAGTCGCGCCCGCCGCAACCGCTGCTGGCGATGACCGACGACGCCGCGATCTGTCGCCGGCTGGCCCTGGTCTGGGGGGCCTTGCCCTTCTTCTCGCCGGACGGGGAGACCCTCGAGGAGATGGAGCGCGACGCGCTGCGGCTGGCGCTCGACGCCGGGCACGTGGCTGCCGGCGACTCCGTGGTCGTGACTGCGGGGCTGCCGCTTCATGAATCGGGGCGGACCAACCTGATCAAGATCGTGACCGTTCTCTAGAGGGGTGGTCTTCGCCCCGGTCGTGCACACGCGACCTGCAGGGGGGCGCTCGTCGGGCACATCCTGTGCCCGACTTGCTTGGCATCTCGCCCTCTGCGCCTTCCTGGCGCAGAGGGCGGGATGACACCCCCTGCAGATCGCGTGTGCACGACCGGGGCGAGATGTCCATGTCGAGAGACGAGTCAGTCCAGGAGGCGGAGTTGCACGTCGGATTCGGGAGGGGTGAACGGCAGCACTAGGTGCGGGGCGTCGTTGTGCGGGTCGTTGACGTTGGGGGAGACGGGCCAGGCGGTCATCTCGTCGGCGGGGTAGGGGCGCAGGAGGGCGTGCAGGGTGTGGGCGGACTCGGGGGGCGTGTGCAGCCAGTCGGCGAAGGACTCGGGGCGCAGGATGACGGGCATGCGGTCGTGGACGGGGAGCATGAGGGCGTTGGCTCCGGTGGTGAGCAGGGCGCAGGTGTGCAAGGGGGGGCCGTCGGATGGGGACCAGGTTTCCCAGATGCCGGCCATGGCGAAGCCGGGGGCGTCCTTCAGGCGGAACAGCCAGGGCTGCTTCGCGCCGCCGCGGCGCTGCCACTCGTAGAAGCCGTCGGCGGGCACCAGGCAGCGGCGGCGGCGCCAGGCGTCGCGGAAGGCCGGCTTGTCGGCGACCGTCTCGGAGCGGGCGTTGATCGGGCGGGCGCCGCCGGCGGGGCCGCGCGACCAGCGGGGGACCAGTCCCCAGTCCAGGTAGCGGAGGCGTCGCGGCGCGTCCGGGGAATCCTGGATCGCGGCCGCGATCGGCTGGCCGGGGGAGACGTTCCAGCGGGGCGGCGAGACCGGCTCCACGTCCAGGGCGGCTTCCAGGGCCAGCAAACGCGCGGTTTCCTCGGGGGTCAGGGTCAGCGTGAAGCGACCGCACATGGGGCCCTCTCCGTGGTTTCCGGCCGGTGCGAGGATGGCGCGAACGGTGCTCCGGCGCAATCCCGGACTTGACTCCCGCCCGTGGCGGCCGATACCCATCGGGACATGAACGGCAACCTGTTCCACCCGTCCGCGGCGACCCGTGCGCGCCTGTCGGCCGGCATCTCCCGGCTGGGGAGACGCCGGAGCCGTCCCGTGGTGGGGCTCACCCTGGGCGTGTTCGACTTCTGCCACGAGGGTCACGTCAGCCTGCTGCGGCGCGCGGCCGGGCTGTGCGACCGCCTGGTGGTCGGCGTGCACACCGACGACGAGGTTCGCCGCTACAAGGGCGTCCAGCCCGCCAACTCCGAGCTCGAGCGCGCGGCCGCGGTCCGCGCCCTGGGGATCGCGCACACGGTGGTCGTCGGGAGCGACCGGACCCGGATGTGCCGCGATTTCGGGGTGAAGCGCGTCTTCCACGGCGATGACTGGGAGCCCGCGGCCTACCGCCGGCGCTGGGGCGAGGAGCTCATCGCGCGCCTGGGTCTGGAACTCGTCCTGCTGCCGCACACCCCGGGGATCGACAGCACGCGGTTGCGCGCGGCGGTGCCGGCCGTAGGCTGGTGGCTCTACAGCAGCCGGGAGGACTGGAGCCGCACCCACATCTTCGACCACCTGCGGGACCTCTACGCGCGGATCGGCGGCGTCTGGTTCGTGGGCGAGGGGGGGCGCGAGCTGGTGCGCCGGCACTTCCCGGACGCGCCGTGCGCCCTGCTGCGGGAGGACCAGGCGGCGGCCGCCGCCGCGGCCTCGATCGCGCACTACGCGCTGGACGTCATCGTCACCGCCCACTTCAACTACGACGCCATGGTGCCGGTGCTGGGCGGTTCGCCGCGGCCGATCGCGCTGGTCGCGTTGACGCATGGTCGCAGCGGCAAGCCGGGCACGAGCGCCGACGCGGCCCGGCTGCGCGCCGCGACGGGCGCCGCCGGCGGTCCGGGCGTGGCCGTGGCCGGCAACCTGACCGTCCACGACTGGTCGTTCGCGCCCGACGCCTACCTGCACTGCGACGGCTTCCTGCAGGCGGGCGGTTCGTTCACGAACCCGCCGCCGGCCGGTCGCCCCCGGATCCTGCTGCTGCCGACCTGGGGCCCCCGCGCCGAGGAGCGCGGCCTGCTGATGTCGCGCCGCTGGCGCGGTCCCCTGCGGCGGCTGTCCCGCGACGCGGAACTCGTGCTCGCGCCCCACCCGCTGTCCCCGCCCCGGGATGTCGAGCGTTGCGCGCGGGCGATCGGCGCCCGGGCGCTGACGCCGGACGGCCGGTCGTTCATCCACGTCGCCGAGGCTCACGCGGTGATCGGCGATCTCTCGGGCGTGTTCTGGGAGGCCCTGCTCTTCGACACCCCCGTCGTGCTGGCCCGCGCTTCCCGGGACATGGCCTGGCCGCCGGACCTGGCGCCGTCGCGAGCCGAGACCCTGGCGATCGTGCCCGAGGCCGAACCGCGGGATCTGGCAGCCACGGTGCTCGCCCTGCTCGGATCGCGCCGGCCGCGGCAGAGAGCCCTGGCCGAAGCCAGGCTCGGCGCCGTCGACGGGACCGCCGTCGCGCGGATCGAGCGCAGGATCCGGGAATTGATGCCTCCGCCCCGCGGGGAGGGGAACCGGACGGCAGAACCTGCGTAGAACGGGATTAACACGTTGCGGCGGCGGCGCTTTTGTTTACCGCAGGTGAAATCCCTGGCGTCCCGCCCGAACCGGCTTAGCTTGAGGCCCCATGCGCGACACCTTCAGGAAAGCGGACCTCCACGTCCATTCATCGTTCTCGTTCGACGTGCCCGACCTCGCGGCGCTGCATCCGCGTGCCCTCTTCGAGGCCGCGCTGGGGCATCACGACCCCGAGCGGAGGCTGGACTGGTTCACGCTGACCGACCACGACACGATGGCCGGCTGGGCCGCGCTGGTGCGCGAGCTGCCGGAAGCCGACCGCGCCCTGGTGATCCCCGCCGTCGAGCACACGCTCGCCGATCCGGGTCTCGGCTTCACGATCCACGTCAACCTCTACGGCCTGGATCCCGACGCCTACGCGCGCCTGCGCGCCGCGGTGCGCACGCTCGACGAGCTGTGCGCGTTCTGCGACGAGCACGGCATCCGCTACCAGTACAACCATCCGACGTGGTGGGAGCGCGCCGAGCTGAGGCGCGGGCAGGTGGACTTCGCGCGCGTGCCGGAGATCGCCGCGCGCTTCCCGGTGCTGGAGCTGAACGCCGCGCGCACGCCGGCCCAGAACCTGATCACCGCCGGCCTGGCCGCCGAGCGCGGCCTGCCCCTGACCGCATCGTCGGACACGCACACCGGCGCCGTCGGGCGCGGCTGGACCGCGGCGCCCGGCGATACCGCCGACGAATTCCTCGGTTCGATCTGGCGCGGAGAGGGCACGACCCACCTCGACCACCTGTCGCACGCGGCGCTGGTGGACGAGGCGCACGGCCTGATCGACGAGTTCCTGGACCGCGGCCGCACCCACGGCCCGGCCGGGCGCGAAACCGCCGGCGCGGCCCAGGCCTGGCTGGAGCACATGACGCTGCTGCTGGTGCGCTCGCGCTGGGTGCAGCAGACGCCGGCGGCGCGCGAATCGCTGCGCGCGCTGCTGAAGCACGCGTCGGTGCCGATCCTGAAGGTGGTCATGGATCACGAGCGTCGGCTGGACCGCCGGCTCGCCGATTCGGAACTGCGGACCTACCTGACGCAGGCACGCGTCGCCCACGCCGCCTAGTCGGCGTTTCCCCGACCCCGCCCGCCGTCACCCGCCTACATCGACGCTTCGAAGTGGCGCGGGATCCTCAGCTCGAAGTTGTCCCACCGCGACGGGATGTGCGTGGCGCCGAGCACGTCGGACGCCCTGGCGAAGTCCTGCGGGTGGACGTGCAGCAGGTAGCGGTAGCCGCCCTTGCCGTCCGCCAGGCCCGTGGACGTCACGACGTTGATGTCGGCGTCGCACAGCCGGTGGTGGATCTTCACCAGCGCGCCGAGCTCGTCGTCGCCCTGCACCAGGAACGCGTGGTGGGGGCCGTTGAGCACCAGGCCGGTGCGCCGCGCGACGTCGGCGAGCCAGGTGGTGTTCAGCGGGTAGATGACGAGCTGGGTCTCTCCCGTGCCGATCGGGAGGGCGGTGAAGGCGAGCAGGTTCACGTCGTCCCGGGCGAGTCGCGACAACAGGCGGCAGGCTTCGCCAGGGATGTCGGGCGCCGTGGTGGTGTAGTACGGCGCGCTGTAGATCTTGACGGCCATGACATGCCTCCCAGGCTGCGCCCTCGGGATGTCCGGCGAGATGCACCTTCGGTATCCCGAGGGCTCGACCCCATTATACCACGGACCGGCGGGGCGACCAACGCCGATCGCCCCGAAACGGACGGAGGCGGGACCCCGCGGGGTCCCGCCTCCTCTTCGTGGCGCCGTCGCGACGGCCCGGGATCAGCGGACCAGCAGGCCCTTGCGGGTGCTGACGATGTCGCCCGCTTCCAGCCGGAAGACGTAGCCGCCGCTGCTCAGGGCCCGGCCCTGGCCGTCGGTGCCGTCCCAGATCGCGACATGCTCGCCCGCGGGCAGCTCGCCGTCGCTCAGGATCTTCACCAGGTGGCCGCGCATGTCGTAGACCGCGAGGCGGGCCGCACCGGCCGTCGGCAGATCGAAGCGGATCTCGGTGCGCGGGTTGAACGGGTTCGGGGTCGCGCCGCGCAGGGTGGCCTGGCCGGCCCGCGGCAGGTCGTCGGCGCCGGTGCCCTGGCTGCGCTGGAGACCCCAGATCTCGACCTCGTCGATGTTCCAGCCGGAGTACTGCCAGCTCGAGTCGGTGGCGCCCATGGTCCAGCGCACGTAGACGGTCGGCATCTCGTCGGCCACCGCCGAGATGTCGAACTCCACGAGCGACCAGGCGGCGTCGACGATCTCGGACGTGTTCTGCCAGACCGTGGTCCAGTTCACGCCGTCGTTGCTGACGCGCACGTAGGCGTGGTCGTAGGCGGGCTGCTCGACGTTGAGCCAGCGCCGGAACTTGAGCGTGACCGCCGACAGGCCGCTGCAGTCCAGGGCCGTGGTGGTGAGGTGGCGCTCGGGCAGGCTGTTGGCGTAGTCGCCTGCGAGGTTGTAGCCGTAGACCGCGCCGCCGTTCCAGCCGCCGGTGGGGTCGGCCTCGCCGTAGGCGCCGCCGAGTCCGGACGGCACGCCCCAGGCCCAGTCGCCCTCGACGGTCCAGCCGGGGTTGGTCGACATGTCGAACCCGTGGACCAGCTCCGGGAGCCCGGCCTGCAGGGACAGCGGCGCCGTCGCGTCGCCTTCGTGGTCGGTGGTGTTGGTGAACGACAGCGTGCCGGTGTGGACGCCCGTCGCCAGCGAGTTCGCCGCCGCGTTGACCGAGACGGTCACCACGACGTCGCCGCCCGCGGGGATCGTGCCGCTGGCGTTGCCCACGCTCACCCAGGCGACGTCGGCCGCGACCAGGTAGCCGATGACGGTGTCGCCGGCGTTGGACAGCGTGTAGTCCTTGCTGGCGGGGGTGAACGGGCCGCCGACGTCGCCCTGCGTGGTCAGGCCGCCGGCCGGGTCGATGCGCAGGCCGCTGGCGTAGGGAGCCAGCAGGTCGAGCGTCTGCGCGCCGGTGTTCAGCGGGTCGAGCCAGTTGCTCAGGCGCGTGGTCGAGGTGCCGCCGCCGGTCCAGGACCGGGAGAAGCGCCCGTACCAGTCGGACGAGTTGTTGTCACAAGCCGCGTAGCCGCCGTGCAGCTGCCCGACGACGTGGTGGTTCTGGTCGAACAGCGGCGATCCCGAGGAGCCGCCCTCGGTCGTGCCCACGTCCCAGTCCGTGACGCGCAGGTGCGTGCCGTCGCCGGGGACGGCGGTCTGCAGGTAGGTGGTCGTGGACAGGGGGTCGTACTCGAAGCTGATGCTCTTCTCGTCGGTGCTCGGGTGGTGGATCGCCGTGGCCGAGGTCGGATCCTGGGCGCCGCGGTCCCAGCCCGCGTAGGCGACGTTCCAGGAGACGTCGGGCACGGAGTTCAGCTCGACCAGCGTGAAGTCCGAGGTGCTGGACTCGGCGCGGAAGGTGCTGCCGGTCAGGAACTGCGACAGCGAGCCGCCGCCCTGCTGCCCGCAGGTGGGGCTGAAGAAGTTCCAGTAGGTGACCAGCGTCGGCGCCTGCGTGGTGTGGATCCCGCAGTGGTAGGCGGTCATGAAGAAGGAGCGCTCGTCCTGGGCGGTGTTGTTGACCATGAAGCCGGAGCAGAAGGTGCTGCCGCCGGTCGAGATCACGGCCACCGACTGGATGTCGTCGCGCCAGCCGTCGCCCTCGGGGCAGACGACGTCGATGTTGCAGGTGCCGGACTTGTCGACGAGGGTCTCGCCGAAGGTCTTGTAGCCCACGTTCACCGAGGTCAGCTCGAGCTCCAGGTCGGCCGCGGCCTTGGCCGCGATCTGCACCTCGACGACCAGTTCGGCGCCCGGGACGATGGGCGTCCACAGCTGGCCGTGGTCGCGGTTGTCGTCGGCGGTGAAGGCGATCGCCGGCTGCGACAGGTCGGCCGGGTAGATCAGCAGGCGGCCGGTTTCGGGCATGACGAAGCGCGTGAAGCCGAGGTTCAGGGACACGGCGCCGGGGCTGGAGATCCGCAGCCGCCACAGCCGGGTGCTCTCGTTCAGGACTTCCCACGTGCCGTGGGTGTCGGGCGCGATGAACGTCTGCTGGGGGATCGCGAAACGGGGGGGCTCGCCGTCGCGCGCGCGGACGGCGTCCTCGGCCAGGGCCTGGTCGCGGTCGACGGTGTCGGCCGCGAAGACCGCGACGCCCGCCAAGGGGTGCAGTCCGGTCGCCGCGGCGGGATCGGCCGTCCGGTCGGCGGCGGCGGCGCTCAGGCTCAGGACCGTCAGCAGGACGATCGCGAGCAGCGATGCCGGGACGACGCTGCGCGACGCGGCTCTTCCCCGGGTCAGGATTTCGATTCCGACTCTGGTCATCATTCCCATCCTCGCGGAGCGGGTGTGTGGCGGCATGGGATGTGGCATCCCATGGACGATCAGCAAGGGAGGGGCGGGGGCCTCCGCATCACATCTTCCAATGATATATCAAATCTGTAGTCAGGTATAGAGAAAATCGGGGATCGGGGCGGGGGAGCGTCAGCGCGCGCCCTCGCCCGTCAGGACCACGCGGACGGTCGAGAGCAGGATGCGCAGGTCCAACATCCAGCTCGCCCGCGAGATGTAGAAGGTGTCCAGGCGCAACTTGCGCTGGATCGAACGCAGGTCCTCGTCGTAGCCGTTGTTGACCTGGGCCAGGCCCGTGATGCCCGGCAGGGCGTCCAGGCGTGCCAGGTAACCGGGGACCGTGGCCTCGTACTGGCGCACGAAGCACAGCCGCTCGGGGCGGGGGCCGATCAGGGTCATCTCGCCCTTCAGGACGTTCCAGAACTGGGGCACCTCGTCCAGGCGAGTCTGGCGCAGGAAGCGGCCGACCCGGGTGATGCGGGCGTCGCCGGCCTGGGCCAGCTGGGGGCCGTTGCGCTCGGCGTCGGTCCGCATGGAGCGCAGCTTCCAGATGCGGAAGGGACGGCCGGGGTAGATCACCTTGCGGCGCTCGCAGCCCGCGTGCCCGGCATTACGGCGGCGCAGGTTGCGTCCGATGCGGGTCTGGGAGTAGAAGACCGGGCCGCGCGAGTCCACGACGATCGCCAGGGCGATGATCGGCATCAGGGCCGCGAACAGCGAAAGCGCGAGCACGGCGACGGCGATGTCGCTGGCGCGCCGCAGGCCCAGGTACAGCGGCGAGTGCCGGGGCTCGGAGCGCGGCGCCCGCCGCTCCAGGTCCTGGAACAGGCGCGCGGTCTCGTGGCCGGCGTGGTCCAGCTGGTTCGGGTGCTGCAGCGAGGTTTGCGCATTGTCACTGAAATTGACCATGATCTTCGACTGAGTCCTTCTGATGTTCGTTTCCCACATGGTGCCGTGGCACCATCGTTGTCAGGCTGATCGCTGCTTGATCATCCGTGAGAGTGCTCCATTATAAAGGAGACCTCGCAAGTAGTCTATAGCGACATCGATAAAATTCGATGTCGAAAGCATGCGAATTCACAAATGGTAAGCTCATTCCCGGCCCCCCAGCCGAGAACAAGCGCCACATTATCACGAACCGACCAAAGGTCAAGACAAATTTCTGTTGATAATTCAACATCGCCTCGATGTCAGCGTGCCAGTGACTCGAGGCAGCGGGCGTCGACCCACCAGATGGCCGACCTGCCGTTGCCGGGGGCGGCGTCCAGATCGCGCAGTCCGGCCAGGGTCAGCGGGCGGGGAGCGCGGGCGGCCAGGTCGTTGCGGGCCGACATGAAGAAGAGCGCCCGTCCGTCCGGCGACAGGCCGGCAGAATACTCGCTGCGGTCAGCGGTGTTGACGGCGTCGCCCAGGTTGGCCGGCTCGCTCCAGCCTTCTGCCAGGCGCCGCACCAGGTAGTAGTCCGTGCCGCCGCGCGAATCGGGCATGCCGAAGGCGGGGATGATCAGGAAGCGCTCGTCGGGGTCGACCCAGGCGTTGAACCGCGTGCGGCCCAGCTGCACGGCATCGGGCAGGCGTTCCGACTCGTTCCAGGCGTCGCCGGTGCGCGTGGCGCGGCGCAACTCGCTCAGGCCGGTCGCCGGATCGTCGCGGGTGAAGTAGAGCGTGCCGTTGCGGGCGACGCTGGGGAAGAAATCGGGCGCGTCGCTGTTGACGCCCCCGGGCACGGGGCGCGCCGGGCCCCAGCCGCCGGGAACGCGTTCGGCGAACCAGATGTCGTGGTCGGGGCGGGCCGGCCCGTCGCCCTCGCGGGGCCGGTCGCTGGCGAAGAACAGCAGCGCGCCGTCCGGGCTGATGCAGGGCTCCATGACCTTGTAGCGGGGGTCGGCGGCGAAGGGCGCCACCTCCGGCGGCGTCCAGCCGTTCCCCAGCCGGCGGCAGACCAGGACGGTGCTCAGTTCGAACTCGCCGACGTTGACCCCGAAGTAGAACTCGTCGCCGTCCGGCGTCATCGCCACGTCGCGCGTGGCCAGGCCGAAGTTGACGAGGCCGGGCGCGAACAGGGCCGGGACGGCGGGCGGGTCGCCCTGGCCCAGGAAGGGGCCGTCGGGGATCTGGGCCCGGGCCACCGAGGCCGCGGCGAGGATGAGGACCGCGGTCGGCAAGTTGATGATCCGTGTCATGGAACGCTCCCGGTGGTTGGTGCACGAGATGTAGTATACATCGAGACGGCGCCGAGGATGCGCTTGACCCCGAACCGGGGACCTGTTCCCATGCGGTCGTCCCGTGAACAGGAGGTCGGATCATGTCGAAACGATGGTTGCCGGCGTGCGCCGTCGCCGCCCTGCTGGCCATGTCGCTGCTGTCCGGGTGCGCCGGCACGTCTCCCGACCTGCGCGGCTCCTGGGTCCTGGTGAGCGCCAGCGGGCACCAGTTCCCGGCGGTCGAGACCGCGGGCCCGGGCGACATCGTCAAGATCCTGACCGACGACGCCTTCGCCACCACGGGGAGGGCCGCCGGCAGGTTCGAGGGCGGCGCGGGCACCTGGTCCTACCACGACGGGGTCTTCACCGAATGCATCCGCGTCCATTCGAACGAGGATCTGATCGGCGAGAAGATCGACTTCAGCTGCCGCGTCGAGGGCGACTTCTGGCACCACGCGGCGGAGTTCGTGGCCGGGGGGCGCCGGCACTTCATCGACGAGGTATGGCGCCGCCTCGCGCCCGGGAAATGCACCTCCGCGCCGGCCGCGACCGCTGGCGCCGCGGGATGACGCCATGACCACCGCGCGCCCCGCCTGCACCGTCATCGTGAAACCGGGCCGCGAGGATGCGGAGCCCGGACGGCATCCCTGGATCTTCAAGGGCTCGATCGCCCGCGTGATGGGCTACCACGCGCCGGGCGACCCGTGCGCGTTCACGACCGAGGGCGGCGTCGCGCTGGGCTGGGGCTACGTCAACACGCGGTCGCTGCTGGCGGGCCGGATCGTGAGCCTCGAGGGGCCGGTGACGCGCCGCCTGCTGCACGAGCGCCTGGGCGAGGCCGTCGCCGCGCGCACCTCCCTGGGCCTGGGTGACGGCGGCCCGCTCGGCCGCGCGGGCGAGGAGCGGACCGACTGCTACCGCCTGGTGAACTCCGAGGGCGACGGCCTGCCCGGCCTGATCATCGACCGCTACGGGACGGGCCTGGTCCTGCAGTTCCTGACCGCGGGCGCCGAACGCTGGCGGCAGGACGTGATCGATGCGCTGACCGGGCACCTGGCCCCGACCTTCATCTACGAGCGCAGCGACTCGCGGACCCGCAGCGACGAGGGGCTTGAGGCGGCCCGGGGCCTGCTGTCGGGCGCGCTGACCGATCCGGTGCTGGTGCGCGAAAACGGGCTGGTATACGAGACCTCGCCCGAGGCGGGCCACAAGACCGGCCTCTACCTCGACCAGCGCGAGAACCGCGCGCTCGTCGGCACCCTGGCGCGCGACCGGCGCGTGCTGAACTGCTTCGCCTACACCGGCGGCTTCTCGCTGACGGCCGCCGCCGGCGGCGCCGAGAACGTGGTGTCGGTGGACGCCTCGAAGTCGGCCTGCGCGGCGGCGGAGCGCAATCTGCGGCGCAACGGCTTCCCCGAAGCGGCCGGGCTGGTGCAGCGCGAAGACGTGTTCCGCTTCCTGCGCCCGGGCCGCGACCGCTACGACCTGGTGATCCTCGACCCCCCGAAGTTCGCCCGCTCGCAGCGCGAACTCGACGGCGCCGAACGCGGCTACCGCGAGATCAACCGCCTGGGCATCGAAAAGCTGGCGTCCGGCGGTCTCCTGCTGACGTTCTCCTGCAGCCAGGCGATGAACCTGATGCGCTTCCAACAGGTAGCCCAAGAGGCGGTACTGGCCGCCGGCCGCCGCGCCCGCGTGCTGCGCCGCCTCTCCGGCGGCCCCGACCACCCCTGGATGCTGGGCCACCGCGAAGGCGAGTACCTCAAGGGCTTGCTGCTCCTGGTGAGTTGAAATTCCGCCCTCCTCTTTGCCCACACCCATCTCGTCCCGGGTACACACACGCGTCCCGTCGGGGGTGTCTGCCGGGTTCCGGCGCCAGGAGGGCGCCGGAGCCCGACAGCCAAGCGATGCCGGGCACAGGATGTGCCCGGCGAGCGCCCCCCGACGGGACGCGTGTGTGTACCCGGGACGTAGGCCGCACTTGGTCAGCCACCGTGCGGATGCTACACTTCAACTCTGCGAGCTCTAGCTTAGGGCGACCGGAAGGGATGGGTTCATGGCGGTAAAGGCATATCTGCGGCCGAAGTCGGCCGCCGAGGCGCTGGCCTTGGTCGAGGGGGACGAGCGCGCCGCGCTGATCGGGGGCGGGGCCTACCTGCGACTTGCGACCCGGGGGTACGAGACGGCCGTCGACCTGTGCGACGCCGGGCTCGACCAGGTGCGCGTCGAGGATGGGGCGCTGCGGCTCGGGGCCATGGTGACCTACCGGCGACTGGAGACCGATATCGTGGTGCGGGACTGCTGCGGCGGGCTGCTGGGGCGCTGCGTGGAGAACATCGTCGGGGTGCAGGTGCGCAACATCGTGACCGTGGGCGGCACGGTGGCCGGGCGCTACGCCTTCGCCAACCTGACCACGGCGCTGCTGGCGCTGGGCGCGGACGTCGTGCTGGAGCGCGGCGGGCGCAAACCCCTGGAGCAGTTCCTGGCCGACAAGGCGCCGGCGCGCGACGTGCTGGTCGAGGTCGTGGTGCCGACGGCGGCGCGACGCTGCGCCTGGCGGGACCTGACGCGGGTGCGGACGGATTTCGCGGTGCTGAACGTGGCGGCGGTCGACCTCGGCGGCGAGGTGCGCGTCGCGGTGGGGGCGCGGCCCGGGGTGGCGCGGCTGGCGCGCGGGGCCATGCAGGCGGCCGCGGCCGGAGACGCGCACGGCGCGGGCGAGGCGGCGGCCGCGGAGCTGGACTTCGGCGACGACCTGCGCGCCTCCGCCGACTACCGTCGCCGGGTGTGCGGCACGCTGGTGACGCGCGCGGTCGAGGAGGTCCTGGCGTGAACATCTCCCTGGAACTGAACGGCCGGCCTGCGACCTGGGACGTCGAGCCCGGCGAGGCGCTGCTGGACGCGCTGCGGCGCCACGGCGTGCTGAGCGTGAAGCGCGGCTGCGACACGGCTTCGTGCGGCACCTGCACGGTGCTGCTGGACGGCGTGCCGGTGCCCTCGTGCGCGGTGCCGGCGCCGCGCGCCGACGGCCGTGCGGTGACCACGGTCGAAGGGCTGCCCGACGAGGCGGTGCGGCTGGGCGCCTGCCTGGCGGCCGAGGGGGCCGACCAGTGCGGCTTCTGCGCGCCCGGCCTGGTGGTCGCGGTCGTCGCGATGAGCCGCGAGCTGGAGGACCCGGACGAGGCCGCCATCAACCACTACCTGGCCGGCAACCTCTGCCGGTGCGGCGGCTACGTCAGCCAGACCCGCGCGATCCGCCGCTACCTGCAGGAGGCGCGATGAAGCGATCCGGCGACATGAAGGAAGTCGGCAGGTCCCTGCCCAAGATCGACGCCCTGGGCCTGGTGCGCGGCACGCCCGCCTACACCGACGACCTGGCGCCGCGCGAAGCGCTGTGCGTGGTCGCGGTGCGCAGCCCGCACGCCCACGCCCGCATCCTGGCGATCGACGCGGCCGCGGCGCTGGCGCTGCCCGGCGTGCTGGCGGTCTTCACCTGGCAGGACGTGCCGCGCGTGGCGGTGACGCGCGCCGGCCAGGGCCACCCCGAGCCCTCGCCCCGCGACCGCTTCATCCTGGACGAGTACGTGCGCCACGTGGGCGACGAGGCCGCCATCGTCGCGGCCGAGACCGAGGAGCAGGCCCGCGACGCGGCGCGCGCGGTGCGCGTGGAGTACGAGGTGCTCCCGCCGGTGCTCGACTTCGAGACCGCCCTGGACAACCCCGTCGTGCTGCACCCCGAGCCGGAGATCCACGAGAACTTCCCGATCGGCTTCGAGCCGCGGCGCAACGTCGCCAGCGCCTACAGCATGCACGTGGGCGACGTGGACGCGGTCGTCGCGCGGTCGGAGGTCGTGCTGCGCCGGCGCTACTACACGCAGGCCCAGCAGCACGTGGCGCTCGAGCCGCACTGCGCCTGCACCTGGCTGGACGTGCACGGGCGCCTGAACGTCATGAGCTCGACGCAGACGCCGTGGCACGTGCGGCGCATCATGGCGCGCGCCTTGGAGCGCGAGGTGAAGGAGATCCGCGTCGTGAAGCCGCGCATCGGCGGCGGCTTCGGCGGCAAGCAGATGCTCCACGGCGAGCTGTACTGCGCGCTGGCGACGCTGCGCACGGGCCGGCCCGCCAAGATGGTCTACACGCGGCGCGAGGTCTTCGAGGCCACCAACACCCGCCACCCGATGCGCCTGGACGTGACCCTCGGCGCCGACCGCGACGGCACGCTGCGCGCCATCGACCTCGAGGTGCTGTCCGACACCGGCGCCTACGGCGAGCACGCCCTGACGGTGTTCATGGTGGCCGGCGCCAAGACGCTGCCCCTGTACAACAAGGTCGAGGCGGTGCGCTTCGGCGGCCGCACGGTCTACACCAGCCGCGTGCCGGGCGGCGCCTATCGCGGCTACGGGGCGATCCAGGGCAACTTCGCCCTGGAGTCGGCGCTGGACGAGCTGGCCGGCGAGCTGGGGCTGGACCCGATCGTCCTGAGGGAAAGGAACATGATCGCCGAGGGGGAGACCTCGCCCATCTTCGCCATCATGGGCGAAGGCACCGAGGGCGTGGAGATGATCGTCGAGAGCTGCAAGCTGCCCGAGTGCATCCGCCGCGGCAAGGAGCTGATCGGCTGGGACGCTAAGGGGCCGCGACGCGAGGTGGCGCCCGGCGTGTTCCGCGGCCTGGGCATGGCCCTGGCGATGCAGGGCTCGGGCATCCCGACCATCGACATGGCGGCCGCGACGCTCAAGCTCAACGACTTCGGCTCGTTCAACCTGCTGATCGGGGCGACGGACCTCGGCACCGGCTGCGACACGATCCTGGCGCAGATCGCGGCCGAGACGCTCGGCGTGCCGACCGGCGACATCATCGTCTACGCCTCGGACACCGACCGCACGCCCTTCGACACCGGCGCCTACGCCTCGAGCACGACCTACGTCTCGGGCCACGCCGTGCGCGAGGCGGCGCTGAAGATGCGGCAGGAGATCCTGGTCGAGGGGGCGCTGTCGCTGGGGTGCGAGCCGGCGCTGGCGACGTTCGACGGGCGCGAGGTGCGCGGACCCGGCGGCGCGATCACGCTGCGGGACCTGTCGGCGAAGCTGCTCTACAGCGAGCACCAGAAGCAGCTGATGACCACCGGCAGCCACCTCTGCGAGAAGTCGCCGCCGCCTTACATGGCCGCCTTCGCCGAGGTCGAGGTGGATGCGGCCACCGGCGAGGTCACGCTCGTGGATTATGTGGCGGTGGTGGACTGCGGCCAGGCCATCAATCCCAACCTGGCGCTGGTGCAGGTCGAGGGCGGGTTGGCGCAGGGCATCGGCATGGCGCTCTGGGAGGAGGTCGTGTACGGACCGCAGGGCCACCTGCGGACGCGCGACCTGATGAGCTACAAGATCCCCGGTCGCGAGGACATCCCTTCGATCCGCGCGGAGCTGGTGGAGAGCCACGAACCGAGCGGGCCCTACGGGGCCAAGAGCGTCGGGGAGATCGGGATCGACACGCCGCCGGCGGCGATCGCCAACGCGGTGGCGGCGGCGGTGGGGGCGCGGGTGCGGGAGCTGCCGGTCACGCCGGAGAAGGTGCTGAAGGTCTTGTCCGCGGCAGGAACGCCTCGATAAGGTCCACGCGGGCGAAAAGTCCGCGCGTGTCCTCGTCGATCAGGCCGAGAGCCTTGAGCTCGTTGATGTCCCGCGAGATCGTCTTCGCGGTCCTATCCGCATACGATTCGGCGACCTTCGGCGAGACCGTGCGGATTTCCGATCGCCGGACCCGGTCACGATCGGACATCGCCAGCACGAGATTGCGCTGTCGTGTCGCCGCCGAACCGTTGCGCCCGCCGAACGACTCGTGGACGAAGTTGATCCAGTGGACCCGGATCTGCTGGCTGCGGACGGTCGCGATCTGTTCGCGGAGCTGATCGACGAAGCCTCGCAAAGCGTATTGGAAGAACCCGAAGGCGTCCCTTTCCCGGCTCGCCTTTTCGAGTTGCCGATAGTATTCCGATCTGGTGGCGTTGTAGTGGTTGCTCAGCAGATGGGCGGCGACATCCGGAACGCCGGCGGCGATCAGGATCCGCAACTCGACCAGCCGCGCGCCACGACCGTTCCCGTCGCCGAAGGGATGGATCCAGGCGATGTACAGGTGCGCGATCAGGGCTTTGACGATGCCGCCCGCTATCCGACCGAGGCCGTGATCCGCCAGCGATTCCGTTTCGATCCAGTCGCAGAGCTTCTCCAGCAGGAATTCGCAATCCTCCGCCGGGGCGCCGCGGTAGCCGGCGACGCCGACGCCGTAGGTCCTGATCTGTCCCGGAATGATGTGGGGCTCCAGTTCGAGACCGGTCAGCACCTCCGCGTTGTCGCTTGCCAGCAGTCCGACCGTGAGCCGCTCGACGACACCCTCGAACATGCGCCGGCCGATGCCGTTGCACGCCCGCACGATGTTGTCGACTTCCTGGCCCAGATAGGCGCGGGAGGGAGGGAGTTCGTGATGCCCCTGGACCCTGCGCAGCACTTCTGCCTCGGTCAGGGTGTTGCCCTCGATCGCGGTGGTCGCGTGGGCGCCCTTGGCCAGGAACAATTCCTTCATCTGCTGCGCCACGACCGGCATCAGGGGGACGCCCGCGAGGTGCTCGCATTTCGAGGCCGCCTCGCCGAGCAGGGTCCAGAATGTCAGGGGAGCCCTCCGCAGGTCGACCTGGAAGGTGATCCAGGGGTGCGTCTCCTCGTATGTCCGCATTGGTGTCCCCTTTGACTATGTTATAACTTACATTAATACATGTAATTATAAATTATAGATCATTTTATGTCCAGAATAATGTCCTCATCGGTGTCCGTGCTCGTGGGCTGATGCCGGTCCTGCAGCTCCCGCAGATGCGCGTATTTCAGGAACGTGTAGACACCCGCCATCACCGCGATGCACAGGCCCCGGTACCCGTCCAGGTAGGCCCGCTGCAGCACCAGGCGCCGCAGCAGCGCGAACTTGGGTCGCACCAGCAGGTCGGTCCAGCGAGTGCGGCGGCCGTCCTCGTGCATGGCGGCGGCGGCGGCGCGGGCCGAGGCGGCGTTCTTGCGCAGGTGCTCGGCGAGGTCGGCGTAGGTGTAGTGGAGCAGGTCGCCGTCGAGGCGGGCGCGGACGCGGCCGCGGAACTCGACGTACGGATGGGGTTCGCGGCCGGACCAGGCGGCGCTTCCCTTGCGGTACAGGAAGGTGCGCCACTCGGGGTACCAGCCGGAGTGGTCGATGAGGCGGCCGCCGTAGACGCCGTGGCGGTTCAGTTCGAAGGCGTCGGCGGCGGGGTCGCCGTCGCGGAAGGCGGCCAGGATCGAGTCGCGCAGCGCGGGGGTGACGACCTCGTCGGCGTCCAGGCAGAGGACCCAGGGCTGGCCAGCCTGTTCGACGCCGAAGTTCTTCTGGTCGCGGTAGCCGGTCCAGGCGCGGGTCAGCACGCGGGCGCCGCGCTCGCGGGCGATCTCGACGGTGCGGTCCGTGGAGCCGGAGTCGACGACCAGCGTCTCGGCGCAGAAGTCGGCGGCGTCGAGGCAGCGCGGGAGGTTGCGCTCCTCGTCGCGGGCGACCACGACGAGGGTGATCGGCAGCTTGGCGGTCACGACGGATCCCCCGTTCCGGCGCCGCCGGCGCGCGGCGCGCCGAACCACCGGTCCAGCGTGCGCGAGGCGCGTTCCCTGACGCCCGGCGGCAGGCGGCGGGACACGTAGAGGACCGCCGCCGCGATCACGCCGACATCGTCGAGCAGGCCGACCAGGGGCGTCGGGTCGGCCACCATGTCCAGCGGGAACAGCAGGTAGGCGAGCGCGCCGAAGATCGCCAGCTTCGCCCAGCCCGGCGTGGCCGGGTCGCGGGCGGCGTGGAAGAGCCACAGCAGACGTTCGAGGACGCCGCGGACCGGTCTCATTCCGGCTTCTTCGACTGCTTCTCCTTCTTCAGCGCCTTCTTCTCCTTCAGGGTGTGCTGAGGCTTCTTGCGGGTCTCGCGGTTGCCCTTGTCCTTGCTGCCCTTCTCTGCCATGACGTCGCCTCCGTGTGTCTTCGGTTGTCGGCGGACCGCGGCCGGCCCGTCCCTGCGCCGACAGAGTAGCAGATCCCGCGGCAGGCACAAACGCCAGATCCGGGGGCGGGCGGTCATGGTATCATCGGCCCGTTTCCGACCAGAGGCTGATGCGGGAGGTGGACGGATGAAGATGCGGTGGTGGGCGGTGCTGTGCATGCTGGCCTGCACGGCCGGACCGGCCGGGGCCGAATGGATCGTGGAGGAGATCGGCGGCAACGAGACCGACGCCGACCGGCCGACGCTGGCGGTCTCGCCCGGCGACGCGGCGCTGGTCGCCTGGGAGGAGTACGCGGGTGGCGTCTGGACGAGGTTCGTCGACGCCCGCGCGGGCGACGGGATCGACGAATACCCGACCGAGTGCCAGGGCAACGGGCACGACCCCGTCGCGGCCTGGACCTGGCGCGGGTTCCTGCTGGTCTGGATCAACGGCCAGAACATCCACTACCGTTACGGCGACGGTTCCGCCTGGGGCGACTCGCCGCAGACGATCGTCACGGGCCTGGACCTCGCCGACGTGACGCTGGACCTGCAGGGATGCGCGGAGCCGGGCTGGAACGTCGGCTGGCTCGCGTTCACCGTGCGGGCGGGCACCGTCGGGCAGGACTGGTTCGTGCGCGTGCACAAGGGCGGCCACGACGCGCCGGCGATGGTGGCGAGCTGCGGGAACGAATGGGGCGCCGCGCAGATCGCGTCGTTCCCGTCTCCCGGCCCGCGCGCGTTGCAGCCCGTGCCGCGCTACTACTTCATCCCGGAGTTCGCGCGGCTCGCCCAGCTCACCGGCCTGGACGAAGGCGGCTGGGAGCCGGCCGCGCCGCTGCCGTACCAGTGGTACGGGACGGTCTTCGACGTGCGCGGCCGCGACGACGGCAGCCAGTGCCTGCTCGCGCTGGAGCCGCAGCCCACGTGCCCCTGCAACACGGTCGTGTTCAGCGAGCAGGACGCGCAGGGCCTCTGGTCGGGAACGTACTCGATCATGACGACGCACGACTTCAACGACTGGCCGCATTCGCCGCGGGTCGCCTGGGGCGCCGGCGACGAGGTCCACGCCTTCTGGGTCCAGCCCTCCTACGGCTTCGACTTCGAGCCCGGCCGCACCAACCTCGAATACCACCACCGCGTCGACGGCGCGTGGCAGGACGGGAGCGCGATCTTCGACGCCTACGAGCGGCGCAGCCTGGGCCTGCACGTCGCGCTGGAGGTGACCGCGCAGGGCGAACCGCTGTTCGCCTGGACGCGCCAGGATACGCTGGAAGCCGGGCCGCAGCCGCGGCGCGTCTGGCTGGCGCGGCCGCAGTCGGCGGTGGGCGCGCCGGCGTCCGCCGTCGGCGGGCTTGAACTGGCGGCCTGGCCCAACCCCGGGCGTTCGCGGATCGCGCTCTCGGCTTCGGCGCCGCTGGGGGAAGCGGCCACCCTCGTGGTGTACGACCTTGCCGGGCGGCGGGTGGCGACGCCCGCGATGTCGGCCGAAGCGCCTGGACGCTTCACCGCGACCTGGGACGGGCGCGACACCGCCGGGCGGGAGGCGCCGGCGGGGGTGTACCTGATGAGGTTGTCGGCGGCGGGTGGGACGGTCACGCGGCGTGTGGTGCTGGCGAGGTGAGCCCGATCCTCGGGAGGAGATCTTCGCCGAACTGTTTAGAAGGTTCGCCGATAGACGCGGCTTCCGCTGCGCCGCTCGCGTCGGAGCCGGGTTTCGTAGGGGTGCCGGGTGCGGCCGGGCTCCAGGTCCTGTCGCTGTCGCCCAACCCCTTCAACCCGTCCCCCGGGATCACCTTCGAAATCCGCCGTCCGGATGTCCTGAGCCTGGAGATCCACGACGCCGGCGGTGAAGTCGGTTCTGGTGCGCTGAAGGACCCGGGGCGGCGCCGAGCTGTCCTGCGTATCCTGCAGGAACAAATGTGCGCACCCGGTCACGACAGGGAGGCGCCATGCTCTGGCAGGGACGTCGCGGCAGCGGCAACGTCGAGGATCGCCGGGGAGTCGGCGGGCGGATGATGGTCGGCGGCGGGCTCGGGGGCGTCGGCATCATCGTGGTGATCGTGTACCTGCTGCTGGGGGGTGACCCGAGCGCGCTGCTGGAGCAGACGTCGACGGGTCCGGACGGCTCCACCGGGAGGGAACAGGCCGGCGTGCCCGTCGACGCCTCTTCGGACGAGGGGGCGCAGTTCGTGTCGGTGGTGCTGGCGGACACCGAAGACGTCTGGCGCGAACTGTTCTCGCAGATGGGGCGCACGCACGAGGAGCCGCGGCTGGTGCTGTTCGACGACGCGGTGAGTTCGCGGTGCGGGTATGCGGGCGCGGCGGTGGGGCCGTTCTACTGCCCGGCCGACCGGACCGTCTACATCGACCTGAGCTTCTACGAACTGCTGCAGCAGCGGTTCGGAGCGGCGGGGGACTTCGCCCAGGCGTACGTGATCGAGCACGAGGTGGGACACCACGTCCAGAACCTGCTGGGGATCACCGACCAAGTCGATGCGCAGCGTGGTCGGGTGGACGAGCGGGAGATGAACGCGCTGTCGGTGAAGCTGGAACTGCAGGCCGATTTCCTGGCGGGAGTATGGGCGCATCACGCGGAGCGGCGGTTCGCGATCCTCGAGGCCGGGGACATCGAGGAGGCGCTGTCGGCTGCCAACGCGATCGGGGACGACAACATCCAACGCCGGACGCAGGGTCGGGTGGTGCCGGACAGCTTCACGCACGGAGCGGCAACACGCTGGATGTGCGAACGCCGTGTCTTCTATTTGATCAATATAGATCTCTGTGTGACCGATTGGTTCAGCGTCGAAACCCGAATCATATAAGTACCTGACGCCAAGCTGCGGCCTTCCTGGTTTGTCCCATGCCATTGCAAATCATGATGTCCTGAGTCGAAATGCTTGTCAGCGATGACAAACACACGCCTGCCATGAAGATCATAAACGGAGACGTTGACATTGCTGGGGGTGCGACAGTCAAAGCCAATGGTGGTGCTGGCATTGAATGGGTTAGGATGTATGGCAATAGGTAGGCCGACAATAAAATCATGATGTACATCAATCACGTCCAGCTCATCTGGAGTTTCCGTAATACAGTGACCAGGGTATATCGCGAATTGCTTCCAGTTGATCACATAAATTGTCTCGTCTGATGCGACGATGCCACTGCAGCTTGTGCCGAATTTAACGTTGTTGACGACCGCGGGGTGTTCCGGGTTCGACATGTCAAGTACCATCATCCCCAGCCTGCTGTCCGCATAGTAGGCGTACTTGTCATCCACGGCGATGCCTGCGGCGTCTTGTGAGTTGATGCCGCCGACAACGACCGGATTCGATGGCTTTGACACATCGACAATGCGAAGGCCGCGGATCATGGTGCTGACAAGGGCATAGTGACCGAACAGGGCGACCTTGTCGGGATATACGGAGGTCCCGTACTCAACACTGCCAACGACCCGGGCCTGCAGCGGGGCCGATATGTCGATGACCTGGAGTTGGGAGCCGTATGCTGCCACGTAGACGAATTGACCGGCAATAGCGAGGCCTCTGGCGCCGCCGTGGCTCGTCTCGGACGTGTCGACTGTGTGGACTATCCTGGGATTGCCTGCGTCGTGAATGTCGACCACCAGCACGCCGCCATGATTCGCAGCAACATAGGCATAATCCCCCGCTATCTCGATGTCGCTCGTGAAATCCGGAGTGCCTATACTAGAAACATACACGGGTTGATACGGATCGGAGATGTCGAGGATGCGGATGCCATCATAGTAATCGGCGACATAAGCGTAGTGACCGCTGATCGCGATTGCGCGGGAGCTGCCCGTATCAACGCGGCTTATGCTGCGCGGGGCTCCGGGATCGTGAAAATCGATGACTTCGACGCCATGGTCGCCGATGGCGGCAAATCCGAACTGGTCGTTGAATGCGATGTCCCAGATGAAATCGGTCAAGTCGGCAAGGCTCAGCGCATCAGGCGTGTCCAAATTCATGATGTTGACAGTATTCAGGGTGAATGTCGAATCGCTTCCGGTGTTCAGGCTGTATGCGCGTCCCCCTGAAATATCGACATCAATTGTCGAGCCCGAGATCATGAGGGATGCTAGGAGGTCCGGATTATCCGGCGTCGACAAGTCATAAGCGCGAAAATTGCTGTTATCTTCAGCTCCTCCCACGAAAAGCGTGTTTTCAGATATCGTCATAAAATTACCGATGAAATCGTCAATAGCAACCGAACGGAGTGCGAACGGATCGGTTGCATCGACGATGGCCAAATGGTGGTCTGGAAAAATATTCGTCGTATATGCATAGACCGTCGTTCCCGTGGCGACCAAGTCATATCCGATGCCCGTCAGTTGCATCTGGTCTGCAAGTTGTGGTGAATTCGGATTGGTGACATCGATCGCCTGCAGGACGGCTGTCGATGTGAGATAGAACATCGTGCCGCCGGATACGGAACAGTCGCGAACGTCGCCCGGGATGCCAAATCGGCAGAGCGTAGACGGGGAATCAGGGATCGACGTGTCAAGAACCAGAATGTTGAATATATTGCCGGAAGATCGCTCATAGACATATGCAGCATCTTCGGACACTGCCAGGAACGTGGCAATGCCAGCCGTCGGGATTCTGGTGACGTATTTCGGCTTCATCGGGGCGGTGATATCAAATATCACCAAACCGTTAATCTCATCGACAATGTAAATGTAGCGATCAACGATTAAAAGATCGGCGAAACTAACGGAATCCACGTCGTGAATTGTCGCGATGTTGACGAGCAGCGGTTGTTCGGGGATTGTTACATCGATGGTCTGAAGTCCGGACTGCCCGCTTGCGACATAGACACAGTTGCCGAATGCAGTAATACTCCTGGCATGACGAAGATTGTCTACGCGGCCAGCGAGATGCATATAGTCGCCATAGTCGATGCAGCCGGCATGAGAGACGGCGGTCGGTGGAGAGACGCCGAGCAAAGATGCAAACAGAGCCGCCACGCATGAACAGCGTCGGATATTGATAGTCTGAAACAGAAATGCGAGGAATGCCCTAATGCGAGGGTAACGAGTAGGCCGTTCAACCATCATGCACTCCGATCACATAATTGCTCTTGAGCATACGAAGATTCAGCGATCGAAACGAAATCGATTTTATTGTATAACGACTGTGTCGATGATATCACAACATCGTGAGCCTCGGCAATCACGATTATCCCGTCGGAAGATCATCCGACCATCGACGAAGCCCCATCCCGCCGATCTCAAGAGAAGGCCCCGGCAGTTGCCGACCGGGGCCCAGGGACAGGCACGTTTTCAGTTGACTAGCCGCTCCATATCATTTCACCAGGATCATCTGTCGCGTCGCCGTGTCCGAACCCGCCCGCAGGCGGTAGTAGTAGACGCCCGACCCCAGGTCGGCGCCCCGGCCGTCACGGCCGTCCCAGAGCAGCGAGTTGGCTCCCGCGGAGCCCACCCCGCCGAAACCGGCCACCTTGCGGCCGGCGACGTCGTAGATCTCCAACTCGTAGATGCCCGCGGCGGGCAGATCGAAGCGGATCTCCGTCCGGGCGTTGAAGGGGTTCGGCGCGTTGGGCTGCAGGGCCAGCCGTCGTCCGGCGACGCCGCCGCCGTCGGGGGCGCCGGTGCTGCCGCCCCCCTCCCAGTAGATGTCGTCCAGGGCGAACATGCAGGACGCGCCGTTCTCCTCGAGGATGACGAACTCGTAGCTCAGCAGGCGCAGGTCGATGGCCGTTCCCCTCAGGTCGCTGACGGGGATCGAGGCTTGTCCCCAGTCGCCGTTGCGCACCAGCCCGTAGGTCGTCTGGTTCGCCGGGAACTGGACATAGTGCTGATTGCCCCAGGCGTCGATGACCCCGATCTTGAAGGTGACGTTCGCGGGGATCTTGATCCGGAACTTCAGGTGCCCGTCGCCGAAACCGAACAGGTTCACCGGCTGCATGGACATGATGCCGGCTCCGAACCAGCCGCTGCCCGCGGTCTGCCAGGTGAGGACGTTGTCGCCTTCGTACGGGGCGAGGGAGCCGTCGGTCAGGGTGCCTTCTCAAACGTAGATCTCCGCGGATACGTCCGGCACCAGCGCGTCGTCGACGGGCGTTTCGTCGGTATAGATCCCGAACGTCCCGGTCTCCTGGGGCGGAAGTCCCAGGCTGACTTCGCCCTGGCCATTCCATTCGTACAGCCGGATGTAATCGACGTACATCTCGGCCGGGAACGGCATCGAGACCGGAAGGCCGCTGCCGGGGTCGCCGAGCTGGTATGCATCGGTGAAGGCCCCGCCGACGGCCAGGTTCGCGATCAGGTAGAAGGGGGCCTGGAATTCGGTGGATGCGCTGTCGATGGTGAACGGGGACGTGTACAGGTCGTGCTCCACGCCGTCGTCGACGACGGTCATGCGCAGGCTGGCCTCGTCCCAGTACAGCCGGTAGACCAGGAAGCGCTCGACGAGCGGATTCGCATAGCTGTAATACGGGTGGCAGAAATCGTCGTCCGGGTCCCAGGAGAGGCTGGCCGCACCCGAAGGGTTCGCCGGCGTGACGGCAGCGGCCGAGTAGTAGATGGCGTTGGCCGCCACGGACTGATTGACCGTGGCATTGTTCAGCCCGTTGCCGCCGTTGTGCGTGTCGTGCAGATCCCTGAACGCCTGCTTGGAGCCCATCTCCATCAGGTCGATCTCGCCGCAACGGGGCCAGGCGTAGTTGGCGGATCCCAGCAGCCAGACCGCGGGCCAGCCTCCCAGATCGAGGTTCGGGATGCGCACCCGGCACTCGATCATGCCGTACCTGACGGTCACGAACGACTTGCTGACGACCTTTCCCGACGTGTAGGACAGGGGATTGCCCCACTGATCGACGATGCCGGGCCCGCTCTCCTGCCTGGCGATGATGCGCAGGGCCGTGTTCCCGGCTTCCCCGGGAACCGGCGCGATCCCGACATTCTCCTGCTTGTAGAATTCCAGCTCGCCGTTGCCCCAGCCCCAATAACCGTTCCCGGTGATGGTGAGCCAGTCATCCAGGTCGTTGAAATTCTCTTCCCAGAGCAGGTCGCCGACCTGGGCCAGGGCGGGGCTGCAGACCAGGAGCAGGATCATCAGAAGCAGGAGGGTCTTCTTCACGTGTTTCCCCGATTCCGTTGCGGACGGGAGGGTGTGGGCGAACTTCGCTGCCATCAAGAGTATATACTTTGTTCGGATTCAGAACAATGATGGAGTCTCGCCATTCCGTGCTCCGTCCGTACCCCGTGTTCGAGGGCCTGCCGGGATGAACTGGCGCCGAAGGCCGCGCAGGTGCGACAATCCCCGGAGATCCGTGCCCAGCCGGGCATGGACGGCAAGGGATGACTGCGGAGGGATCATGCGTGTCGCAACCGGCATCCACTTCATCCTTTATGTCCGCGACCAGGATGCCGCCCGCGACTTCTACGAGCGCGTGCTGGACGCGCCGCCGCGGCTGCACGCGCCCGGCATGACGGAGTTCGAGGTCGCGCCCGGGACGGTGCTGGGCCTCATGCCCGAGCGGGGCATCGCCCGGTTGCTGGATCTGGGTGCGGCCGAGACTCCCGGCGGCGGCATCCGCGGCGAGGTGTACCTGATCACGCCGTCGCCCGAAGCCTGCCACCGGCGGGCGCTGGCGGCCGGCGCGCGGGAGCTGAGCGCCATGGCGCCGCGCGACTGGGGGCACCGGGCGGCCTACAGCCTGGATCCCGACGGGTACGTGCTGGCGTTTGCGGAGCCGATGGCGGGGGCAGCGCGACCGGGATGCACGTTCTTGCGGCGGCTCGCCGTCGCCGCGGTGATCGCCGTGGTGAACCTGGCTTCGGTCGGAGTCGGCTTCTGGGCTTGGCGGTTGGCCGGCGTTTCCGATCAGCTCGCCGTGCAGTTCCCGGTCGCTTTGACGGTCGGCACGCTGGGCGTCACGGCCTGGTTGTGCGGGGGCGCCCGCCTGCACGGCCTGGCGCCGGGGCGCGACCAGGCCGTCGCGCTGGCGCTCGCCCTGCCGGTCGGGGCGATCCTGTTCGTCGGCGCTCACCGCGTGGCGACCGGCTACCTGACCTCGTTCGGCAACCTCGCCGCCCTGTGGGCGGTGCAAGCCGTCGAGAACGCTCTCGCTCTGGGCCTCGCCGCCGATCGGGCGAAGCGGGAGCATCGCGACACACGGCGGTCTTCAGTCTGAATGGTCTGTCCCGAGGCCGTCACTTACCAAGGGAGGTGGATCGATGGTATCGACCGCAATCGCAGCCTGGATCCTGTACGTGTCGGCGGTGTTCCCCTCAGACGCGGTGCTGCTCGATTTCTGCAACGAGTTCGTGTCGGAATCCGGCACCGAATATACAGAGATCCTGGGACACCTCGCCGATGCGCCGGACAGGTACACGATATTCGTCCGGCAAGGCGAGGGACGGAAAAGCGATAGGATCGCATCATTCGTGGTGGCGCATCTGGATACCGATCGCTGGTTGATGTATCGGCCGGACATGTCGGGCGATTGGATCGAGATCAAAACGAAGAAATAGATTTCGGCGGTGAGGGCCAGGATCTCTCAAGTCCCGAGGGTATCGCCGTGCCTGCGGTCACCAGACCGCCTTCAGCCAGTCGATCGTCGCGGTCAGGTCCAGGCTCTCGGCGTAGTCGACCATGTAGGGGATGCGATCGACGCCGTCCATGGGGATGGACATGCCGCGGGGGAAGACCGGGGCGAGGCGGTGGTAGCGGTCGGCGAGGAGCTGGCGGCACTGGTAGTCGGCGATGCCGGCGGTGCCGTCGAGCATGATGCTGACCAGGGGCTTGATCCACTGCACGTAGCCCCAGTTGTGGACGGCGCCCTTGATGTAGTTGAGGCTCGTGCCGGTGCCGAGCGACAGCAGGACGACCTCGTCAAGGGACGGGGTGGGGGCGTAGCGACGGTCCTGGGACTGGGCCAGGGCGCACATCGCGGGGTTGGCGGCGAATACGCCGCCGTCGATGTAGCCGTCGACCGAGGGGAAGTAGGTGGGCGCGGCGCTGGTGTAGAGGGCGACGTCGCGGGCGAGCATGGCGCGGTCGTTGTCCGGGCCGGGGAAGTTGTGGAAGAGCTTCGGCTTCCAGGTGCGGCGGCGGGGGTCCTCGTTGTCGAGGTCGAAGGCGGTGATCAGGACGCGCCGGCGCAGACGGCCGAGGGTGGTGTCGCCGAGCAAGGCCTTCGTCTCGCGCTTGAGGTTCGCGATGGAGTAGTCGGCGCCGCGCAGCTTGCCGAGGTCCAGGACATCGTCGAGCCAGGAGTCGTCGAAGATGCGGGGGCCCTTGTCGATGTAGGTCCGGCGGATGCGGGCCAGGTCGAGGCCGTGGGCGAGGGCCAGGGCGAGCAGGCCTCCGGTGGAGGTGCCGGCCAGGAGGTCGGCGCGGAGGAGCAGGTGCTCGAGGCCGGGGGCGGCGGTCAGGCGCTGCAGGAGGATGGCGGGGATCAGGCCGCGGATGCCGCCGCCGTCGAGGGAGAGGATACGGTAGGTTGGCATGTGGGCTCCTTGGCTTGAACGTCCCGGCGAGTGGCTGGGAGCATACACGATCAGTTCGGTGCCTGAGAACATCTCGGTGCGCCGTGTTGTGGGTTTACAAGCCGATAACATTGGATTCTCATTACAGTTGCGCAACGCATCGAGGTGTCCATGGTTCGTGGTTGGTGGTTGAGCCAAGGGGGTGTTCTCGCCTTGGCTGCTGGTTGCGTCGTCACCCTGATCGCCTTGATGAGGTGTGTTGTGATATGTTCGAGGCGTCCGAAGAACAGCCCTGTCGAGAGAAGCCTTGCTGCCGAGCTTGCTGAGTCAACTGCGGATGCGCGTGTAAAGAAAAGGGATCAGGATTTCCGAGCTCAAGAGTTCCACGCATGTGAGGACCTGAAGAAGCAACACCACTGCGAAGAGGTTTTTGATTGCTGGTTCGATGGATTTCAATCGACCGTTCAGGATGAACTTCGTCGAGCAGCAGCAGGGGGCGGGCGATCTTGGTCCGTGGTGCTCGTCCCTTATCATTTGAATGCGGATTCATTCGACCGGCAGGCGCGAGTGGTTGTCGTCGATCCCAAGCTAAATCCAGGGCGGTTCAAGGTCATGGGTCAACGCGGTTTCGCCAAGCGGGGCTATAAGCCTAAATTGGCGGTGTTCGGTAACCACGAACTCACGACGCGCGGGAAGACGCTGTTGGCCTTCATGAAGACGCTCGGGGTTGCTGCGGATATTGTCCTTTTCGATCACCTGGAATACCAGAATGGCCCCGAATTGATGCTGCAAGTCCGATGGTGATATGAGTAGGGCCTTCGCGCCTCCGAAGCCGGAACCACCTTCGATCGTCGCCGTCGCGAGGATGTCGGACGGGAATCGAGAGACGCGTCCCGACTGGACCGATACCGGTCCCCGGTGCTAAGTTGTCGATCCGATCCGCGCTTCGACCGCCATCCGGCCCCGGGAGCCGACCCATGCCCGCACCCAGCGACCGCAGCCAAGTCGGCGCACCCATCCCCCGCCTGGACGCCTGGGGCAAGGTCACCGGCGCCACGCGCTTCCTGCCGGACGACCCCCGGCCGGACGCCTGGCTCGGCGCCGCCGTCCGTTCGCCGCACGCGCACGCGCGCCTGGTCTCGATCTCGAAGACCGCGGCGTTCCCGGCCGAGGCCGTCCTGCTGACCGCCCCCGACCTGCCTTGCGCCAACCTCGTCGCCATGGTCCGCGAGGACCTGCCGCTGCTCGCCGCCGACGAGATCCGCTTCGCCACCCAGCCCGTCGCCCTGGTCGCCGCCCCCGACCGCGCCACCCTGAAGGCGGCGCTCGCCGCCGTCGCCGTCGAGCTCGAGGAGCTGCCGGCCGTCCTGGACCTCGACGCCGCCCTGCGCGGCGAGGGCCCGGTCTGGGGCGCGGACAACGTCGTCGCCGAGTACCGTATCGACCGCGGCGACCCCGACGCCGCCTTCGCGTCGGCCGCGACGGTCGTCGAGGGCACCTACTCCACCGGCTACCAGGAGCACATGTACCTCGAGCCGCAGGGGATCGTCGCGACCCCGCGCCCCGACGGCGGCGTCGAGATCCTCGGTTCCTTGCAGTGCCCCTACTACATCCACAACGCGATGAAGCGCGCCCTGGGCCTCGACGGCGACCGCGTCGTGGTGCGGCAGTCGCCCACCGGCGGCGCCTTCGGGGGCAAGGAGGACTACCCGTCCATCCTGGCCCTGCAGGCCGCGGTGCTGGCTCTGCGCTGCGGGCAGCCGGTGTCGATGCTCTACGAACGTCGCGAGGACGTCGCCTGCACGACCAAGCGGCACCCATCGCGCACGCGCTACCGCTCGGCCTTCGACGCCGAGGGACGGCTGCTGGCCGTCGACATCGACCTGGTGCTGGACGCCGGCGCCTTCACGACCTTGAGCCCGGTGGTCCTGTCGCGTGGCGTGCTGCACGCGGCCGGCCCCTACCGCATCCCGCACGCGCGCATCCGCGGCCGCACCGTGGCCACGCACACCCCGCCCAACGGGGCCTTCCGCGGCTTCGGCGTGCCGCAGGCCGCGTTCGCCTGCGAGCGGCAGATGGACCGCGCGGCGCGTCGGCTCGGGCTGGACCCCGCTGAGCTGCGCAGGCGCAACCTGGTGCGCGACGGGGACACCTTCGTCTTCGGGCAGACGCTGCGGCCGGGCATGGCCGCGGCCGACCTGGTGCTCGAGCGCGCGCTGGAGCGCTCCGGCTACGCGCAGCGCAAGCGCGAGGCGCGCGAAGCCAACGTGCGGGGCGGCGCCCTGCGCCGCGGTGTGGGCGTGACCCTCTGCCTGCACGGCGGCGGCTTCACCGGCGACGGCGAGGACCGCATCAAGGGCCGCGCTTCGGTGCGCCTGGACCCCGACGGCGCCGTGACCCTGCTGGTCAGCAGCGTCGAGATGGGGCAGGGCGCGGCCACCGTGCTGCCGCAGATCGCGGCCGAGGCCCTCGCGGTGCCCGTCGCGCGGGTCCGCTTCCACCAGCCCGACACCTCGGCCGTGCCCGACTCGGGGCCGACGGTGGCGTCGCGCACCACGATGGTCGTCGGGCGCATCCTGGTGACAGCCTGCCGGCAGCTCGTCGAGAAGGCCCGCGCCTTCGCCGGCGACAAATGCGACGACCCGCTCGCGGCCGCCGCCCACGCGGGCCTGTCGGCGACCGCGGTCTACGAGCCCGACCCCGACATCGCCTGGGACCAGGCCAACCACCACGGCGACGCCTACCAGGGCTGGTCGTGGGCGGCGGCCGTGGCCGAGATCGAGGTCGACGTCGACACCATGGAGGTGCGGCCGGTCAAGCTGACCCACGTCGTGGAGATCGGGCGCGCCGTCAACCCCGTGCTCTGCGTCGGGCAGGTCGAAGGCGGCACGCTGCAGGGCCTGGCCTGGGGGCATCTCGAGGAGATGAAGCTCAGGGACGGCCGCTACCTGAACGACCGCATGTCCACCTACATCATCCCCACGAGCCTCGACGCCCCCGACTTCGACGTGGAGCTGGCCGAGCTGCCCAGCCCGCGCGGCCCCTTCGGGGCCAAGGGCCTGGGCGAGCTGCCGATGAACGCCGGCGCGCCGGCGCTGGCCGCCGCGATCGAGGATGCGCTCACGCTGTCCGGGGGACAGGGCATCGAAGTGTTCGAGGCTCCGGTCACCCCCGAGATCCTGCTGTCGCGCTGGCGGGAGGTGCGCCGATGAAGATCGCGATGTGGGTCAACGGCGTGCACCGCGACCTCGAGGTCCCGCCGCTCAAGCGCCTGCTGGACGTGCTGCGCGAGGACCTGGGCCTGACCGGCGCCAAGGAGGGCTGCGGGGAGGGGGAGTGCGGCGCCTGCGCCGTGATCCTCGACGGCCGGCTGGTCAACAGCTGCCTCTTGCCCGCCTACCGCGCCCACGGCCGGGTCGTGCGCACGGTCGAGGGGCTGGGCACGCCGGAGCGCCCCGACCCGGTGCAGGCCGCGTTCGTGGCCGAGGGCGCCGTGCAGTGCGGCTACTGCATCCCCGGGCTGGTGATGGCCTCGCGCGTGCTGCTGGACGACGACGCCGATCCCTCGCGCCCGCGCATCCGCGAGGCGCTGGCCGGCAACCTCTGCCGCTGCACCGGCTACGAGCGGGTGGTGCGCGCCGTCGAGTCGGCCGCGCGGATGCCGCGACGCGCCTGCGGGGACGAACCCGCGGCCGGTCCCTGGGCGCCGCCGCAGGCTTCGCCCGGCGACGACGCGATCGTGCACCTGCCGACGACGCTGCGCGAGGCGTGCGAGCTGCTGGCGCGCGGCGGCGTCACCGTCGTGGGCGGCGCCACCGACCTGGGCGTGCTGCTGCACGAGGAGATCGTTTCGACCGCGGCCCTGCTAGACCTGGACCGCGTGGACGAGGTGCACGGCGTGCGTCGCGAGGGCGGCGCCCTGGTGATCGGCGCCGCGACGCCCTACGCCGACCTGCTGCGCGACCCCGACGTCGCGCGCGACCTGCCTTGCCTGCGCGAGGCGGTGCGCACCGTGGGCGCGCCCGCCATCCAGAGCCTCGGCACCCTGGGCGGCAACCTCGTGAACGGCTCGCCCGGCGCCGATGCCGTGCCGCCGCTGTTGGCGCTGGGCGCGCGCGTGCGGCTGGTCTCGACCGCGGGCGTGCGCGAGGTCGCGGCCGACGTCTTCTTCACCGGCTACCGCGCGACCGTGCGCCACGCCGACGAGCTGGTGGCCGCGGTCGTGGTGCCGGTCCCTGCCGCGGGCACGCGCCAGTCGTTCCGCAAGGCGGGCACGCGCCGGGCCCAGGCCATCGCCAAGGTGAACCTGGCCGCCTGCGCGCGGGTCGAGGACGGCGCGCTGCGCGAGGTGCGGCTGGCGGCCGGCAGCGTGGGGCCGACGGTCGTCCTGCTCCGCGAGGCGATGGCGATCCTGGAGGGTGGGCGGGTCGCCGACCTCGAACGCCTGGCCCGGGCGGCGGCCGCCGCGGCGCGGGACGAGGTGGCGCCGATCGACGACGTGCGCTCGACGGAAGAGTACCGGCGCGAGGTGACCGGCAACCTGGTGGCGCGGTTCGTGACGTCGCTATCGGGCTGAAGGCAAAGCGGCTCGAACGTTAGTCTGCGTTCGCTATTCATATCGCCTAACTTATTATCCTCTAGCGAATTGACTCCGCAGGCGCCGCGATGCAAGTTGATGCCGACAGGAGGGCCTCGACATGTCGGCAGGTTCCTCGGAGGTCGGCTCCCCACTCGGGGGCGGCGGCGTGAAGCCCGCCGTGTCGATGACGTGCTTCCTGTCCTGCGTCGCCCTGCACTCCCTGGTCACCGGCCTCATCCTGATCGCGCAACCGGATGCGCTGATGGACTGGGCTGGCTGGGGCGGGATGCGATCGCCCTTCTTCCCCGCGCAGGGCGGCGTGTTCCACGTGCTGATGGTCGTGCTCTACGCCCGTGCGGCCCGGCGGGTGCGGGAACGTCCGCTGCTGATCCCGTACATCGTCTTCGTCAAGGTCACGGCGGCCGTGTTCCTGCTGTCGTACTACTGCTTCGTGGAACAGATCCCGCTGATCCTCGCCTCGGGCCTGTTCGACGGCGGCATCGCCGCCGTCCTGGCGTTCGTGCGCCGTTCGGGCCGTCCCGCCGCGGCGAGGAGGATCCGATGACGGTCGAGAGCAAGCAGTCCATGGACCTGCGGTTGCCGGGCATCCTGGTGACCGGCGCGTCCGGTTTCGTCGGCCGCCACTTCCTGGAGGCGGCGAACGGCAAGTTCCGTCTGTTCTGCCTCGCGCGCCGCTCCCGGTTCGAGGCGGGCGTGCCGCACCTGGAGAACCAGCGCTGGACGCAGGTCGACATCGCCCACCGCGACGCGCTGCTGGAGGTCGGCCGCTGCATCGAGGAGCACGGAGGCGCCGACCACGTGCTGCACCTCGCGGGGTACTACGATTTCACCTACCGGGATCATCCCGAGTACGAGCGCACCAACGTCGTCGGGACGCAGAACGTGCTCGACCTCGCCGAGGCGATCGGCGCCCGGCACTTCATCTACAGCAGCTCGCTCGCGGCCTGCCGGTTCCCCGCCGCGGGGGCGAGCCTCACGGAGGACAGCGAGCCGGACGCGGACTTCCCCTACGCCCGCAGCAAGCGTGACGCGGAACGGCTCATCCGCGACCATCCCGGGGGCTTCCGGCGCAGCATCCTGCGCCTGGCCGCGATCTACAGCGACTGGTGCGAGTACCCGCCGGTGTACGCCTTCCTGCAAACCTGGCTCTCCGACGACTGGAACTCGCGTTTTCTCGGCGGCCGGGGGAACAGCGCCGTGCCGTACCTGCACATCCACGACCTGACCGCGCTGCTGCTGCGGGTCGCGGAGGTGGCGGAGGGCCTGCCTCCGTGTTCCGTCTTCAACGCCAGCCCGTCGCACGCGACGTCGCACCAGGATCTCTACTGCGCAGCCACGCGGTTCCTGCACGGCCTGGAATGCCGTCCCGTCCACGTCCCGCGCGCGCTCGCCTATCCGGCCGTGGCGCTGAGGCAGTACGCCCTCGATCTGCTCGGGCGGCCGCCCTTCGAGCGTACCTGGATGATGCGCTACATCGACAGGGAGCTGCGGGTCGACGCGTCGCGGACGCAGGCCCAGCTCGGCTGGGCGCCCACGCCGCGGTACGACCTGAAGCGCCGGCTGCTGATCCTGGTCGAGAACATGAAGTCCCACCCCGAGCTGTGGCGGCTGCGGAACGAGGCGGCGATCATCCACGCCGCGCGGCGGCCCAACCTCGTCATGTTCAGCCACCTGAGGCAGGCGCGGGAACGGATCGTCCTGGACGTGGCCGCCGCGATCCGCCGCGAGCAGCGCGCCCGCGACTTCCGGGACTACGAACGCATGCCGGAAGCGTCGCTCCAGGCCTACGTCGCGCTGTTCTTCGAGGTGCTGGTGGGGGCGATGCGCACGCGCGACCGCACGCTGGTGCGGACCTACGCGCGGCTCCTGGCCTACCACCGCCGGCGGCAGGGCTTCGCCTTCGAACACGTGTGCGTCGCCCTCGAAGCCTTCCGGGGCGTCATCCGCGACAGCCTGGCCGGGATCGGGGATCCCGACGTCACGCCCGCGCTCGTCAACGAGTACGTGGACCTCAGCCTGCAGCTCGCGCTCGACGAGATCGAGGAGACGTACGCGCAGCTCGAAGCCAAGGGCGTCGGGAGGGACGACCGCGCCGGCGACGCCGACCTCCTGGCCGACGACCTCGAGATGGTGAGGCTGGTCGCGGAGCTGCGCGACGTCTGCCGCGAGGGCTGGGACGCGGACAGGCTGTTCTGCGAGGGGGCGCCGGAGGGCGCCCGCGGGGAGCCGGCCGAAGTCTGAACGGCCGCCGCTACCCGGTTCTTGCGACCTGCAGCAGGGGCGGCGCGAGGCCATCGTCCACGACGTGGCCGTCGCGATCCGCCACGAGCAGGGCGGCGACGGCGGCCGCGACTACGAGCGCATGACCGAGGCAGCTCTCCAGGCCTACGTCGCGCTGTTCTTCGAGGTGCTGGTCGGCGCGATGCGCACGCGCGACCACGCGCCGGTGCGCACCTACGCGCGGATCCTCGCCTTCCACCGCAAGCGGCAGGGGTTCGCGCTCGAGCACGTGTGCCACGCCGTGCGCGCCTTCCGGGACGTCATCCGCGACAGCCTGGCCGGGATCGCGGATCCCGAGGTCACCCCGGCGCTGGTAAACGAGTACGTGGACCTCAGCCTGCAGTTGGCGCTCGATGAGATCGAGGAGACCTGCGAGCAGCTCCTGGCCAAGGGCAGCGAGTCGGACGGCCAGGACGACGACGTCAACGTCCTGTCCGGCAACATCGACCTGGTGAAGCTGGTTGAAGGGGTGTGGGCGCGGTTGTGCTAGAATCTGTTGACCCTGCTGAATGGATGAGCGATAATGTAAGTAATCCAGTTCTCTGGAGGTGGATGGCCACTGGCCATCGGGAGGGGTCCGTCAGGACCCCTTCTCCATTCCAGGCAACCACTTGCAGCCCCAACCCGCAATTCGTCCTTGCGAGCTGCGAAGGTACTTGTCTCGATCAAGAATAGCTGCGATCTGAGTGCCGAAGTTGTTCGGTACAGGTCTGATGTCCTCTTTGGCTAATGCTGAAATCCATGCCGGGTGTGCGACCAGGTCAGCAAGCTGCAAGCCGGCAATATTGTCGCCCTTACGCTTCACTTTCAGTTCGCAACTCGTGAAGACTTTTTGGATCTTTGCGCTTTCAACGTGATTCGTGCCATTGCAATAGAGACGATGAAAGGACCGCTTTAGCCTCATGTCCTCCTTGCCGCCTCTCGATTCGGCCATCACGTCTCCGACATGACCGAGCCGGGTCAAGTGCAGCACGTATCTCTCGATGAGGATCTCTTGGCAATAATGGTAGGGATCGTAACGCCACACGCCGTATTGTGCGCGATGCTGTCTCTTGTCGATGATGACCGTGATCGCGCCGAAGTCCCAGCGCGTGATCAATTCGATCAAACGGCTGTTGAACGCCGATTCGACGCCCGGGCGCCTCAAAGCCATGAATGGGTGCCGTTTGTTGACCAGTTCTTTGCGGTGGAGAATGATCGGCTCATCGGGGTGGGCGCCGAAGAAGTCGTTCTTCAGTTGCTCCATTTCCGGGTGAAGGACATCTCGCACATATTCAAGATCAAGAATCACGCCAGTCAGGCTCAAGTAACGATGGTTGGGGTCATCGGACGATTCGATGTCGTTGTTACCGACTTCATCGACGTACATCCGATATTTCCTGCATACGGCTGTCATATCCACACTCGTTCATGAGGCGACTGTCGGTCTGTACTGTTTTCATGATAATTCGGAGGGGCATGGCATTCAATGAGGCCGTAATGAAAGCTGTTGATAAGTCTATAGCCCGATGAGATCGGGCCGGCATCACCCGCATTCGGCAGACATCAATGTCCTGGATTCCGCTGGAACGGCTTCGCTCGGCTTGCTCGAGCGTTCCCGCCACCCCGGATAATGCTCGTCCATCAGCTCGCCGCAGATCTCGTCGAACACCTCGTGTTCCCGCGCCGTCCAACGATCGGCCTGCGAGGAGGATGGTCCCGCGTTGGCCGTCGGCAGGGGCCGACCGCCCGGCGGCAGCTCGAGGGCGGCCAGCAGCGCGGCCCGCGCCGCCGCCGAGGCGGTCAGGTCCTCGAGGCGGAAGGTGTGCGTGGCGACGCGCTCGAGGTTGCGGTTGGCGTGGACCCAGAACCGGCAGGACTGCGCGAAGGCGTCGCCGGGGAAGACCGGCTTCACGCGGTTCCAGGGGCCTTCCTTCACGTACCAGCCGCGGTTGAGCCCCGACTGGACAACGCGGCGGCCGTCGCGGATCAGGCGGATGACTGCGCCGGCCTCGATGGCGTCGGGCAGCAGGGAGTAGTGGGGGGCGCACTCGACCTGGTGCGTGAAGCCGGCGACGATCGCCCGCACGTCCTGGACGCGGCCGGCCGCGATCATCGGCAGCAGGTAGTGCCAGAGCGATTCGTGGCGGGCGCTCAGCGCGACGCCGTCGAGGTCGGTCCGCCCGTCGAGCCAGTGCGCGACCGACTGGGTGCCGCAGCGGCCCGAGCCCGTGATCAGCCCGCGCAGGCGGCGGGCCTTGGGGCGGGCCTGCAGGACGACCGGCCGCTTCACCAGGCGGCGCAGCGGGTGGGCGTGGTGCACCGACACGGTCACGTCCGCCCAGGCCGGCAGGTCGACGACGTCCAGGACGTCCAGCTCGGCGGGAAAACGCAGGGTGCGCGTCGCCAGGCCCGGGGCCGAGACGCTCACCAGCCGCTCGCGCTCCCACTGCGGGTCCGCCTTGAACAGCCGCAGGCCGCCGTCGCGCGTGATGATGTCGTAGCTTTCGGTCATGCTCCCACCGCCTCCATCAGGCTCTCGACCTCGGCCCGCGCCGCCGTCCCGGGAGCGTCGCGGCGGCCCACGACGCGCGCGGGGTAGCCGGCCAGGATCGAGAACGGCGGGTAGGCCTTCTTCGCCAACACGCTGCGCGCGGCCACGACGCAACCCTCGGGCAGGTCGACGCCGGGCATCACGAAGACGTCGGCGCCCAGCCAGCAGCCGCGCCCGATCGTCACCGGTTCGTATTCGTAACCCTGGTCCTGGATCGCCTTGCGCAGGTCGGCGAAGCGGTGGTTGATCGTCCAGATCTTCACGCCGGGACCGAGGATCGCATCGTCGCCCAGGCGCAGGCCGCCGCTGGCCTGCAGGAAGCAGCCGACGCCGATCTCGACGCGGTCGCCGCAGCGGATCTTGTGCACGCCGCGGTAGCGGACGCCCTCGTGGATGATGATGCCCCGGCCGGCGGCGAGGAAATGCCGCGGCACGTGCCGGTTGCGCCAGATGAAGCCGAGGCTGCCGGGGGTGCGCATCCAGATGGCGTTGAGCAGGTTGAAGCGGCCGATGTCGTCGCGCCAGTCCCAGCGCAGCCGCCTGATGATCTCGATCACGTCGCGCCTCCCGGTGACGGTGCCGTCGCTGGGAGAACAGGGCGCGGTCCTCTGGGTTGTCCGTGAGGGTGCTGGACCGTGCCCATGTCTCCACAGCGTGAGGTGTGGTGCCGGGCCGGGGTGGGGGTCGGGCTTGGTGGTCCTCGTGGGGGGCCGCTGCCTGGACCCGGAGCTACCGACGGCTCAGCTCACGGGAACATGATAGAGGGGACGTGTGAGGGAGGGATGACGGGGGCGTGAAATCTCGATGAATCCCCGCGTTCAGCCGCGGCGGCGCTCGCGCCCGCGCAGCGCCTTCTCCAGGGCCACGGCGGGGCCCCAGTGGCCGCGCCGGCGCAGCCAGGCGGCCAGGCGGCGCGGCTCGAAGGAGCGGGCCGCGGTGAAGATGAGGAAGCCCAGGGTGACGGCGCGCACACCCATCCAGGCGGCGTCGCTCCAGGGCGCGCCGGCGGCCACGACCACCGCGGCGATGACCAGCAGCGGCAGCCAGAAGGCGGGGCGCGACAGGTCGCGCAGGCCGCTGAGCGCGGCCTGGCGGCGCGTCGGGGGCGGGGCGTCGGGGTCGCGCAGACCCTCGAGCCGGCGGGACATGAGTTCCTGGAAGCGGCGCGGCAGCGAACGGCGGCGCCAGGTGACCAGGGTGGCGGCGGCGCCGACGGCGCCCCACAGCACGATCCACCCGGCGATGACCGCGCCCAGCGCCGGCGCGCCCACGTGCCAGTGGCGCGCGACCCAGCCGGTCAGCGCGTCGTAGGCGCGCAGCAGGTGCTCGCCCACCAGCAGCCACTGCAGCACGATGCCCTGCGACGCGGCCCAAGCGCCCACCAGCCAGCCGCCGAGCCCCACGCCCAGCGCGTTCCAGCCCAGGACCGTGACCGCGCCGCCGTAGAGCAGCCCCTGCATCGAGATCGCGAGCATCGGCCGCAGGCGGCTGCCCGCCGGCGACAGCGCCTTGAGCCCCGCGGCGATCAGCGGCACCCAGACCACGCGCCCGCGCCGGCCCAGGCCGGAGCCGGCCAGCGTCATCACCGAGGACTGCAGGCTGGACATCAGCAGGCCGCGCAGCGGGATCTTCATGCCGTGCAGCGCCGAGCCCAAGCTCATCTCCAGGCCGCCCGCGCCGGCGCCGTAGCCGCCGACGCGCATCCAGTCGCGGTGCTCGCGGCACGCGCTGCGCAGCTTCTCCCAGGCGTCGGGGTCCCCGGCGTCGATCACGAGGTCGAAGGGGCGGCCCAGGCGCTGCTTGACGGCGTCGAGCACGTCGGTGCGTACGGAGATCACCACGACCTCGGGCTCGGCCGCCGCCAGGTCGGGCCACAGGGCCAGGTGGCCCTCGCCGCGGGCTTCGAGCAGGCCGAACTCGTCGAGCACGACCAGGGGCCGGGGCGCCAGCGCGCGCAGGCCCGTCGCCCAGACGCGGGCGGCGTTCAGGGTGTCGGCGCAGAAGACGTAGGCGGGTCGCTCGGGGCCGGAGCGCTCGGCGAAGGGCATGACGCGCCCGTCGGCGACCCACTCCAGCTCGTAGCCCGCGGCGCCGAGCAATGGGTTGTCGCGGCGCACGGCGCGGGCCAGGAAGCCGTCCGGGGCGAGGCCCTGCGCGCGCGACCAGGCGGCGAGCGTGGCCAGCAGGGTGGTCTTGCCCGAGCCGACGGGGCCGGTGACGGCGATCAGCAGCATGTGCGTCCCGTCGTCATTCGTACTGCCGGGGCACGGCGCAGACGAAGACGAAGGGTTCGTCGCCCGCGTTGCGGAACTGGTGCGTCTCGTGCGGGGAGACGAAGGCGAAGTCGCCGGGCGCCAGCGGGTGGACCGCGCCGGCGGCGTCGCGCAGCTCGCCGCGGCCGCTGATGACGTAGTTCAGGTGCTCCGCGGGGTGGCTGTGGCAGGGCGTGTGGCCGCCCTGCTCCAAGGTGAACACGCGCAGCGAGAAGTTGGGCACGCCGTCGGCCGAGCCCATGACGAGCTGCTTGGTGGCGCCGAGCACGCCGTCCATCGTCACGGTCTCGCGCGGCACGTCGGCGAGGGTCTTGATCTTCAAGGCGAGGCTCCCGGGTTCGGGGAACTGCGGAACAGGGGGGAATCTAACGCCGCGGGGGGCGTCTGTCACCCGCCCGCCGCGATCCGGGCTGGCGGCGGCGGGAATGAAGGGCTAGTGTCGGTCCAACCCGCGCCCGCGAAGAACGAGGTGATCCGCCGCATGCGACCCCTGGTCTGGTTCCGCAGCGACCTGCGGACCGCCGACAATTCCGCCCTGCACACCGCCTGCGCCGCCGCCGAGGGGCCCGTCGCCGCCCTGTTCCTGGTCTGCGCCGACCAGTGGCGCGAGCACGACTGGGGCCGGCCGCGCGCGGACTTCCTGCAGCGGTCGGTGGCGCGGCTGGGCGCGGACCTGGCGGCGCTGGACATCCCGCTGCTGGTGCGCGCGGCGGGGAGCTTCGATGCGGCGCCCGCCGCCGTGGTCGCCGCCGCGCGGGACGCGGGCTGCGATGCGGTCTTCTGCAACGCGGAGCCCGAGTGGAACGAGCTGCAGCGCGACCGCGCCGCCGCGCAGGCCTGCGCCGACGCCGGCCTGGCCTGGCACCTCCACGACGACCAGACCGTGCTGCCGCCGACGTCGCTCGCCACCCGCCAGGGCGGGACCTACACGGTGTACACGCCCTACTGGAACAACTGGCGTCTCAGCCTGCTGCGCGCGGGCGTGCCCGAGCCGGCGCCGGCCCCGTCCCGACGCCCGTCGCGCGCCGTGGAGCCCGAGCCGGGACCGTCGGACTGGGGCGCCTTCGACGGTCCCGCCGTGCCGCCGTCGCGCTGGCCCGCCGGGGAGCGTGCGGCCCGGCGCCGGCTGGACGCGTTCGTGTCCGGGCCGATCAACCTCTACCACGAGCGGCGCAACCAGGCCGAACTCGCCGGAGGCACCAGCGAGCTGTCGCCGTACCTGGCCGTCGGCGCGGTCTCGGCGCGGCAGTGCCTGTCCGCGGTCCTGAGCCGCAACGGCGGCCTCCTGGACACGCTCGGGATGGGCCCGGCGGTCTGGGTGAAGGAACTGGTCTGGCGCGAGTTCTACCGGCACGTGATGACGGGCTACCCGCGGGTGGCCCGCGGGCGCGCGTTCAAGATCGGGACCGAGCGGCTGGCGTGGCGCTGCGACGACGACGAGCTGGCGGCCTGGCAGCAGGGGCGCACCGGGTACCCCTACGTCGACGCGGGCTTGCGGCAGCTCGCGGCCGAAGGCTGGATGCACAACCGCCTGCGCATGATCACGGCGATGTTCCTGACCAAGCACCTGCTGCACGACTGGCGCGAGGGCGAGCAGTGGTTCGCGCGGTCGCTGGTCGACGTCGACCTGGCCAGCAACAACGGCGGCTGGCAGTGGTGCGCCTCGACGGGCACCGACGCCTCGCCGTATTTCCGCGTCTTCAACCCCGCGACCCAGGGTCTGCGCCACGACCCCGACGGGGCGTACGTGCGCCGCTGGGTGCCGGAGCTGGCGGGCCTGGGCGTGCGCGAGATCCACGACCCGCCGCCCGCCGCCCGCCGCCGCTGCGGCTATCCGGATCCGATCGTGGACCACGCCGTGGCCCGCCACCGCGTGATGGCGGCGTTCCGCGGCCTGAAGTGAGAGGGGAGGGAGCGGTCATGGCAGGGCACGACAGGGACGTGGCCGTCCGCGAGAAGCAGGACGCCGCCGGCAAATCGGTGGTCGCGGCGGTGGCGCTCACCGGCCTGAAGCTCGCCATCGGCCTGATGACCGGCAGCCTCGGCATCCTCGCCGAAGCCCTGCACTCGGCCCTGGACCTCGTGGCCGCGGTGGTGACCTACTTCGCGGTGCGCGTGTCGGACCGGCCCGCCGACCGCGAGCACCACTACGGGCACGGCAAGGTCGAGAACCTCGCCGCCCTGTTCGAGACCCTGCTGCTGATGGGCACCTGCGTGTGGATCGTCCACGAGGCCGTGCAGCGCCTGTTCTACAGGAAGGTGGAGATCGAGGCCTCCTGGTGGGCCTTCGGCGTGATGCTGTTCTCGATCGTCGTGGACGTGAACCGCTCGCGCATGCTGCAGCGGACGGCCCGCAAGCACGGCAGCCAGGCGCTCGAGGCCGACGCGCTGCACTTCGCGACCGACGTGTGGAGCTCGACCGTGGTCCTCGTCGGCCTGGGCCTGGTGTGGCTCGGCGGACGGATGGGCACCGCGTGGGGCTGGCTGGCTCAGGCCGACGCGGCGGCGGCGCTGGGCGTGGCGGTCATCGTGGTCGGGGTCAGCGTGCGGCTGGGCCGTCGCGCCGTGGCCGCCCTGCTGGACGAGGCCCCGCCGGGGCTGACGGCGGCGGTCGCCGCCGCGGTCGCCGGCGTGCCGGGCGTGCAGGCGGTCGGGCCGGTGCGCGTGCGCGCGAGCGGGGCCGAGACCTTCGTCGACCTGACCGTGGACGTCGCGCGCAGCGCCGCGCTCGAGGAGGCGCACGCCGTCGCCGTCGCGGTCGAGGAGCGGGTGCGGACCGTGTCGCCGCGCTGCGACGTGGTGGTCCACGTCGATCCCGTGAAGAACCGCGACGAGAGCCTGCCGCGCACCGTGTCGGCCGCGGCCGCCCGGCTCGGCCTGCGCACCCACGGCGTGCACTCCCACGAGGTGCGCGGCCGCTACTACCTGGACCTGCACGTCGAGATGCCCGAACACCTCACCCTGGCCGCGGCCCACGCCGCGGTCGACCGCTTCGAGGCGGCCGTGCGCGCCGAGCTGCCGCACGTCCAGGACATCCGCAGCCACCTCGAACCCTTCGCGGTGCCGGTGGACGCGCCCTCGCCCCTGACCGCCGCCGCGGAGTCCGACCTCGCCGCGCGGATCGGCGCGGCGGCGGCCGGGGTCTTCGGCGCCGGACGCTGCCGCGTCGACCGCCTCCACGCGACGCCCGGCGGCATCGACGCCGTGCTGACCTGCCGGGCCGACCCGCAGCTGACCGTGGGCGAGGCCCACCAGCTCGCGCACGCGGCCGAGGCCTGCCTGCGCTCGCAGGTGGCGGGGATCGGGCAGGTGCTCATCCACGTGGAGCCGGAGGTCCGGCCGGGGGCCCCGCTCTAGCGCGCCCGCCGCTTCTCGCCGATGACCAGCGTCGTCTGGTTGGGGCAATCGCACACCGTGTACTCGGCGGGGGGGATGGTGTAGACGCGCCGCTCCTCGAAGCCGTCCATCAGGTTCGTCGCCGACCACGTCGCGGGGAAGACGGCGATCCAGTCCATCCGCTGGTACAGCTCGTTGAGCGTGGTGCGGCCGAAGGCGCGGCCGTGCAGGTTCAGGCCGATCAGGTCCAGGACGCGGCGGTCGGAGAAGTAGCGCAGCGCGCCGGCGTCGTTCACGCCGACGACGGCGTCGGGGGGCGTGACGCTGCGCAGCCACTGCGCAGGCTGGATGTTCATGCGTGCGATCGCGGCGCCGTCGGATTCCAGGCGGGAGCGGCGCTCGCCCCAGGCGCCGAGGCAGCCGGCCAGCGCGGAGAACAGCAGCACGCCGCCCAGGACCAGGCCCGTGGTGCGGCGCCGGTCGGGCAGCAGCCCGGGCACGCGCGCGATCGCGGCGCCGAAGCCCGCGCCCGCCGCCGCGGTCAAGGCCAGGGCCGGCGGATCGGCCCAGCGGGTCCAGTAGTAGCCGGACAGGCCGATCTGGCGGCCCGCGACCACGGCCAGCAGGTAGACGAGCGGCGCCAGCAGCAGCGACAGGCCGGCGACGTCGCCCGCGCAGCCGCGGCGCCGCGCCAGCAGCACGGCCAGGGCCGCGGCCCCGATCAGCAGGGCGGACGCCGTCAGCGGACCGTGCTGCGCGAGCAGCTCCCAGGCCAGGCGCAGCTGGTCGGGGCCCAGGCCGAAGCCGTCGGACTTCACGTAGAAGGTGGCCGGCAGGGGCCGGCCCGTCGCGACCAGGCAGAACAGCGCCCACAGCGCGGCCGGCAGCAGGGCCAGGCCGAGGTCGCGCGCGAGCCGCCGCCGGCCGCCGCGGTCCACCCACCCCAGCACCAGCACCGGGAAGGCGATCAGCGGCGCCGCGACCGCCATCTCGGGTCGCGCCGTCACCCCCAGGCCCAGCAGCAGCAGCCCCGCCGCGCGGCGGCCGGCCACCAGCGCCGCGGTCCCGCCCAGCCACAGCGCGAGCGTCAGCGGCGCCTCCATCCCCGACAGGGCGGCGAAGGCCAGCCGCGGGTCCGCCGCCAGCACGCAGGCCGCGACGAGGCCGGCCGCGCGCGAGCCGGTCAGCGCCCGGGTCAGCGACGCCAGCGCGAGCAGGGCGGCCAGGGCCGCCAGCAGGCCGATCGCCTTGACGGTCACGACGACGGCGTCGTCGCCGGCGAACTGCAGCGCGTGGGCCGGCGCGCTGACGACGGCCCACAGCGGGCTCGTGGCGCCGGACTCCTGCTGGCCGGGGTTGTAGGCGAAGCCCTGCAGGTGGGCGACGGAGCGGGCGTAGACGCGGTGGATCCAGGCGTCGTCCAGCGGGAAGCCGGTGCGGGCATGCGGGCCGCCGCCCAGCAGCCAGACGGCGCCGGCGAGCAGGACGAACACCGGCAGCAGATCGAGCGGGCGCGGCCTGGCCATGGGGGAATCCTTCCTTCGTCGAACCCCCGGAACCATAGGGGAACGCAGGTTCCGCGTCCAGTCGCGCGATCGCATGCAACCGCGCCGCGACGGCGTGCGTCTTGGCAGGGTACGGGCGGCCGGACGGGCCGCGCTCCCCGACGAAAGGCACGGCGATGACGCGCAAGCGGATGGCGATCGGTGCGGCGGCCCTGTTGACCCTCGCGGTCGCGGGCGTGTTCCTGTGGCAGGGCGGCAAGCTGCCCTTCGGCACCCCGAAGGCCGTGGCCGGCGCCGACACCACGCAGGGGGGGAAGGACGACCCCGAGGAAGTGGCGGTGCCCGTGGAGCTGGCGTCCGCCTCGCGCCGCGCCATCGCGGCCTACTACCGTTCGGCCTCGACCGTGGAGGCGGACCGCCAGGTGGAGCTCGTGACGCGCGTCGGCGGCCGCGTCCGCGCGCTGTCCGCCGAGGAGGGTGACTGGGTCGCGCAGGGCGCCGTGCTGGCCGAGCTGGAGAACGAGCGCGAGAAGGTGCAGCTGCGCCAGGCCGAGCTGAAGCTGGAGGACCAGCGCCGCCAGCTCGAGCGCAACCGCGCCATGATGGACCAGAAGCTGATCAGCGACCAGGAGTTCGACGTCGTGCGCGGCGCCTGGGAGCTGGCCGAGACCGAGCGCGACCTGGCCCGCATCGCCCTGGAGGAGACGCGCCTGCGCGCGCCCTTCGCCGGGCAGATCACGCAGCGCCGCATCGTGGCGGGGCAGCAGGTGGCCGCCGGTGAGGCGATGGTCACCCTGGCCGACTTCTCGCCCCTGCGCGTGCGCGTCCACCTGCCCGAGGCGGTCGCGCGCAAGGTGTCGGCGGGGCAGCGCGTGCTGGTCACGCCGGACGCCGAGGGGGCCGACCTCGAGGCGGTCGTCGAGCGCATCTCGCCGGTCGTCGATCCCGCCACCAGCACGGTGCGGCTGACGCTGCTGCTGCGCGACGCCGGCGTCGCCGTGCGCGCCGGCGGCTTCGTCAAGGTGCGCATCACCACCGACACCCACACCGACGCGCTGGCCGTGCCCAAGACGGCCCTGGTCGAGGAGGGCGGGCTGCGCAGCCTGTACGTGGCCGAGGCCGACACGGTGCGCAAGGTGGAGATCAACGCCGGGCTCTACGACGAGCAGTACGTGGAGGTGCTCGACGGCGTCGAGGAGGGGGCCTTCGTCGTCACGGCCGGGCAGGGCGGCCTGCGCCACGGCTCGCGCATCTCGGCCTTGAACGCGGCCGCGGCGGGCTACGGCGGGGCCGTCGTCGCCAGCGCGGCCGGACGCTGAGCGGGGGCGCGCCGTGAAGACCATCCGCTTCGCCGTCACGCACCCGGTAACGGTCTGGATGTCGACCATCGCCGCCGTCGTCTTCGGCGTCGTGGCCCTGGGCCGCCTGGACCTGCGCCTGCTGCCCGCGATCCGCTACCCCAGCGTCACGCTGCAGACCGAGTTCCCCAACACCGCGCCCGCCGACGTCGAGAACCTGGTGACGCGCCCCCTGGAGGAGGCTGTCGGCGTCGTGCCCGGCCTGCGCCGCGTCCACTCCATCAGCCAGAGCGGCCTCTCGCAGATCACGCTGGAGTTCGGCTGGGGCACCGACATGGACTACGCCTCGCTGGACGTGCGCGAGAAGGTCGACCTGATCCAGCTGCCCGACGAGGCGCTGCCGCCGGTGCTGCTGAAGTACGACCCCGCCCAGGACCCGGTGCTGCGCATCGGGCTGTGGGGCGACGCCTCCCTGGCGCGCCTGCGCGCGGTCGCCGACGAGGTGCTCAAGCGCGAGATCGAGTCGCTGCAGGGCGTGGCCGCGGCCAAGGTCTCCGGCGGCCTCGAGGAGGAGATCCGGGTCGAGGTCGACGAGGACCGCCTGTCGGCGCTGGGCGTGCCCATCGCCGCGGTGGCCGAGGCGCTGGCCCAGGAGAACGTGAACGCCTCCGGCGGGCGGCTGCGCGACCGCAACGCCGAGTACGTGGTGCGCACGCTGAGCCGCTTCGCCTCGGTGGACGACATCGGCGAGGTGACCGTCGGCGCGCGCGACGGCCGCGGCGTGAAGCTGCGCGACGTGGCCGCGATCTCGCGCACCCATCGCGAGCGCACGACCATCACCCACGTCGACGGGCGCGAGAGCGTCGAGATCGCCGTCTACAAGGAGGGCGACGACAACATCGTCGACATGGCCGCCGCGGTGCGGCGCCACCTGGAGCGGGTGGCCGAGCAGCTGCCCGCGGGCATGGAGGTCGCGGTCCTGTTCGACCAGTCGGTGTTCATCGCCAAGGCCGTGGGCGAGGTGCGGAACAACGCCCTGCTGGGCGGCCTGCTGGCGGTGCTGGTGCTGTACGTCTTCCTGCGCGAGCTGCGCAGCACGCTGATCATCGGCGTGGCGATCCCCATCTCGATCGTCGCCACCTTCATCCTGATGTACGGCCGCGGCGTGTCGCTGAACGTGATGTCGCTGGGCGGGCTGGCGCTGGGCGTCGGCATGCTCGTCGACAACTCGATCGTGGTGCTCGAGGCCATCCACCGCAAGCGGGAGGACGATCCGGGGCTGTCCCCCGCCGCGGCGGCCGAGCGCGGCGCCGCCGAGGTCAGCGGGGCGGTCGTGGCCTCGACCCTGACCACCGTCGCGGTCTTCGTGCCCATCGTCTTCGTGGTGGTGGGCGTCGCGGGCCAGATCTTCCGCGACCAGGCGCTGACGGTGACCTTCTCGCTGCTGATCTCGCTCGCGGTGGCGCTGACCTTCACGCCGATGGCCGTCGCCTTCGGACAGGGCGGTGGTGGGCAGCGCGGCGGCGGGGAGCCGGCGCGCGGCCCGGCGCCGCTGCGCGTGCGGATGTCGGCTTGGACCCGCTTCGCCGGCGACGGCCGTCCGGCCTCGCGGCGCCTGCGCACGGCGCTGCTGGCGGCGATCCTGTTCCTGCCGGCGCTGCTGGCCGCGGCCCTGACGTGGCTCGGCGGCCGGCTGCGAGCGGGCCTGCTGCTGCTGCTGTCGCCGCTGATCGCCCTGTTCAACGCGACCTACCCGCGGCTGGCGTCCGGCTACGCGCGCCTGCTCGGCGTCGCCCTGGCGCGGCGCGGCGCGGTGCTGGGCTTCGCGGTGGCGCTGGCCGCCGGCGCGGCGCTGCTGGTTCCGGGGCTGGGCGTCGAGCTGATCCCGCCGATGGCCCAGGGCGAGTTCACGCTGGGCCTGGAGCTGCCCGAGGGCACGCCGCTGAGCCGGACCGACGCCCGCGTCGCCGCCATCGAGCGCGGCCTGGCCGGGATCGAGGGCATCGAGCGGACCGCCTCGGACGTGGGCGTGAGCCGCGAGGGCGACACCTCCGCCTCGCGCCGCAAGGAGAACCGGGCCGAGATCCACGTCCGCCTGGACCGTGCCGACCAGCAACGCGAGGCCGACGTGCTGGCCGGCGTGCGCCGGGTGCTGGCGGGCTACCCCGACGTGTCCATGAAGGTGCGGCGCCAGTCGCTGTTCAGCTTCAGCGCGCCGGTGGAGGTCGACGTCTACGGCTACAACCTCGAGGACCTGCAGCGCGCCGCCGACGCGGTGGCGGCGTCCCTGGCCGGGATCGAGGGCCTGCGGGACGTCCGCCTGAGCATGGTGCCCGGCTCGCCCGAGGTGCGCGTGGCCTTCGACCGCGACAAGCTGAACCGGCACGGCCTGAGCCTGGGCCAGGTGTCGCAGCTGGTGCGCGACAAGGTGCGCGGCAGCGTGGCCGGCCGCATCCGCGAGCGCGAGCGGCACATCGACATCCGCGTCATGAACGGCGAGGAGCAGCGCAGCACCCTGCAGTCGGTGCGCGACCTGATCGTCGCCGAGCGCGACGGCGTGCCGATCCCGCTGGCGGCCGTGGCGACGATGTCGGTGGAGCAGGGCCCGTCGGAGATCCACCGCCTCGGCCGCAAGCGCGTCGTGATCGTCTCGGCCAACCTGGCCGGGCGCGACCTGGGCTCGGTGACGCGGGACGTCGAGCGCCGGCTGCGGGCGCTGTCCCTGCCCGCCGGCGTCACGGTCGCCATGGGCGGCCAGAACGAGGAGATGCGGGCCTCGTTCCGCTCGCTGTGGCTGGCGACCCTGCTGGCGGTGTTCCTGGTCTACCTGGTGATGGCGGCCCAGTTCGAGTCCTTCCTGCACCCCCTGATCATCATGTTCACGGTGCCGCTGGCCCTGACCGGCGCCGTGTACGGCCTGGCCCTGACAGGCACGCCGGTCAGCGTGATCGCGGTGATCGGCGCGATCATGCTGGCGGGCATCGTCGTGAACAACGGCATCGTGCTGGTGGACCGCATCAGCCAGCTGCGCCGGGGCCTGGACCTCGAGGCCGCCGTGCTGCAGGCCGGGCGCGAGCGGCTGCGCCCCATCCTGATGACCACGTCGACCACCGTCCTGGGCCTGCTGCCCATGGCCCTGGGCCTGGGCGAGGGCGCCGAGCTGCGCGCGCCGCTGGCGATCACCGTGATCTGGGGCCTGACGCTGGCGACCCTGCTGACGCTGGTCGTGGTGCCGGCCGCCTACGCGCTGATCACCCCGGGCCGCGCCGCCGCCGCGAGGGAGGCCGCGCCCGCCCCGGTCGCCGCCGCCGTCCGACCCGCGCGGGAAGGGGCCTGAGATGTGGCTGACCCGCCTCTCGCTGCGCCGCCCCGTGGCCCTGGCCATGATGCTGGCGACCGTGGTCCTGCTGGGCGGCGTCTCGCTCTGGCGGCTCAAGCTCGACTTCCTGCCCCGCGTCGAGATGCCCTTCATCGGCGTCATGGTGCCCTACCCGAACGGGATCCCCGGCGAGACCGAACGGGAGATCGTGGCGCCCATCGAGGAGATCCTCGCCACCCTCGGCGGCGTGCGCGAGATCAACAGCTACTCCGACCCCGACCAGGCCTGGGTGGGCGTCCAGTTCGACTGGGGCCGCGACGTCAACCTGCTGCGCCTCGAGGTGAAGGAGAAGATCGACCAGATCCGCGGCGACCTGCCGGACGACGTCCGCCAGATCCTGCTCTTGACCTTCAACACCAGCGACATCCCGATCATCGAGGGTCGCATCTCCGCCAAGGGGCGCGACCTGTCCGAGAGCTGGGATCTGCTGGACCAGAAGATCATCGGGCCGCTGCAGCGCATCCCCGGCGTGGGGCGCGTGAACATCGACGGCATCCTGCCCACCCAGGTCTCGGTGTACCTGGACTTCGACCGCGTGCTGGAGCACGGCGTGGACGTGACGCGGCTGTTCCGGGAGCTGGAGTCGGCCGACGTGGAACTGACCGTCGGCACGGTCACCGAGCAGGGGATGCGCTACGACGTGCGCACCGTCAGCGGCCTCCGCGGCGTGGAGGGCCTGCGCGAGCTGCCGATCGACGAACGCGGCCTGCGCCTGCGTGACGTGGCCGACGTCGTCTACGGCGCGCCGGCCATGAGCTACGGCCGACGGCTGAACGGCGAGCCAGCCATCGCCTTCTGGATCCAGAAGGCGTCGGGCTACAACACCGTCGAGGTGTGCGAGGCGGTCGAGCGCGAGCTGGCGCGCATCAACGAGGACCCCACGCTGCAGGGCGTCAGCAGCGTGCCCTTCTTCAACCAGGCCGACCAGATCACCGACGGCCTCAGCAGCCTGCTGCAGTCCGGCTTCGCGGGGTCGCTGCTGGCGGTGGCGATCCTCTACCTGTTCCTGCGGCGCTGGAGCATGACGCTGCTGGTCTCGCTGGCGATCCCGCTGTCGCTGCTCGGCACGGCCGTCTTCATGTACCTGGGCGGCGGCTCGCTGAACGTGCTGTCGATGATGGGGCTGATGCTCGGGGTCGGCATGCTGGTGGACAACGCGGTCGTGGTGCTCGAATCGATCCACCGCCGCCAGCACGCCGGCGCGACGCCGACGGCGGCCGCGATGCGGGGCACGCGCGAGGTCGCGCGCGCCATCACCGCCTCGACGCTGACCACCATCATCGTCTTCGCGCCGGTCATCGTCAGCCGGGCCGACGAGATGGCGGTCTGGCTGGGCGAGGTCGGCCGCACGATCGGCGTCACCCTGGCGCTGTCCCTGCTGGTCAGCCTGACGGTGATCCCCGCCTTCTCGGTGCGCACCGGCCGCGACCGGCCCACCGCCCCGGACGCCGGCTGGCTGGTGCGCCTGCGCGCGCGCTACCTGCGCCTGCTGGGCTGGACCACGCTGCGGCATCCCCTGCTGACGGGCCTGGTCATCGTGCCGGCCACGCTGGCCGTCACGGCGGGCCTGATGGCAGCCACCCGCTTCAAGCCCGAGGCCTTCGGCGACGAGGGCGTGCGGCGCGAGAGCCTGTACGTCGGGATGGAATTCAGCGACGCGGTGGACAAGGAACGCGCCAGCGACGCCGTGGCTGCCGCCGAGCGGTACCTCGAGACGCGCCGGGAGGACCTCGGGCTGCGCGACATCTACTCCTACTTCACGGCCGACCAGGCCGGGATCTCGCTCTTCTTCGCCGACGGCGTCGTCTCCGACCGCTTCTTCCGCCGCACGCGCGAGGACCTCAAGGAGCACCTGCCCGTCCAGGCCGGCGTCACCTACCGCTACGGCGACGAGGAGGGGCAGGGCACCGGCGCCAAGACCTTCGCGGTCACCCTCTACGGCCAGGAGACCGAGACGCTCCAGGAGCTGGCGCACGAGGCGAAGCGCCTGCTGGCGACGCTCGACGGCGTCGGCGACCTGCGCAGCGACGCCGAGTCCGGCAGCCAGGAGATCCTGGTCGACGTGGACGGCGAGGCCGCCGCCCGCCACGGCGTGTCCGCCCGCGACGTCGCGCAGGTCATGGGCCTGACCTACCGCGGGGTCCTGCTGCCGCGCCTGAACACCGGCGACAAGGAGATCGACATGTCGGTGGTGCTCGACCCGAACGACCGCGAGAGCATCGAGAACCTCGAGATCCTCACCGTGGGCGTCCACGAGGGCCGCCCCGTCCCGCTGGGCCAGGTGGCGGACTTCCGCATCGACGAGGGCCCGCGGCGCATCTTCCGCGACAACCAGAAGTCGGGCGTGACGCTGCGCGGCACGTACGAGGGCAAGGACCTCGAGGCGGGCCTCGAGCGCATGCGCGGGCTGCTGGACAACCTGGAGATGCCGATCGGCTACGGCTGGGACTTCGGCTCCGAGATCCGGCGCGCCCGGCAGCAGAACTCCGAGATGGGGCTGAACCTGCTGCTGGCGCTGGTCTGCGTCTTCTTCGTGATGGCCAGCCTGTTCGAGTCGCTGCTGCAGCCCCTGGTGGTGATGTGCTGCGTGCCGTTCGCCTCGCTGGGCGTCTTCTGGCTCTTCATGCTGACCGGCACGCCGTTCAACCTGATGGCCATGATCGGCATGGTGATCCTGATCGGCGTGGTGGTGAACAACGGCATCGTGCTCGTGGACCACGTCAACAACCACCGTCGCGGCGGCCAGCCGCTCGAGGACGCCGTCATGGCGGCCTGCGCCGACCGGTTGCGCCCCATCCTGATGACCGCGGGCACGACGGTGCTGGGTCTGCTGCCGCTGTCGCTGGCCGGGGGCGCGCACGTCGGGGACGCCCAGTACTACCCGATGGCGCGCGCCATCATCGGCGGCCTGACCTCCTCGACGCTGCTGACCCTGATCGTGCTGCCCACCTACTTCCTGCTGGCGCACCGTTACGCGGCGGCCTTCCGCGCCACGCTCGCCGACCTCGGCGGCCTGCGGCGCGATCGTCGTTGCCCGCCGGCGCCCACCGGTGCGACAATGCCCCCGACGTCCTGAACCCGGACCGGGGGTGGTGCCGTGAGGATCGCGCGCCCGCTGTTCGCGCTCGCCCTGCTGCTCGTGATCGCACAGCCGATCGTGCCGTCGGCCGCCGTGCCGCCCACCGCCGACACGGTGCCCACGAACGTGATGACTTTCAACATCCGCTACGGTACGGCGGACGACGGCCCGGACGCCTGGGAACACCGCCGCTACCTCGTGCGCCTGGCGATCCGCGAGCGGCAGCCGGCGATCTTCGCCGTCCAGGAGTGCCTCTGGGAGCAGGGCGTCGAGCTGGAACGCGCCTTCTCGGAGTACCGGATCACGGGCGTGGGGCGGGACGACGGCGAGCGCGCCGGCGAGATGTGCCTGATCTTCACGCGCCGCGACCGCTACCGCCTGCTGGACCAGGGCAACTTCTGGCTGAGCGAGACGCCGCAGACGCCGGGCAGCAGGGGCTGGGACGCCGCCTGCCCGCGTCTCGCGACCTGGGTGAAGCTCTACGACCGCCTCTGCGACCCCGACACGCTCTTCGTGTTCAACACCCACCTCGACCACGCGGGAGCGCAGGCCCGCGAACAGGGCGCCCGGCTGCTGCGGCGGCGCATGGCCGAGATCGCGGGCGGCCACGCGGTGCTGCTGACGGGCGACTTCAACGCGCCGGCCGATCCCGGCAGCCCGCCCTACCGGATCCTGGCGCTGGAGGGCTGGCGCGACGGCGTCGCCCTGCACGACGCCTGGCACGCCGCGTCGCCCGCCGAGCGCGCGCAGCCCGACGGCACCTTCCACGGCTTCACCGGCGTGCCCGGCCGCGGGCGCATCGACTGGATCCTGGCCGGGTCCGCGCTGCCGGCCGCCGAGGCGGGCGTCTCCCGCTTCCGGCAGGACGGCCGCTGGCCCTCGGACCACTTCCCGGTCTGGGCCGTGTTCCGGCTGCCGCGCCACCCGCCCCGCCCCGGCGACGCGGTCGACGGCGCGACGGGCGCCTCCCCGCGCTACTGAGCGACCGCCGGCGGTACGGCTGGACCGCGGCGGCCGCTGCCGGTACGATGTCGCGGTCCGCCTCGGGCGGGGATCACGTGGTTCGGCGAACCGGACCCGCCGGCGCCGTCGCGGGCGGGGGAGGAGTGCGATGACGGTGAAGGAATCCGGCGCCGGGAACGCGCTCTCCCCCCGCCTGGCGACCTGGCTGCCGCCGCTGCTGTTCCTCGCCGTGGCCGGCGGGTCGATCGCGCTGTGGATCGCGCAGCGGAACGTGGAGCGGCGCGAGCTGGCCCTGGAATCCCAGGTGATGGACGAGCAGGTGCGGCTGCGGCTGTCGGCCTGGATCGACGGCCGCATCAACCTGGCGCGGGACCTGGCGGAGCTGGCCGCCGCCGAGGCGCCCCTGGACAGCGCCCGCTTCACCGCCCACGCCGTGCGCATCCACGGCCTGGCGGCGGGCATGCAGGCCGTCAACTACGTCGACACCGAACACGTCATCCGCATCATCGTGCCCGCGGCCGTGAACCGGCCGGCGCTGGGCGCGGACCTGGACCGGCACCCCTCCCCGGACGTCCGCGCCGCGGTGCAGAAGGCCGCGGCGACCGGCGACGTGGCGAGCTCGCCGGTCATCGAGCTGCTGCAGGGCGGGCGGGGGTTCGCCACCTACCACCCGATCGCCGGGGCCGACGGCCGCCCGCTGGGGTTCGTCAACGGCGTCTTCAGGATCGACATCCTGGTCGAGGCCTGCCTGGCGGAGCCCCGCTTGTACGAGCGCTTCCGCCTGGACCTGGTGGACGACCTGGGGAACGCCGCCTACCGCTCCGTCGCCTCCGGCGATCCGCAGGCGTGGCCGTACGCCGCCAGCGGGTCGGTCCGCATCGTCGACCGCGACTGGAAGCTGACGCTGGCGCCGCTGCCCGCCTACGCGAGCGGCAAGACCACCGCGGAGCAGCACGCCATGTCCATCGGCGGCCTGCTGCTGGCCCTGGTGCTCGCCCTGACGCTACGCGCCCTGCTGTGCCGCCACGCGGCGCTGCAGGCGAGCCGCGCGGCCTACCAGCTGCTCGTGGACAACCTTTCGGACATGCTCGTGAAGGTCGACCTGGAGGGCCGCTTCCTCTACGTCAGCCCCTCCTACTGCCGGATGTTCGGGATGCAGGAGCAGGAGCTGCTGGGGCAGGACTGCATGCCCCTGGTCCACGAGGACGACCGGGAATCGACGAGCCGCGCGCTGGCGCGGCTGCAGGAGCCGCCGCACACCAGCGCCCACGAACAGCGGGCGCTCACCCGGGAGGGCTGGCGCTGGATCGGCTGGACGAATTCCGCGGTGCTGGACGCCAGGGGCCGCGTGACGGAGATCGTGGCCGTCGGCCGCGACATCACGCGCCGCCGCGAGCTCGAGGAACAGCTCGCCCTCTCGCAGAAGATGCAGGCGGTCGGCCTGCTGGCCGGCGGCATCGCCCACGACTTCAACAACATCCTGCAGGCGATGCGCAGCCACCTCCACTTCGTGGAGGAGGAGGCCGGCCCCGCGTCGCCGGTGCGCGACGACCTGGTGCAGATCGACCGCAGCATCCAGCGCGCGGCGACCCTGACCCGCCAGCTGCTGGCTTTCAACCGCCAGCAGGTGCTGCACACCGAGGACCTCGACCTGAACCACGCCGTGACCGACATGCTGAAGCTGCTGGGCCGGGTCATCGGCGAGGACGTGACCCTGGATTTCCGCCCCGAGCCCGCGCTGCGCAGCGTCCACGCCGACCTCGGCCAGCTCGAGCAGATCCTGCTGAACCTCTGCGTGAATGCGCGCGACGCCATCGACGGCGCCGGTTCCATCACGATCGCCACCGCGAACCGCGACATCGACGCCGAGTACTGCGAGCAGAACGCCTGGGCCCGTCCCGGCCGCTGGGTCGAGCTGACGGTCAAGGACGACGGCCGGGGCATGGACGAGGAGACGCAGCGCCGCATCTTCGACCCCTTCTTCACCACCAAGAAGATGGGCCACGGCACGGGCCTCGGCCTGGCGACGGTCTACGGCATCGTGCGCCAGCATGACGGCCTGGTGCGGGTCGAGAGCAAGCCCGGGCGCGGGGCCTCGTTCAGCATCTGGCTGCCGGCGGGCGAGAGGGCGGCGCCGGCCCCGGCGCCGGTCGCCCCGGGCGCGGTGCCGCGGGGGCGCGAGACGGTCCTGGTGGCCGAGGACGACGAGGCCGTGCGCGAGCTGGCCACCCGGGTGCTGGTGCACGGCGGCTACAAGGTCGTCACGGCGCGCGACGGCGAGGAGGCGGTGCGCCTCCACGGCGAGCGCCGCGGGGACATCGCCCTGGTCATCCTGGACGTGGTGATGCCCAAGCTCGGGGGGCGCGAGGCGCGGGCCCGCATCCTCGAGCAGGCCAAGGACGTGCGCATCCTGTTCGCCACGGGCTACGATCCCGACACCGTCCACGGCCGCCTCGACGACGTCCGCGGCGCCGACATCCTGTCGAAGCCGTACGAGCCGGACGAGCTGCTGCGGCGGGTGCGCAAGGCCATCGACGGCTGAGCGGCCGCCGGCGCCGGTTTTCATCGAATTTTCACACGATTCGTACCCGATCTTCACGGCCGGGAGCGATCCTGTGTCCACCGCCCCCGGGACCATGCCGGCCGGGGCGCAACCGCCGTGGAGGTCGACGTTGAACAAGAAGATGGCCGGTTTGCTGATGTGCCTGACCGTCGCCGCGGCCGCCGTCGGCGTCGCCGCCGCCGCCGACCTGACTGGCGCGGGCGCCACCTTCCCCTACCCGCTCTACGCGCAGTGGGCCGACTCCTACAAGAAGCTGACCGGCGTGGGCCTGAACTACCAGTCGATCGGCTCGGGCGGCGGCATCGCGCAGATCAAGGCGCAGACCGTCGATTTCGGCGCCTCGGACGCGCCCCTGACCAAGGCGGACCTCGACGCGGCCGGGCTGGTGCAGTTCCCCATGATCATCGGGGGCGTGGTGCCGGTGGTGAACCTCGAGGGGATCGCCCCGGGCGCGCTGAAGCTGTCGGCGGCGCTGCTGGCCGACATCTACCTCGGCGGCGTGAAGAAGTGGAACGATCCCGCCATCGCCGCCCTGAACCCGGGCCTGGCCCTGCCCGCGCGCGACATCACCGTGGTCCACCGCGCCGACGGCTCGGGCACGACCTGGATCTTCACGAACTACCTCGACAAGGTCTCGCCCGCCTGGCACGGCAAGGTCGGCTGCGGCAAGGAGGTCGCCTGGCCCGCCGGCGTGGGCGGCAAGGGCAACGAGGGCGTCGCCGCCTACGTCCAGCGCATCAAGGGCGCCGTCGGCTACGTCGAGTACGCCTACGCCCTGCAGAACGAGCTGACCCACATCCTGCTGGAGAACCGCGCCGGGAAGTTCGTGGCGCCCACCCAGGCGTCCTTCCAGGCCGCGGCCGCCGGCGCCGACTGGAGCGCGGCGCCCGGCCTGTACCTGGTGCTCACCGACCAGCCCGGCGACGGCAGCTGGCCGATCACGGGCGCCTCGTTCGTGCTGATCCACCGCGAGCAGCGCGACGCCGCCCGCGCGACGTCGCTCCTCGACTTCTTCGCCTGGTGCTTCGCCGAGGGCGATGCCGCCGCCAGCAACCTCGACTACGTGCCGATGCCGGATGACGTGGTCGCGCTGGTCGAGTCCCTGTGGCGCACCGATGTGAAGTCTGCGGGCGCCGCGGTCTGGAAGTGACCGCACCGCAGGGAAGTCCGCGATGACGGACCGCCGCGCGACCAGGGCGGCGCCCGACCGCCGCCACCCGCGACCCTGGGGGGACCCCCTGTTCCGCAGCCTCGCGGCGGCGGCGGCGGGGTTCTTCCTGCTGTTGACCGGGGCGATCCTGCTGGAGCTGACGCGCGGCTCGTCCCTCTCGCTGGCGAAGTTCGGTCCCTCCTTCCTGTGGAGCACCGCCTGGAACCCGGTGACCGGGGACTTCGGCGCCCTCTCCTCGATCGCCGGCACGCTGATCTCCACGGCCATCGCCATGGCGCTGGCCGTGCCCCTGTCGCTGGTCATCGCGCTGTTCCTGGTCGAGCTGGCCCCGCCCGCGGTCTCGAAGCCGGTGGGCGCGGCCATCGAGCTGCTCGCGGCCGTGCCCAGCATCATCTACGGCATGTGGGGGCTGTTCGTCTTCGCGCCCCTGATGTCCGACCACGTGCAGCCCTTCCTGTCGGACCACCTGGGGTTCCTGCCGCTGTTCCAGGGACCGCCCATGGGCATCGGGATGCTCACCGCGGGCATCATCCTGGCCCTGATGATCCTGCCGTTCATCACCTCGGTGATGCGCGACGTGCTGCGGATGGTCCCGCCGGTGGTCAAGGAAGCCGGCTACGGCATGGGCAGCACCGTCTGGGAGGTGGCCCGGCAGGTCACCGTGCGCTACGGCGCGCGCGGCATGGCCGGCGCCTGCCTGCTGGGCCTGGGGCGCGCGGTGGGCGAGACGATGGCCGTGACGTTCGTGATCGGCAACAACCACCGCGTCGGCGCGTCGCTCTTCGACGCCGGCAACACCATCGCCTCCGCCCTGGCCAACGAGTTCGCCGAGGCGGCCGACCCGCTGTACCTGTCGGCGCTGGTCGAGCTCGGGCTGGTGCTCTTCCTGATCACCTTCGCCATCCAGGGCCTGACCCACGCCTGGATCCGCCGGCTGGAGCGCAGCGCCGGCAGGGGGCTGTGATGCGAGGGGCTGTGATGCGGCGCCGCCACGCCCGCGGCCGCAAGGCCGTCGACCTCGCCGTGCGCGCGGCCGCCAGCCTGGCGGCGCTGCTCGGCATCGGCGTGCTGGTCCTGATCCTGGCCGAGGTGGCCCGCCGCGGCGCGCCCGCCCTGGACCTCGCCTTCTTCACCTCCCTGCCCGGCCCGCCCGGCACCGAGGGCGGCGGCCTGGCCAACGCCATCCTGGGCACGCTGGCGCTCACCGCCGCGGCGACCGCGGTCGGCGTGCCCCTGGGGATGCTCGCCGGCGTCTACCTCTCGGAGTTCGGCCGCGACACGCGCCTGGGCGCGGCGGTGCGCTACTGCGTGAACGTGCTGATGGGGCTGCCCTCGATCCTGGTGGGCCTGTTCGTCTGGACCGTGCTGGTGGTCCCCTTCCGCAGCTTCTCCGGCCACGCCGGCGCGGCCGCGCTGGCGCTGATCATGCTGCCGGTGGTGGCCCGCACCACCGAGGACATGCTGGCGCTGGTGCCGCACGCGCTGCGCGAGGGCGCGCTGGCCGTGGGCGCACCGCGCTGGCGCGCGACGCTGATCGCCTTCAAGGCGGCCCGCGGCGGCCTGATCACCGGCGTGCTGCTGGCCGTGGCCCGCGTCAGCGGCGAGACCGCGCCGCTGCTGTTCACGGCCCTGAACAGCCCCTTCTGGCCCCGCTCGATGTCCGAGCCCGTCGCCAACCTGACGGTCACCGTCTTCCAGTACGCCATGTCGCCGTACGCCGACTGGCAGGCCAAGGCCTGGGGCGCGTCGCTGCTGATCATGGCCGCCGTGCTGACCACCTCGCTGCTGGCGCGCACCTTCGCCAGGGAGAGAACGCGATGAACGCCACGAGACCGGAATCCCGGCCGACGCCGCCCCTGGCGCCGCGTCCTCACGTCGCCGACCGGCCCGTCGCCGACCGGACCGCCGCCGCGGACGCGCCCGCGCCGCCCAAGATCTCGGTCCGCGGCCTGGACTTCCACTACGGCAAGCAGCAGGCACTGTTCGACAACAACCTGGACATCGCCGCCAACCGCGTGACCGCGGTCATCGGCCCCTCGGGCTGCGGCAAGTCGACGCACCTGCGCGTCTACAACCGCATCTACCAGCTCTACCGCGACCAGCGCGCGCGCGGCGAGGTCCTGCTCGACGGCGAGAACCTGCTGTCCCCGGCGACCGACCTCATCGAGCTGCGGCGCAAGGTCGGCATGATCTTCCAGAAGCCGACGCCGTTCCCCATGAGCATCCACGACAACGTTGCCTACGGTCTGAAACTGCACTACCGTCTGGGGAAGGCCGAGCTGGCCGAGGCCGTCGAGAAGGCCCTGCGCGGCGCCGCGCTCTGGGACGAGGTCAAGGACGCGCTGGACCGGCCGGGCACGGCCCTCTCGGGCGGCCAGCAGCAGCGGCTCTGCATCGCGCGCGCGATCGCCGTGCGTCCGGAGGTCCTGCTCATGGATGAGCCCACCTCGGCCATCGACCCCGTGGCCACGGCCAAGATCGAGGACCTGGTCGAGGAGCTGAAAAAAGACTTCACGATCGTCATCGTGACGCACAACATGCAGCAGGCGGCCCGCGTCTCGGACTACACGGCCTTCTTCTTCGAAGGCCGCATCGTGGAGTTCGGCGTCACGCGGCAGATCTTCACCAAGCCCGTGCACCGCCAGACCGAGGACTACATCACGGGCCGCTTCGGATAGCGGCGACGGGGGAAAAATGTCGGTCCATCTGCGGCGCGAGATCGAGCGCCTCAAGGTGCAGGTGCTGGCCCTCAGCGCCACCGTCGAGGAGGCCGTGTGGCTGGCCGTGCGCGCCGTGCAGGAGCACGACCCGGCCCTGGCCCGCGCCGTGTTGGCCGGCGACAGCGCCATCGACGAGCGCGAGGTGCGGGTCGAGGAGGAGTGCCTGAAGATCCTGGCGCTGCACCAGCCCGTGGCGAGCGATCTGCGTTTCCTGGTGACGGTCCTGAAGATCAACAACGACCTCGAGCGCATCGGCGACCTGGCCGTGAACATCGCGGAGCGCGCCATCCACCTGGCCCCGCACGAGGAGGCGGCGACGACCTTCGACTTCGTGGGCATGGCGACGCGGGCCCAGGAGATGCTGCACACCGCGCTCGACGCCCTGGTCAACGTCGACCCGGCCCGCGCGCGCGACGTCTGCGCCATGGACGACGAGGTCGACGCCATCAACCGCGGGATGTACGGGCAGGTGCAGTCGGGCATCCGCGAGCACCCCCGGCAGGTGGACTTCTACCTCCAGCAGCTCTCCATCTCGCGCCAACTCGAGCGCATCGCCGACCACGCCACCAACATCGCCGAGGACGTCATCTACATGTCCGAGGGGAAGGTCGTGCGGCACCACGTCGAGGAGTTCCACGCCCCGGAACCGCCGACCGCCGGCTGAGCGGCGGCGGCCGCCCGGCCCGCGGACTCCCACCCACGGACTCCCGCCCTGTACGAACCGGGGCGGATGTGCTAGCTTCCCGCCCGCGCGCACCCGCACCGGCGGCGGCCGGTTGGCGCGCAACCGGTCGGCGCCCGGCGACGGCGCGACATTCCCGGCGGTACTCATGACCCGCAAGACGACCCTGCTGGTGCTGCTGGCGACGCTGGCTTCCGTCCCCGCGCTGTGCGCCGAGGACGAGGCCCGGGGCGGTCGCGTCGGCGAACGGCTGCGGCGTCGGCTAGAAGCGGTCGCGGCGGATTCGGTCGCGACGGCCCCGGTCGTAGCGACTCCGGTCGTGGTGGCGCTCGGCGAGCGCCTGCACCGGCCCGACCTCGTCCTGCAGTTCTACCGGGGGCGCGACCACGAGCCGGCCTGGACCGGCGACCGCGGCCCGCTGGTCGTGGCCGATTCGCTGCGCGCGGCCCTGGCCGGCCTCGACGCCGACGGCCTGCAGGTCCGCGACTACCACCCCGACGCGCTGGCCCAGGGCCTCGCCCGCCTGCGCGACCGCCGCTGGTGGCGCACCAACCCCGACCCGGACGAACTCGCGGAATTCGATCTGCTGGCGACCGACGCCTACCTGCTCGCCGCGACCCAGTGCCTGGGCGGCCGCCTCGACCCGCGCGCCTTCGACCCCGACTGGATCGCCGGGCGCCGCACCGCGGACGTGGCCGCGGTGCTCTCGGGGGCCCTGGCCGCCGACGGCATCAGCGGTTCGTTGCAGCGGTTGCTGCCCGCGCACCCCGAGTACGGGCGGCTGCGGCGCGCCTACGCGCAGTACCGCGCCCTCGCCGCGGTGGGCGCCTGGCCGGCGCTGCCGGCCGGCGACAAGCTCGAGCCCGGCGACCGCGACCCCCGCGTGCCCCTGCTGCGGGCCCGCCTCGCGGCCACGGGCGACCTCGGCCCGGGCGACGCCCTGGGGCTCGATCCCGAGTACTACGACGAGGACCTCGCGGCCGCGGTCCGCCGTTTCCAGGCCCGCTTCGGCCTCGACCAGGACGGCGTGATCGGCCAGGCCACCCGGACCGAACTCGGCGCGACGGTCGAGGATCGCGTCCGGCAGATCCGGGTGAACCTCGAGCGCTGGCGCTGGCTGCCGGCGGACCTCGGCCACCGCCGCGTCGAGGTGAACATCCCGGACTACCGGCTGCGGGTGCTCCACGGCGACAGCGTGGTGCTGGCCATGCCGGTCATCGTCGGGCTGCCGACGCGCCGCACGCCGGTCTTCAGCGCGAAGCTGAACTCGCTGGTGTTCAGTCCCGACTGGGAGGTCCCGCCCAAGCTCGCCATCGAGGACAAGCTCCCGCTGATCCAGCAGGATCCCGGCTACCTCCAGGAGTTCGGCTTCGAGGTGATCTCGGGGTGGGGGGAGAAGGCGAAGGTCGTCGACCCCGCCGACGTGGACTGGGGCGACGTGCCGACCGGCAGCTTCCCGTACCGGCTGCGCCAGCTGCCGGGCCCGCTCAACGCGCTCGGGCTGGTGAAGTTCAACCTGCCGAACCGCTTCAACGTGTACCTGCACGACACGTCGAACCGCGGCCTCTTCGCGCGGGCCAAGCGGGCCTTCAGCGCCGGCTGCGTCCGCATCCAGAAGCCCGAGGAGTTCGCGGTCTACCTGCTGACCGGCGACGAGCGCTGGCCGCGGTCGCGCATCGCCGAGGCCATGGCCTCGGGCCGCGAGCAGGCCGTGCGCCTGCCCGCGCCGATCCCGATCCACCTGCTGTACTGGACGGCGTGGGTCGATCCGCGCGGGAAGGTCGTCTTCCGCCCCGACGTCTACCAGATCGACAGCCTGACGGCGGTCGCGCTGGAGGCGCCCTACCAGTGGGTCGTGGAGCTGAAACCGCCGCCGGACAGCAGCCTGCCCAAAGGCGTGATCGCGGTTCCCTAGACTACGCCACGCGGTCGCGGCCGCCGGCGCCCAACTGGGCCGCGATCGCGAGCGTCGCGGCGAGCAGCGGCGTCGTGCGGTTGCCCAGGCCCGTCTCGGCCAATCCCACCAGCAGCAGACCGACCACGCCGCCGGCGACCCCCAGGGCCAGCGACGACCGGGACAGGCCGGCGACGCGATCGCCGCCGACGTCCGCGCAGCGACGGGCGGCGCGCCAGGCCGCGGCGGCGGCGGCGACCGAGGCCGACAGGGCGAGCAGCGCCGCGGGCAACCCCAGGCGCCGCGCCAGCTCCAGCGGGATGCTCGGCGCGAAGGCCTCGGGGCCCTCGCCGGTCAGCGGGTGCGCCGCGATCGCGGCGAACGATTCGCGCCAGGCGGGCAGCCGCGTGGAGAAGTAGTCCCCGGACAGCGAGGCCCGCAGCTTGTAGGCGAAGGAGCCGCCGGCCAGCTCCGGTTTCAGCAGCAGCACGACCGCGACGACACCCAGCGCCGCCAGCGCGATCAGCGGCGCGCGCAGACGGCGGCGGTCGCCGGCCAGCGCGGTCGCCGCGACCAGGAGCGCCGAGGTCGCCGCCAGGCTGCCCATCGCGCCGCGCGAGGCGGTCAGGGGCAGGCAGGCCGCGGCCGCCAGCCAGGCGAGCGCGCCGGCCAGCCGCCAGCGCCGGCCGGAATCGCCGAGCCAGAGGGCCAGGCCCAGCGGCGCGAAGCTCGCCAGATGCACGGCCAGGCCCACCGAGCCGCGGTAGAAGGAGCCCGGCTCCTCGTCCGAGCGGCCGACGATCGTCAGCAGGAATTCCGCGACGCCCCCCGCCGCCAGCAGGACCACCGCGCCCAGCGTGGCGGCCGACCACCAGACCAGGGGGCCGAACCGCGTCGCGCCGTCGCTGCGGTCGTCGAGCAGCAGGAGCGGGACGACGCCTGCCAGGACCAGCAGGCGCGCGCCGCGCACCCAGGTCGCGATCGCGGGGCCGCCGCCCGGGCCGAGCGCCAGGGCGATCAGGCCGGTTGCGGCGAAGCCCAGCCACAGCAGGATCGCCGGCGCAGGCCGGCCCCAGGGTCGCGGGGCGAGCGCGCGGCGGGCCAGCCACCAGCCCGACGCCGCGAGCAGCACGACCTCGGTGGCGTAGACCTCGCGGCCGGGTGTCAGGAAGCAGAAGTCCAGCAGGGGACCGACCGGCACGATCGCCGCGAGCGGCCACCGCGGCCGCGGCTGCGCGAACCAGGCCAGGGCGGCGGCGCCCAGCAGCAGCAGCGGCAGCCGCCCGGACGCGGGGGCGCCGGCGCCGAGCAGCGCGTGGGCCAGCAGGGAGAGGCAGAGCAGGGCGCCGATCAGAGAGCAGAGGACGGCGGGCGCCGCGCGGCCGGGGCGGCTCACGACGCCGCCTCCCGGTCCCGTTCCCCCCGCCGTCGCGGCGGGAAGCGTCGGGCCAGCCAGCAGCCCAGGGCCAGGCCGGCGAGCCCGGCGGTGACGTCCAGGGCCAGGTCGGCGCCGGGCGCCCGGATGTACTCGACGCGCGTCTTGGCGAAGACGTCGAACAGCTCCTTGCCCGCGATCAGGGCCACGGCCAGCATCACCACGCGCCGCCGCGGCAGCAGGCGCGAGGCGCCCCAGGCGATCGCGGCCGCGAACACCAGGTGGAAGAACCAGTCCACCGGCACGCCCAGCACGCGCATCCGGCTGAAATACTCCATGCCGCCGCGGATCTCCCGCAGCACGTCCAGGACCCGCTCCATGCTTCGCCCTCCCCGGGTTGGGTCGGCGCTCCCGACCGGCGGGCATGATAGCAGCGATCCGTCCGGCGCGTCAGTCCCCATCCCGCCCGCACCCGCCCCGAAAAAATCCGCGGCCGACCTCCGAAAAGGCTGTTGACTTTCCTGCGCACGCATATAGTTTGACGCAACTCGCGAGGGCCTCGCCGGGATCGGCGGCGGCCGGGTTCGCGGGTCGGGAACGCGCCCAGGGAGGGATACCACATGCGCCGCTGCCCCACGTCCGCCCGCAGCGACCACAGCGTCGACGCCGTCGTGGCCGTCGAGCGAGAGGAGGAGCGCTCCGAGGAGCCTCCTTCCCCAGCCGCCATCACCGCCGAAGTTCAGCCCGCGGCTGAACCGACCGCCCTTCCCCCTGGAGCGCCAGGTGGATTTTTTTATCCCCACGAGTTCGCGCAGCCCGGGGCGCGGATCGGCCGGCGTACGCGCGAGTTCCGCCGCGCCTTCTTCCCCGAGGCGACCGCCGCCGAGTGGAACGACTGGCACTGGCAGCTGCGCAACCGCGTCCGCACCTTCGAGCAGTTCGACCGCATGCTCTCGCTGTCGCCCGCCGAGCGGCTGGCCCTGCAGCGCGACGGCAGCATGCTGCCGGTGGCGGTGACCCCGTACTACATGAGCCTGCTCGACCCGGCCAACCCGCAGCAGCCGCTGCGCCGGACCGTCGTGCCCACGCAGGCCGAGCACCTGCGCATGCCCGGCGAGGCGGACGACCCGCTGGGCGAGGACGGCCACAGCCCGGTGCCGGGCATCGTGCACCGCTACCCGGACCGCGTCCTGTTCCTGGTCCACGACTTCTGCCCGACCTACTGCCGCTACTGCACGCGGTCGCGGCTGGTGGGCCACGGCGAGTACTCGCCGAAGCAGGAGCAGCTCGAGGAGCGCATCGACTACATCCGCCGCACCCCGGCGGTGCGCGACGTGCTGCTGTCGGGCGGCGAGCCCCTGAGCATCGCCGACGACAAGCTGGACTGGATCCTCACGGAGCTGCGCCGCATCCCCCACGTGGAGATCGTGCGCATCGGCACCAAGTCGCCCGCGGTGATGCCCCAGCGCATCACGCCCGCGCTGGTGAAGATGCTGCGCAAGCACCACCCGCTGCTGGTGAGCATCCACTTCCTGCACCCCGACGAGTGCACGCCCGAGTCGGCGACCGCCTGCGCGCGCCTGGCCGACGCCGGCATCCCGCTCGGCTCGCAGACGGTGCTGCTCAAGGGCGTCAACGACGACGTCGCGACCATGAAGCGCCTCATGCAGAACCTGCTCATGATGCGCGTGCGCCCGTACTACCTGTACCAGTGCGACCCGATCTCGGGGTCGTCACATTTCCGCACGACGGTCGAGAAGGGCCTGGAGATCATCCAGGGCCTGCGCGGCTGGACCACCGGCTACGGCGTGCCGACCTACGTCATCGACGCCCCCGGCGGCGGCGGCAAGATCCCCCTGCAGCCGGACTACCTGGTCGGCCGCGAGGGCGGCGACGTCGTGCTGCGCAACTTCGAGGGCCGGCAGTACCGCTACCCCGATCCCCGCGGCCGCGGCGGCGCCGCCAAGCTGGAGAAGGGCCGCGCCCCCCGGCGCAAGTCGTGACACGGCAGCCGGGGGAGCGGGCATGCACGTCGGCCTGACCTACGACCTGCGCGACGACTACCTCGCCGCCGGCTACGGCGAGGAGGAGACCGCGGAGTTCGACCGTATTTCGACGGTCGAGGCGCTCGAGGCGGCCCTGCGCGAGGGCGGCCACCGCACCGAGCGCATCGGCAACGCGGCGCGGCTGGCCCGGCTGCTGACGGCCGGCCGGCGCTGGGACCTCGTGTTCAACATCGCCGAGGGGCTGCACGGCCTCGGGCGCGAGTCCCAGGTGCCGGTCCTGCTCGAGCTGCACGGCATCGCCTACACCTTCGGCGACCCCCTGACGATGTCCCTGACCCTCCACAAGGGCCTGACCAAGCGCGTCCTGCGCGACGCCGGCCTGCCGACGCCCGCCTTCGCCGAGGTGGCGCGGCTGGAGGACCTCGCCGGCGTCGACCTGCCGTACCCGCTGTTCGCCAAGCCGATCGCCGAGGGCACCGGCAAGGGCATCGACGGCGCCTCGAAGCTGCGCACGCCGCAGGAGCTGGCCGACCGTTGCGCGCTGCTGCTGGAGCGGTTCCGCCAACCCGTGCTGGTCGAGACCTTCCTGCCGGGGCGCGAGCTGACCGTCGGGATCGTCGGCACCGGCGACGACGCCCGCGCGCTGGGCACCATGGAGGTCATCCTGCTGCCGCAGGCCGAGGCCGACGCCTATACCTACGTCAACAAGGAGCGGTGCGAGGAGCTGATCGAGTACCGCTTCCCGGACGCCGCCGCCGACCCGCAGGTGGCGGCGGCCGAGCGCACCGCGCTCGCGGCCTGGCGCGTGCTGGGCTGCCGCGACGCCGGGCGGGTCGACCTGCGGGCCGACGCGCGGGGCGAGCCCCAGATCATGGAGCTGAACCCCCTGGCCGGACTGCACCCCGAACACTCGGACCTGCCGATGATCGCCACGGCCAGGGGCCTGCCCTACGCCGACCTCATCGACGCCGTCGTCCGCTCGGCCGCGACGCGCCGCGGCGAGATCCCCCCCCTGCGCGCGGAGCTGCTCCATGCGGATCCTGATCCTGCATAACGCGGTCGCCGCCGACGCAGCGCCCGACGAGCGCGACGTGCTCGACCAGGTCGCGGCGATCGCCGCCTCCCTCGCGCGCCTGGGCCACGAACCCGCCGCCCTGGGCTGCGACCTGGACCTGCCCGGGCTGAGCGGACGCCTCGCCGATGCGCGCCCCGACCTCGTCTTCAACCTCGTGGAGAGCCTGGGGGGAGAGGGGCGCCTGATCCACGTCGTGCCCGCCCTGCTGGACGCGCTGGGCGTACGCTACGCCGGCTGCCCGTCGGAGGCCATGTTCACCACCTCGCACAAGATCCTCGCCAAGCAGCTGCTGGCCGGCGCGGGCCTGCCCACGCCCGCCTGGTACGAGCTGCGCCGCGGCCGGCTCGTCGCCGCCGGCGGCGGGGCCGCAGCACCCGCGCGCTGCCTGGTGAAGTCGGTGTGGGAGGACGCCTCCCTCGGCATGGACGACGACGCGGTGGTGGCGGCCGCCCCCGCGTCCCTGCGCTCGGCCCTGGCCGCACGCGCCGGCCGCCCCGGCGCTCCTTGGTTCGCCGAAGCCTTCGTCGACGGCCGCGAGTTCAACCTCTCGGTGCTCGACGGCCCCGACGGCCCGCAGGTGCTGCCGCCGGCCGAGCTGACCTTCGTCGACTACCCGCCGGACAAGCCGCGCATCGTGGGCTACGCCGCGAAGTGGGACGCGGACTCCTTCGAGTACTCGCACACCGTGCGCACCTTCGACCTCGCGCCCGCCGACGCGCCGCTGCTGGCGCGCCTGCGCGACCAGGCCCAGGCCTGCTGGGAACTGTTCGGCCTGCGCGGCTGGGCGCGCGTGGACTTCCGCGTGGACGCCGCCGGGGAGCCCTGGATCCTCGAGGCGAACGCGAACCCCTGCCTGTCCGCGGACGCCGGCTTCCAGGCCGCCGTCGCGCGCGCGGGCCTTTCCTTCGACGACGCGGTCGCGCGCATCCTCGCGGCCGTCCCCGGAGCGTGATCGCGATGAAGACCGCCGCCGAATTCCGCACCGAGACCCGCCCCGACGACGTCGCCGCCGTGCGCGACCTGGCCGCGGCCACCGGCTACTTCTCCCCGTCGGAGGTGGCGATCGCCGCCGAACTGGTCGAGGAGCGCCTGCAGAGGGGCCCGGCCAGCGGCTACGAGTTCCTCTACGCCGACGGCGCCGGCCGCCTCGACGGTTATGCCTGCTACGGCCTGATCCCCTGCACGCTGTCCAGCTACGACCTCTACTGGATCGCCGTGCACCCCGACACCCAGGGCGCCGGCCTCGGCCGTCGCCTCCTGCAGGAATGCGAGCGACGCATCCGCGCGCTCGGCGGCACGGGCGTGTACGCCGAGACCAGCGGGAAGGCCCAGTACGTCAGCACGCGCAAGTTCTACGAGCGGTGCGACTACGCGACGGGGGCGGTGTTCGCGGACTTCTACGGGCCCGGGGACGACAAATACGTCTTCGTGAAGAAACTGGGCTGAGCGATCCATGGTATCCTTGGGTTCGTGATCGGTGGATGGTGCCTGCTCGTCGCGAGGGGATCCTTCGCCCGGGACATGCCATTCCCGTCGTGACGGGGGACGCGCGCCGGGCACCTCCTGTGCCCGGCGCGCTTGACCCTCCGGCCCTTCCACCATCCTGGCTCCAGAGCCTCCGGGACACCCCCGTCACGACGGGAATGGCATGTCCCGGGCGAGATGACCCCTCTGGACGAGCAGGGAGCATCCAGCGATCACGATCCACTGCGCATCTGGAAGGACACGTTCGATGAGAGTCAGCCGTATTCTGTCGATCGCATTGATCTGCGCCTGCCTCGCCGCGGACGCTCCTGCTCGGGCGGCGGTGGCGGATCTGCCGGACGAAGTCTTCTATCACATCATGCCGATCGCGTGGCGGGACGGGAACAACGATGCGCAGCGGTTCGGGGATTTCGGGGGGCTGACGGCGTCGTTGCCGTACCTGCAGGGGCTCGGGGTGACGGCGATCTGGCTGAATCCGATCTTTCCGTCGGCGGCCTATCATGGCTACCAGCACGGGCCGGCGGACCAGCTCAACCCGTGGTTCGGGGACGAGGCGGCGCTGATATCGTTCCTGGAGGCGGCGCACGCGGCCGGGATCAAGGTGTTCGTGGACTTCGTGGCCTACGGGGTGAGCCGCGACGCGGTCTACTTCCAGGACGCCTACGCCAACCCAGGCAGCGTCTACGACGACTGGCTGGCCTTCACCGACGCGGCCAACACGCAGTACCAGGGCTCGACCTTCACCACCTGGAACGGCGCCACGGTGCGGCAGATCTGGTGGGACCTGCGCGACCCCCACCCCGTGGACCTGGTCACGCAGTGGGCGCAGCACTGGCTCGATCCCGACGATGACGGCGACTTCGCCGACGGCCTGGACGGCTACCGGCTCGACCACGTCTGGTCGACCTACCCCAACGGGCCCGACGGCTGGGGCTACCACATCGGCTCGTTCTGGGCGCCCTGGCGCGCGGCGCTGCGCGCGGTCAACCCCGATGTGGTCGTCTTCGCCGAGCAGGCCGACTGGGGCAGCTACGGCACCGACCTGTTCCCCGGGATGGACGCCGCCTTCACCAAGCCCTTCGAGTTCGCCGCCCGCGACGCGTTGAGCTGGGAGGACGCCGGGCCGCTGTACTCGTCGATGGCCGCGACGGTCGCCGCCCGCGACGCGGCCGCGGTCGACGGCACCTTCCTCTGCACGATCGGCAACCACGACGTCGGCCGCCTGGCCACCTCGATCGGCGACTCGTTCGCCAAGGGCAAGGCCGCCGCGGCGGTCCTGCTGACCCAGCCCTTCACCCCGAACCTCTATTACGGCGACGAGATCGGCATGCGCGGCGCCAAGAACACGAGCTACGCGGGCGACGCCGCCGACATCCCCATGCGCGAGCCCTTCAAGTGGAACGCCGTGGCCGGCCCGCCGATGAGCAACTACTTCGTGCTCAACGCCGCCGCCTACGCGGGCCGCATCTCGCAGAACAACGACGGCCGCAGCGTCGCCGAGCAGCAGGGCGTGTCCGGCTCCCTGCTGGAGGCCTACCGTGAGCTGATCGCCGCCCGCCGGGCCAGCGTCGCCTTGCGACGAGGCGGTTATGCGCCGGTGACGGCGAGCGCGGCCTCCGTCTGGGCCTTCGCGCGCGACCACCAGGACCAGCAGGTCCTGGTCGCGATCAACGTGAGCGGCTCGTCGCGGACCCTGACGCTGGACCTCGGCGGCTTCGCGGTCGCCGGCGGCGCGACCGTCCCGACGGACCTGCTCACCGGCGCGACGCTGACCCCGCTCACCGACGCCAACAAGAGCGCCTACCCGCTGACCCTCGGCGCCTACGGCTACCGGCTGCTGCAGGTCGCGGTGACCGCTCCGGAGCCGCCGGCGAGCCTGCTGGACGGCCTCGCCGTGGCGGACCTGGCGCCGCCCCTGGTTGCGCAGGACACCCCGACCAACCTGGGCGACAACGTCTCGGAGCTGGACCGCCTGTTCGCGCGCGTGTCGGGCGACTCGCTCTTCGTCGGGGTGACCGGCAACCTCGCCACCGACGGCACCGGCCTCTGCCTGCTGCTGGACACCGCGCCCGGCGGCCAGACGGTCCTGGATCTGGACGGCGTGCCCGTCCCGCCCAGCGGCCCCGAGTTGTTGAGCGGGCTGCGCCTGGACGACGGCTTCGCGCCGGACCAGCTGCTGTTCATCAACGCGTATGCCGGCAACATCTACGTGGACCAGTACACGCTGCCGGCGGGTGGCGGCGCCGTGAAGACCTACCGCGGCGCGGGCGTCGTGGGCAGCGGTACGGGCTTGCTCGCCGGGGGCGACAACCCCCACGGGATCCAAGTGGCGCTGGACAACCGCAACACCGCCGGTGTGACCGCGACCAGTGCGGCGGCCGCGGCCACCGCGCTGACCGGTTTCGAGATCTACCTGCCTGCGCTCAGCGTGGGTCTGGTGCCCGGCGAGGGGGCGGCCCCGCAGCTGGCGGCCTTCCTGCTGCGCACCGACGGCACGCTCACCAGCCAGTGGCTGCCGGGCCTCGGCGGCACGCTGACCGATCCCGGAATGGCGCCGGACCTGGCCGACTACCCCGGCGACCAGCACGTCGCGCTGCCGGTCGCCACCGCCGTGCCGGGCTCTGCACCGTCGGTCTTCGACCTGCGCGTCGCGCGGGACGCCGGCCCGGATCTCGAATTCTGGTTCCGCTTGCCCGAGGCCGCCGTCGCCCGCCTGGAGATCATCGACCTGCGCGGCCACCGCGTGCGCACGCTGCTGGCCGGGCCGGCCGTCGCGGGCGAGCAGATGGTCGTCTGGAACGGCGACGACGACCGCGGCGCCCGCCAGCCCGGGGGTCTCTACCTGGCCAGGTTGACGGCGGGGGGGCGCAGCGAGGTGCGGCGGGCGTTGCTGGTGCGGTGAGGCGACCGGCGTCGTCCTTCGTGGAGCGCTGATCGGTCGACGCCGGCCTACTTCACAAGCGAGAGCTTGCGTGTCTCCACCCGGTCCCCGGCCTGCAGGCGGGCGAGGTACGTCCCGGCCGGCAGCGCCTGGCCCGCCCTGTCGCGGCCATCCCACGGCGACGTGTGGCGACCCGCGGGCATCCGCGCGTCCACCAGTCGGCGCACCTCGCGGCCGGCCAGATCGTGGATCGTCAGCCGCACGTCCTGCGGACGCTCCAGCGTGAACGCCAGCGTCGTGGTCGGGTTGAACGGGTTGGGTTGCGGGGCGAGCAGCGCGGTCGTCAGCTCGGGGACGGTCGCGGTCGTGCGCGAGAGTTCCTGCCAGACCCCGCCGTCGTCGCGGGCGGACAGCACGTAGGTGACGGACTCGCCCGGGAGCAACGGGCCGTCGAGGTCGAGCGCGGCGTAGCCGTCGGCCTCGCGGGTCCAGGGCACGGTCCAGGTGCGGCCGCCGGCGTTGGCGTCGAGGCGCAGGCCGACGGTGTCGCGGGCCAGGCGCCAGGCGAGGCGGAAGCCGGAGTCCTGCCAGGTGGCGGTGAAGTCTTGCACGGCGACGGGGACCGTGTCGGAGCAGTCGAGGGCGATGAGGTAGAAGTAGTTCTGCAAGACGGTCGCGGCGATGCAATTGCCAACCAGTGCGATCCGAGAGAGGTTGGCAACGTTGAAGCGGCCGATCACTTCCAGGTTCGCGAGATCGGACACGTCCACGACCAACAACCCCTGGCCATGCACATTCAGGTAGGCTACCCCTCCCGACAATTCAACGTCATCGACGACGATCCCCGTCAGGGATCCGGCCTGAACCAGGTGGTCGGGGCCTTGGCTCTGCAAGTCGTATGCGAAGAGGCCATCGTCGCCGGCCAGCAAGAGCATCTCGGTCGAAACGGCGGCGCATGCTCCGGAATCAGTCATCGGCAACTCTTCGAACACGAGCGGCGAAAGGGGATTTCCGACATCCAGGATGACGAGGGAACCCTCGCATTGGGCGTAGGCCCAGTCCCCGGTGGAAACGAGATTGTGGACCTCATGGTCGGCTAGCAGCGTCCCGATCAGCGGTGGATCCTCGGGGTTTGCGAGATCGCGAATCTCGAGCCCGGATGGTGCCGTCGCATACAGGGCCATATTCCCGACGAAGTAACCCCGATCGAGACTGAAGTCGCTGACCCGGGTGTCGGAAGGCCAGTGCCAAGTCCCCACAATCGAACTGTTCGTATAGATGTAGTCCCCGTTGACCGTGATGTGGTTATAGTCCTCTGTTTCCCAATCGTAGCCGCCATGTTGGACGCCTTGTTGCAGGACGGTGGGTGAAGTGGGGTTCGCCACATCGAGAACGGTTACGGACCTGCCGATGTTGACCCCCCCCCATGTCGACACTTTCCGACCCGTTTACCTGGAACACATAGCCATCGGCACTTTCATACCCGACGAGATACGCGGTGTAGGAATCATCGTGCCACTCATAATCGATGTGATAGAAATGGTAGCTGTGATATAGGAATGGAACCGCTCCACCTGCGGGAGGCAGGCGGAAGATCTCGCTGCCGATGGCCCAAGTGGAGTTCTCAGTGCTGATGATGTGCAAGCCGGATGTCCCGGCGTCCTGTATGCCATCGAATACCAAAGCGCCATCGTTGTCGATGCGATAGACGTCGATCCCGCCATTCCATGTCGTGGGAGCGAACAGCACGTGCTGGCGGATGGCGAAATTGCCCAGATCGCGAGCCTGGTGCTGGAGTATGACCGGAGCTGACGGGTCCGTCACATCGCAAATCCAGCAATCGCTGCCATAGTAATCGCTGCAGTGGGATGCGGCGTTGATGACCGCGATGCCGCAGTCCACGTCCATGAGGAGTGTTGCCCGGCAGTAGATGAATCCACCCAACGCGACGCTTCTTATCACAACAGGCGCCGCGGGCTCCGTGATGTCAACCGCCGTCAGGCCGCACGTGCCGTCAGCGTCCCCAACGAACGCAGCGACCCAGCAGATGCCGGCCTCAACTTGCAGGCGAAGTTGGCTCCCGGGGAGCGGCACCAAGGAGCCGGCGGTGGGCGTCGAGGGGTCGGAAATGTCGACGAGCCAGAGCCCCTGCGACTGCACTCCGACGCAGATGACGTCGCCGCACATCGCGAGGGCGTCGATCGTGCCGGGCGCCGTGATCTGCGACAGCAGGGCCGGCGATTCCGGCGTGCTGAAATCCACGATCGACAGCGTACTTAAAGCGGCGAGGAACGCCAGATCCCCGCTCACTTCCACATCGGCCATGCGGTTTTGCCCGGAGTTGTCGTAATAGGTCCCTTCTCGGATCAGGCTCTGATCGTCTCCGATGCGAAACCAGGCGACCTCTACCGGAATCACCCCGTAGCTGGCGCTGCAGATATGGGAATCGTCGGCCATAGAAACGCTGGCGACCCTGCATGACCCGACGGAATCCGGGTGCACCAGCGTCGAATAGTCGATGCAAGGCTGCGCGGGCAGTGATCCGGCAGCGAACACGACAGCGACCGCCGCGGCGATGAGGACCGATCGGGAGCGAGCCATGTCGGCTCCTTTCGTGGCGGGGCGCAGCATGCGTCGAATCGCTCGGCGCTTCTCGGATACGGACTCAGCATGATGTCAGGCGACATCATGATGATAACAGACTATCAGGGGATGGGTCAATTCAAGGGCTGCTGCGCCGTTCAGCGCGCGCCGCTGGGGTAGTACATTCCGGGCAGGGCCTCGCCGTCGAAGTCGAAGAGCGCCAGGTTCTCCACCGGACTGCCTGCCGACCCGGGCACGGCCGTCCAGGCCGGCTCCCAGACGATCACAGCCGCCCCCAGCCCGTCGGGTACCCCCACGACCACCTCCCGCAGGTCCGCCAGGAAGCGGCGCTGCCCCTCGGGCGTCGCCGGGTAGCCGGCGTGGAGCTGCGATTCCAGCCCCATCAGGTTGTGCGCGTCGTCGGCCCAGCCCAGCGTCCACGGGTACGAGGTCTCGGCGACCATCACCGGCTTGCCGAATCGCCGCGCGAGGTCGGCGAGGTTGGCGGCGAGCCGTTCCAGCGTGCCGTGCCACCAGGGATAGAACGAGACGCCGATCTCGTCGAAGGGCACCCGTTCCGCGACCATCCGCTCGAAGAAGCGCCGGCAACCCGCTGCGTCCCCGCCGTCGGCCACGTGCAGGACGATCCGCGGCAACGAGTCCGTCGGTGCGGCGTCGCGCACCCCGGCAGCCGCCGCGACGAGAAGCTCCGTCAACTGCGCCCACTGAGCCGGCGTATCCCAGGCGTTCGTCTCCGTGCCCACGCGCCCCCGGTCCCACAGCAGGCCGTGGTCGATCTCGTTGCCGAGCTGGATGCGCTCCGGCACGACCCCGGCGTCGCGGAACGCCCGCACCACGCCGGCGGTGTACGAACGCACCGAGTCGGCGAGCGCCGCCTCCGACAAGCCGACCCACGCCCTAGGTGGGTCCTGCCGGCCGGGATCGGCCCAGGTGTCGGAGTAGTGCAGGTCGAGCAGGATCGCGAAGCCGGCCTCGCGGACCCGTTGCGCGAAGGCGACGACGGCGGGCAGGTGGTCGAGGGAGTCGGCGGGCGAATGCCATAGGCGCAGGCGCACGAGGCGGTAGCCGGCGTCGTGGAAGATCGCCAGTGGATCGCGGGCGACGCCGTCGACGCGATAGACGGCGCCGGCGGCTTCCAGGCGCGGGAGCGAGGAGAGGTCGGCGCCGGCGAGCGGCGCGGCGGACGCGTTGCCCGGGCCGAGACAACACAGCAGCAGGACCGTCGCAATGATGCTTTTCA
>Ga0172371_10000209_pt1 | contig 85950 bp, 74 predicted proteins | sample Lak12m_FD_114543 | JGI IMG/M metagenome (GOLD analysis project Ga0172371, IMG submission 114543) | Freshwater microbial communities from Kabuno Bay, South-Kivu, Congo - kab_022012_12m | ecosystem: Environmental > Aquatic > Freshwater > Lake | place: Democratic Republic of the Congo: South-Kivu...
ACGAGCGGTTCAGCAGGACATCATTGGGAACGTACGTTTCTCCATGTTCAAAGGTTTCCACCACAGGATGGCGACCTTCTGCAATACGGATTTCGTCCCTCTGATGGATTTCCGGCCTGGCATATCCGCGAAGAGCGGCGATTTCAGCCAGCGAAACGAGCACATCCAAAGTGGCTATGGCCGCTGCGGTGGCCTGTATTCTCGGGATTACTTCCAGAAGCCTGTGTCTCAAAAGGTCAAAGATCTCAGCTTCCAGTTCGATAATCCTGTCCTGCGCGTTGAGGACCTTCAGCTCATATTCCTTCAGGTCCTCGGTAATGTACCGCTCCGCGTTTACCAGTGTCTGTTTGCGGATATAGTTCACAGGTATCTTGTTCTGGTGGGTCTTGGTGATTTCTATGTAATATCCGAATACACGATTGTATCCCACTTTCAAATTGGGGATTCCGGTCGCTTCTCTTTCACTGGCCTCGATATTCGCAATCCATTGCTTGCCGCTTCGACTGATTCCGCGCAACTCGTCTAACTCTTCATTGTACCCGTCCCGGATCACACCGCCACCCTTGATGTTCCAAGGTGGGGAATCTACTAACACGGACTTGACAGCGTGCGCCACGTAGGACAAATCATCCATCTGTCGGAAACCGTCAGCCAGCGCGGTTTCGAGGTCCTGCAACAGCTTTATCAAAGACGGTATCTGCTCAGCCGAGGAGCGTAACTGGATCAGATCTCGGGGATTGGCGCTTTTCAGGGAGATTTTCCCGGCTATTCTTTCCAGGTCTCCCATTTCCTTGAGAACGCTCCGCAATTCAGACCTCAATACGGTATTCTCAACCAACGCTTCAACCGTTTCACTGCGTCGGAAGATCTCATCCACGTCCAGTAGCGGGTAAGCGATCCACTGCCGCATGAGACGCGCGCCCATGGCCGTGACTGTCCGATCCAGGAGTTGAACCAGAGCGCCAGTGGTGGTCCCGTCTTTGATGTTTTTGAATATTTCAAGATTCCTGAGGGTCGCCTGGTCCAGCACCATATAATTGCCCAGGTGATAGACGCGAGGCGGCTTAACGTGCGCCGGGGCGTAAGACCTAGTCTGTCTGACGTAGCTGATAATGATTCCCGCTGCGATGGGCAGTGGTGAGTCTTCAGAGAGACCGAAGCCCTCGAGATTCTGCACTCCATACTGCTCTCGAAGCGCCTCACTACAGGTGCGCAGATCGCTCATCCAGTCTTCCACCGGATGGACGTAGAATGACTGGTCCACAAGCGCTCTAAGGTTTTCCCGGCCGGACAGATGCTCCGGTAAGAGTACCTCCTTGGGCTCAAGACGTCGCAATTCCTGTGAGGCCAGCGAGGCATCCGAAGTTTGGGTCACCTGCAGATCGCCGGTCGAAAGGTCAAAGGCGGCCAAGGCCACTTGGTCTCCCTTTGATGCCAGCGCGACAACGAAGTGGTTCTCTTCGGCCTTGAGGATACCAGGCTCCTCAGTCAATCCGGGTGTGAGGACTCTGGTGACTTCGCGACGAACGATCCCCTTGGCTTGTCGAGGGTCTTCCATTTGATCGCATACAGCCACTCGTTGGCCGGCTGCGAGTAATCGGGAAATATACCCGGACGCGGCATGATGCGGGAACCCGCACAGAGGGACACTCCCTTCCTTATTCTTATCCCTCGTCGTGAGAGCTATATCCAATATTTTTGAGGCTGTTTTCGCGTCATCGAAGAACATCTCGTAGAAATCACCCATTCTAAAGAGAAGGATCGCGTCGGGATGACGCTCCTTCTGTTCGCGATACTGGCGCATCATGGGTGTTAGGTTCTCGTCCGTCACGGTTTGTACCTGGAAGAAAGATGATTCGAGAACAATAACGATTCCACCTTAATGTGTCCAGCCCTAGATTTTCTTTGAAGAGCTTTTCCGGGGAACCCTTTTTTCTGCAAAAAAGGGTTCCCCGGACCCTTCCCAAAAAACTCTAACATTCTTTCGTACTGATTCGCAGGTGTTGGCTTGCACATGACGACATAAATTCGGTATTATTTTGATTCTTCTCTGCGCTCTCTGCGTCCTCTGCGGTGAAGATTTCTTGTCTTGGGGGATGACAATGGACAGAGCCGCTCTGTTAAAACAGCTATCGGATAGGCAAGTTGAACATTGGCGATCGAGAGGATTATCACCCGTCAAGTCCAAGCAATTAGTAGCCGACAAAATGGAATCCTGGAAAAACCTGAGCGATGGAGAGCTACAAAAACTCTTGGAGCAAGAAGAAGCTGAATACTAGGGTGTTTTGATCAGAAAGAGTTTTGCGGGCCGGACGGACTTTCCTGATCCCCCCTTGGAAATTGACGACGACTACACTGGAGTAAGATTCTTGTTCGTTAACGCCTTTTGGACTTGGTCAGATCTCCAATTGACAGCTCTCTCAGAAAAGAGATGTCTGACGAAGTCTCGGCGGCCAAAAAACCCCTAATACCATCCACGTGTTGAAAGGATGTCGCGTTCCCATGAAAAAATGAGTATCCTTGTCGGGGCCACATATTTCATCAAAGAACTTCTTTTTGACGCTTAGGGCCGCCGCTTCATCGTCCCCTAATCTTTCTGCTTCCTTCAACCACAATACGCCCATTTCCCAATCGATAAGACTTGCGGAATGTGGACCTTCGCTGTCCTCACACTCAAAAATGTATACAAACTTGAACGGAATTTTTCGCAGCGATTTCGGAGGTTCTCCGAAGAGGGGGATTTGTTTAAATATCTCCAGTGACTTATCGTCCCATTCTTCGTCTTCGGGGTGTATTTGAAGATCCAGGACGCGAGAGGGGCGCACCATACCCAAGGAGGTTCTCTCAGAATCGTACAATTGCCTGAGTTCATTCAGTGAATGAATTGGCACGTTGCTAAGTATTTCCTTTCTTTTCTGCCACCCGCTCTCCGTACCGATTCGGGGACCTACAATTCGGATTGATCCTAGATCTGGTTTCCGGCTCTCTTTTCTCATATCATTTGAAGCGCCGTGAGGAGCTAAGGCAACCTTGATCCACTGGTATTTGGCGAATTGCTGCTCAGGAGGGAGATACCGGTAATCTATGGGATACAGTCTAACCCATTGACCATCTTGAGTAATTCCCGCCGTGCAAATAACCTCGACATACTTCTGAGATGGCCGCGGATAGGTCATAACGGTAATGAAGATTTTGGTTTCTTCATGCTTGTCATCCATCAGGTGCCCCCAAATGGATTATAGGCAGACCGGTCCGTTCATTAATGAGCATAGCCAGATGAGATCTGTGACAGAAAGAAGGATCTGACTCCATGCAGATCAAGGCTGTAGGTTTTGCAACGGCAACCGTTGTAAGGGAATCCAGCCAGCGGGACTTTTTGGTCAAGACCCCCGAACGATAACGCTTGAAGAGTATTTCGTAATCGCTGAGCGATTTCAAATCTGTTCTATCGGATGCAGGTATACCCAATTCGGGGAATCCACGGTATTCAATACCCAAATTCTCACTTAGACGCGAGAGAGTAGTCTTGTGAAAACCAAAATTGCGAGAAGAAGGATTGTTCCTGACATCGGCTAGCGTGCTTATCCCGCATTTCAACAATTTGTTGAGAAAAGCGTCAATCGAGAGGCCTTGATGACCCATCGTGTAAACCGCTTTGTCTGCATACGGCTTTGCCTGGACACGTCTGCCTGAATTTTCACAATTAATGGTAAACCAAGGATATCGAGAGTAGACGCTGTCGATCAACTCGTTGATCGTCAGTTCTTCGTATCTAAGGATAATTCTGCATACGTCCTGAAACTCCTTAGGCGGCTCCACGACGGACTTGTAGGCTGAGGTCAAACTCCATCCTGTGGGAGCAATTTCTTGCACCAACCCTACTTTCTTCAGAGCAAGGATCTCTTGGTGCAAAAGAAATGAATAAGGCCCATATTTGTATGGGACGAAGGAATAGAAAGCAGGTCCACCACGAGAAGAAGTCTCGTGGGAGAGGAGAAAGGCCCATTTCATAAGCTTGATTCTGGTGAGTGATCCGCCTGCCTTGCTCAACATGTAAAGCAAAATGCGCTGGCGATTTAGCAAGAGGCCACCTCCCGGAAAGTTGGCGGATTATACCTCTGCCAAACCATTCGTCAACAAATTAAAGGAAAGGATCCGAACAAGTGCTGCCCTGGATTCAGCTCTCTGAAACGGGAGTCCATCGGAAGGGAAAGTTGTGAAAGACCTGGTACTGATCAGGGCAATAGTGCCAAAACTTCTGTTGCTAGTCAGGGGCGTGTAGCACGAAAACGTATCTTACTGTCGCATGATGGCCGGCACGATCGAGTCGTCCAGAGTTAGGACGTACATGATTATGGCTGCCAGCATTATGATGACGGCCAGCCAGACTCGCCAGTCTTTATGTAGTTTCTTGCCGCCTGATTCGGAGTTTTCTTCTCGAACGTGTCTGTGTGACTCTGAGTGCTTGTGATTGTGTTGTGTCATATTTTTCCCATCGTCAGGTTATATTCCACCTCTCCCTTCCCTCTCCCGCGAGGGGAGAGGGATCTTGAATCCCCCTCCCTTGACGGGAGGGGGCAGGGGGAGGGTGGTTTTGCAGGGAAGTCCGACGCAGCTTACCACAGTTGTCCGGATTCCCGTCCCCGCTTTCCCATGAAAACGACCTGATAATGACCGGAAAGATGCCGGTCCTACCAACGCGTAAGCGGGAATGACATTGAGGGGCTCCCGGTATGAATCAGGAACCTTCCACAAAAGGATTCTTCGTGTGCTCGGGTAGCGGCGCATCAAATGCCTGAGTGTTACCACGGGCTGTCGTTCATATTCGTTCATCTTTAGCCGGGGCGCCTAAAGATGGGGCGATAACTAGAGGCATCCTGAGCGGTAATGGTTGGGCCGACCCATCCATCCCACGCGGCATTGGAACCGTAACGGTGCGGACTCCGCATCAGAGCGAACGATTCTTCCAAATCTCCCAGGCTTTGCACTTCATAAATGGTATGGAAATGAACCGGTTCCCTGTCCACGCTTGTATAGCGACGGCATGCAGCCCACGTGGGGACATCGGCCATGATTTTTGGCAGATATTCCCCTTCATACCAGGAACGGAAGTTCGGCTCTGTTTCAGACTTGATTTCCACGGTGACCATGAAGAAAGGGCGGCCGCCGAAGACGCCGTCGCACGGAACGCGCTCATGGGCATAGATTTGCCGGTAGGCCACGCGGCTCAGGTCCTTCAGATATGAAGCTTTCCATTTATTCCACTCTGCACGTTCGGCTTCGCGGCCCGGCCGGGACAGCCCCTCAATCGCCGCGTCCAGCACAGCTTCCGACGCGATTTCGTAGACGGTGAGGAACTTCTTTGTGAACCACTTGAGGCTGCCTGCCACGCCGTATTCCTCGTACCGACGTGCGACCCGGATCTCGGGGACCAGCTCCAGCAATTTGGGGATGTAACGATGGTGGTAGAATTCGTTGAACTCGGCTTCCTTTTCGGGAGCAATCCGCAGGCTTACAATCATGATCGGGTTGCCGGACACGGCTGGCTCCTTTCAATTTCGCGGCCAAGCGATTGTGGCAATTGGGTATCATCTTACCATTTATGCCGCAAAATGTGTGGTGGTAAAATACGCAACGAAAGCGGGGCGCCCATTAAAAGGCCCTCTTATACCAATGAGCGGTTAACCATGAACAATCTGTTGAATCCGATACGGACCTGTTAAAGCACAGGTTCGTGCCACCCCTGGGCCGATATTAATTCGCTGTTGGTACCACTGACCTGGGCGCCAGGTCAGTGGCGCTCTTGTCCTGAAGTCATGTTCACCGTTTGAAAGCCAACTGGTATTAGGCAACCCTCGATGGGGTTGAATAAGCCCAATTTGTGAATAGTATAAAATAAGGCTATCCGGAATACCGAAGGTAAATTGATGAGGAGTGATTCCAATGTTTGGACACAGAGTCAAGGGCGGTTTCAAACAAGTGAAAGGTAAAATTCAAGAAACATGGGGATGGCGGACTCACCGATATTCCAGCGTCCTCAGTGGAATAGTCAGCCAAGTGGTCGGCAAAATACAGTCAATTTACGGCCGACTGGCGCATTGATGGATGAAGAATTTCCGGGGAGGGACTTTTTGTAAAAAGTCCCTCCCCGGACCCCACCCCCAAAACTCCTATATTTTGTCTGCCGTTTCCAGTGGGTGCCATCCAACGGTCTTTTGCAGGTTCTGTCCGAGATGAGAATATGTGCACTCGAACGCGTTGAGAACTGGGTGAAATCCGATAACGGCGGCCTCGCGTATTCGACCGGAACAATTCTCAAGTCCTCACACCCTGGCGCCTCGCTACTCATGCGCTTTCCATTGTCTGTCCTTCCACTTCAATGCGTATCTTTGCTGAGCTGAGGCATAATCCGTTTGCAAAAGACGACCTCCCCGGCTACTCTTCCAAAAGCTCACTCGTTTTGAAACTTTTATGATCAATACTTTGCATTGACAGGTGAAGGACTGATGAAAAGCCACAAAATCGCTGTCATCCCGGGTGACGGCATAGGCAAAGAAGTGATGCCGGAAGGGCTTCGGGTGGTTGAGGCCGCTGCCCGCAAGTATGGAATCGGCATTGAGTCCACGCATCTCGACTGGGCGTGCGCGGACTACTACCTCATGCACGGCCGGATGATGCCGATCGACTGGTTCGATAGGCTCAAGGAATATGACGCGATTTACTTCGGCGCGGTGGGTTGGCCCGACGTGGTCCCGGATCACATATCAATATGGGGATCGCTGCTCCAGTTCCGCCAGGGCTTCGATCAGTACGTGAATATCCGCCCCGTGAGACTGATGGCCGGCGTTGCATGTCCTCTGGCCGGACGCAAACCCGGTGACATAGACTTCTACGTGGTGCGTGAGAACACCGAAGGAGAGTACTCGGATATCGGCGGGATAAAATTCAAAGGCACAGACCGGGAAGTAGTCGTGCAGGAATCCGTATTCAGCCGAAAAGGTGTGGATCGCATTCTCAAGTACGCTTTTGAAATGGCGCGAAGCCGACCGAAGAAACACCTTACCTCCGCGACCAAGTCCAACGGCATGGCCATCAGCATGCCCTATTGGGACGAGCGAGTCGAATTGATGGCAAAGCAATATCCCGACGTGCGCTGGGACAAATACCATATAGATATTCTTGCCGCGCGATTCGTTTTGAGCCCGGACCTGTTCGACGTGGTGGTGGGTTCCAATCTGTTCGGAGATATCCTCTCCGACCTTGGGCCCGCGTGCGCAGGAACCATCGGGATTGCGCCTTCGGCTAATATCAATCCGGAACGGGTTTTTCCCTCGATGTTCGAGCCGGTGCACGGCTCCGCGCCCGACATTTACGGGAAGAACATAGCGAATCCCATCGGCATGATCTGGTCAGGCGCAATGATGCTCGAATTCCTGGGCAATGGCGATGAGATGCACACAGCGGCGCACGACGCTATCATTAAGGCCATCGAAACTATAGTGATCGAGGGACCTCGCACCAAAGATATGGGGGGGAGCGCCAACACCACTGAGGTCGGCAAAGCCATTGCAGAGGCCATCTAGCGAGGGAGCGAACTGTAGGCCGGCGAGCCCATGCTTTCGATTGCTCGGATCGCGCTTATTTTTATGAATTCCCCAATTACCCGAAACAAAGCGCCCCTCTTGCGTCTGAGCTTCGGGCCTTGAAAACGGTTTCATCGGCTCGCTCCACCTGAAACAGGAGAACGGTCCCACTAGCCATTTTACAACCTGTAAAAGAAGCGGACAGCCGGACTGACGCAATCCCATTGCGGGCATCGTCATTGGATCCTTTGAAGCGGTGTCACCAGGACTTTTAGCGCCAGCCTCGTAGGTCCGCGCCTTGGCACGCCGGTTGCTTGTTATGTTTCAAATTTTTCGGGCGCCCATGTCCTTGGTTCGATCTGCCGGGGGAAAATGATGTTCGGAGAAATCAGGTCTGATACGGCGGTCAATTCACAAGCGACGGATTTGCGCGCTCGATCTTATCCTAAACTATTTGGCAGATTCATTCTTGTTTCAGTAACCTGCTCCGTGGCGCCGCTACTGCTGGTAGGCTGGATAAGCTATCTATACTATTCTCGCTTTTCTATGTCCAGTATGGCGGATTATTTTCAAAGAACGGTTGAATACAATCGAAAAATCGCTGAATCCTTTCTCCTCGAGCGCACATCAGATCTGAAGCTAACGGCTAGCACTCATTCCCTAAGCTTCCTGCAAGATTCCTCAAACCTTAGGGAAATCTTTCACGCCTTGAATCAGCAAGGGTCCTATTTCACGGATTTGGGTCTAATTGGTGAATCGGGAAAGCATCTGGCGTACATCGGACCCTACGACCTGATGGATAAGGACTATTCCGGAACCTTCTGGTTCAAGGAAGTCATGGCCAAAGGCGTATACGTTAGTGATATGTTTATGGGATATCGCCAAGCTCCGCATTTTATCATAGCGGTCCTTTCCCCAAAAGGGGGCAGCGCCTGGATATTGAGAGCCACAATCTACACCGAGTTCCTCAGTTCTTTGGTCGAAACCGAGACACTCGGGAAAACAGGCGAGGTTTTTTTGGTGAATCGAGAAGGGCTGTATCAGACCAGCCCCAGGTTCAAAGGCAAGATTATGGATAAGGCGCCTTTGCCGATGGACTCATTCACAAGGGACAGCGGGATACTTATTAGCGACTCTTCAGGGCCCATGCATTCATTTACGGCGGAGGACGCCACGCTTAATGCTGACTTGATCAGATACGGCCTCACAGGAGCCGGTTCGCGACAGGTCGTGGCCTACTCATGGCTCAAGAACCCGGATTGGTTGCTCGTCGTGAAGCAGGATTTTTCGGAGGTGTTTGGGGACATCAACCACGTGAACACTGCCATACTGGTGCTCTTGCATTTGAGCATTCTCGCAATTCTGGTCGTCTCCGTCTTTACCGCTCGATATATGATCAAGGCCATCAAGAAACGGGATCAACAGGCAGATGTGTTGAACAGGCAACTTATGCAGGCCAGCAAGCTCGCTTCTATAGGGGAATTGGCCGCGGGCGTTGCGCATGAGATAAACAACCCATTGGCCGTCATTCTGACCGAAAGTCAGGTAATACGCGATTTGAGCGAAGAAGCAAAAAATCTGGATGGGGAGTTCACGGATCAACTTGCGCTATCTCTGTCCCAGGTTGATTCCCAAGTGCAGCGATGCAGCCATATTACGCAGAATTTACTCCGTTTTTCTCGGAGAATCGCGGCAGCTTCACGGTTTGTGGATCTCAACAGCGCCTTGAGAGAAGTGTTGGGCCTTCTGGAAAAAAAGGCAAACAGCGCCGGAGTTCAAATATTTTCGGATGTTCAGGAGAACCTTCCTAGGATCAGCGCTGACCCTTTTGAGCTTGAGCAAGTATTTCTCAACCTTATTAACAACGCTATTGACGCACATGAAGGTAAGCCTTACGGCACTATCCGGATTGCCACACGATTTGATAAAGCCGGCCGGAAGATTGTAACGACCGTTTCCGATACAGGTTCTGGAATTCAAGACAAAGATTTAGAGCGCCTATTCGACCCATTCTTTACGACTAAACCCGTGGGTAAAGGGACCGGGCTGGGGCTATCGATTTCGTACAGCATCATCAAGCAGATGGGAGGTGACATTTCAGTGCGAAGCGAACCGGGCAAAGGCGCTGAATTTACAGTCATCCTGCCTTGTCCGACCGAGCAAAGCGAAATTTTGGAGGACTCGAGAAAGGACCATCCGGATGAGAAAGCCCAGGCTGCTTTTGGTGGATGATGACATGCCGTTTACCAGAAATCTGGTATGGCTTCTGTCTCGCCGTGGCTATGAGGTCTCGGCCGTTAATGATGGCCAGAGCGCTCTGCGGATTGTTGAGGAACAAGAGTTCGACGTGATTATTCTGGACCGAAAGATGCCAGGCATAGACGGCATAGCAACCCTCAAGGAGCTGAAAAAGAAAAGACCCCAGGTGGAAGTGATTATACTCACAGGAGCAGCTTCTGTTGAGTCAGCCCTTGACGGGGTTCAGCTTGGCGCTTACGACTACGCCACAAAGCCTATACAGCTAAGCGATCTGGAGGAAAAAATCGGCCACGCGTTTGAACGGAAACTGTTGCAGGAATGAAAGAATTATCTCGACGCACGGAGTTATATTAAATGACCAGTCGAATACGAGCCCTTCTGATAGACGATGAAAAGGTATTTACGGATTCACTGACAAGAGTGCTTATTAAGCGCGGTATAAGTGTGAAAACCGCCCTTGATGGCTATAAGGCCCTGGAGTTGCTGAAAAACGGAGGATTTGACGTCATCGTGCTGGACATGCGTATGCCGGGCCTGGATGGGCTTGATACCCTGAAGGCTATTCGGGAGCGCGATACTCTCACTCCGGTAATCCTTCTTACAGGCGCCATAGATGTCAAACAGGTGTCGGATGCTTTGAAAGCTGGGGTGGTAGAAGTGTTGCTGAAGCCGTGCCCGGTGGAAAATCTGGTTTCCTGTATTGAAGATGCGCACGAGCGCAAGGGGTTTGCTATAGAAGTTGCGGAAACTCGCTAATCACAGTCGGCAGAATTCTAACCCGTATTCTTCCTCATTGGGGTCCAATTAGCGTCCGAATCAAGATAAATTTCCGAAACAACATATCGCCATAATCAGTATAGATAATATGCCCATCTCGTGCCATGCGTGCAAAAAAGTGAAGCGCCGTCTCTTTCGTGGGGCTGCACAAGCGGCGTTTTGCTATGAAGGGCTTCTTGATGTGTGGATCGGGAATCACACTGAAAGGCGCATCGCCAATAGACTTGGGTTCATTCGTTTTCGAGCAAAAAGCGAAATTTTGATGCTGACCCACCGGGACAGGCGAATCACCGGACGCTCAATCAGGTTTTCTTTCCCGTGGGCCGGCAGGCTCATAGGGCGTAAGCGAAGTTATTATAGCTCATCAGGGCAAGGATGGTGGATATCCTGACCTCTTTGTCAAACACACGAGGCAGTATCTTCATGATAAACTTCGAACGGTCCATGTTGCCGGAAATGAGTAATGTCGTGAGTCGCGCGGCAAAAAGAAAGCGGTAAGTAGACTTCACCGGATCAAATTCATTGGAATGTTTCCAAAAATCCCTGCCCCAGTAGTAGTTCAGTTTTCTCAATATCGAGTCAAAAGAATAGACTGATCTCATGACCGTCCTATATCCCTGCAACAGATCATTTGCAGACATCCTGGCTGGGGAAAAGACAACATGTTGCGTGTCATATTTGCTCCAGTCTTTGTGAAGAATCCGGCCGTCCGCTTCAAGACGTTTAAACAACTTGGTTCCAGGCAAGGGAGTGAGAATATTAATCAACGGCATTAAGAGGTTTGCTTCTCGAATGAAACCTATTAGTTCGTCAAATGTCGCTAGGGAATCAAAATCATAACCCACGATAAATGAGCTGTGAACCAATATCCCATACGATTGTATTTTTCTAATTGCGTCCAAATAGTTAAATCGTCGATTAATTTTCTTTTGCATCATCGCCAGATTCTCTTCGGATATCGACTCAAATCCAATAAAGACAGCCCCGCACCCACTGGCCCTCATTAATTCGAGTAGCTCGGCCTCCTCTGAAATGTTGATAGACGCCTGACACATCCAGTTGATGTTGTGCGGCTTGAGAGCCAAAAACAGTTCCTTGGCGAATGCTTTGTTGGCGATAATATTGTCATCGGCAAAGAATATGGCCTTTTTCTTCTTATATCCGGCGTGACAATTATTGATACCCCGAATCTCTGAGATGACCTGCTCTATGGTTTTGTTTCTAATTGTCCGCCCGTCAAAGGCGTGCACAGCGCAGAATTCGCAATGGAACGGGCAACCTTTTGAGGTCTGAACAAGATCAAGGAGATATCGTTCTTTCGGAAGTGATGACCTATCGGGGATAGGAGCGGCCCGTAGATCGGCGAACCCGTCGGCTTTGTAAAACCGCTTTAATTTACCATTTTCGGCATCCTGTAAAACCGTGCGCCAAATATCTTCGGCCTCACCGATTACAACGCTATCGCAGTGCGGAAGAGCGTCTTCGGGACACATTGAAGGATGTATGCCGCCCAAGACCGTTTTGGTTCCTTTGGCCCGGTACGCTTCGGATATCGCATAGGCTCTATTGGCAAACATCGTCCTTACCGTGATTCCTGCAAGGTCTGCCTGCCAAGTGTAATCAATATCTTCGATGTTTTCGTCGAAAACCCTAATCTCGTGTTGCGGCGGGGTTAGCGATGTCAAAGTGGGGATAGCCAAGAGATATGAAATATGCTTTTTGGAAAGGAGGAATGTCGCGCCAAACTTAAAATCGTAGAAACTCCTTTGAGAGTCAGAGCTGTTCCGCGGAATTATTAAGGCTATTTTCATTCTTGTGCTCTTCTCATGCTCAACAGACACCCATGTAAAAGGTGAGTCCTCATTTTGAAAGCTGGATCCTTTGGGCCTTGAGTTCGGAAAGACCGAGGACTGCAAGAAGGTAGCACACGACGGATTCCGCCCCTTTATTAGTACTGATTCCATTGGCGTCGATACCATCGGCTACCGAGCCGTCGGCAAAATCATAGAGCGAAGTATTCAGTCTGTTTCTTCCCAGGAACCAGTCAAAAGCAAGCCGAGCGAGTTCCAAGTACTCATTCATATTCGTTACTTCTGAAGCCGCCACGTATGCTTCCACCAGATAACCCGCATCAATGGGTTGTTGTCCAAAGAGAGCTCTTTCCCCACCTTTCGGGTACCAACCTTCATTGCCGATAAGCTCAAAATATACTCCATTCCATTGCTGCTTGGCAAGAAAATCCAATGATTCCATAGCAACTTCCCGGTATTCTTCGCTTTGAGTTGCCTGGTAGGCACGCAGCAGCGCCTCGGGGATTTTGGCGTTTCCGTAGGTTATTGCGTTCTCGAACCAATGCCAGTTCTCGCTCCGGTTCTCTTTGTACAGGCTCACAAGATCATCGGCCAACTGTATCATGGGTCGCTTGAATTGACTTGCTCCCACGAATTTTTGCAAAAGATGGGATATCCCTGTAATGGCATAGGCCTTGGCCCTTGGCGCCGCAATTTCCAGCATTCTCGGAGCGGCTTTGGCCATCATGTTTTGGGCCAGAGCCCTTATTTGCTCTTTTGGGCCCCATCTGACGACAGTTCCGAGTCCCCAAAGGACTCTGCCCAACGTATCGTCGGTTCCTTGTTGATCCTGAAATTTTCGGTCATAGGACATGAAATTGTGGAAATGGCCCGTTTCTGTCTGTGAATGATTCAAAAAGCTGAGGTAGGTTCGAATGAGGGGTAGAACCTGCTCGTCTTTCTCTTGATCATAATATGTCATGAGTGCGGCAAGTCCACGACCGACGTCATCAGCGCTGTACCCATGACTACGATCCGGTATCCCAAAGCACGCATGTTGCAACAGGCCCACATCGTCCGTCAAAGAAATCAAATGATCGAGTCTTATCTCGGGAAGAGTAATCACGGGAAGCATCTTTTGCTTCCAAGAAGATTTTACTTTCAAGTCCCTTCGCTTACCAAGCATTTCCACAAACATTTCAAGGTACTGACGTCCCACCTCGCGCCACACCATTGTGCGCCCGTACTCGTAAGCCGCCTTCCGCATTTTGTTCCGCCCCATGGAATCACGGATCAACTCGTTCAGAGCCTTGGCCATACCTTTGACGTCGTGGAAATCTACAAGCACCCCCCGCGAATCCGCGAGCAACTCTTCTGCATGCCAATACGGGGTAGACACTACGGCTTTGCCCATCCCGACTGCATAGGCAAGCGTACCCGATGTAATTTGTTCTTTGGCCAAATATGGGGTCAAATAAACATCGCAACAGGACATATATTCGGTTAATTCCTGCAGATCAACAAATCTATTGTGGAACACGACATTGTCCCCTATTTTCAGATCCATGACTTTTCGTTCCAAGGAGAGCCGATACTTTTCGCCATCAATCTTCTTAATTTCGGGATGGGTCGCTCCAAGAATGATGTAAACAGTGTCCGGATGTTTCTCCACAACATAGGGTAGCGCTTCCAGGGCGGTTTCTATGCCCTTATTGGGGCTAAGCAATCCAAATGTGAGAAGAACCGTCAGGCCTTCCACATTGAACTTTTCCTTATAGAAATTAGAATCAACAAATGGGACGTCGTGAACCCCATGATGTATCACCGAGATCTTGTCCTGAGGAACGTCATATATTTCCTGAAGCATCCGGGCCCCTTTTTGGCTCATAGTGACCACTCGTTGAGAGTAGTTCATGACGTCCTCAAAGGCCTCTCGGTAATCTTTGTCGGGGTTTTCCAAAATCGTGTGTAGGGTTGTTATTACAGGTTTTTTCAAATGGGACAGCAGCACTGAAAGGTACTTCCCCGCATCACCCCCATAGATTCCGAATTCGTGCTGTAGGCTGACCATTTGGGTCGATGAACCGTTAATATATTCGGCCGCACGAGCGTAATCACGAATTACGTTCTGCCGGATCTCAAACGTAACCTCAGCAGGGTAATCGTACCCTCCTGCTCGATCGCTTAGAGCAATAACGCGATATGGTTTACCTCCCATTTCTTGCTTGATGGAAGTAGCGAGGTCGTGCGCGAATGTAGCAATTCCACATGTTTTTGGAATGAATGTGCCAATGTAAACCACGTCGAGGTCTGATATTAATATTGGGTTTTCCGGTTGCATTCTTGCCTCATCTCCCCCGTGCATATCTTGATTGCCTGCTTAGAAACTCAATCAAGATGAGCGATCCGCTGGGTGACCAATTATGAAAAAGGTATCATTTTCTATCAAGTCCCCTGGCCAGCAATGAGACGATGACATATTTCTGGATAGTGATCGAGTCGCGTGATCGGCAGCCGCTCAATTGCGGCGACGGCATCCAACAACAGTAGTCTTTTTATGGAGACATCCTGAGGAGGCGAGTGGACACACATTAAAGCAACCCAAACGTGGAAACAAGATTCGATTACATGACCGGGACAATCGGAAGCAGCAGGGTGATTAGTAAGACCCGCCATCGGCATAGAATCATTGGGTAATCATGGACTAGGCCCTCAACTCGTGGGCACACATGTTTGCCACTTCACATGCGGCCTCAAATCCTTTAGAAGTCTTACCAACGAAAATCAAACTGTGCCTACCCTTGGAGACCGTCCCAATGTAGATATAATGATGCCCTTCACTAGTAACGGGAGCGCACGAAAGCCACTGGAAGTTGGGAAACGGAAAATTTTCTCGTTTCTTCATTGCGACGGAAATTTCGAAATAATCGAGATCATCCCATAGACTCGCGCCCCTTAGCGCCGCCCTTAACTCGGCATGAACGTCCTTAACAAGCCGTTTGGTTAACGCTTCCCCTTCAATCTTAACTTTAGTAGGTATCATAGTTCTTCTTTTGAAGCAGATCTCTTGCACTCCATGCACTCGAGAGCAAGGGGTTACGATAAGATTACCTTTGCCGCGTGCGTTGCATCATCTTCCGTAGCTTTCTGAGAAGCCTCTTGCGGGCCAAGAGAGATTTCTTTTTCTTTTTGATACTGGGCTTATCGTAAGCCCGACGCTTCTTGGCCTCTCCGAGAACTCCTGACTTCTGGAGTTGCTTCTTAAACCTCCTTAGCGCATTTTCGAAGGATTCGTCTTCTCTGACAACAACTCCCGGCATAAGCTGGAATCCTTTGGGTAAACTAGGGTCTTAAGATTCTAACAGAATCCAAGTTCCACCTAAACCAAGAGACAGAGCCGACCATGTGCCATTGCTCTGCGGCTTGGACGGCGCCGTCGCAAGAAAGGCGAGACTCCCCGCCGGGAGCCCCTCACCTTCTGATGTTAGACCGTTAAGGCTGGCGTTTACCAGCGAGAATCTCGGCCTCCTCGGTTACGGCTGTCTGACTTGGGCTTAGCCTCGTTGACTTTCAGTGAGCGGCCGCCGAGATCCTTTGAATCCAGCGCCTGGATCGCTTTAAGACCTTCTTCTCGGTTGCTCATTTCTATGAAGCCAAATCCTCGGGACCGGTTGGTAAACTGGTCAACAATGATCTTCGCGGATTCGATATCCCCGTAGGTTGCAAACAAGCCCTTCAGATCTTCCTCGCTCGAATCGAACGACAGGTTTCCGACATAAATCTTTATACTCATTCTCTAACTCCTTGAGAAAAGGCACGTCCCACGATTTGTAAGGGTGCGTTAATGGTTATGAACAAGGGCTATTGGTGAACGGGGATGAATGAACCGGCTTGAACTGAGCGGTCACGTCCTCGGCACGGGGCCTATGTCCTAGGATCTTAGTCCTTGCATGACGCCCGAAGTCCTTGACGCGAGGCCCACTGGAGAAACACAAGTTAAGGTTTACTCGATAGGATATGCTACAAATTCTTAGTTGTCAAGGGATGTTACACATGACCGTGTAACCTGCCAGTTATATGAGGGATACTGGGCGTGTCGGTTCCAAGCCGGGTTCTGAGAATTCCAATTCTTAATTCTGGGGACACCTTGCTTAATTCGATGTGCCCGGTTCTGCGTTCTGCGAAGATTTCCCTTTTGCTGCCGTCCGGGTTAGAATAATTGAAGGGACCGAACAGTCTAGCCGGATTAGCGGCCTCATATCAGAGCTCAGGACGGGCGCATAAGAATTCTTGCCTAAGCGCCTCACTGCTTGCCGACAATTTCTCTAGCGATAGTGATTTTTTCTATTTCTTTGGCCCCTTCGTAGATTTCCACTATTTTCGCATCACGGTAAAAACGCTCGACATCGTATTCGTTCATGTATCCGTAGCCGCCATGCAGCTGAAGGGCATCGTCTGTCACACGGACTGCGGTTTCTCCCGCAACCAGCTTTGCTATGGACACCAATTTTCTATCCACCTGGCCGTGGTCGATCAGCCAGGCAGCTTTGTGGTAGAGCGCACGGGCGCTTTCGATCCGAGCGGCCATGTCTGCAACCTTGAACTGAAGACCCTGAAACGATGCCAGGGGTGAACCGAACTGGACACGCTCCTGAATGTACGCGACAGCCCTGTCGAATGCCCCCTGCGCCACACCCACCCCCTGGGCGGCCGCAACCACTCGATTGATGTTGAACAAGTGCATCACCTGGTTGAACCCCATACCCTCCTTGGTACCCAGGAGGTTTTCCAGTGGAACGACGACGTCGTCGAAAAAGAGTTCAGCTGTGTCCGACGCGCGGATTCCCATCTTCCCCTGCAGCTTATTAGCTGTGAATCCTTTTTGGTCCTTTTCAACGATTATGAAGCTAAACCGCTGCGTAGGTTTTGTCGCATCCTGGTTCGTCACGCACAAGACGAGCACACGATCGGCAATGCTGCCGTTTGTGATAAATTGTTTCGTTCCGTTGATTACATAACCATTAGGGGTCTTGGTCGCCCGGGTTCTGACGCTGAAAATGTCGCTGCCCGCATTTGGTTCCGTAATGGCGCAGCTCATGATGGCTTTACCTTCGGCAATGGGTCCCAGGTACTTGCTTTTCTGCTCTTCGGCGCCAAACGCTCCTATAATCTCCGCGCCGAAGACTGTTAGCAAAATGTTACCGACGCCCGGATCAACTCGCCAGAATTCTTCCATGACCATGGCATGTTCGAGATACCCCAATCCTAGACCACCGTATTGAGGTGTGATGAAGATGCCCATAAATCCGAGTTGGCCGGCCTTTTCCCATACGTCATGAGGAAATTTCTCCTCCTGGTCACATTCTCGTGCGACTTTCGGAAATTCGTTCCGCGCGAATTTGCGCGCGGCCTCCACAATTTGCTTTTGGTCGTCCGTCAGTGTGAAATCCATGCGGCGCCTCCTCAAAGTTACTGGATCAGGTAGATTGAGCATTGAATATTGACAACTCGGGGGCCAAGCATCATTCTTCCCACACAGCTTGCGCGACTCAAAACTCCTGAGATGTGGCAGAGCGTGATAATACGAGACTATTTCACGCGAACGCCTAGGAAATACCGCGATCCCGGCCTTTCCAGTGCGCTGCGCGAAGCACGTTCTTCTGCACCTTGCCGGACGGGGTTCGGGGCAGAGCGCCTGACACTTCGATGGACTTCGGGCACTTATACCCTGCGAGCCTTCCTCGGCAGTAGCTGATGATTTCTTCCGGATCCATCCACTCGCCGGGCCGAAAGTGGACAATTGCGTGCACTCGCTCGCCCCATCGTTCATCAGGTACGCCGATGACGGCGGCTTCCAAGATCAAAGGATTTTCGTGGAGCACATTTTCCACCTCCACGGGATAGACATTCTCTCCGCCGCTAACAATCATGTCTTTCTTGCGATCTCGTAAAAAAATGTATCCCTTGGCGTCTGCAAATCCCACATCTCCAGTGTGAAACCATCCGTTTCGTAACACCGCCCGGGTTTCCTCGGGGGCGTTCCAGTAGCCCGGCGTCACGTTTTCTCCTCTCGCGATCACCTCACCGATGGACCCTGCCGCAGCAGGCGCCCCTGACTCATCCACCACCAAAGCCTCGGTTCCGAACATCTGGCGACCGGCTGAGGCGATGAGGCGTGAATCGAGATGGTCTTCCACTCTGAGGCACGTCAACGCAGACGTCTCCGTCAGGCCATACACTTGTAGGAATACGTTACCGAACCTCTCCATAGCTCTCTTAAGCAGCTCTGGCGGCATCGGAGCGCCCGCATACACGATCAATCTGAGCGAGGAGAGGTCAAGACTCTCTTGTCCCGGAGTGTTCAGCAAGGCGGATATCATCGCCGGAACCAGAATCGTGAATGTTGGTCGTTTGTCCGCAATAGCTTCTAGCGTTTTCCGAGGATCGAACGCAGGCAGCACTGTTACGGCGCATCCACACGCTATCAGTGCCATGTACGTATGACATGCCGCAACATGAAAAAGCGGCGCCACCATGAGGCCCCTGTCTTCGGAGCGCAGCCCGAACTCGATGAGGAGTGAACGCAGGGTGCTCGTGACGTTGGCATGGGTAAGCGGCACACCCTTCGGACGCCCGGTGGTCCCACTCGTGTACAGGAGTTGAGCGGGCTCTTCCGGTCGAGGCTCCGGCAGCGCCAGGTCGGGGGCCTTTTCAACAAGCGTCCGAAGATCGGTGGAGCTGTTTCGAGGCCGCGTGCAGACCATGTGTTGCAGGAAAGGCAGCTCGGACAGCAAACCGTCAGCAACTTCTCCGAAGTCGGGTGAATAGATGAGGACGGACGTCTCAGCATCCGCGAGAATACTTGCCAGCTCCGGCCGAGCAAGGCGGAAGTTTAGAGGCAGAACCATGAGCCCGGACGCTGGAATCGCAAAGACAGCCTGACACACTTCGGGGGAGTTGAAATCGAGTATCGCCACCCGATCCCCACTCTGGAGCCCGAGTTCATATAAGGCCCTTCCCAAGGCGTCACAATTGGCTCCCAATTCGGCGTAGGTGAACTGGCCTGCGGGGGAGGTCAGCGCGATTTTATCAGCGTGGAGTTTCACAGTATGACGAAGAATATCTGCCACATTCATAGTCCAATCCTCACATGGCTACAAGTCTTATGGTGTATAGCGGGCGGTGATAACGCCCTTTAACAAATGTTGTGGCGCTCGTGGGACCCTCAGCCACTTTGTCAATGGGCCTGGTACTGCTCCTTGAGGAGCCTCTTGAGTATCTTGCCGGAGGCATTTCTTGGAAGTTCGTCCACGAAGATCACTTTCCGAGGCGCTTTGTAAACAGCCATCCGCTCTCGGCAGAAAGCGTTGATTTCTTCTTCCGTCGATGTGTGATCTTTCTTCAAAATAACAAAGGCCGTGGCGAGTTCGCCCTTTTCCTCGTCAGAGAGACCGATCACTGCCACCTCACTGACTGAAGGATGGGCGTACAGCACTTCCTCCACTTCTCGAGGGTATATGTTGAAGCCACCGGTCAGGATCATGTCTTTCTTGCGATCAACAATGAATATGTACCCGTCTTCGTCGATCTTCGCCAAGTCCCCGGTGTGCAGCCAACCTCCTTTAAGGGCCTCTGCTGAGGCATCGGGCTGATTCAAGTAACCTTTCATAACGTTTGGGCCCTGCACGACCAGTTCGCCTACTTGGCCGGGGGGTAGGGGATTGTCTTCAGAGTCGACCACCTGTGCCGAGATACCGGGAATCGGGATACCTATGCTCCCTATTTTCTTAACCCCCTGAATCGGATTGTGGGATATCACCGGTCCCCCTTCGGAAAGACCATAACCTTCCGTGATCGGGACACCATACTTCTCTGCGACCGCCGTGAAGAGCTTTTCCGGCATGGCAGCGGCCCCCACGATGCATACTCGCAATTTCCCCTCGGCGAACCTGTCTGCTTTGGGATGGTACAGGATCTGATGGTACATCGTGGGGACACCTATGAAAACGCTCACGGGGTACTCGGCGAAGGCGTCGAAAACCTCATCGGGTGAAAATCGCGGTATCATTACAAGGCAGGCTCCCCTGCTGAATGCGGCGTTCATCGCATTTGTCTGACCTGACGAATGGAACATGGGCATGCCGAACACGACCACATCGTTTGCCTCGTATTCGTACGTCTCGGCAGTTGCCAAAGCATTGGTATAGAGATTTCGGTGAGTCAGCATTGCGCCTTTGGGGTGGCCCGTAGTGCCGGACGTATAGAAGATGACCGCCACATCATCCGGAAGCGCTTGCCCCGTGACGTGCGTCTCCGGACCTGAAAAAAGGTTTTCGAACTGCGTGGCGCCAGCGGGCGCCGGAGACACGCAGAATATCTCTTGAAGTGACGGGATGTTGCGCTGAGCCTGCTGAAGCTCACTCACAAAGGGTTGCTGGCTCATTATAAAGATCAACTCGCTGTCCCGCCCCAGCCACGATATCTCATCCGCCTTCAGCATCACGTTCATGGGGACGACCTGACCGCCGGCCTTGAGCACGCCGAAATAGCCATAGACGAATTCCGGCACGTTTGCGGTATGAATTCCCACTCTCTGCCCCGGACGGAATCCACGGGCAAGAAGCGCCTCAGCGATTGCGGATGCCTTACTGTCAATTCCGCGGTAGGTATCGCTGCCACCCTTCCAGAGCATAGCCACTTTGTCCGCACGAGATGAGAGATTGTCCTCCAGCACCGAACACAGGTTCTTCTCCATGAATTCTGCTCCTTACTCTCGCCCGGCGATGGGTCTGCCTGCGAGGACGCAAATCCGAAGCACCGGAGCCGGCCAGAAGCGGGCTCCGTATTGTTGGCTCAGAGATTCCAGGTCCGCCAGAACTTTCTCGCGCCCTATTTCGTCCAACCAGGTGAGCGGACCTCTGGGCAGGCCCGCGCCCAAGATCATCGCTTTGTCAATGTCGGCGGCGGCTGCCACGCCCTCATCCAGGCATCGGAGCGCTTCCGCCATGATGGAATATGTGATTCTCTCCTTTACGCGACTGCTTGACTGCTCGTCCGGTTCCCGTGTCGCCGGAACCAGGTCTTCGGTAGGGCTTGGAGGGACTGTGCTGTGGTCCATGAGTCCCTTGCCGGTTTTCACGCCAAGACGCCGATCTGCATCCAGTTGAACCAGCAGGAGCGGGAGCTCAAACCGCTCCCCATAAGAAGTTGCCAACGTGCTATTTGATGCGCGAATTACGTCCCATCCGACCATGTCACCCAGCTTGCAGGGGCCCATAGGCAGTCCCAACGATTCAACCGCTGCGTCCAGATCCATGATGCCCGCTTCCTGCTCCAGCAGCCGCATGGCCTCGTTCATGTAGGCCCCAAGAACGCGATTCACAAGAAAACCTGGACTGTCCTTGACCACAATCGGACGCTTCCCTGTACTGGCGAGAAAATCCACCACTTGTTGGACTATTTCGGGAGTGGTGTCCGCTCCGCGCACTACTTCCACCAGCGGCATCACGTGGGAAGGATTGAAAAAATGCGTACCAACAAAACGCCAGGGTGAAGAGAGACTGGCGGACAGGGCGGTGATTGGCAGAGCGCTCGTGTTTGAGGTTATGGCCGCCTCCGGAAGCGCACTTCTTTCAATCGAAGCGAGGACCGTTTTCTTTAATTGCAGGTCTTCAGGGACGGTTTCGACGACAAGATCGCGATCTCCGAGGATGGACATTTCGGAACCCGTTACGAGATTGTCCAGCCACTTGGCAGATTGATCGGCAGTCAGCTTACCGGCTTTAATTGCGTTGTCGAAGGCCCGCTGCACTTCCTGCCGTGCTCGGTCAGCAAGCTCCTCGTTCATCTCTATCAGGGTTACAGGGAGGTCTTTGGTCAGAAAATGGCGCACAATTCCCTTGCCCATGATGCCGCCACCCACTACTCCAATACGTTTGTACATCTGTTCACCCCAATCTAATCCGTACCTTGAGTACCCTCAGGGGACGTCTTGGTCCCGGAGGTTGGTAGTGAATGTCCCCGAACAAAACGCCCTGTTTGAGATATGCCATCCAGCGTTACTTGTCGAAAAGCCCTGGCCAGATCCTGACCGCTCCACAAGTAGCTGAACGTTGTCCATTGGAGCAGAATACCGTCATGGATCGCCAGAATAATAGCAGCCAGCATGGTCGCATCTATGTCGGCACGCACCAAACCTTCTTTTTGTCCTTCCGAGAGAATGCTCACCATAAAATCACGCTGTCTGTCGACAATGCGGAAGAAGGCTTTAACGTGTTCGTTTTCGGAAGGAGAGAGTTCCAGTGAAAGTGTCCTCAAACAGTGCACCAGGTCCGTATGTTCCACAGCAAAGCGTGCGGTGAACTTGAATACACGCCACAGTCGGTCAGCAGTCGTAGGCCCGGCTTGAAGGGTCTCCTCGATGAATCGGTCGAGATATTCTCGTTGGAGCCGTTCGACCACCGCAGCCAGCACCTCGGACTTGCTACTGAAGTGCCAATACAAAGCTCCGCGGGAAATGCCGGCCGCGTCAGTAATATTTGCGATGGTGGACGCATGGTACCCTTTTCGGCCGAACAATCGCGTGGCAGCTTCCAGAATTTTGGTCCGGCTGTCCGATGGCTTGCTTCCTAATTGGTTGTCTGTCATGATCCGGTGGTCATCCGTTCTGGCGTTGCGGCCGATGGGAATTGCGGTTTACGCTTCTCGAAGAAAGCCATGATTCCTTCGCGAAGATCAGCGCTGCCCGCCAGAGCCGAGGATCGGGAACTTTCAAGACTCAGACCCCTCTCCAACGGCCCATCCAACCCCGAAAGTGTTGCCGCCAGCACAGCAGACACTGCCGGCCGAGAAAGCGAGGCCACACTGTTCGCAAATTCCAGCGCCTTGTCCAAGAGTTCCTCGGGAGGAAAGACGCCGCTGACCAATCCCCAGTCGAGCGCATTCCGGGCCGAAAAAGGATTACCTGCAAGCATGGCGCTCAAGGCCCGATTTCGGCCGATAATTCGAGCCAGCCTTTGAGTACCGCCGAAGGAGGGTATGGTCCCGATCTTGATTTCGGGCTGTGCAAAGCTGGAATTCGGTGTGGCAAAGACCACATGACAAGCGAGCGCCAGTTCCAATCCACCTCCGAAACAATTACCGTCCACTGCGCAGATGATAGGCACAGTAGATTTTTCCATCCCATTCAGGAGGTCCTGAACGCGGGCAGACATGCCTCTAGTCGCTTCAGGGGTTTCCAGTTGCCCGATTGCGCTGATGTCCATGCCAAACAGAAACTTCCCAGTGGTTCCAGTGAGAACCACCGCGCCCACATCCTGTCTCAGCGCTTCACTGGTCAGTGTCTTCACCAGCGAGATGTAGTTCGAGAGCGAAATCACGGGCATGCCCTCGACTTCCAGACTTACGGCACTGATTCTGGTTTCGCGACGAATCTTAAAACCGGTTACAGCCATTAGCTTTCTCCGACTTGCGTCTTCTGATCTGATCCGTGTGTCGAGGTCGAAAGGCCGTAGGTCAGTCCTTCTCGGTCGAGCTGCTCCAATAGCGGGGTAGCTTTGCCTCGGCCTACGATCCGTCCCTTTGCAATAACATATCCTCGATCAGCCATCTTGAGGGCCGTTCGCGTGTTCTGCTCCACGAGTAAGATGGTGAGGTTCGTCTCCCGGTTCAGTCTCAGGAGCGCTTTAAAAATCTCACGAACAAGCAGAGGCGCAAGCCCCGTTGAGGGCTCGTCAAGAATGAGAAGTTGCGGTCGGCTCATAAGGGCCCTACCTATGGCCAGCATTTGCTGCTCCCCACCGGAGAGAGTAGCCCCCATCTGTCCAAGACGCAACCGCAGGTGGGGAAAAAGGGAGAACACAAATTCCAACTCTGTCTTGCAGGTAGCTGATCCGAACCACTTGAGCCGAGAATAGGCGCCGAGCTTGAGGTTCGCCAGGACCGTCTGCTGTGCGAAAATATCCCGGGTCTCCGGTACCAACGCGATGCCAAGAGGCGCTCTCTTTTCAGGCCGATACCCAGTAATCTCCTCTCCCCGAAAATAAATCTTTCCATCCCGCACTGGCACGAGGCCGCAGATGGTTCGCAGAAGAGTGCTTTTGCCGCTCCCGTTCGTTCCCACCAGGGCGACGAATTCTCCTTCGTTCACGGTCAAATTAATGCCCGAGAGCACGGCGATCTTACCATACCCTGCGCTTAGAGCTTTCACCCTTAGCATCTCTGCTGGCTCAGCCAAGGTCATCCCCCAGATAGGCCGCGAGGACTTCCTCGTGGCGTTGGATCTCCTCCGGACTGCCCCGAGCGATCAGTTGGCCAAAATTGAGGACGAGGACTTCAGTGCACAGGTTCACCACAACCTCTATGTCGTGTTCGATCACCATCAGCGTCACACCTAGCCGGTGGATGTCGGTGAGAAGGTGACACAGCTCTTGCCGCTCGCTTTCATCCATTCCTGCGCACGGCTCGTCGAGCAGTAGCAGTTTCGGTTCCGTTGCCAGGGCCCTCGCCAATTCCAAATGCCGCGCCTCTGACAGGGTTAATTGGTCGGCTTTCCTGCCAGCCAATTCATCCAATCTAACAAGCTCCAGATACTGTAATGCCTTGTTGCGGCACGCTCCTTCTTCTCTCCTGGCCCGCGGCCACCGGACCAGGTCGTGGAGAATCGTGCTCTGTGAATGCATGTGCCGGGCCACCATAACGTTTTCAAGGACCGTGAGATTTCGAAAAAGCCTTGCAGTCTGGAATGTTCGCGCAATCCCCTCCCGGACAATTAGATGCGCCGGCATTCCCGGCAGATCCGCGCCGTCAAACCGTACACGCCCTCCTGTTGGCGCATCCAAGCCGCTGATGCAATTGAAGAGGGTGGTCTTTCCAGCGCCGTTAGGACCGATAACGCCGAGGATATGCCCCGGATGAACCTCGAACGAGAGGTCCGTCAGGGCCATGATACCTCCGAAGCGCTTAAAGAGACCTTCAACATCGAGGAGCGTCATGCCGGGCTCCCTCTCTCCTCCGAACCGCGCCTCGTCACGTACGAGTAAATCCGAGTAATCAATCCCCAGAGTCCTTCCGGAGCAATGACCACGACCGCCATAAGAACCACAGAAAAGAACAATAGGCGGTAATCTTCATAAGCGCGCATGAATTCAGGCGCCACCGCCAACAACAAAGCGCCCGCCACTGCGCCCATCGGCCGGCCCAGCCCTCCCACCACCACCATAATCAGGAATTCAAGAGACGCTCCCACTCCGAATATCTCCGGGCCAATATAGTGTGTATGCACGCTGTACACCCCTCCCGCAAGCCCCGCCAAAACCGCTGAGATAGCAAACGCTTGGACCTTGTACTTTGACACATTCAGCCCCGAAGACTGGGCTGCAATTGGGTCGTCACGGAGCGCTGCCAGCGCTCGTCCGGTCTGGAGTGACAATAAATTGCTGAGCAACCACGCCATCGCAATAAAAAGGAACCAGGCGAGGTGAAATGTCTTGAGCCAAGTTCCGGGACTATTGTCCACGATGAGATCGAACACCTGCGGGCCGGGAATGTCGGTGATTCCTGCGGCGCCGCCGGTGAGAGCCGGAACCTGCTGGAAGAATATCTGCATGATGAGCCCGAAACAGAGGGTGACCATCGCTAGGTAGTGTCCATGAAACCTTAGAGCGAGATAGCCCAACCCCATTCCCACCAGGCCGGCCAGGAGCCCGCCTAACGGCAGCACAAGAAAGAAGGACAGATCCGCTTTAATGATTAGTTGTGCGGTGACGTACGCTCCTATACCGAAGAAGCCAGCTTGCCCAAGAGAGATTTGGCCCGCGTTGCCCAGGACTAGATTCAGGCCCAGGGCCACCGTCGCATAGATCCCGGCAAGTGTGAGGATTTGGACTGTGTATCCGCTTATGCCCATAAAAGGCGCTATCGCAACCGCGATAGTGACGCCAAGCCAGAATACCGTCCTCTTTGTTCCGTCCATAGCCACAGCTACACTTTTTCTTTCTGTGTCCGGCCCATGAGCCCTTGAGGTCTCACGGCCAATATCAGAATGAGCAGCGTAAAGGAAATAGCGTCCTTCCATCCACTGGAGATGTATCCCGTCGTGAGAGCCTCAATGACTCCGAGGAGGAGACTTCCCGCTACAACGCCCGGCGCGTAGGTAATGCCTCCCAAAACGGCGGCCACAAATCCCTTGATTCCAATCTCGGCGCAGAGGCTGCCGCCGGCGAACGTAATCGGCGCGATGAGAATACCAGCCACCGCTCCAAGACCGGTTGCAAGCCCCCAAGCCAGGGAAGTCATCGTGCGCACACTAATTCCCATCAACAGGGCTGCCTCAGGCTTCTCCGCGGCCGCCATCATGGCAGAGCCGTACACGGACTTGCTGAAGAACAACCAGAGGACAGCCAGCGCGAGAAAAGTGATCCCGAGAATCCAGAGCGCCTGTGGAACCACCATAATCCCAAAGATATCAAAGGGCCGCTCACCAGAAATGGCCGGGAACAACAGCTCGTCTTTGGTCCAGAAGACGTAGATCGCCTGCTCGAAAAAAATGAACCCACCGACGGTCATGAGAATACTTGTTAAAACATCTCCTCTTCCCGCCGGCCCGACTAGAAACCGATCGAACAGAATCCCGACCGCTGCCATGACGAAGAACGTCACCAGAAAGACCGACGGGTAGGGGAGCCGCCAAGAAACCAGCATCGACAAGGCGGCCACACCTCCGAGTTGCACCAGGGCGCCGTGAGAAAAATTGATCACTCGGGTGGAAATATAAACGAGGTAATAGCCGAGACCAACTAGGGCATAAATGCTCCCGATGGTTAAGCCGCTTACCAGAAACTGAAACAGATCGGTCATTCCTCTCCGCCCCGGTGCGCAAGTCGAAAGTCATCCGGAATCAAGTGAATCTCTCTTGTTCGACGCATACATCTCTGCGCCGAAGCATAAGCGCTGCATGAACCCGATATGGATCGGATTCCAGATCGGAATCACCCTCCAGTTCCATCCACGGAGGAAAGAAAAGGGGGCAGCCGTCCAAATCGTCCGGACCTGTGTCTCGCCCGGCTCCCCGTCCTGGAAAGAGCGATTTTGCGTCTCCTAAGCCGAGGAGCCAGTTGAGAGCGTAACCGGCAGCATCCTCGGTGTCGCTCTATTTTTGATACGCTTTATCAGCCGGAAAGTAGTCGGCGTTCTTGACCACAGCCATATCGTAGCATCCGGGTTGGAGCCCGTTGCAATTGCCGCCTGCAAACGAAAAGACGCCTTGCACGCCCTGGAAACCATCAATCCGGTAAATTGCTTCCGAAAGCTTGGTCTTATCACCTTTAGCGATCTTCAAAGCTTCAGCAAGAAGATAGGCTCCATCGTATCCCACTGCGGCGAATGTGGGCGGGATGGCGTTGAACTTCTTACGGTATGCTTCTATAAAGGCCTTTTCCTTGGCATTGGGCGCTCCGTAGTTCAACACAGTATTGAAAAGAAGTCCTTCGCCGGAACTCTCCAAAACCTGGACCATCTTGTGGGAACCCGCTCCGGCTCCAGTCATCAATTTGATTCCTTCCTTGAGCCCCAGTTGGCTCCAGTTCTTTACAATGACCGCCGGCGCAAAGCCCACGCCCCAGATGACTATAGCCTGGGATCCCGCGTTCTTGAGATTTATTAATTGGGCGCTCATATCCCGGTCTGCCGATTGGTACTTCTCCACGCTGACGGTGGTGATGTTCGGCGCTCTTTCTTTGAGGATCTTGTCGAATGATTCTGCCGAACGTGTCCCGTACTCGTTTGCGTCATGAATAATGCCAATCTTGCTCACCTTCAGGTTGTTTTTCAAAAAGTCCACCATGTTGGCCGCGTCCAGCTCATCGGCTGGCGCAGCGTTAAACACATGTTTCTTGCCCTTGCAGATCTCCGAATTCCCTGAAATGTAAAATTGAGGAACTCCAGCCTTTTCACACGCCGTGGCCACTACATGAATCGTCCCCGACGTGGACGCGCCAATCACACCCACGACCTTGTCCTTGGTCAGCAATCGATCAATCAAGTTGACCGTCTTGGCGGGATTACCTTCGTCATCGTAAGAGACGACCTTGAGTTTTTTTCCAAGGACCCCTCCAGCTGCATTGATTTCGTCCACAGCTAGCTCGACACCTTTCAGTGACGGTTCGCCCAGGAAGGCGAACTTACCACTCGTCCCCAGCACGGCGCCGATTGAAAAGTCCTCTTGCGCTTGCGTTAGAGGGGCTCCTGCCAGGAGCGCCATCATCGCCAGCACGGCCAGATACAGCAGACTCGTCGACCTCATGGTTGCCCTCCCTTTGCCAAAAGAAGTTGTGAAACGCATGACTGATTCAGCCCTTCCTCTCATCATTCTATTTTTGAGGAGAAATCTCGTGTCAATAGTAACGCGTATCCCATGCCGCCCCCTGCGCACAGACTGGCCAATCCCCAAGCGACGTCTCCGCGAATCATTTCATGAACCAACGTCACTGCCAAACGGCAACCGGTGGCCCCCACCGGATGTCCGAGTGATATTCCGCTGCCGTTGACATTGACGAGATTGCGATCGAGCGTAAGGTCACGTTCGGTGGCGAGATAGTACGATGCAAAGGCTTCATTGACTTCAATTAGACCGATTGCGTCCAATGGGAGCCGAGCTGTTTCTAATACTTCCTGGATGGCCGGCACAGGAGCGACTCCAGTGTAGCGCGGTTCGCGCGCCTTTACAGACCATGGGCCAAGCATTGCCAGAGGCGTGAGTCCAAACTTGGCGCAGGCTTCGCCTGTGGCAATGACCATGGCCGCAGCCCCATCGTTGAGACTACTGGCATTCCCGGCCGTTACTGTCCCATCCGCGGAAAAAGCTGGAGCAAGACAGGCCAACTTCTCCATCGTAGCATCAGCCCGAGGCGATTCATCCTTAAGCACAACCGTAGAACCGGAGCGCTGCTGCACCTCAATGGGAACGAGCTGATCATCAAAACGTCCCTCCGCTGCGGCTGTAGAAGCCCTCTGGTGAGACAACGCGGCGAGTTCATCCTGCTGCTCACGTGAAATTCCGTACTCTTTGGCCAGGAAATCGGCGGCCCGCCCCATGCCACCCATGATGGGATCTTCTTGCATTCCCCACCAGAGCAGGTCCGTTGCCTGCGCGTGCTGGAGGCGTTGACCCCAACGAGTAGCCGACATGACGTAAGGCGCGTTACTCATGGATTCGACGCCACCCACCAGCGCTGTTTCCGCTTCGCCCATCAGAAGCGCAGACGCGCCGCTGATAATTGCTTGCATTGCGCTTGCGCATGCGCAATGAATGCTGAAAGAAGGGGTGTCGGGTCGGATCCCCGCGGCAATGGCCGCGCTGCGAGCTATGTTCGGGTTGAGAGGTGCGAGCGTATTCCCAAAGATCACTTTACCTACGGCATCTTGAGGTAGCGCGGATCGCTCGAGTGCTGCCTTCATCACCGGCACGGCCAGTTCGCGTGCATTGATTGATTTGAACTCGCCGCCGAAGGCGCCGATTGCGGTTCGGACAGCAGAGACAACGAAGACTTGTTTGGCCATCGGATCCCCCGTTATCGCACTGGTTCAAACATCAAGGGGCCCCATTGTTAGGCGTAAACTAAACGTTTAGTTTAGTGCTGTCAAGCATTATTTTCCCCTTCACTCTCCCCCTGCAACCGACTCAATACCAGCCCGGAAGCCGGTCGATGCCTCCAACGGAAGCGTCTCCGGCGTCCACTGCCGGCCCATGAAATTTATTAATTTTTGACAAATGCGCGTCACCCACTTCCTGCGCTCGTGTGGATCATCGCTTGCGGTAGTTAGACAGCCCTGCGATCGGGAAAAACGCCTCAGCCCCAGGGTTTCACTCGATCAGCCCCGTGGGCTGAACTATCTTCGTTATACGAATCTCATGCGCCCAAACGGCTCACTGCCCTATCTTCGGCTCTTTCCCAGCAGCGGGGTTGATGAATTGCCCATCCACTATCTCTGTCAGAACCCCATGCAACTCTCTAGGGGGATGTATAAACGCGTATCGGTTTCCCATGAGGCATCGAGGTTTTCGGTCAATGGTCAGCCGTCCCGCCGAGCGCAGTTCCTCCAATGCCTTTTCCACGTCTTCAACCCGGTACGCTATGAGAAAGACCCCCTCGCCCCGGCTCTCCAAGAATCTGGCCACTTCACATGCCGAATGGGTCGGTTCCATTATCTCCACGGCCACGCTTCCGACGTAATAGCGAATGACCCGTATGGACTCTTCCGAAGCGACGTATTCGCACGCCGGTTCAAGCCCCATGGTCCCCTCATAGACCTTGCGGGCTTCGTCCAGACTCCTGACTGCAAAACAGATGTGGTCTATCTCTTTAACTTTCAAGCAATATCTCCTTCCCCATAGTTGGCGTTGTCACGGAGCGCTGACGGAAACGCTTAGCTTCATTGGGTAGGGGTACCGATTTGATCCGGTAAAGAAAGACCCCATGCCCTCGAAAAGACCCGTGTTATTACGCCCTTGACCCGACGGCGGTCATGCGATCGTAACGTTGCCCCAAGATCCCTTTTTTGCATGTTCCTGAGCTTGCCGCTTCGCAGGACCCTCCAGTCAAGCACGATCCTAAGGAATAATAAGTCTTGACAGGTAGTCCGGCGGTACGATACGAAAGTTGAGCCGCATTGTATACAGTACACCGTGTACGCTGTCGAGAACAATTTCCGCACAAGTGAGGCTTGATCACCGGAAGCCGTCTCGCACGGCTGGGCAACCCAGGAGACGATTATGGAAGCTGTGAGAAATCTGAAGGTTCTTTCCCTGGAGCAGGCGACGGTCGTGCCATATCTAACCTATCGGCTAGCCATGGACGGTATGGAAGTTATCCGTCTGGAACATCCGGTTTACGGTGACCCCAACCGCTTGATTGGAGATAACGTACTCAATGAAGAGCGTATGAACGCTTACTTTCTTTGCATCAATGCGGGCAAGAAGGCGCTGACGCTGAACCTGGCCGACCCAAAAGGGCAAGAGCTTTTGCAGAGGCTGATTAAACAATTGGACATTGATATCTTCATCACAAACCAGTTGCCTAAGAATTATCAAAAACTGGGCGTTGCCTATGAAGTCCTGAAGGCTGTCAAGGAAGATATTATATGGATGGGCGTCACCGGTTTTGGTCCGGACATCGACGAAGGCGCCTACGATCCCATTCTTCAAGCTCGCTCCGGGCTAATGGAACTCACTGGCCCGGCCGACGGTGATCCTCAGGTGCTAGGTATTCCTCTCCCGGACATGGGTACCAGCGAACACGCATACGGCTTGCTGATGAAAGCCCTTTTCAACCGAGCCGTCTCAGGCCAGGGCGCCCAAATAGATGTGTCCATGTTTGAATCATCGGTATCTTGGCTGACGGTCCCCATTACAATGACGGCATCTTTTGAGAAGACCATTACCCGTCGCGGCAACACTCACGAATTTTTCGCTCCTGTTTCTGTTTATCAAACCAAGAATGGATTCATTTATCTCGCGGTGGGCAACGACCGCCAGTGGAAAGCCATGGTTTCCCAGGAGCTGTTCCGTTCCCTCGACAAACCGGAATACGAGAAGAACATGGGGCGGATCAAAGACGTCACCAATTTGAACGCCGCGCTCAACGGCATCACCTGCGCACACACCTCCGAGGCGTTGATAGAATTTTTCACGTCAATTACCGTGCCTGTGAGCAAAATCAATTCCATCCGCGACAGCATCGCAGACCCGCTTGTTCAGAGGCGGCTTCTCTCAGCCCACGATCCCAAAACGAAAAGCAGCATCACTCTTGCGCCTCCGCCGAATATGACGGCCTTTCTGGAAACCCGGGAGCGCCAAATGACCTTTCCTCCTCGTTTTGGAGAGCACAACAGCGAGTATTACGGACAGTTGGGGTTTTCGGACGAAGATATCGCCAAACTCAAAACAGAAGGCGTTATTTAGGATTTAGAAAAAGCGCCCAAGGAAAACTACGGCTCCGGTAGAAAGATAGCGTTATGAACATCATTGTGTTGATCAAACAGGTTCCCAACACCACCGAGGTTAAACTCGATCCCAAGACCGGTAACCTGATTCGTGAAGGGATCGAGACAATAATCAACCCCGACGATCTTCACGCTTTGGAGACAGCGATTACCTTGAAAGAAACGTATGGCGCCACAATAACGGTTCTGACAATGGGTCCACCGCAAGCAATCGACGCATTGTCCGAAGCGATGGGAATGGGCGCGGATCAAGCCGTTTTGCTTTCGGATCGGGCCTTCGCCGGCGCGGACACCTGGGCGACCTCTTTCACTCTTGGAAAAGCGATTGAACATATAGGGGAGTTTGATCTCATATTGGCCGGTCGCCAGGCGATAGACGGTGACACGGCCCAGGTCGGTCCTCAGGTGGCCGGCCTCTTGGATCTGCCCCAGGTGACCTATGTCTTCGATATCGAAGCGGTCAAGCCGGACTACGTGGTCGTCAAACGCAGGCTGGAAGATGGTTACGAGCGCGTCCAATGCAATTTGCCTGCCCTCTTGACCGTCATGGCCGGGGAGAAACAACCCCGTTATCCGCTCGTATCAGCGTTGCTGCTGGCATGTCGTGAGAAAGCGCCCATTCAGGTTTGGAACGCTGCCGACATCGGAGTGACCACCGCCGAGATAGGACTGGAGGGTTCCCTCACCCACGTTATTAGGACCTTTGCTCCCAAGTTCGAGCGTCACAGCGAATTCCTGGAGGGCAGCACGGTCGAGATGGCGCAAAACCTCATCGGACGCTTCAAAGAAAACAAGCTGATCTCACTGGCCGGAGCGGAAGCATCGCAAGGAAGGAATACGACATTTCCGGAAGAGCGTAGGAAGTAGCTCTACAAGAAGGGTTCATTAACAGACGAGGTAATTATGGCAGTCTGGGTTGAAATCGATCTTTGTGACGGGTGCCGCCGTTGTACACGGGCGTGTCCGTACGACGCCATGAAAATACAGGATGGTAAGGCTCACGTAGGAGATCGCTGCACCTCTTGCGGCGCTTGCATGGATGCATGCCGCAATAAGGCGATCCTCACCGACGCAAAACCCAGGGTCGTACCCGATTTCCGCGATCACACGGGCGTTTGGGTATTCGCGGAACAACGCGGGGGAGAACTGAACCGGGTTTCGCTGGAGTTGTTGGGCAGGGCGCAAGGATTGGCCAAGGATCTGAATCAAGAAGTGGCGGCGGTTTTGATCGGAGACCTAGTGTCCGGACTTGCAAGCGCCTTGATCGCATTCGGCGCCGACAAGGTCTACCTAGCCGAGCACGCTGCCTTAAAAGACTATCGCACCGAGGCGTACGCTCACGTTCTCGAAGAGCTTATAGCTGCCCACAAGCCAAATATTCTGCTCTTGGGCGCGACACATATCGGCCGTGACCTGGCCCCGAGGGTTTCCAAACGGGTCGGTTCGGGGCTAACGGCAGATTGCACTGAGCTTTCCATCGATGTCGATGAAGGTATCCTATGGCAGACGCGACCTGCTTTTGGCGGAAATGTCATGGCAACAATCGCCAACCGCTTTTCACGGCCCCAAATGGCCACCGTCAGGCCGGGGGTCATGGAGGTAATCCCCACTCCCGCCAAAGAAGGCGCTGTCATTACCCATGTCGCCAAGCTGACGGAAGAACGGATCCGCACCAAGACCTTGGAGATCGTCAAAGAAACGCAGGCACGCGTGGATCTATCAAAAGCAAAGATCATAGTAGCGGGTGGAAGGGGCGCTAATGACCCGGCCGGATTCGAGCTTCTACGTGAATTGGCAGACACTCTGGGCGCTGCGCTAGCCGGCACACGTGTCGCATTCGAGGAAGGCTGGATCCCAGCTTCAAGCCAAGTCGGCCAGACCGGCTTAACCGTCAGGCCGGATCTTTATATTGCCTGCGGCGTATCCGGGGCTATACAGCATCGGGCCGGAATGATGGATTCCAAATTCATCGTGGCGATAAACAAAGACCCGTACGCTCCCATCTTCAAGGTGGCCGATTGGGGAATTGTCGGGGACCTGTTTGACGTTGTCCCGGAGTTGACCAAGCAACTGCGAACGGTCTGCGAAGTCATGTGCGATTAGGACCCGATAAAGCGCCTCGCATGGAAGGATCTCTGTGATGATAAGATCAAATCCGGAAGAACTAATTCGAAAGAATATAGCGCGATTTGTTGACAACGAAATCATTCCGGCTGCCCAGGAGTTGGACAAGAAGGCCGAATTCCCGCGAGAGATATTTCAAAAGTTGGCCGGCATGGGGGTTTTCGGAATTCGCTATCCGCGAAACAAGGGCGGCGCGGGCGGCAATACGACCTTGTATTGCATTATCTGCGAAGAGATTGCCCGGGGACTCGTCAGCGCTGCCTCCATCACCGCAATGCAATGTTTGATGGGCACCAATTTCCTGTTCCTTTACGGTACGGACGAAATGCGCGAAGAATATTTCTTACCCGCAATGCGGGGTGAGAAAATCGGCTGCTTTTGTATGACCGAGCCCGATGCGGGTTCCGATTTGGGCGCTATTACCACGCGGGCCACGGAAGTCGATGACGGGTATCTGATCAATGGCATGAAGACTTGGGTTACCGACGGGCCTGAAGCCAGCTTCTATACGGTCATGTGCCAGACCGATCCGAGCAAAAGGCTACGTGGAATAGGATATTTCTTTGTGCCACGCCATTTCCCCGGTGTTTCGGTCAGCCCAAAGTTTGACTGTTTGGGGACGCGTACGACACCCATTTGTGAGGTGGCCTTTAAGGACGTATCGGTTCCCAAAGAATATCGATTGACCCCAAAAGGGGAAGGACTGAATGCCTTCCTGAAAATTATTGCCGAAATTCGAGCCATGACAGCCGCTCTGGCCATTGGGCTGCAGCGGGCGGTCATGGACGATTCCATCAAGTACGCCACGGAACGGATTGCATCCGGGAAGCCCATCGGCAAATTCCAGCTCATCCAGGCCAAGATTGCCAACATGGCCACCAATCTGGAAGCCTCGAAATTGCTGACCTATAGGGCTACGGCCATGATCGACGCCGGGCAGAATGCGTTGAAGGAAGCCACCATGGCCAAATACTTCGCCACCGAAGCAGCGTGCAGCGCTGCCGACGAATGCACTCGTATTTTCGCGGGTTACGGCTACTCCATGGAATACACGGCTCAGCGTTACTTCCGTGACACGCGCTTTTTGCTCAACGGCGGGGGCACGCATGAAGTATTGCAGTGTAACATCGCCGGTTGGGTCGGAGTCTAATTCCGGAATGCGGCTCTCGGGCCCAAGGCGCCGCCTTGACCTTCCCGATGGACCCCTTCCGCTAACAAGAACGCACGGATGAATACGAAAATCGACACTTTCGCGCTTGCCTTGAAGCCATTGGAGGAAAGAAAATCCGCCGGTCAGAATATCTACGAACTTTTGAGGCATGCCATCACTTGCGGTGACATCTCTTCCGGCAGCCGGGTTGTGGAAAGCCATATCGCCGCGATCATGGGCGTTAGCCGCACACCGGTCCGGGAGGCGATTCACAAGCTCGAACGAGAAGGCCTCCTGACTAAGCTGCAAAACGGCGGTTATACGGTGACGAGATTAACCCGCGAGGATATTGTAGAGTCTTTTGGTATTCGCGCAGTGTTGGAAGGGTATGCGGCTCGATTAGCTACCCTCGAGCACAGGCCGGATGACCTGAAGCCCTTATTTCGGAAGATTGACCAATTTGAAAAGCATCTGCAAATCGACGACCTCGAAGCTCTGCCCAAAATCAATACCGAACTCCACGATATGCTTTATGCGTTGAGCCGCAATCGCACGCTAATCAAAGTCATCAACGATTTTAAGGACCAATTTCTTCGTTTTCGCAAGATGATTCTCAAGGATAAGACCCTGGCTCTGGCCAGCCACCACGACCACCTAACAATGTTGGCCATGATGCAAAAGCGGCAAGAGCAGAATGTGGAACTGCTGGTCAGGGAACACGTTTTGAGAGGACTTGCAGCCATTCTGGATCAATATGACCAAAACCGATTTGATCCATCGGCGTGAATTTTGGCGAATGGAAGGAAGGGACCATGCAAGGAAAAAAGAGGATTCGCGTCCTTGTCGCTAAACCGGGCTTGGACGGCCATGATCGTGGAGCCAAAGTTGTATCTCTGGCGCTGCGGGACGCGGGCATGGAAGTTTTCTATTCCGGGCTTCATCAGAGCATCGATCAGATAGTTACCACAGCAATTCAGGAATCGGTCGATGTCGTAGGTCTGAGCATTATGACCGGAGCGCATCTGCCCATTTGTACACGGCTGATGAAACGCCTCGAGGAAGAAGACTTGACTGATGTCCACGTAGTAGTCGGCGGTGTCATTCCTAAAGACGACATCTCCAAATTACAGGAAATCGGAGCAAAAGCCGTTTTTCCCGGTGGCGCCAGGTTTGAGACCATCGTTGATTCAATTCGGGCGTTGTTTTAAGGGGAAGATTCATGGGCGTAGCAAAGTACATAAAAAACGAAAAAGATGCCATTGAAAAGGTTATCTATCAGTCCGGAATCGAAGTGAAACCGGTCTATGGACCGGAGGATCTGGAAGCGATCGGATTCGACTATGAAAAAGATTTGGGGCAGCCGGGTGAGTACCCGTTCACGAGGAGCCTCCATCCTCAGGGCTATCGTTCCAGAGCATGGACTACGCGGCAGTACACCGGTTTTGGCGCCCCACAGGAAACCAACGAGCGTTTCAAATACATGATCGCCCACGGACAAACCGGGCTGAATGTGGCTTTCGATCTTCCCACTCAGATGGGCTATGATTCCGATAGCCCCCAGGCCGAAGGAGAAGTCGGCAGAGTGGGCATGGCGGTCGACTCCCTTCAGGACTTTGTCAGCGCCTTCCAGGACATCCAACTGGACCGTATTGGAGCCGGCCTGACCATCAATGCCGTGGCCAGCATAATGTTGGCCATGTACCAGGCTACGGCTGAGAAGTTCGGGTACCCGAAGGCAAGAATTAGCGCCACACCGCAAAACGATATCCTGAAAGAGATGATCGGTCGCGGCGCGTGGATTTTTCCGGTGGAAGCGGGCGTGCGCCTGGTGTGCGACACCATAGAATATTCAGTCAAACAACTCCCCCGCTGTAATCCGGTAAGCATTTGCGGCTATCATATCCGAGAATCCGGAGCCACACCGACACAGGAAGTGGCTTACGCTTTTGAGATCGCAAAGGCCTACATCGACAATTTGGTAGGCCGCGGGCTTTCTCCCGACGATTTTGTGGGCCGTTTTTCCTTCAACCTGAATGTCTACGGCAATTTGTGGGAACAAATCGCCAAATTTAGGGCTGCTCGCAAGCTGTGGGCGAAGCTGCTCAAAGAAGAATACGGGGTCACCGATAAGAGCAAACTGTTCTTGCGAGGTCTGTTCGGCGGCGGTGGCAGCGGACTGACCAAGGAACAGCCGGAAAATAACATAATTCGTGGCGCGTACTATGCCTTGGCCGCCGCTCTCAGCGGCGCTCAAACCACCGCTCTGTGCTCTTTTGACGAAGCTTTCACCATTCCGACTCCGAGGGCCGCGTTACTGTCTCTGCGGACCCTTGAGATCCTTATGGAAGAGGTGGGCTTGAGGGACACCGTGGATCCGCTGGCAGGCTCGTACTTCATCGAGACTCTCACCAAGCAAATGGCTGAGAAAATCATGGTTGAGATGGAGCGAGTCCGGAAAATGGGCGGCATGGCGCATGCTGTTTCCTCGGGTTACATTCAGAGTGAGGTGGCCAAACAGGCCTATGAGTTTGAGAAGAGCCTTCAAAATGGTGAAGTCACCAAAGTCGGTGTCAACAAGTACACCGAGGGCGAACAACCGGAAGTGGAATTGCACGCGTACAACGATTCCTCGGCCAACACACAAATCGCGAGATTGAAGGATTTGCGACGAACTCGCAATAACCGAGAAGTCACGCGTTGGCTCAAAACACTGGAAAAAACCGCACGGGAGGGCGGAAATGTTATGCCGGTCCTGGTGGATTGCTGTCGGGCTTATGCTACAGTAGGTGAAATGGCAGGTGTGTTCCGGGATGTTTTCGGAGAATGGGCCGAACCTAGCATATTCTAACCCGCAGCCGATGTCCCCGGTTCGGATTTGACCTCTGCGGACAAACGCCTCAACCAACTAGAGATTCTTTTTGCGTTTAGGTCAACATCGGAGAACTCATGAAAGAGAGAGCATTTCGTTTAGGTTGTGATATCGGCGGCACGTTTACCGATTTTGTGCTTGTCAACGATGAAACCGGCGCGTTTTCCATCTACAAATGCCTGACTACGCCGTCTGACCCATCGGATGCAGTCGAGACCGGAATAAGAGGACTAATGGAACAAACGCCCGGTTTTGTGCCGGAGGTGGCCGAGTTTATACACGGCACCACTCTGGTCATCAACGCCATCATCGAGAGAAAAGGCGCTCGCACCGGCTTGATAACCACCAAAGGATTCAGGGATGTCCTGGAGCTTGGGCGTGAAATGCGGTACGACGCATACGACATTTTTGCCGAATACCCGCTACCTCTGGTTCCCCGTGCTTTGCGAGTTGAAGTGGATGAGCGGATCGCCAGCGACGGTCGTGTCTTGCGCCCGTTGGATATGGACCAAGGCAGACAGGCCTTGCGTTATCTTCTGGATGCCGGTGTCGAGTCCGTGGCGATCTGTTTGATCAATTCCTATGAAAATCCCGAGCACGAGGCAAAAATTAAGGCATTGGTCAATGAGCTGGCACCTGAATTATCCGTATCCGCTTCTTACGAAGTGCTCCCTCAAATCCGGGAGTATGAGCGGACTTCCACAACCGCCACAAATGCGTATGTCAAGCCGATCACGGTAAAATATCTGCAAAAGCTCTCTTCCCGTCTGCAATCACTGGGCTTCGACGGCAAGCTCTTTATCATGCTGTCCAGCGGCAGCATTACCACTGTGGCCACGGCTTGCGAATTCCCGGTGCGGATAATCGAATCAGGTCCTACCGCGGCGGTGATCGCTTCCCAACACTACGGCCGCATGTTCGACATAAAGGATATCTTTTGCTTCGACATGGGGGGAACCACCGCCAAATCGTGCCTCATTCAAAAGGGAGAGGCCGGGTTGGTTTCAACTTTCGAAGTGGGCCGCGTGCAGCGTTTCAAGAAAGGCAGCGGGTTGCCCATTCAAGTGCCGGTGGTGGATCTCATGGAAATCGGCGCCGGCGGGGGCAGCATTGCTCGCATCAACAGAATGGGTCTTCTCCAGGTCGGGCCGGAGAGCTCGGGAGCCGATCCGGGACCGGCCAGTTACAACCTGGGCGGAGAGAACCCGACGGTGACCGACGCCGACCTGATCCTGGGCTATTTGGATCCCAACTACTTTTTGGGTGGCGCCATGTTGTTGAATTTAGACGCCGCCTATAAAGCGATTGAAGACAAGATTGCTAAACCGCTCAACACTACGGTTACGGAAGCGGCTTTCGGCATCCATGATTTGATTAACGAAACCATGGCGGCGGCCGCCAAAACCCATATCGCCGAAAAAGGTGGCAACCCTAATACCATCACTGTGGCTGCGTTTGGCGGCGCCGGTCCGGTACACGCTTATGGGCTGGCGCGCAAAATCGGCGCCCCGCGTATGATCGTGCCGCCCTTGGCTGGCGTTGGCTCTGCCTTGGGCTTTTTCACCGCGCCGGTGGCGTTCGATCTGGTGCGCAGTCACCGAGTCGCCCTGGATGAGGCGGATTTCAACGCCATCGAAAAAATCTTTCGGGACTTGGAAAATGAAGCCTCGACCATTTTGCAGCAAAGCGGTCAAGTTGAGGACATCAGCTTTGCCCGCTCCATTGACATGCGCTTTGTGGGTCAGGGAGCCGAGACGAACTTGCCCATCGCCAACATGGCTTTTCAGGAGTGGCGCCAGCAGGAGATTCGTGACCTCTTCGATGAGACCTACAAAAGGCTTTACGGTCGCACCTACCCGGATACAAGGGTAGAATTCATCACTTTTAGGGTGCGAGCCAGTCTTCCGGAACGTCCCTTCCGGATTCCGCCGCTGTCCGCGGCTGGCGGGACTTTGCAGGACTGCGTCAAGGGAGAGCGCCCGGCTTACTCCCTGATTCAGAAGAAATTCATCCCATTTACGGTGGTAGATAGGCTGAAGTTGTTTTCCGGGGCCAAAATCGAAGGCCCGGCCATAATCGAAGAAAAGGAATCGACCATAGTGATAGGCGAAGATGCGCACGCAGCGGTGGATGACTTCGGTTTTGTATGGATCACATTTGACAGGGCGCCGGGAATCTGATTCCGCCTCGTGCTTTGGTCGCGAACGGACCGTTTGAAACCGCTCGATTGGACGTTTTCCGAGCAAGCAGGCTCCTGGTATGCATTGCGAAGTCTAGAGGAGAAATTGAACATGCCGCAAAAGTTCGATCCCATTACCCTTGAAATTCTTTGGCGCCGGTTGATTTCCATAGTGGATGAAGCCGACGCCTCGGTGGCCCGTACAGCGTTTTCAAGCCTGCTGCGCGACGCCCACGATTACACATGCATGTTCACCGATAGTCAGGGCGACGAACTTGTGCAGGGCACTCTCTGCACCCCCGGTCAGGCAGGCGCAATGGCGCGAGGGATCAAAAAGATTATCCATTCTTTTCCCAGGTCCAAATATCGTCCGGGTGATGTCGTCATTGTCAACGATCCCTGGTTGCTCGCCGGACACCTGAATGATGTCTGCGTCTTAAGCCCTGTCTTTCACAAAGATCGCATTGTCGCGTTCACCGCCTGCGTGTTCCATCATTCAGACATCGGCGGACGCGTGGCCTCTGACAACCATCAAGTGTTCGAAGAAGGACTCTTCATTCCTCCCCTGAAACTTTACGAAGCTGGGGTCCCCAACGAATCAGTATTGAACCTGATCCGATGGAATGTGCGCACGCCCGAGGAGGTCATAGGCGATATTCGTTCCCAGGTGGCGTCTAATCATGTTTGCGCGGCAAAAGTGGTTGAAATGCTATCCGACGAGGGGCTTGATACCTTGGACGATCTGGCGAATGAGATCATCAGCCGAAGTGAAGCGAGCATGCGCCAGGCGATCTCAAAAATCCCCGACGGACGGTATCCCTATCGGGGAGTTATCGAGGGCGCAGGCAAAAGGGACGACATAACCATCGCGTTGACGGTCGATGTCAAGGGAAGCGACATCCTGGTGGATTTTGACGGTACCTCGCCACAAGTTGATTGGGGTGTAAACGTCGTATACAATTTCACTTACACGTATGTATTCATGGCGATAAAAAGCGCTTTCGATCCGGAGATCCCCATCAATGAAGGCGCCACTCGGCCAGTCCAAATGACGGCCCCGGAGGGTTCCGTCGTCAACTGCACGTTTCCGGCCCCGGTGGCGGCCCGGATGCAGGTAGGGCATTTCATGACTGAAATGGTCTTCCGCGCCCTTGCTCCGGCGGTCCCGGATCGCATCATCGCCGGCAGCGGCGGCACCCCGGCGCAGACAAACATACTTTACGGCCGACGTCACAATGGGAAACCTTGGCTAACAATGATCATCCGCGGAGGCGGAATGGGCGCGAGCAGCTCCATGGACGGGCACCATTGCGCCATTTTTCCGGCCAATGGCGCCAACACCCCAGTGGAAATCTTTGAAAGCGATACACCCCTCATTGTTGAAGAACGTTGCCTAGTGCCTGATTCGGGTGGGCCAGGGAAAAGAAGAGGTGGCCTGGGCCGCAAAAAGGTTATTCGTGTGCCGGATGACGAGTGGGCCCCCGCGCCTGTTACGATAGCGGTGCAAGCGGGCCGCTTTCGCTATCCGCCTGAAGGTCTCTTCGGCGGCGGCGATGGCTCGAAGGCCCAATTTCTGAAGAATGAAGAACAAGCGGATCCCAGCGGCCTGACTCTTGCCGCGCCCGGAGACAGGATAGCCTTTTACAGCGCAGGCGGTGGGGGTTACGGTAATCCGTTCGAGCGAGACCCTAGAGATGTCGCTGAGGATGTGCAAAACGGCTATGTCAGCGTTGAGAAAGCCCGTGAGGATTACGGTGTGGTCATTTCACCGGACACTCTTACTGTGGACGCAGAGGCAACTGCCGCTTGCCGTACCAAGGTTTGACTTTCCAGGCGTGGTGATGGGACTCTTGACCATGTGGATGCGCCATCTCTCGATAGTTAACGGCTAGCGATAGCATTCTATTGAGGAGGTTCGTCGTGTCAAAAACTCTTGTACCCAGTCTCGCCGAAAGGACGCAATATGAGAGACCGAATCCAACGGGTCGTCGCCATGAAAAACCGGCGCCTTGACGAGCGATCTTAGAGTAAGCGATGACCGTTCCACTTCGCTCGGAGAGAAAATCCAAGCGAGTGGTCGACAATCGCCACTTATGGGAAACCTGGCGCTGTAATTTGTTTTCACAATCCTTTCACCTTCAAAATCCATTAGACAGAGGCCGCGATGCAAAAATTCACCTACCTAGTTCCGAAAACACTTGATGAGGCTGTCTCATTGCATCAATCCCATGGCGATGGGGCCATGTACGTCGCCGGGGGCACTGATGTGATGGTCAAAGTCAAGTCCGGGAAAATAGCCCCTGATTGTCTGATCTCCCTGAGGCACGTCACGGGGCGCGATCAACTGCGAGTGAATCCGGATTCCGGTGAGTTGCATATCGGAGCCTTCGTAACCCACCGGGCTTTGGAGACGTCCTCGCTTATCAGGCTGCAATATCCTATTATCCATGATGCGGTACAGCACATCGGTTCAGTGCAAATTCGTAACGTGGCCACAATCGGAGGCAATCTGGTCAACGCAGTTCCCTCGGCTGATGGAGCAATTCCGCTTATAGCGTTGGATGCCCGCGTCAAGATCTACGGCGTGGCAGGGGAGCGCGAAGTGGACTTGATACGCTTTTTCGAGGGTCCCGGACAAACCGTGTTGCAACGGGGAGAAATCCTCACCGAAATTGTTGTCCCCAGGCAGTCGGCTCGCACGGCCGGAGCGTACCAGAAATTCGGTCGCCGGGCAGCTATGGAGCTTCCCCTCATCGGGGTAGGCGTCCTGCTTAGTCTTGAAGACCACTCCAACCGGTGCGCCAAGGCCCGCGTTACATTGGGAGTAGCCGCTCCGACTCCGATTCGCACCTTAAACGCCGAACGGTATTTAGTCGGAAAGGAAATCACCGAAGGGACCCTCAGTGAAGCCGGTCAACTGGCCGCGGAGGAATCACGCGTGAGGGACAGTATTCGCGGCCTGGCCTGGTACCGTCGAGAAATGGTGTCTGTCTTCGTACGACGTATGGGCATGAAATGCTTGGAAAGAATCAAGGCCATGGAAGCATGATGACTGTGAGCGCAATTGTTGCCGATCGCATCCTCATGCTCGTCATCGGATGCCGGCATGACACTGGATGTGAATTTGCCGTAACTTCCGGTTCCGGGCCCCATGACTGGCCTTTTGTCGCCGGTTTTGCAGTCAAACCTGATGGAGGCGCTCCAAATTCAAGTTTCTTACCCTATTGGAGGCTCTTTAATGTCTAGAGAAGTGAAGTTCAAATTAAACGGCAATCAAATGCAGATGACGATGGAAGACGACTGGACGCTGCTACACCTATTACGCGAGGAACTGGGTCTTACCGGGACCAAGGAAGGCTGCGGCAGTGGTGAATGCGGCGCCTGTACGGTTATTGTCAATGGCCAAGCGATCAACTCATGCCTTTACTTCGCGGTGGAGGTCGACGGTACGGAGGTCTTGACCATCGAGGGACTCGCTGCCGCTGATGGCGCACTGCATCCCTTGCAGAAATCGTTTGTAGAGAATGGAGGGATTCAATGTGGTTTCTGCAGTCCTGGTATGATTTTGTCGGCTAAAGCGCTCCTGGACCAAAATCCTGATCCGAGTGAGGACGAAATTAAGCATGCGTTGGCCGGAAACCTCTGCCGCTGCACGGGGTATATCCCGATTTTCAAGTCTGTGCAGGCGGTTGTCGATAAAGCATCCGAGGATGTCGATGTCGTTGTCCGGACGACCGAAGTGTCTTCCGACTCCTAGAAACCGGGGTGACTGTCTTCTGACGAACGCATGCGAGACACCAGCGTTTATAGCATGCATGCCTCGCAGCTTGTGACAACCGAGCGCCGGGTAGCTCACGCGATGAGCGACTAGTAAAGGACGGGATGAAGAATGGAAACTACGCAAGAGTTCACAGCGATTGGCAAGCGGGTCCCCAAAGTGGACGCCGTAGATAAAGCGACTGGCCGGGCTCAATATATTCAGGATTTGAAACTGCCAGGGATGCTCTACGGGAAGATTCTTTACAGCAAATATCCCCACGCTCGTATCGTAAAAATTGATACTGAAAAGGCCAAATCTTTGCCGGGCGTGCGCGTGATCCTGACGGGCGAGGATATTCCACCAGTTCGCATGGGGGTTTATAAAGACAACCCACCTTTGAAGGCCGGGAAAGTGCGATCGTATCGGGACGAGGTGGCGGCCGTCGCGGCCACGGATCCGGCAATCGCCAAAGAAGCGATTGATCTAATCGAAGTTACCTACGAGGCCCTTCCGGCAATTTTCGATCCTGAAGAGGCCATGAAGGCCGATGCGCCTTTGGTCCATGAAGAGCACAAGACCAATATTTTGAAAATGCCTTGGAATCTGCATTACGGCGATGTGGACGCCGCGAAGCGTGAAGCTGCGTTTACGGTCGAGGAACGTTTCACCACCACTTGGGTTACACACTGCTGCCTGAGTACCAGCGGGGCCATTGCCGATTTTGACCACGCCAACAATCTGACCGTTCACACTAACACCCAAATCCCGTCTCTAGCCCAAAAAGACTTTCTGGAAACCCTGAAGGCCCTGGGTCTTAAAGACAAGCGCGTGCGAGTGATCAAACCTTGCATTGGCGGCGGTTTCGGCAGCAAGCTGGACACCTATGCGTACGAACACGTGGCTATTCTTCTGGCGTGGCATGCACGGCGTCCGGTGAAAATACTTTTTGGCCGTGAAGAAGAATTTGTGGCCACATCCACCCGCCAGCCCACTATTATCCAAATTTCTATGGGTTGCGACAAAGATGGCAAGCTGCTCTACCGTGACATGTCAATGGTTCTGGACAACGGCGCCTACACTTCTTGGGGTGTCACCACTCCCTCGGTGATGATGATGCCTATCACCTCGCTGTACCGTGTCCCGAACGTGCGCTACTCCGCCAAATGCGTATACACCAACAACACGTACTCACAGGCCATGCGTGGTTACGGCAATCCCCAGGCGACCTTTGCCATCGAGAGCGTCATGGATATGCTTGCCGAAGCTGCCGGCATTGATCGCATGGAATTCAGACGCATCAACAGCAACCAGGCGGGCGATGTGACACCCCAGGGCTTGCGCATCACTACCTGCGGGCTTCCCGAATGCCTCGAAGTTGTCTCACAAAAACTGGGACCCGCCTCAGCCAAGGAACAAGGGGTCGGGGTCGGTGTGGCGTCCCTCATTCATGTGGGAGGCGGGGCGCGAATTTACAAATCCGACGGCTGCGGGACGATCATCAAAATGGATGATTACGGCAAGGTGGACGTGTTCACCGGCGCTTCGGACATGGGGCAGGGCTCCGAGACGGTGCTGGCCCAAATTGTGGCTGAACAACTCGGGGTCCTTGTCGAAGATGTCCATGTGATCCATTCAGACACTGACGTCTGCCCCTGGGACGTGGGCGCCCATGCCAGCCGCACCACCTTTGTGGCCGGCAACGCGGCCTTGGGCGCAGCAAAGAAAATACGGCAGCGCCTGCTGGAATTGGGAGCAGAGGCCCTCAAGGCCCATGTGGACGACATAGCCCTCAAGGATCGCTCTGTTTTTGTAAAAGACAGCCCTTCATCGCAAATCGACATTGCCAAACTGGTGCGCAATGCTCATTTCAAGCACGGCGGTCAGATGATGATGGCCGATTATTTTTATGATCCTGCCAACGAGAACATGGGCCGTGATTTCCGAGGCAACATGTCGGTGACCTATTCCTTCGGCGCTCATGGCGTACGGGTGAAAGTGGACGAGGATACCGGCAAAGTAGAAATTCTGGACTATGTGGCTGCCCATGATGTGGGTCGCGCCATCAACCCCATGTTGCTGGATGGTCAGGTCTATGGCGGAGTCCTGATGGGAATTGGCTACGCTCTTACCGAACAGGTCATTCTGGAAAAAGGGCGAAACATGAATCCCGATTTTAGGGATTACAAGATTTTGACTGCCAAAGACGCCATCTCGCTGGAACCGGCGGTCATTGAAACCATTGACGAGGCCGGTCCTTACGGCGCCAAGGGTATTGGCGAGCCGGGTTGTGTTCCCACCGCGCCGGCCATTGCCAATGCCATCTATGACGCCATCGGGGTCCGGATGAAGGACCTCCCGATCACGCCGGAGAGGGTGCTGGCCGCCATCAAAAAGAAAAAGGGGATCAAATCCTGCGGAACTGACCCGTTGACCGAGAAAGAACAGGCGTGTGACTGATGGTAGAGAGAAATCATCAAGCCCCGCTCAAACCGACCTGCATCCCAAAAACCGGTCAAGGTCCTAAGTTAGTGTTAGTATGGGGTGGGACTAGGGCCAAGCAGGGAGGTCAGGAGGAAGCCGAAGGGTTTTACGGTAGAGGCGATCATCAGGATGCTCCGGGAGGTGGGGGTCCGCCTATCTCACACGATAACATCGTGCGCCTGCATATATCGTCGGAGATCAGGAGAAAAGCGGCTCTGGTAGGCTAAGAGAGCTCTTACTCTTTAGGCCCCTCACAGTCAGCTCCGTCCGGCGTTGTCCGATGAATACAGTTCATTTGTCTCGCCGGTTTTTTGGTGGGGAGACCGTTCATGAGGCAGGTCCCGGACCGGCGCCTCGGCAGATGGCTCATCCTCGAAATGGAGCAATGAAAAAAGCGGGCATTGTGTCCCCCGAATCGAATGGAAAACTGACGGAATGAGCTGATTTGCGCCGCCAGGGCCGATGGATTCCCACGAGATCACCGATGAAATTGTGTTTGACACGGGGCCGCGCTGTGAACTACGCTCAGCGCTAAGAAAAGAGAGGATTTTCAGCAACGAGATTACAAGGGGGCGGTATCTGTCGCGCCTTGTCGGAGCAGATAAGCGGCCTTTGCCGAGTCCAGGGAACCATCCTCTGCCATCTCACTGGCGCCAAGATATTCGAAATGGCAGGTCCACCGCGTAGTTCCGGCCAAGGTCGACTGACGTACGGGGAGGTAAGCATGCCTGAGGTTATCTTTATGATTCACGGTATGTGGGGTGGACCATGGCATTGGGAGAACTACAAAAGCGTCCTTGAAAGAGAAGGCTACCGCTGTATCACGACTACTTTGCGGTTCCACGATGCCGATCCCAAAGCTGCTCCTGATCCTCGGCTTGGAACAACCAGCCTCTTGGATTATGCGGGAGACCTGCAACAAGAAATCGACCGACTTGGCGCCAAGCCCATTATCATTGGCCACTCCATGGGAGGACTGCTCGCTCAGATTCTGGGAGGCCGAGGGTTGGCGAAAGCCTTGGTTCTGCTGACTCCTGCATCGCCTGCCGGGATTCTGGCCTTCACGCCATCTGTGATAAAAAGCTTCTGGAGCGTGCAGACTACGTGGGGCTTTTGGAGAAAGCCGATGCGTCAGACGTTCGATGAGGCCGTATATTCAATGATGCATTTGCTGCCGCCTAGCGAGCGGAAAGAAGCGTATGACAAGTTCGTGTACGAGTCGGGGCGGGCCGCCTGTGAGATCGGATACTGGTTCTTTGACGCGAAAAAGGCTTGCAGAGTTGACGAGTCGAAAGTGACTTGCCCGGTCCTGGTTGTAGCAGGAGCCGAAGATAGGATCACACCTGCTTCTGTTGTTCGGAAGGTAGCCAAGAAATACGAGGGCGTCTCAACATACAAAGAATTCGAAGATCACGCTCACTGGGTTCTTGGGGAACCAGGTTGGCAAGAAGTGGCCGGGTATGTGAAGGATTGGCTTGATCAAGTCTTGCGCAAGGAAGCTTGATCGGCTTTAGTGGTCAAACTGATTCGCTTTCATGAAACCAATTTGACCGGGCGCCGGGGCCGGTCACTACTAGCTAACGGTAGGGCCTGGCGTCCCTGCCGCGCCGAGGCAACTCCTTGCCAAGCTCTGACGCAGGGTAAACGCGTCACAGATGCCGGCGAAATCCGTGCCTGAATTGGCAAAAAAATACTCCACTCCCCGGAGCGCGAGCAAATCCAGTAAAGTCTGCGCGGTGGTTTCCGCTGCGACCTCGATGGTCTCAGTCGCGGTGGTGTCCATTTTCAACTCCTTTTTTGGCCGCGTAGGTTCCCAACTCTATGTTTATCACCTGTCAACCTGGAGATATAGCGCCTTGTGATCGCGGAAGAGGATCTCACTATTTAATTCGGGTCTTGCCCTATGCTAACTTGGTTTCCGGAGCAGTTCTCGGACAGGTCAGAGGACGAAGGGGCGGCTCCATAATTCGCTTCAGAAGTCCGTCATTTTACTCGGAGAATCAGGAGGTTGTTATGATAACATTAGTGGCGATCGCACAAGCTAAACCGGACAAAGAAAAGATCCTGGAAGAGACTCTGTTGGCGCTCGTGCCGCAAGTTCGTCAAGAGGCTGGTTGCATCAATTACGATCTGCATCGGAGCCTTAGCAAACCAGGCCTGTTCATATTTTACGAAAACTGGGCTGATCAGGCCGCTCTAGAGAAACACCGCACGATGCCTTACATGCTGGATCTCCGTGCAAAAGCGGCTGACTTGCTAGCGGGGCCGCTTCAAATTGAATTGTACGAAATGATCTCCCGGAGATGACCAGGGTGATGGAGGGGATGGCTGGACAGTTATAGGCGCCACCTCATCGGTGGTCCTTCATCGGACGAGGGGTGTTCGTCAGCCGAGCGCAAGCGAAGATTGAATAATCACGAAAATAGGAGAGATATCAATGGGAAGGAGTCGTCTATGGATGCCGGTAAAGTCAGGACTGTTCTAGTTGTCGGGGCGGGGGTCATGGGGCATTCCATCGCCCAGGTCTTTGCCCAGGCCGGTATTGAAGTGGATCTTGCGGATTTGAACGAACAGGCGCTTACGCGCGCTGTGACCCTCGTAAAGACTAATTTACATACTTTGGCCGAGTTCGGAAGGGTACGCGAAAACGATATACCGGGAATTATGGCTCGCATACGCCCGTCAACTGATATGACAGCCTCGGCGCGAAAAGCAGAATTTGTTCTGGAGGCCGTGAGCGAGACGCCTGAAATTAAGAAAGACGTGTTCAGGCGACTGGACGGAATCTGCCGCCAAGATACGGTTCTGGCCAGTAACACCTCCTCACTGAACATCTTCGAGATCACCCGGGTAAAATCGCCGGAACGTCTCATTGTAGCCCACTGGTTCGCGCCCCCGCATATCATCCCTTTGGTGGAGGTGGCGCCTGGACCGGAAACGGACGCACGGGTAGTCACATTCACCACAGACCTGATGAAGAGGCTTGGGAAGAAACCCGTGACGCTGAAAAAATTTGTTCCGTCCTTCATTGTCAACCGGATTCAAAACAGTATCGGAAAGGCCTTATGGGAGATGTTGGAGAATGAGTGGGCGACGCCTGAACAGATTGATTTTGCCGTCAAGGCCAGCCTCGGGATTAGGCTTCCCATCGTAGGGGTTGCGCAATCCTTGGATTTCACTGGCCTCGACTTGGTGGCTGATGTCATGAGAGTCCATGATCGAGTCAACCCTCTTGTGGCGGAAAAGCTGAAACAAGGCCAACTTGGCGCAAAGACATCCAAAGGGATTTACGATTATGGAGGTCGCACGGAGGAAGAAATCCTCATCAAGCGAGACAATCAGTATCTCAAGTTGCTTGAAAGCTTGGAGAAGATACAGGCTTTTGATCCAATATGAAATCCCGATAGGCCCGTGAACACTATTCAAAACTAAAACACCCCGGCGGGAGGGTCATGAAATTTCAATTGCGGAAGCAATTCAAATGACGCCGGATCAGGCGCCGCGAAAAGTCCGGGACAGTCTCGATTTGGACGGAGGAAAAAGAGCATGTTTGATTTTCTGTTGAGCGCAGAACAGATCAAGATACGGGAAGAAGCACGGGACTTTGTGAAATGGGTTCCGAGACGAATGATTCTTGATATGGATGCGGACAAGATCACGTTTCCAAAGGAATTCCTGCAAGAGGCCGGTCGCCGCAACCTGTTCGGATGCCGCTATCCCAAGAAGTGGGGCGGTAGGGACATGGATTGGGTTACCACATGCATGATCATTGAAGAGGTGGGCACTCTGGGGTACATCTTTTCATGCACGTTCGGCATCGGAGCGGAACTCGTCTGCGATGCCATCATTCTGCACGGGACTGACGAGCAAAAGGAAAAATACGTCAAACCGTTGCTCAAAGGCGAATTGTTTGCCGCAGAATGTCTCACGGAACCCAGGGGCGGATCGGATTTTTTCGGGACCACCACCACTGCGGTCGAAAAGGACGGACACTTCCTGCTTAACGGCCAGAAGCGCTTTATCGTGGGAGCCGACGGAGCTGACTTCTTCCTGGTTTATGCCCGCACCGATCCTAATGCTGAGCCGCACAAGGCCCTCACCTGTTTCATTGTGGATCGAGGTCCCGGTGTTGACACAAAATACCTGTACGGGCTCATGGGGTGCCGAGGAGGCGGGGCAGGTCGGATCGTGTTCAAAGACGTGAAGGTCCCGAAGGAAAACGTCATCGGCGCCGTGAATAACGCATATGCGGTGTTCAACACCATGATGATCCCGGAACGCTTGGGAACCGCAGCCATGACCATAGGGGCGGCCCGACCCGCCCTGGACGTCGCCACCGGCTACACCACCAAGCGAAAGGCTTTCGGGCAAGTTATCAACCAGTTCCAGGGTGTGAGTTTTCAGGTTGCGGAAGCAGCCACGCTCCTTGACGCATCCAGAGCGCTGGTATATGCGACTGCGAAGGCCGTTGATTCAGGATCTGCGCCTTCCCTCATCAGGCGCATGGTTTCGGAAACAAAGAAATTCGTTACCGAATCCTGTCAGAAGGTTGCCCACAATGCCATGCAGATCATGGGCGGGATCGGGTACACCAACGTCTATCCCATCGAACGAATTTTCAGGGATCTGCGACTCTCGTCCATCTGGACCGGAACGAATGAGGTAATGTCGGCTATCGTCGCAAATGAGTGGTACAAGGAACACATAAAGGTTCCGGAGGCCCGAAGGCCGAGGGATTACGAATCCGACGCAGAATCGGCTGATGCTGCGGATGAGAAAATCTATGAATAATAAGCTAAATGTCAGCGATGATTCTTAACAGTGCTGGGGGCCTCGTCAAGCGCTGGAGATGCAACAATGGGTGGCAGTGATGGCCCCATAACGCCCCCGTGCTTGCCGATCGCAGTACGGCAGGCCGCTACTATGACGACGTCCATTACTAGTCCCTTTCTCAAGTGCTCAGTTGACATTTCTGCGCACGTCCAGCCGCGATTTTGGCCCTCAGATTCGGCCGGCGTTACCTGCCCTTCATTTGCTACTGATTCTCGAACAGAATTCCCCGTTTAAATATTTTTCCTGCAGCCGTTTTCGGTAATTCATCGATAAATTTGATGCGACGAGGGTATTTGTACGGGGCTACTCTTTCCTTTACGTACCGACGTAACTCATCTTCGGTGGCTTTGACCTCTGGGCGCAGAACCACCACGGCAGCCACCTCCTCGCCGAGATCGGCGTCGGGCACACCGATCACTGCAGCTTCTGCCACGCCGGGATGAGTGTACAGCACCTCCTCGATCTCGCGAGGGTATACGTTGTAGCCGCCCCTGATTATCAGTTCCTTCTTGCGATCCACGATGTAGATGTAGCCTTCCTCGTCCGTGCGGGCCAAGTCTCCAGTATGAAGCCATCCTCCTCGTAGGGTCTGTTCGGTGGCGTCGGGCTGATTGAGATACTCCTTCATGACAGCCGGACCGGAGATGACGAGTTCGCCAACTCCGCCCACGGGCACGTCGTTATCTTCCTCGTCGACTATCCGAGCCTCGAAACCCGGCACCGGCAACCCGATGGAGCCCGGTTTTGTGCACCGGCCATACGGATTCTCCACGCAGGTGGGCGCACACTCGGTCAGGCCATAGCTTTCATAGATGGTGGCGTCGAAGAGCTTTTCGAATTTGTGCAAGACCTCCACGGGCAGTGACGCACCTCCGGAAATCACGAAGCGGAGACTTTTCCTCTTGGGAGGAGAGGCTGAAGCCAACTCAACCAACCGATTTACCATCGTGGGCACTGCATAGAGAATGGTGGAATCCTCCGTTTCAATGGCCTTCATCACCTCGTCCGGTTGGAAATGCTCCCACATATGTATGGTGAGCCCACGATACATTGAGATGTTGAGCGCGTGAGTCTGGCCGTAAATGTGGAAAAGGGGCAGCACACACAACACCACATCGTTCGGTTCGGTGTGACGCAGGCTGGAAACCGCGATGGCGTCACTGGTCAGATTGTGATGGGTGAGCACCACGCCTTTTGGCCGTCCGGTGGTGCCACTGGTATAGATAATGGCAAAGGGATCATCCGCTCCCGTAGTGTGAGTTACAAAGAGTCCGACAGGTTGGAACAAACTATCCAGTGGGATGTAACCTGCCTGTCGGTTTGCCCCTGCCGCCACTCGAATCTTGATCTTGGGAAGCTGTTCCATGACGACTCCGGGCTCGGTCAAAAAGTCCGCATGTCCCAGAAAGCACTTGGCCCCTGAATCTTTGAATATGTGATCCAGTTCACCACGCTTGAACAGAGGATTCAGCGGAACCACCAACGCGCCCAATTTGGCCAGAGCGTAGTAACTGACAGCCCAGTTGAGTGAATTCGGCATCATCAGAACGCACACATCTCCAGGTTTCACTCCTGAGCTTCTGAGCCCGTGAGCCAGCGCATCCACACGTGCGTTCAGTTCCGCAAAATTCACGACCACGTTCTCAAAGCGAATAGCGGGCTGGTCAGAGACCTTGGCCGCGGTCTCGTTAAGAAAATCCGCCAAGTTCATGTCCTACTCCTAAGTTCTAGGTATAAAAGGTATGGAATTTGACGATACGGAAAGCGATCCCGAACTCTGTCCGGACGATTTGAGCGCCAACGGTCGAAGCCGGACAAATTTCTCCGGCTGTTTATGGAAGAAATCGGGCTCAAACTCCCAGGTATTCTTCCATAATTTGCGGGTTGTCTGAAAGTTCTGATGTTCGGCCCTGCCAACTGACCTGCCCCTTCTCCAGAATGTAAGCTCGCTGGGACACTTCCAGCGCTGTTACAGAGTTTTGCTCGGAGAGTAAGATCGTCAGTCCTTCTTGCTGGATTCGCAGAATCTGCTCCTTTATCATTTCGACCACTAACGGCGCCAGACCCTCGGAAGGCTCGTCCAGCAACAATAGAGTAGGATTCCCCATCAGGGTTCTCGCGATGGTCAGCATCTGCTGTTCACCACCGGACAAAGTGCCGCCCCACTGCTTCCGCCGTTGTTTTAGCAGAGGGAACAATGCATAAACTGTGTCCAGGTTCCAAGCGCCAACATCTTTCCTTTTGATGGTCGCTATTTCGAGGTTTTCCTGCACAGTTAAGTTCGGGAATATATCCCGGTTCTCCGGGACGAACCCCACTCCGAGACGAGCAATCTGAAAAGGCTGTTTCCCGTTGATTTTAGTGCCTTGGTAAGAGATTGTTCCCCTTCGCGGCGGGGTCAGACCTATGATGCTCCGCATGAGCGTTGTTTTGCCCACGCCGTTGCGTCCCAGGACGCATACGGTCTCACCTTGGTTCACCTCAAGGGTCACGCCGAAAAGGATGTGGGTGGTCTCATAGTAAGTATCTATGCCTTCAACTCTTAGCAGCACTATCCTTTTCCTTTCCCAGATAAACCCTCTGAACCTCTTCGTTGCATCTGACTTCCTCGGGCTTCCCACAGAAAATCATGGCGCCTTGATGCATCACGTAGATCTTATCTGAGATGCTGAAGACGACTTTCATGTCGTGTTCGACAAAAGCCAGACCGATGCCCCTACTCTTGCTTAGCCGGTAGATAAGCTCCGTTGTTTGGGCAGTCTCCGCGGCGCTCATGCCCTGTGTCGGTTCGTCCAAGAGCAGAAGCTCCGGGTTGAGGGCGAGCGCTATACCTATTTCCAGCCGTTTCTGATCTCCATGGGCAAGAAGTCCGCCGAGGGTTCGTGCCTGATCTGCCAACCCAACACTTTCCAGGATATCTTGAACCTTCTCGGAAAGCAGGAGTTTTGCCTTAGAGAAGAGACTTCGACTCAGGCCTGTGGCTGAAAACAAGGCCACTTGGACGTTCTGGAAACTCGTAAGTCGCGGGAAAATGTTGATCTTCTGGAACGAACGTCCTATGCCGAGGCTGGAAATCTCGTGAGGCGGCATACTCGTTATGTTCCTATCCTTAAAAAAGACCGCGCCCTTGTCTAAAGAAATGTGACCCGTAATCAAATTGAAGAGAGTGGATTTTCCCGCCCCGTTCGGCCCTATAATTGACACGATCTCGTCGGAGTTGACCTGAAGGTTAACATCGCATACGGCTATTAATCCGCCGAATGATTTCCAAAGCTCTTTGACCTGCAACAGCATTTTCTCACCTTGCGCACCGAGTCCGGCCTATCTATGCCGAGAGAGCTTCTGGGACAAGAAGCCGACAACACCATTTCTCATCAACAGCACCAGCAGCACCACAATTACTCCGAGGATCAAATTCCACTGCATGGTGTGCTTGGATATGGTCTTGATAAGTATGGTATATACTGCGGTTCCCACTATAGGTCCGGAGAAGTTGTATATGCCTCCCAAAAGGCATATTACGAGCATGTCCGTGGACTTAGTCCAATGCGCATAATCAGGAAAAGCGCTTCCGCTGAAGACACAGTAAAGGCTGCCGGCCACGCCGAGGAAGAGACTGGAGAGAACGAAGGCCGCCAGTTGGTATCTCTTGACATTAACCCCAATGAATTCCACGCGGCCGGGATTCTCCCGGATCGCCTGCAAAGTCCCCCCGAAAGGAGAGTTGACGATTCTCCATATCGCGTAAATGCAGGAGGCTACCAGTACCAGACAGAAGTAATAGGAATTGGTAATGGAAAAAAAGAAATCCGGAGTAGGGATGGACACGAGTCCATCATCTCCACCTGTGACAGGATACCACTCGAAGATTATCGTCCAGATTATCTGGGCAAAGGCCAGGGTCAAGAGAGCGAAGTAAACCTGCGTGCGGCGTACGCAAATCCAACCGACTCCCCATCCGACGATCGCAGCCATTATCGGGGCCGCGATCATGGCCGGCACGATGCCTGTTCCCAACTTGGCCAACAGGATGCCTGTAGTGTAGGCCCCCACCGCATACAAACCGGCAGGACCGAATGACACCATTCCGGTATAGCCCAGCATAAGATTTAATGAGCATGCTGCCAGCGCCATGATGAGCATTTCAACGGTAATATTCAGCCAGCTCTTGCCGATCAGCGCTGGCAGGGCGATCATGAAAGCGCAAAAGATGGCAAACAAAATCGCTCTCGGGATTCTGCCTCGTAGCAGCTCCAATTTGTCCTTGATCTCTTCCATCAATCAGGCTCTCCCATCAGTCCCCAAGGACGGATAATGAGGACTATAATCATGAGAATGAACCCGAACGCCACTGCCAGCTTGGGGATGATGTACAGCCCAAAGGCGGTAGTCAGGCCCAGGATGATGGCTCCCAAGAAAGCGCCCGGCAGGCTCCCGAGCCCGCCAATCACAACGATAATGAAGCAGTCGATGATGACAGATAGATCTGCTCCGAGGGCAACCACGGACATGGGAGGCATCAGGGCGCCCGCCAAGCCCGCCAACCAGCACCCCAGCATGAAGACACCGGTATAGACCACCGGGACGTTTATGCCTAGGGCGCTAGCCACCTCGCGGTTGTGGGTAACGGCTCGAATAATCCCTCCCAAACCGGTTGCCCCTATCAGAGCACGGAGCCCCACGAAAACCAAGATGCCCATGCCGATCAAAAAGAGGTTGTATCTGGGGAACGCCAGTCCAAACAAACTTACGGCATCCTGAAAAGGCCAAGGCGCCGCAACCGTGTTGTAACCAACTCCCCAGACAAGCTTGCAGACTTCTCCTATGATCAAGATGAGGCCGAAAGTGAGTATGTATTGGTAGATCATATCCTGACCATAAATGCGTCTGAGAAGCAAAACCTCCACGAAGCCGCCCACCGTTGCAGTGAGCAGCGGCGCAACTATCAGCGCAATCCAGAAGACTCCCGGCGTAGGGGAAAGAGTCGAGGTAATGTGGTAGCAGAGGAATCCTCCGAGCATGTAGATAGAGCCGTGGGCCAGGTTGAGCACTTTCAGGGTCCCGAATATGATGGATAGTCCTGCGGCGATGAGGAACCAGACCATTCCGAGGCTGATGCCGCTTAGCATTTGTCCGAGAGCCGCCTCCAGGGTCATGGGGTTCACCTCACTGTCGGTTTCGCAGGGGAGCCGCGTGGGCTCCCCGGAAATTCCCTGGACCGTATTCACTCTATTTTCGGAGCTTCTTTATCTGCTCGATGGTGTGATACCCTTCTTCTCCTATCATTTGCACGTCAACGGTATGAGGGAACGTCAGATCGGGCGTGAAAGCTATGGCGCCGTACCAGTTGGGCATCATGGCCTGATGGTCCTCAGCGCGAAGCAGAATCTTGCCGATGAAGGTGTCAAGTTCCATCCCTTCCAGTGCCTTAATCAGCTTCTGCGGGTCCACAGAGTTTGTCTTCTCGATGGCGTTTTTCAAGGCATAGATTGTCACATACGCGTTCATAGCTCCGTAAGACGGCCAGAAGCCCACCATTTTCTTGTGCTCTTGTACGAAGGCCTTGCTTTTGGGGTTATCAATTGCCCAAAATGGATAGCGGCAAGTGGCCAGAGCCCCTTTGGGGTAAGGGTCGCCCTGCTTCACATCACTCCATGTTTCCACGTCGCCGGCGCAGGGCTGGATCATCTTCATTTTGTCGTACAGACCAAAGGCGTAGGCTTGTTTTGTAAACGCGATTTCACCGCCACCATAGATACAGGCCAGGAAAAGAGCATCCGCGCCGGAGTTGGCGATCTTCGAGATGTGAGCGGTAAAATCGGTCGTTCCCAAGGGCGCCCACAATTCATCGATGATCTTGGCGTCAGGCGCCAGTTGGAGATACTTCTCTTTGAATGCCGCCAAGGAATTCTTACCGCACTCGTAATCGAATCCCAGGCTAATTATCTTCTTCGGCATCCAGGTTTTAGCCGCGGCGATCGCCGGAGCGTACCCCCAGTAGGGAACCGCGTTTGTGTTAATGCGAAAGACGTAGGGGTTCCATTTCTCTTCCGTGATCTGCGACGACTGGGATATGTTGACGACGAAGATTTTCTTTGCCTTTTGAGCGTAATCGGAGATGGCCAGAGCCACGGCGCTGCTTATGGTGCCCATCAGAAAATCTACTTCTTCAGTCAGGACCAGGTCCTTGGCCTCTCTTAGACCGGTCTCCGCGTTCAGTTTGTCGTCGCGGGTTATCAGCTTCAGCTCACGGCCCAATACTCCCCCCGCTCCGTTAACCTCCTTTACGGCGATCTTGGTTCCGGCCTCCGCGCTGATGCCATACATGGACATGGCGCCACTCATGCTGTGGATGAATCCTATTTTGATGGGTTTTTTGTCTGCGATCGCCGTTGTCGGGCTGACGCTCATCGCAGCAACCAGGGCAAATCCCAAAGCCAAGAAAGTCACCGTCTTCACCAGGTTTCTCATTTCACCCTCCCGTACGTGGTAAATCGTTTACGGCAGCCATTATTTGGCGGCCCCTTTGCCCGGCGCCTTTGTCGTGCAGGACGGCAGAAGCGCCTTTTCCATCTCAACTGCGGTCTGAATACCATTCAAAACAAATCGAAAGATGAAATCAGCCAAACCATCTATTGTGACACCCTTCATGGGGTGGAACCAGATCCTGGTGCGAGTAATCATTGAGGCTGTCATAAAGCCAACCAGTTTCTCATCGTGGGGCAAGAATACTCCTCTTGCCTGTCCCCTTCGGATCACTTTCCTAATTATGCGATCGTAGGCGTCCCTCATGGATACTATGATTTTTCGGTTGGCCGGAGACAGGCTGTCCAAGGCCACATCAAACAGTGTCTTCGCAGATCTTCGGCGACTCAAGGTAACCTTGAGGTGAGTGGTGATGATGACACGCAGTTGGTCGACCGGATTACCGGTTTCGTCCTCTTCGAGATGCGCAATCGGTCGGATTATCTGCTCCATTTCTTCCAAGAGTACTTCGAACAGGATCTCCTCTTTGGTCTTGAAGTAGTTGTAGAGGTTAGCCGGTTTGCAGGCGCAGGCATTGGCAAGATCCACCATGCTGGCGCCGGAGTAGCCCTTCTTCCAGAAAAGCACTCTGGCAGTGTCCAGAATTTTCTTTCGGCGATTACGGCTGGGGCTGCTGCGAGGACTCATTTTAAGGCTCTGCGCAGGCGAGACACTATTTCGGGAGATGGAACAAGCCATCGAACGCCTGCTTCACCCGTCAAGCCGGATCGTCGTCTTCAATTAAGCGTTCGCTGCCGGTCAAGCGGGTCCTCTCTCGGTGACAAGGCCCTAGAGCGGGCAGGCTGCCATTAATAAATGACCATTAACCAATATTAATGAATGACCATTAATCACAGGTAACAGGCGAGTCAAACGCTGTCAAGAAAAATGATTTATTCACCAGGTTGCGTGCCACGCGCGCTTGATTAGAGGCAGAGTACGTTTCCTACTCGAAGTGGGGCAGAGCCTTTCCGGTTGGAGTGGATTGTCGACGTTCTGAGCACGGCATCAGAGGCTGTGACCCTACGACCTCAAAAGAGAAGGATCGAAGCATTGTTCCAGCCGGTCCCTGTAGAGACTTGCACGAACTCCCGATACGATAGGCACGAAACGGATTCCCAAACGAACCCCCGGTCGCGAACCTGCTGAGGCCATGTTACAGACCGGCGCCGAGAATCGGACGGAATGCCTTATCAGACTAGACAACTTGTGGCGCCTTTGGCGCCGGTTGTGTGCCGGTGGCCATATGTGGCGCTCATAAAACCTGCAACGTCGAAGATGTGTAAAGGAAACTTTTGCGACGAAGAGAATCATTCCACATGGCGCTGTCTGTCTGCCAAACGCCTTTTACCCCAATCGATCATATCTTCGGCTATCTCATCTCTTTCAGATTCGGGCCTCTCAACCAATGTGATAGACTCCGAAGGACACGTTATCACACAAACTCCGCAGCCGATGCATCGATGCGGCAGCACGCGATATCCGCCATTTTCTTCGATGATTGCGTTCATCGGGCACCGCTCATCCTTGCATAGGCCGCAAGCCAGGCAAGTGTCGGGATTGATGGTGGCCATGTAGCCGCTCTTGGCCAACATGTATGGCGCCTCGAACTCTCTCAAGCTTCTCATAAGACCGCAACAACAGGAACAGCAACTGCAGAGAAATCCGCCTATAGCTTCCTTCACATTGTAAGTGGTGTGAACCAAGCCTTCTTTCTCGGCCTCATCCATAATCTTCAAGGCTTCTTCTTTGGTAATGATATCCCCATCCAGCTTGAAATAATCGAAAGCGCCTTCCTCCATTGAATACTGAAGACAGGTCTTCAAGGTGTGTTCACAAGGATTCCCCAAAAGCCCCTGCTCTCTTCGGCAGATACAATCTTGCGCCCTGAAAGATTTCGCCTTTGCAATGATCTGACCGATATCCTCGTGTTGCAGTACTCGAAGATTGGTCTTCATCTTAATGTTGACGGGAATCACTCTGGTCAGATGCGGCCTAAAACCACCTACCGTCTTGCTCAAAGATGGAGCGTACTCTTCAATGAGTTGCGCCAGTTCCTTCGTAAGCCTTTCCCTTCGTTGGAACTCAAAGATCCCGACCACGAAGGGAATCAATCTGTACACCTGTTGGCCGCCCATTTTGAAAGAGCCTATTTGTCCCTTATGAGCCATGTTATCGAGAATAGTTCTTAATTCGAAACATGGCCTGCCAAGCCGTTTTGATATCTCTTCTGCGGTCTCAGGGACTGGGCTGAGGAGTAACGCCATCTCAGCCTCTTCCGGCTCGAATATCTTCCGTAGTATTTTGATTTCCACGCCGGTCTCTGTGGCGGGAAATCCCTGGGGCAATTGGTCAAGGAGCCTTGCCAGGCGTTCGTAGACATCCATTTATCAGCCTCCCATTTTCAATACTTCGCAATCCCGCAGAGGGTCTATCCGACAGACAAAGGAATTGCCATTTGCCTGGCAGCCGATTGCTACAACAGCCACCGGGTGCGCTCAAACCTGCCTGTGATGGCTGCGTTAACTGCTTCCTGGCGCGTTCCCAACCACCACTTGGGCCAGCCTATTCCGGAACAGAGCACTGCCGATTTCAGACTATCGGTTGCAAACACTCGGCTTTCGATAGCCTTTCGATCGCGGTCCACCATATGAGGACATACCGAATGAACTACCCTGGCCCCGCTGTCTTCTATCTTCTGCAGAATTCCAGCCTTTCTTGCTGCGGCGTAAATGACATAATCAGTGTGCAACCAGAGCGGCTTCTTGATCTTCTTGCCTGCCAACATATCCGCCAATTCTGCGAGTTCCTGTAGCGTCAGGAAAGGACAGCCGATGATGGCGGCATCCACTTCGAGATTGTCGGTCTGACGAACTCCTTGGAAAACTTCTGCGACTTCCTTCTTTCCTATTACGACCCTTTCCACATCTCTTGGAATACTACCACCGAAGGCCTCCTCAACGGTACGAGCCTCCGGCGTCACAGCGACCACATGAATCATGGGGTAAATAAGGGCCGGTGACACGCACGCACAAAAAGCCTTGGCTTGCTCATTGGTCATGTGCTCCAGACCGAGAACGACCGGCACGCGATCAATGGCCCTGAATCCGATAGCCCCTCCCAGCGCCACATAATCAGCCACATCGCTCAGTTCGCTCGTCACTGCACGATCAACCTCGAATAGCATATCTCCGCGACGGTTCTCTGCCAGATGCATCCCATATTCGGGCATGACGCCCGTGATTGCGGCGTACAGAACCATGTTCCCAGGGTCGCGATTGATTCGTGCCCCCAGCATTGCGTTGCTGTAAGCCGCTGCGTTGGATTCCGATGTTGCATGGCACTCACCGAACCGTGGGACATTCAAGTGCATGTAGGGAATGCACGTCGGAACAATGTGCACCCCCATTGATTGGAGGCAATCGTTTACCGACTTCGTGGCTTTGTACACCTCGTGAGCTGACGTCTTAACTACGTAGTGCCAAGGCATCCCTTCATCGTCTACCAAGTCGTCGGCCATCCATGTGGATTCCATGGTGGCGGGAACAACGACCTTCGCTCCCAGATTCGCAAACTCTTCGTATAAAGGCCACGCGCCGGCCGTGAGGTCATCGGTCTTCCAATCGCAGAAGATGTGGGCCGACCTAATCCTTACCATGCGTTTGGATCCCATGCCTTGGCCGAATTTTACCAAACGTTCCATAGCCAACTGTTTGGCTTTTCCGTGACGGCCATCCAGCATCTCAGCCTGATAAGTGCTCAGGCGAAGGCCACGCTCTTCAACGTCCTTGGATGACCAGACGGCTAGGCTCGGTTGCATCTCGCCTTGTCTTGGCACAATTTCTTCGGCTACTGGGCCTTGCCGATGGACCTCGACAATAGCCTCTTCTCCGGCCCTTGGCGCGGAAATCTTGACCCAGTCTCCAGTTCTGATCTCCACGCACGGATCGACATCGAAACCGTCAACGGCAGGTATTTCGGCATCCACTGCTCCTCCAACGCTTATGGGATGAACAGTCCTACAGATCAGTGCGAGAGGTCCCGTATTACCAATCTTTGCTTTGAAATAGAGACCGAAGGCGCCTCCGGTGGAAAACTTATCGGTATCGTAGACAATTATTTTTCCCGAATAGGACTTGCCCTGGAGGGGATGGCCTTGCATCCTGATTACCCCGTCGGAGCCAATGGCGTTCGCCAAATGGCTCAATTTCTCTGAAGTAACCAGAGCCTCTCCTTCAGCCGTGCCTGGCACCCGGGTTATTCCTCTAAGCGTTATCACTTGGTCTCTGCACATATTTTCACCTCCCTGTCGTTTGTCAGGTTTCTTCTCTACCTTCTCGCCTCGATCAGCTCCAACTCTTTTCTCGTCGTTTCAAATGGTTTGAACACGAAGACGACGATGATCGGGATCAACATCAGTAGTCCCGTAATGACCCAGAACCATTCCATCTTCGGTGATAAAATGAGTAACTCGGCAACCAACAACGGGCCCAACACATAGGATATACGGGTGATCGTTGAGACCCATCCCAGGCACGCGCCTCTCCTCTCCGTCGGGAATACTTCGGGGATATAGACTACAAACCACGTGTAGGAGAATGAGACAAAAAAACCGGCGGTCACAGCCAGTGCGGGAAGCAACCGACCGGAGACGACTCCCAAAGGCGCGAACGAAATTATCATCCCGATACAGCCCACAACAAAAGTCGTTCCTCGGCCGATTTTGTCTATCACCAAACTGGCGGCGATTCCGCCCACTATCATGGCCAATCCCATTGCCGTGAACACTGTCGACCACTGCTGAAGCGTGTAATCCCTGATTGTCATGAAGTAGTAACCCAGCCAAAGGAACAGAAACATGTCCAGCAGCCAACATAACCAGAGGACCGTAGAGATGACCATATATTTCACGTCACTTCGGTTGATAGACCCGATCCCGAAAAGATGTAATTTCAAGCTCCCGTCTTTTCGCTGTTGTTGGATCACCCTATATCGCTGTGTCTCTTCCATGAACAACCACAATAGGATGGCGACGCACATCATGACGAAGATCGCGCCGAACATCCATTTCCACCCGAGTCCCCACTTATCGATGATGACGGGCGCTAATACCGCAGTCAGAGGCAACAGCCCGATTGTGTATACCAGAGCGCCGAGCCTGCCGCGGCTTTCCGCCGGCGCCTCTTCACTGATGGGGACCGCCCACATATTCGACACCGTCGTAAACATGGCAATCCCATAGAAGATCATAAACGCCATAAAGGAATGGGCGAGGTAGACGATACCCAGGCCTGACAGGCCCATCAGGAGCATCAGAACGAGTATTGAGAACTTGCGCCCGATTATGTCCAGGAGACCGTTGAGCAAAAAAATCAAGAAAGTCGGCGCAAGCGCCAAGGCTTCCCACCGGGAAAATTCAGATGGGGTAACCCCGTACTCTTTGAGGATATAGGGAGTGGCCGTGGTCTTCGTTGTAGAGATGTACCAGTCCATCAATGCGACCAGGGACATTAGGACCACCAGGTAAATAATATACCCGCGTCTTCTGGCAACGTGTGCGCCTGCCATGGCGCTGTCTGACCCTTCCATGCGCAACTCCTCCTGAGCAGTCAAGAATGGGGCTCTTACCAGTCAGTAAGCCTCAGCCCTTGTACGAAACTCCTTCGAACCACGAAACATTTCCGTTCTCATGAACAGGTCAATCCTGCAACGTAGATCCGGAGGCGGTAAGGAAATCAGGGCGTTTGTAAGCCGGTGAAGGATAGTCATAGAATCCTTTCCCGGTTTTCACGCCCAGTTCGCCACGTTCCACCATAGCCTTGAAGTCAGATGGCGGCTGGTCCTGAGGGTCTTTGGACTCCTCGAAATAACTCAGTTCCGTATTGTGAATCACGTCCAGGCCCACTTGATCCATCATGCCAAAGGGCCCGACAGGCATCCCGGTGAATACCATCCAGGCCCGGTCTATGTCCTCATAGTCAACGAACCCGTCCGCCCACAAGTGGAGGGCTTCCCGTTTGACCGCACGCCAGACGCGATTAAAGCAAAAACCGAATATCTCCCTCTTTACCGGCAGTGGGATGCAGCCTATGGAACGCACCCACGCGACTCCGGCGTTCATCGTCTGTTCGCTCGTTTGGCTCCCTGCCATAATGTCGACGATGTTCAGTCCAAATGCGGGAAAGTAGAAATGCAAATTCAGGACCTGAGAGGGTCTTTGGGTGGCGCTTTCCATCCTGGAGACTGGAATAGTGGAACTGTTGGTGGCCAAGATCGCGTTGGCAGGCGCCAGGGCATCTAATTGCGAAAAAATTCGTCGTTTAAGCTCCAGTTTCTCCGGCACGGACTCGATCACCAGATCGGCCTTCGCAACTGCCTCCTCCAGATGTCTTGCCCCCCTTATTCTTGTCGAGCCTTCTTGCCAGACCGCCTGATCAACCACAGGCTTCCTTTCTGTGGCCGTCATGGCCGCCAAGAGACCTTGGCTGGTCCTTTCGAACGTTCCTTCCACCTCGTCGAAGGCATGAACTTCGTAACCGAAGCAGGCCGCTTGAATTGCTATCTGCGTGCCGAGAAGGCCTGTACCGATCACCGCCACATTTTTGATATCACTCGCCATATTATTACCCTTTTTCAAACCAATCCCTCTGGACGCAACGGCCATCCAGCGGCCTTCAGGTTGCGTATTATGGCTCTGTTGGTTCGATCCCAGAACTCCTGTGAATTACGCGTCTGGTATTCATAAAAGCCTTTGCCAGTTTTGACGCCCAAGTCTCCTCGCTGAAGCTTTTCGTCGATTGCTCCAAAGGGTTTGTACACCGGCTGTCGGGTCACTGAAAAAAGGTGCTGCTGGACTTTCTGCACCGTATCCAGACCGCACATGTCCAAAAACCGCATCGGCCCAACCGTGGCAAGGCGCAAACCAAAACCGTAATTCACCACAGCGTCGATCTCTTCCGCGGAGGCCACCCCTTTTTCCAACAATTCGAGGGAAGCGCTGACCAAAGCTGCCTGGAGATAATTGTGGAGGAACCCCGGGGTGTCTTTGCAGATAACAGGGCGCTTGCCGACCTTTTTGAGCAGCGCAAGAATGACTTCCCTGGTCGACTGAGAGGTCTTTTCACCGAAAACGACCTCAACCAACGGGCTCAGATGCGCTGGGATCGTGAAATGGGCCGTAACGGCCCTTTCCGGATACCTCATGGCGCCTGCAATCGCGTTTATGCTCATGGCGGACGTACCTGAAGCGATAATGACGTGAGCGGGACAAAGAGCGTCGCAACGGGCAAACAGTTCTTGTTTAATTTCCATGTTTTCCGGCACCGATTCCATGACAAAATCGGCCCCGGCGAGAGCGGGCTCATCGTGTGTGGAGAATGTAACCCGCGATTTGACCACCTCGGCTTCATACTCTTCGAGAACGCCCTCTTCGACCAGGTGCAGACAGTTCCAAGAAATCCTTTGGGACGCCAGTTCCAATTGTCCCTCAAGCAGGTCAACGCAGGTTACTTCAAAGCCCCGGAGAGCGAAAGCGAGCGCAATATCGGGCCCCATATTGCCTTGTCCCAGAACAGTTATCTTCTTGATTTTCTCAATAGCCATGCCTGATATTCCTTCAGTCGAGCAACCCGATGGGCCGTTATTCTCGCCTCCCTACATGGGGGGATTCGTTCCGCCGTTGGAATTGGGTCCAATCGATCGTTTCCGCGCGAAAGGCCGTTCAACCTCTCAGGCTGCCTTCATCTCGACCTTCTCCACCCTTGCTACGTCCCTTTCGTAAAAGAACGCTCCAATGAAGAAAAAGAGGGCCGCCAGCAAAGGGACGAACGATATGATCGCCAAGGCGATACGGAGGTCGTACATATCTGAGAGCATTCCCGCGATCAGCGGACCTATCGCCTGTCCCAACAGTTGGTGTGCGATGGTGAGCAAGCTGATGGACGTTGCCCTCAAGCCGGGATGGACAGCTTCCTGACTTGCCGTATATGCGGGCCCCAAACAGGCGCTCACGCCCAACGCCCCTATCAAGATCACGACATACTGGATGGGGCCCCGCAGGACACTAAAGGCGACGATCCACAACACGGCATTGAAGAGAGAAAACAGGCCGGTGCCAACGAGTAGGGCCTTTGGGCGTTTGCGTCTCCACTTATCCAATATGTAACCGGCGATCGCAGTGCCGACGGCCGCAACCACCCAAATTAGGCCGGCTCTTGCCCCAGCCTGGTCCATAGGCAGGCCGTCGAACCGATTAAAAAAGCTGGGCGCCCAACTCGCGACGGTCACGCAGCAAAACATCTGTGCTGCCTCGCCGAGATATACCAGAAAGAGTGACGGCGTAGTCATGAACATGAGGGCGACTTCTTTGGCGCCAATTTTCCTCTTGGCGCCTTTTTCTTTATCCGTGATCGCCAGTTCCACCGTCTTGTAATCCTTGACCGTGAAAAGAAAGAGGATGGCAATGAGAAAACCGGGCAATGCCACAATACCGAAGGCGTGGCGCCATCCGTAATGAACAGCGATCACCCCTCCCAAAACTGTGCCGAGGACCCCGCCTGCAAGCGCCCCGGACCAGAAGAGTCCCATGATGGTGGCCCGCAGACGTTCCGGGAACAGCGCTGCGATCATGGCGGATCCACCTGGACCGTATCCTCCCTCGCCGGTCCCGATAACTGCCCTGGCAGCGAAAAGCTGGCCGAAGTTTTTCGTGAAGGCACATGCCAGGGTGGCCATGCTCCATACGATTGCCATGACGCCGATACATATTCTTCTACTCCACCGGTCCATGAGCACAGCGACCGGGAAGACGATGATTAGCATGGTCCAGTTCACGACCGTGACCAGCGCTCCTAACTGTGTGTCGCTCAGCCCCCATTCCGCCTTGAGGTACGGAAACAGAGAGGTGATCGCCGCCCTGTCAAGAAAGTCAGAAATTAAGAGCAGGTACAACAGAATGAACGCGTACCACGCGTAGCCTTTTGAGACCAGATAGCCATTGGTGTTTGATTCACTCATGGTGGCGCTCCTCGTGGGAAGTCAGGACCTCGGTCCTGGGTTATAGCGGTTCTCGATAGTTCCGTCGGAAAAGGAATAGCACTGCTGGGCAAGCCAGCAGTGGCACCCGAAATTGAATCCGTGATTACTTTCGACACCTGCTATAGTTTCATCCTCCGCCCCTCGGTAGGCATGAGTCCCCCCCCCCAAAACCTCAAGTGCGGGCCATCCATAGGTTTCTTTCAGGAGGTGACCCCCAGCATTTCTCTAGCCTCGTCCACGGTGGCTATTTCGCGACCGATCTCTCTGGCTATCCGCACCATTCTCTCGACGAGCTGCGCGTTGCTCTTGGCCAATTCGCCTTTGGAATAATAGATGTTATCCTCCAGGCCTGTGCGAATGTTGGCCCCTTGGCACATCGCCATGACCGTGGCGGGGAGTTGGTGTTTACTGAGGGTGATCACTTGCCAACTGGAGCCGTCCGGAATGCAGTCCACCATGGTGGAAAGCAACTTGGGAGTGAACGGCATGCCACCTTTGACTCCCAGAACAAGACTGAAATGGACCGGTTCTTTCAGCACTCCCCGGTTGAGCAGTTCAAAGGTGTTGAAAATGTGGCTCATGTCATAGCATTCACATTCAATAGGAATGTTTCGCTCGTTGCACCGCTTGACGAATTCCACGTTCCAGGCGATAGGGTTTTCAAAGGCGCCCTGATAGTCGAATTCGAAGCTCCCCATGTTGATGGTGAGCATATCAGGTTTTGGTTCCAAGGCAGTCAGCTCCATCCGTTCATCGAAGGTGGCCGCCTCCAGGACGCCGTTTGGACGGAGTATCGCGCCGATACCATTCCCCACTTGCGTGATGATAGGGCCCCTGGCCTTTATTTTTGTGAGGACCTCGGAATAGATTTCCATGTCCCCTGTGGTTCTACCCTCCCTGTCGCGAACATGGATGTGGCATACCGAAGCTCCCGCGTTGTAACAGTCGTAGGCGGACTGCGCGATTTCATCAGGTTGCTCCGGTAAGGCTGGATTGAGCGCTTTCCCGTGCAGACCGCCGGTCTGCGCCACGGTGACGATCAGCTTCTTCATCTTTGCCACTTCACAGGCAATCTCCATCTTTCCTTCCTCCTGCCACCTAGGGCCTTTGGATGATTTACCGGAGTCGTCGCAACCCCAGCCGGGAGGGTCCGAGTCCTTCCTGAAGCGAGAGCGTTCCCTACCGTGCGCCTGGAGTATGCGAGTTTTATCCCTTTTTCTTTTGTCTCAACGCTCAACTATTCCATGCTGCCCCAAGAGGCATTTACACAGCGCTCAGACACTCGAACACTTTTTCTGTAAATCACGCAAAGTCAGGTGGGTACCGAGTTTCCGTCAGAAGAATTTTGATTGCCAAACTCATGCCACGATGAAAAGAAACAGAGGGGAAAGGATAACTACGTGTTGTTCAATGGTATTTTTCGAGACAGCCATCGCGATTCCGACGGTTCACGGGAAATGAGTTGCTGATATATCAGGAATGGCGGATATATCAGGGGAGACTCCAGCGGTGATGAGGTACGGGAAGGCCAACAAGATGTTCGCTTGCGCCAGGAGGTTTGTTCCTGTCTCCTAACACGGCGAACTCGACGGGGAGTCGCGCCGGCAAAACTCAGGCCAATCGTCGCCTCGGTTTATGCGCGCTCCTGCCCGGCATCGCCGCGACGGATACCAAGCCTTTTCATTCTAGATTCCAGGGTCTTGGAGTTGATTCCGAGTATTCTGGCCGCGCCTTTTTCACCACTCACACGCCAGTTCGTCCTCTTCAATGTTTCCAGAATATGTTTCCGTTCCACCTGGTCAAGAGTACCCGGATTATGGGCGCTCTCGAAATCAGCGTTTGGAGTCTGAATTCGAAGAACGACACCGTTACTCAGAATGACGGCTCGCTCGACTACGTGTCTCAATTCTCGGACGTTTCCCGGCCAGGCATAATGTTGCAGGGCCTTCACATCACTCGCGCAAACTCTTTCGATGCGCTTGCTGAATCGGTTAGAGAACTCGGAGGCAAATGCCTGGACAAGCGAAGGAATGTCATCTAAGCGTTCCCGGAGAGGTGGCGCGGTGATCGGAAAGACGTTCAGCCGGTAATAGAGATCCGCCCGGAATTGGCCGTTCTTCACGGCCCTTATCAAGTCGCGATTGGTCGAGGCAATCACCCTGACATCTACTTTGATGGTCTTGGGATTGCCCAATCGCTCGAACTCTCCATCCTGCAGCACTCGGAGGAGCTTCGCCTGCAATTCCGGAGGGAGATCACCGATTTCGTCAAGCAGCATCGTTGTTCCATTGGCGATTTCAAAGCGGCCGACCTGTTTCGAGATGGCCCCTGTATAGGCTCCCCTCTCCCTGCCGAAAAGCTCGCTCTCGATGAGAGACTTTGGCAACCCGGCGCAGTTTACGCAGACCATTGGCCGAGACTTGCGAGCGCTAGCGTCATGGACAGCTCGCGCCACAAGTTCCTTGCCCGTCCCTGTCTCGCCCGTAATGAGCACTGTCGCGTCAGTACCCGCTACTTGCTCTATTTGCTTTAGGACTTTCCGGATACCTTCGCTCTGGCCGATGATCGACCCCTGACCGTGGATCAGGTTTATTTCCCTTCGCAAGTACAGGTTTTCAGCCTGAAGCTCGTCCTTGAGTTTTTTTACTTCGGCCAGAGCCCTTCTTAGTGACTCTTCCGCCCGTTTTCGCTCCAAAGCGCCGGCAAGAACTCCACCGATCAATCCCAATCTGTTGAACAGCTCATCAGGAAGCGAGCGACAAGCGGCGACGGTGCTGAGACCGAGCCCGCCGACTAGCTTACCTCCCGCAACCAAGGGAATGACCACATACGATCTGACACCATAGTCTTGCAGGAACTTCTTGTCGATCTCCGCCTCCGGAGGAAAATCATCGATGCTCGCAAACTTGAGAATCTTCAATTGTTCCGTTATAGTCTTGGTGATCCACGGGGCCTTTGCTGCGGGTAAAAATTCCAGCCGAGTCTCATAACCGGGTTTGGCCCAAACATGGGTTGGTATGGCGCCGAGGCCGTCTTCCGTGGATTGCAGGAGTGTTCCCCTATCAAACCCCAGGAATTCGACAATGCGCCTCAGGGTGGCCTCGATCTGATCGTCGACCTTATTTGCCGGTATATTCACAAAAATGGCGGAAAGATCGGAGAGCAATGTCTCGAATTTGAGGCGTTCAAGCAACAGGTCTTGCATTTGTCCGCGGTCATCCATTCCGGCGGTCTCTCCGCAAGTTCATCTGATTCCTGAACATATGTACCACTTATTGAGTTAGAGGTGTAGCGCGTTTTTCTGCTTGGAGTAGGACAGGGCCTGGCTGCTCAGTGTGGATTATCCAGGTTCTGAGCACGGCATCAGAGGCTACGACCCTAATGCCCCTTGTCGTTGGTAGCGCAGCCCACAAGAGGCCGCTGAAGACTCCTTTCATCTGGTGAGGAGGCTCATAAGGCCGAAAAAGGCGATCGTACAGCCAGTCCGCGGCAGTTGCATCGTCACGTCATTCAGGCTGGCAGCCAAGCCTCTTTGCTCCTCGCGTGCCAATCCCATGACCAACGCTTGCTGGGCTCCGTTGCTCTCCTGTGAGCGCAGATCGACAACCACAATCGCTGGGATTGAGAAACGCTCACCGGTTCACAGGATTCAAAACTGTAAAGCGCCGAATCAAGCGCAGCTTAATGACCCTTTGTCGCTGCTTTCCGATGGCGAACAATGATGCGCAAGCTGAATGTGGCAGCAGGACTAGGGCTTGCAGACTAAATGCCTAGGCGCCGGTCAGCGAACCCTTATACTAATTTTTCAAGGCGGGATGGAACGGATTGTCCGTCCTTGAGTCAAAACTATTAATATCGCCGGGGCAGTAATAATTCTAGATACCACTGACTCTTAAGGCGAGATGGGAAGCGATGACGCGCTCTGCATGAGGTTGAGTAGCCCATTACTCCTCGGGCGATCGCTTGCGTTCTAAAGGGCATACAATAAGAGGAATCGTATCCCCTCAGCGGTCCGTTCCGATCGGAGAAACTACTCAACAACCCGCAGGGAATCCGGAAAGAATCGCCGAAATACGGGTGAAGCTCCTGAACTCGTTTCAGGACCAAATATGAATTTGGGAATTGGATCTGGGAGTCTTGTTTGAAGCTTATTCTCAACAGTATTAGATAACAGGAGAACCTAATGAGCAAAAAATTGACCCTTGACTCTTCCATTGTATTGTTGGTGTTCATCGTGAGTCTACTCGTTGCCGGTTCGCCGGTGTCAGTTCTGGCCGATCCATTGAGTACGATAAAAGAACTGGACCAGGCGTACGTTCAGATCGCTGAGAAAGTCACTCCGGCTGTAGTGCGAGTAAGCTCCACCAAGGCTGCCCCGGTTACACCCGATCAAGGGCTGGAGCCTTTTCTAAAGCAGTTTCCATTTTTCTTCCCGTTCGATCAGCAGCAACTTCCGAAACAATTCAAACGACATCCACGAACGCAAAAGATGATGCTGGGCTCGGGATTTATCGTGTCACCTGACGGTCTGATCATGACAAACAATCACGTTGTCAAGGAGATGAAGGAAATCAAAGTGACGCTTCCCGGGAACCGTGAGTTTACTGCTAAGCTGGTCGGCGCCGATCCGGACAGCGACATTGCCTTAATAAAGATTGAAGCCAAAAACTTACCTACGGTGACATGGGGTGACTCTTCAAAGTTGCGTGTCGGTGAGATAGTAGTGGCCGTGGGCAATCCGTTCGGCTTGAGTGGCACCGTTACCCAAGGCATCGTCAGCGCCACAGGTCGTACCAACGTCGGAATCATAGGTTATGAGGATTTTATCCAAACGGACGCGCCCATCAACCCCGGCAACTCTGGTGGCCCGCTGGTAAACATTAATGGGCATGTCATTGGAATAAACACAGCCATAGCAACTCAGAGCGGAGGGTATATGGGCGTTGGATTTACCATACCGTCCAATTCAGCGAAAATGGTTATGGATCAACTTCTTGCACACGGAAAGGTGGAACGCGGGCTACTAGGAGTGAACATCCAGGATGTCACAGAATCGTTAGCGAAATCTTTCGGGCGGTCTGATACCAGCGGGGCGCTTGTCTCTCAGGTTGTACCGGGGAGTCCTTCGGAAAAGGCGGGTGTCAAGGCTGGCGACATAATTCTGGACTTTAATGGAAAGCCGGTAAGTGGGGCCTCGCAGCTCAAGAACCTCGTGGGGCAAACAAAACCGGGCACGGCCACCAAGGTGACCATATGGAGAGACAAGAAGACCATTACCCTCAATGTCACTATAGCTGAACGAACGGCCAAAGCGTTGGCAGAGGGCGCGCCGAAGACCGAGACACCGACTGAATCAGGCGACTCGACCGAATTAGGTGTCGCTGTCGGAAGAGTGCCGGCAGACATGGCCTCGAAGATGGGCTTGAAAGAGGGTGAGGGATTAATAATCAAGGAGGTTAATCCCGACGGCCGAGGCGCCTCAATGGGACTGACTACAGGAGACGTGGTCCTTGAAGTGGACGGCAAAGCAGTCACAGGTGTCTCGGAATTCAACAAAGAGGTGGAGCAGGCCAAGAAAAACGGGGTAATACGCTTGATGATCAAACGAGGTTCCGCGACTATTTTCTTGGCGGAAGGCTTCTAGCTGTAGAATAATTCAGACATGAACCTATGTGCGGCAGGCGAAGCCGAAAGGTTGCTCTTACCTACCGATTCGCCTGCCGCGATCCCTTCATCGGAGTCGCCGGTTGAATGGCCCCAGAGAATGGCTGACTCTCCTTCAGCGGAGGGAAAAGGTCTGCCCAGGGCCCTCAGACTCAACCCAAATCCTACCGCCTTGAACTTCAATGGCGCGTTTTACCAGGGCAAGTCCCAACCCGGAGCCTTCAACGCCCTTACACTCGAGCCTGTTAAACTGTTCGAACACCCTTTCGTGGCAAGATAGATCGATGCCAACTCCCTTGTCCCGCACATAAAAATATTTGGCCGAACCCGTCCAGTCGCGCCCCGATCTCGACCTTCGGGTAACGTTGATCGCCCATGAATTTGATCGAATTTTCGAGGACTTCAGCTTCAGCGAGCGATTAGCCGAAATGGTTGGCAGGTCCGGCGCAATCATAAATTCAACGCCACTCTGCGCAATCCTCCCGGAAACCAATTGTCCGGCCATAAAAGAAGGGGAACAGCTACATGTGTGCGATGTGAGATTTCTTCCGATCGTGTGCGCCTATGCTTGCGCCTTGGGGTTGGTGGAGGAGATTGACAGGCTGTGCGGCCCCAAACGAGGGATAAGTGGCGGTCAAATCGTGTTGGCTCTCGTACTGGATGCCCTGTCGGGAAGGAGCCTTCCGGATCGTCCCACATTCCGAGACGATTTTGTCTAACAACATCGGAACTTTTTTAAATATTTGTGATATAATATATTCACCGAGTTGAGCGCCACCGGCCGTGACAATGCCGCGGCAAAACCATTTTGTCAGAGACGTTTCGAGGCGAAGAATGGATCTTAAAGAATCCGTCCGCAAGATCGTGGGCGGACTCCTTGAAATTCCGGAGGAAGGAACATCACCGGAACGATACAGAATATTGCGTCGCAATATTACTGTGCTTATGCTGCTTATAACCATTATTCCTCTAGTGTTAATGGCTGCAATCAATTATTATCAGTACCAGACTGCCTTAAAAGACGAGATTGTGGCTCCTCTGCGCGTGCTTGTTAATAAGTCCAAACATTCATTTGAACTTTTTCTCGCGGGTCGACTCTCGACGATAAATTTCATCGCTTCCGCCTATACTTATGAGGAACTGGCTAATGAAAAGAATCTTAGCCGAATTTTCCGGGTATTAAAGAAAGAGATCGAAGGAATCGTGGATGTCGGCCTCATAGATTCCGACGGTAAACAGGTGAGCTACGCGGGCCCGTACGAGTTGAAGGGCAAGAACTACTCTGACCAGGGATGGTTTGAGCAGGTGAAGGTAGCGGGAGTCTACATCAGCGATGTGTTCATGGGCTATCGACGGTTTCCGCACATCGTAATGGCGGTTAGACATTTTTCAGAATCGGGTGACTGGTGGATAGTGCGGGTTACCATTGACACTGCAAGATTTGACGATCTTATAGCCTCTATGGGCTTAGATCCGAAGAGCGACGCTTTCTTGATTAATCGCGAAGGAATTTGCCAAACCGGATCCAGATTTTATTGTAAGATCCTGGATAAATGCCCTATAAGCGTACCTCCCTTGAGTTATGAACCTAATGTGGTCCGGATAAAGGACTCCCAAGGTCAGGATGTCCTGATGACCTACGCCTATTTTAACCGTGGGGATTTTATTCTAATGCTTCTGAAACCGTCAGGCGAGGTCTTGAGGGCATGGTATACGCTCAAAAGCGAGTTGCTTTTGGTCTTCCTCGTCAGCATAGCAATCATTGTTCTGGTAGTATTGCGTCTGACAGGTCTATTGGTAGACCGGATGAAGCAGAGCGATGATAGACGAGAGTTAGCCCTCAGGGAAATAGAACACTCTCACAAACTGTCATCCATAGGCAGGCTTGCGGCAGGAGTCGCTCACGAGGTAAACAATCCTTTAGCTATAATAAATGAGAAGGCAGGGCTGATGAAGGACCTCGTTGAATTCGCTCAGGACTTTGGTGACAAGGAGGTTTTCCTTGCCCCGATTCGCTCAATAATTCAGTCGGTTGAACGGTGCCGCGCCATAACTCATCGCCTATTGGGTTTCGCGAGAAGAATGGATGTTGAAATCGAAATTCTGGATGTCAATGAGTTGATTAAGGAAGTTCTTGGATTTCTTGAAAAAGAGGCGCTATACAGAAACATTAAGATCGGATTGTATCTAGCCCATGATCTGCCGCGCCTTGCCTCTGACCGGGGACAGCTCCAGCAGGTCTTTCTCAATATTCTAAACAACGCTTTTGCCGCGGTGCAGGACGGAGGGACCGTGTCAGTGACCACCTGGGAGAAAGACATTGACACTCTAGGTATTACTTTTCAGGATAATGGTCAGGGTATGTCAGAAGAGACTCTAAGACATGTTTTTGAGCCGTTTTTCACCACCAAAAAAGGACATGGAACAGGCCTGGGGTTGTCTATAACTTATGGAATCGTGAAAAGACTTGGCGGTGACATTGAGGTTCAAAGTAGGCCTGCAAAGGGCACAAGGTTCACCGTCTTCCTCCCTAAAAAAATCAAGGAAGGTTCGGGAAACTAGTATGGAAGGCTGGAAAGTGCTTCTAGTGGATGATGAGAAGGAGTTTGTCTCCACCTTGGCGGAAAGATTGCGCCTCAGAGGCATTCAGGCTGACGAGACCGGCAGCGGTGAAGAAGCGCTTCGCCTTATTGCTCTCACCGCTCCGCAGGTGGTGGTCCTGGACGTTATGATGCCGGGAATGGGCGGCCTGGAAGTTCTCCAGCGTGTCAAATCAACTTATCCCAACATAGAAGTGATTCTTCTCACAGGAATCGGGAGCACAAAGGATGGCATGGAAGGGATGCGCTTGGGCGCCTTCGATTTTCTGATGAAACCGTTACAAATTGAAGAATTGATCGAAAAAATAAAGGCGGCCATTGAGAAAGCCGCTGGGGGAAATGCGTGAACAACCTGAGCGAAACCAGTTTCATGGGCAAAATCACCGCGAGTGTCACCCATGAGATGAAAAACGTTCTGGCCATCATCAGAGAATCCGCCGGCCTCATGGAGGACTTATTGAGCCTTGCCAAGGACGATTCTTTTCCAGCGCGAGAAAAATTCTTGAAGATTATATCCAGAATAGGCGACCAAGTGACACGCGGAGTGGATCTTGCCAATGCGCTTAACCAGTTTGCTCACGGTCCGGATCAACCGTTTGCCACCGTGGACATGAATCGTTTAATTGACCAATTGGTCTTTCTGTGCCAACGCTTTGCCCTCTCGAAGAGACTTACTCTAAAACATGTGGCTCACGACCGACCACTGCTCTTTCGTTGCGAAGTTCTGAAAGTGCAGATGACGATTTTCAGAGGCATAGACTTGCTTCTAAACGTAGCGGATCCAGGCGCAATCCTAACAATCCGGCCCACGGATCGAGGGGACGACAAGGTGTCCGTCGAATTCTCGTATGAAGGAAACGGGATTGAACTTCGCAATATTCCGGAAACCGTTAAAGAATCATTGTGGGATCCGCTGGTTGCGTGCGCGGAAAGCCTCAACGCGAAAGTTGAGGCCGGCAGTAGGCCCATTTGCTTAAGGATTGTTTTCACTCGTCATGGTGATCAATAATGACAATCCTGCAAATCGATTTGGAGTGATAAGAAAGTCGCTTGAGCGAGCTTCGCCGTGGGTCGGCGCCTCGGAGCAGGCCTGAGTCCCGCACATCTTATTGAAAGGGCCGGATTCCTGCATTTCGCCGGAATGACGATGATGGCCTCGCTTATGTTTGACCGTTGTGTTCCTTTTGGTTCTGTTACATAATATTTGAAGAATTCCTTGGAATTCTTTGCACTCACAATAGAAAATCAATCAACCCGGAGGAATTAGCCATGAATCTCGGGTCAAACAAAGTGGAGAATTGGTTTGCGGCTGTGGCTTTTGCCGAGGCGGGCGAACACGAGACGGCTATTGAGATGGTAGGCGGTCAAGCCCCGGTGAAAAAACGAGTCGGAATATGGGAAACCCTTAGCAGACATTTTGCCGCCGCCGCCTTCGCCGAAGAAAATTGTCCGGAAACGGCGTTAGAAATCATCGGCGCCAGTGCGAAAAGGAACTCTTTCTTGGAGACTGTCGGGCTCAAAGGGGTTAAAGTCTGGTACGGAAGCCTTGCCTCTGAACCGGTCTCATTTCTTGAAGAAGTTGGCCTTGCTGGGGTTCGTGTGCGATACGCCAGAATGACACTTTAATATTAGCAACCCGGGCGGGAAGACCATACTTTTCACTTAACCATTGACGGCGTTGTAAAAGGTTTGTTACGCTACAGGTGGGCGTCGGTCTCTCACCAGCACGACAATTCAATCGGTTCATCAGTTATCAATCCTGCGTCCCAAGTTGATTTCGTCTTGACGGAGCACGAGCATGAAAGAATTCAAAGTTCTGATGGTAGATGATGAGGAAGATTTCGTAACGACGCTGTCCGAACGAATGAAATTGCGCGACGTTGATTCGGATGTCGCTCTGGACGGCGAACAGGCCCTGCAGCGCGTGGAAGATGACATACCGGATGTGATGGTACTAGACCTCAAAATGCCTGGTATCGACGGATTGGAGGTGCTCCGGAGGGTAAAGAAAGCATATCCTCAAATCCCGGTAATAATTCTCACCGGCCACGGATCTGAAAAAGACGAAGCCGAGGCCCGCCGCCTGGGCGCTTTTGAATACTTGCAGAAGCCCGTGGATATCGAGAAACTGGTACACATCCTGAGAAAAGCTTACAAAAGTAAAGTGGAAGATACGATGGCAGCGGCCGCGTTCGCTGAAGCAGGAGAATTTCAGACCGCAAAGGAAATCGTTGACGAGTCGAAGAAGGCCAAATGAGAGGGGAGGCGGAAGCATGAGTGTAAGGGTACTTTTGGTGGACGACGAGCAAGACTTCGTGGAGGTATTAGCGGAGCGACTGGAAACCAGAGGGTTCGCCGTTCAGAAGGCCTTCAGCGGTGACGATGCCATAAGTCTGATTACCAAGAAGGATGCTGACGTTGTGGTGCTTGATGTGCTTATGCCAGGTAGAGACGGTGTAGAAATATTGAGAGAAATCAAGCAACTGAAGCCGCTTACGGAAGTAATAATGCTCACCGGCCATGCCACAGTCGAAACAGCTATAGAAGGCATGAAACTGGGGGCATATGATTACTTGATGAAACCCACAGAAACAGAGGATCTGGTAGCCAAGATAAAAAAGGCCTATAAGCTGAAATCTGAGCATGAAGAGCGAATCAGGCAGGCGGAGATTGACAAGATAGTCAAGGCCCGTGGTTTCTGACCCAACTTACAGAAGCAGTGACAGACCAATGGCGGCGTAATAGATCCGCGGGTTGCAACCTTCATGTCATCGGAACGGGCGCCTGTTTTTTATTTCCATATTTCCATAGCGGAATAAGCCCGCTAATTCTTGCTTCGGTCGACTCACTATTGCGAATTCCCGGCTGATGTTCTCGGGAGCGGCTGCTAGTTTGACATTCAGGAGTACAGTATGGCGCGAGTAGGTAAACCGTGCTTGATCGTAATTCTTTTTCTTGTGTTGGCGACAATTGCGGCAGCGCCGGCGTGGGCTGAGGAGGCGCCGAACATACCATCGAGCGCCGGGGCCTATCCGTGGTGGTTTTGGGCGCTAATTCTTTTTGTGGTGACATTCGTTATGGGAATAGCCGCAGTCCTTGGGGGTGTGGGTGGTGGAGTCCTTTTTGTCCCGATCATAAGTGGCTTTTTTCCATTTCACCTCGATTTCGTCAGAGGCGCCGGTCTTCTGGTAGCTCTTGCAGGCGCCTTGGCCGCCGGTCCGGGTTTACTGAAGATGAACTTGGCCAGTCTACGGCTGGCTATACCCGTGGCGCTTATCGCGTCCACTTTCTCCATCGTTGGGGCGATGATCGGGCTGGCTCTCCCTACGAACGTTATTCAAATAGCCCTTGGCGTGACCATTCTGGGCATTTGCATCCTGATGTTGACCGCAAAAAAGTCAGAATTGCCTGAAGTGCCTCAGGCTGACCCGATATCATCAGCTTTGCGCATTTATGGAGTGTATCAAGAAGCAAGCACTGGGCAGGTTATTGACTGGAAAATACATAGAACTCTACAGGGGCTAATTCTATTCATCGCCGTCGGAATAATGGCCGGTATGTTCGGGCTCGGGGCAGGCTGGGCAAATGTCCCTGTCTTGAATCTCCTGATGGGCGCGCCGCTCAAGATCAGTGTGGCTACCAGCAAGTTCCTCCTCTCGATAACCGACACGTCCGCGGCGTGGATATACATGAACAACGGCTGCGTAATTCCCATGATAGTTGTGCCCTCTCTTATCGGAATAATGTTGGGCTCATTTGTCGGTGTGGCTCTTCTGAGAGTTACAAAGCCCGGGCTCGTACGATGGATAGTAATCGGGATGCTGGGCTTCGCTGGTTTGAGAGCCCTGATGAAAGGACTCGGGATCTAACCGCTGTCTCATAACAAAAGAATGGTGGCCTGGAGGCTCTTATGGAGGATAATCCCAAAAAGTCTTTGCAAGCCGGTCCGGAGCAACTGGTCTATGCCGGCGTTTTGGAAAAAGGTATGCTGTTTGGTATGGTCCTGCTGTTGGTTACCTATTTCATTTACGTTGTGGGCATTTTCAAATCTTATATTCCGCTGGCAGAAATACCGCAGTGCTGGTCAATGAACGTCCACGATTACCTGAATCACTGCAAAATAGAGTCCGGGTGGAGCTGGGTCACAATGGTCGGTTATGGAGATTTCCTCAACTTTGTGGGAATTGCTTTACTGGCAGGGGTTACCATTATTTGCTTTCTGTCCATCGTACCCGTGCTTTTGAAGCAAGGGGACAAGCTGTATGCCTTTTTCGCTGTTTTGGAAGCAGTGATTCTAGGGGTTGCGGCAAGCGGCATTTTGGGATCAGGCGGTCACTAGAAAGCGCCGTTCGCTCGGCTCAGGATCGGAGAAGGAAAGTTCATGCCTATAAGTATGAAAGTCAGAGACCTAATGGTGCCCATCGGCGATTACGCTGTGACCACAGCAGACAAGACACTGGGAGAGGCCGTTCCTACTTTGAGGAAACTCTACTGTGAGGTCGAATGGGGGAAATGCACAGAAGCCGGGCATAGAACAATCCTGGTGTTGGATGCGGCCGGGAGTCTGGTAGGAATTCTGGATTTTAAGAGTATCTTGGCGGTCCTGATTCCCGAAATTGCTGGGGGATTGACGGCTAAGTTGGAGGCCCTGGGTGTCTCTATTGCCTTTGCTCAAGCCGGATCGGCCAATTTGGACGAAGCAAGAATGGGATTCAGAGCGAGGGTGATCAAGAACGCCGAAACAAAAGTCGGCAGCGTTATGCTAAAAATAAGAGGCGTAATTACGGCCGACGCGAGCCTCATGGAAGCGCTGAAGACCATTTATAAGAATAAAATTACAGTTGTGCCCGTATACGAGGGTGATCGGCTTGTCGGCGTGCTACGAGATTCAGACCTGTTTCTTGCCGTGGCCGACGTATTGATGGAACAGGCCACGGAATAATTCCTTGCTTTTAACCCCATGAAGAAGCCGTTGGAGGCTCCCCTCGAGGATCCTGCTCCAAATAGTTCACGACGTAATCCCGAACAGCGTCTTCGAGCCTGAGAAATTCATCCCGAAAGCCCGCGCTGCGCAATTTATCCATCTGGGCGCAAGTATAGTATTGGTAACGTTTATCCAAACCTTCCGGCATATCAATGTATTCGATATGTTCCGCTTTGTCCAAAGCCGAAAACACGGATGAAGCCAAGTCATTAAAATTTCGCGGTATTCCCGTGCCGACGTTGAATATGCCGTTGGCGTCGGGCTTCTCTAAGAAATGAAGAGTCGCCTTGACGGCGTCTTTCACGTATATGAAATCTCGGCACTGCTCGCCATCCTTATAATCTACGCGACAAGATTTGAAGAGCTTCACTTTGTCCAATGTTCTGACCTGGAAATAAGCTCGAATCGCTACGCTGCGCATATCGCCCTTGTGGTACTCATTGGGCCCGAATACATTAAAGTATTTGAGCCCCACGGCCCGGTTGATGAAACCGGTTTTGATCGCCCATAGGTCAAACAGATGCTTGGAATACCCGTACATATTGAGCGGCTGTAGCAACGATATGGCGTCATGCTCATCGGAGTATCCTCGAGAACCGTCGCCGTAAGTAGCTGCGCTGGAGGCGTAAATGAAACGGACGCCTGTATTGCCGCCGTATCTTTTCGCAAGTGACCGCGAGTACCCATAATTGTTGGCCATCAAATAATCAGCGTCTTGTTCAGTGGTCGAACTGCACGCGCCCATGTGTATCACCGCGGTGATCCCATGATCAAACAGTCCCCGCTCCAGCATGGCCAAGAAGTCTTCCTTGCGCTCATAGTCGAGAAAATTCAAGGCAAGCAGGTTTTTCCATTTTTCACTTTGCCCGAGATGATCCACAACGAGGATCCGATCTTCTCCGGCCTCATTCAGCGTTTTGATAATGTTACTGCCTATAAATCCGGCCCCGCCTGTGACTATAATCAAGTGCTTACCTTTCGATTGATAAGGCTTGTTCCGAAAGGCCCCTCTACCGTGCGCATTGAGCCCGCCCTCGATTCATCAGATGGTCTACCACACGGATCGGAATTAACGCAAGATCGCAGCACAAACAAAATGACATGTGCTACATTATGGAGATTCGATTGTGATCCGAGGACAAAATGAAAGCTCTGGTGTTTAGAGAAAAATTGGCTCTTGAGGAGGTCCCCAAACCTCTGCCGGCGCCCGGAGAAGCCTTAGTAAAGGTGCTTATGGCGGGAATCTGCAAGACGGATGTCGAAATAAGCCGCGGGTACATGGATTTTAAAGGAATTCCCGGGCATGAATTCGTGGGGGTGGTCGAAAGCTCTCCGGAATCCGGACAGATCGGGACACGTGTAACGGGCGAAATTAACGCCGGTTGCGGCGATTGCCCGCATTGCAGGCAAGGCATGGAGCGTCATTGTCCTAATCGCACAGTTCTCGGCATTCTGGGCCGCAACGGCGCGTTTGCCGAATATCTCACTTTGCCCACACACAATCTTGTCCCTGTGCCTGCGACGCTTCCGGATGAGAAGGCCGTCTTCGTGGAGCCCTTGGCCGCAGCGCTTGAGATTCTCGAACAGATCGCTATTCGGCCCGCTGACAGCGTTTTGGTAATAGGGGATGGCAAGCTGGGCCTATTGATATCAATGGTACTGAGGCTCACAGGATGCCGGCTGAAATTGGTTGGAAAGCACCCTGAGAAGCTCGAGTTGTTTTCGCGGCTCGGTGGACGCGTGGACGCGCTGGAATCCTTTGCCGATTCTGATCATAGTTTTGACACAGTGGTCGAGGCTTCGGGCCATCCGTCCGGGTGGGAGCTTGCCTTGAGAAACGTGAAGCCGCGTGGAATCATTGTATTAAAGAGCACGTATCATGGAGCCATGAATTTTAACACCGCGCCATTGGTCATCAACGAGATCTCCGTCGTGGGTTCGAGGTGCGGTAGATTTGAGCCCGCGCTCAGATTAATGGAGCTGGGACTGATCGATCCGACGCCGCTGATATCCGGAATTTTCCCGATGGATGAGATCGAGGAGGCTTTCAGGCGATCACTCGAAAAGGATAATCTTAAGGTCCTGGTGCAAATGACGTAGCCTTGCGGTCCTATCTCTTTCCACCTTGTAACTGAACGCTGTTGCGCTAAAGCAAAATGATCTTGCCACATTGAGTTTTATCTGCATATAATTGCTGTACATGTATGTATTCAAGTAATAGGAACGCTTCCTGATGTTGTCCCGTTCCCGGGATTGGCGTGGAGGGAGGGAATGGTAAGTCCGAGGCAGCTCTTGGCTGTCGTTGTTTTGGTTCTGGTCGTCGGAGCCCTGGATGTCCATTGTGGATTGGGACCCCGGCACAGGTCTTATGGTCGAGGCCGTGTGCTGGAAGTAATAGCGCCTAATCTCGTCAAGGTTAGATTGGCCGATCAGGACAGGGTTCTTCACATTCGCCTGCTGGGTGTCGGTTCTCCGAGAAATCGGGATCGGATAAAGACCCTCGACCGCGCGGTTGTTGCCTATATCCAAAGGAATCGCCTATGGGAGGAATCCCGCAAGTACGTGGAATCACTGGTTCATGGCAAACTGGTAGAAGTCTGGTCGCGCAAGTGGGATCGAGTTGATGATAAAAACAGACTGCTCGCCTATATACTCGTGCCCAATGGAGGCTACAAACCTCTCGATGTGAACGCCGAAATCATCAAAAAGGGCCTCGGCTTAGTGACCAGAGATTACGTGCACGTCACCTTCGCCGATTACAAGCGGTTCGAAGAGGAGGCCAGAAAAAATCGTCGAGGGATCTGGCGCGGGCTCTCCATGGATCGCTACTCATTAATTAGCAAATAATTGCATTGGCCCAATCTTGGAACAGTTTATCTCGGAATGCAAAAAACAGGGAATCCCGGTTACTGAAACAGGTTTCGACGATTACCTTGCGGACGAATCCCGTTTTCGAGGGCACGCGTCCGCGCTGGTTCGGGCCCGTGAGATCCGTCATGTAGTGGAAACCGTGAAGCTAGGGGCCAAACACGGTATCCGCTTAACTGCTGTGTCCGGCAAAACGTCCCTCACCGGAGCGCCCGTGCCCCTGGGCGGAGTGATAATCGACCTCGCGGGGTTGGATTCCATAGATCCTGACGATCCCTCTGTAGTGGGTCCCGGCGCTGTTCTTAAGCGCTACAGGGACTATGTGGACAGTCAGGGCTTGTTTTACCCGCCTGATCCAACTTCAGCGGATTCATGTACTTTAGGCGGAAACGTGGCTTGCAACGCCTCGGGCGCGCTCAGTTACCTGTATGGGCCAACGCGCGACTATATCCGCGGCCTGAAAATAGTCCTCCCCTCCGGGAACCTCCTGGATATCGAGCGAGGCGCCGTAACAAGCGTCGCCGGCTTGTTTAATATTCCGAGAGACCTGCTGATCGGCGCCGGTCCCCAAGAACTGACAATCCCGGTCCCTACAAGAGGATCGCGACCATGGAGCGTGTGCAAGAGTTCCGCCGGCCTGTACTCGTCGGAACCGATGGACCTGGTGGACCTGTTCATTGGCAGTGAAGGCATCTTGGGAATAGTTGTTGAGGTCCGAACAAAGCTCCTTCCCCGGAGAAATCCCTATTTCGCTCTGATGCTTTACACGCGCAATCGTGAACAAACTACCGATTTGGTGACATTGCTGGATTTGTTCAAGCGCTGCTTCCATGACGGCGCGCATTCTCTTAAAACGAAAATAGATCAAAAATTATCTCGTATGGCAAACATGGCTGAGACCCCTCACTGCGACCGGTTCGGCAAGATAACGCCGGCTTGCATGGAATGGTTCGGAGCCGGCGTGGCGGCTTACCTTTCATTGGAACAGTCGCGCAAAATGAAAGATTTCTACGGCTGTCTGTTTGTCGAACAGGAATATCCCTTCGGAGAGTACTCACTGGACACGGCCCAACAATGGGCTGAGCTTATAGAATGCATCAATAGCGGCCAGTCGACCAAAATTGAGGCAGAATTCGCTCTGGACCAAGCGCAGATTCGCAACTGGAGAGATGAAAGAAAAAAACTGCCGGAAAAGCTGACTCAGTCAATAAGACCTGGCAGGACCAAAGTAGGGATGGATTATGCGGTCCCATTGCAAAAACTGGGGTATTTGCTCAAACTCTATGATGATTTGCTGCCGGCCGGAAAATCTTACGCATTCGGACATATAGGCAATGCCCACATACATGCCAACGCAATTCCTGAAACTGAAGAAGAAGCAATTTCCGCCCGTGACATCGTTCGCAAGATAGGGCTGGAAGTCTGCAAAATGGGTGGGAGCGTCTCGGGCGAGCACGGGATAGGCAAGTTGAAACACGAGGCCCTCGAAATGATGCTGGGCCCGGAAGGCATCAATGAAATAAGAACTATCAAAAGGCTATTTGATCCGAAATTGGTACTGAATATGGGGAATATGGTAAGAATTGACCGGGAAAAGAATTAACTGCGGAGACCGCAGAGAACGCAGAGAAGAGAGTAGTCCTTCCAGGAGCAGGGCAGCATCCAAAAGGGGAAGGGAGAGGGCGACTCGCCAGTCGCCTACAGAAGCGCCCAGGTTTGTCATTGCGACCCCGTTGGAAAACGGGGGAAGCAATCTCCCGCGCGAAGGGGATTGCTTCGTCGTTTCTCTCCTCGCAATGACACTGGCTGCAGCCATATAAGAGTTTTTGGGGAGGGGTTTGGGGAGGGCGTTTTTGCAAAAACGCCCTCCCCAGAAACTCTTACTTCCCCTCCTGCGCCTCCCTGCGATCTCTGCAGCGCACGCTCTTTCAATCTTCGGCCGCAAAGGGGTTTCGGGCCATACGACACGTGCAGTTTCCCTCGTCGCCGCTGTTCCACTCGTTGATGATTTTCCTCAGTCCTGCCCGATCCAGCCCCAAGCGCTTCTTCACACCTCCCTGGGTAATAAGCCTCATCTTGTATGCCAGAAACACAGCTTCTTCTAAGAGCGCCGGTGTGTAGGGGAGGCGTTCTTTCAGGAGGCCGCGACGATCCAGCAGATCCAACATTTCGTTGTACGATTCCGTCAGTTGTTCCTGATTCACATTCTTTACCATGTGCGTATTCGAGACGGCTGGCCCGGCAGGGCCGCCGGGCCCTACCGGAGCCGGTAGCGACCGGTCGAATTCTTCTGGTTCCCAGGCTCCGCCTCATAGGCGTTAACTTAAGACTCGCGTTTATTTCGCTGTTATTATATACCACCGTCCCGGGAGGGGCGGCAATGAATAAAAATACACTGATTCTGGAAGAAGACTGGTCGTTGGTGACGCGATTTCTGCCGACAGGTTGGCGAGATAAAGCACGGGAATTA